>Ga0326727_10003433_pt1 | contig 50723 bp, 51 predicted proteins | sample MB2enrmetagenome_FD_207643 | JGI IMG/M metagenome (GOLD analysis project Ga0326727, IMG submission 207643) | Lab enriched peat soil microbial communities from McLean, Ithaca, NY, United States - MB29MY | ecosystem: Environmental > Terrestrial > Soil > Wetlands > Peat | place: USA: New York... | reverse complement strand
CCGTGAACATGGCATACTCCAGCCGCAACCGCTCTGCGGCACTGCGTATTCCCATGTTCTCCACCAACCCCAAGTCCAAGCGCATCGAATACCGCACGCCGGACCCGTCCTGCAACGGCTACCTGGCTTTTGCCGCCATGCTGATGGCCGGCCTCGACGGGGTCGAGAACAAGATCGATCCGGGCCAGCCGCTGGACAAGGACATCTACGGTCTTTCTCCGGAAGAGCTCAAGAACATCCCGTCCGCTCCGGGCAGCCTGGAAGAGGCGCTCAAGTGCCTTGAAGCGGATCACGAATTCCTGCTCAAGGGGGACGTGTTCACCCCCGACGTCATCGAGAAATGGATCGAGTACAAGACCGAAGCCGAGGTCAATCCGGTCCGCATGCGCCCGGTGCCGATCGAGTTCCAGCTGTACTACGATATCTAAACCGTTCGCAACGGAATAAGCAGCACCAAGGAGGCGGGGATCATCCCCGCCTCTTTCCGTTCCAGCTTCAACCCGGATTTTCCATCAGGGCACGGGATGCCATACGCCGGAAGTGCCCGGCAAGGCTCGTGCGGGAGCTTTGATCAGCCTTATGGAATATATTAAAAACGGCAGTTCATAACCACAAAGACACATAGGTCACAAAGAAATTCAAATGGTTATGAAAATAAAGACACAAACCAAAAAGGTGAAAGACTTTGGTAAGGCAATTGACAGATTTTCCTTCGTGTACTTTGTGTCTTTGTGGTGCAAATGCTTTTTGGGGTTCAATTGACTTTACCCTGCCAGTCTGTTAGAAAGACAATCGGTTTATAAAGAGCAAAAGGATGTCCATGGAAAATTTTTTCTTTAAGCTCTCCGTCATGCTCGTTCCAGGCATGCTGGCCATTGTCTGTCATGAGGTTTCACACGGCTATGTCGCCTGGCGCTTTGGGGACCCTACGGCACGCATGCTTGGCAGGCTGACCCTTAATCCCATAAAGCATATTGATATCATCGGAACCCTGATGATCTTTTTCGTCGGCATCGGTTGGGCCAAACCGGTTCCGGTGACCTTTCAAAATCTGCGCAATCCCAAGCGGGACATGATCTGGGTAGCTCTCGCCGGACCAGTAACCAATCTGCTGTTGGCGACTGTTTCCGCTTTTTTGCTGCGAGGGCTGGTCGTTATGGACAACTCGGCGGTTGTGCCGGGCTCTTCCCTGTCCATGCTGGTTGATCCGGTTGCCCTGATGCTGGCCTTTTCGGTCTACATAAACCTGTTGCTTGCGATCTTCAACATGATCCCGGTGCCGCCGCTCGACGGGGGCAGGGTTATGGTCGGGCTTTTGCCGTATCGCCAGGCCGCGGTCTGGGCCCGCATCGAACCCTATGGCATGGTGATCATCATCGCGCTGGTATTCTTCACGCATATATTTTCCTATGTCATCTCGCCGGTTCTCAACGTGGGAATTAATGTGCTGGCTGGACCGCAGAGCAACTTGGTGCTTGGGGTTACAAGACTCATGATGCGCTGATCTCGATGTCAATAACTACATCTTTTGGGAGCACTGAAATGACACAACGCGTAGTCAGCGGCATGCGGCCGACCGGAAAACTGCACATCGGCCATTATCACGGCGTCCTGGAAAACTGGATCAAGATCCAGGACTCTTTTGACTGTTTTTTCTTTGTGGCCGACTGGCATTCATTGACCACGGAATACGCCGATACCTCGGGCATCCGCAACAGTATCAACGAGATGGTGCTGGACTGGATCGGTTTTGGCCTCGACCCGGCCAAAAGCATCATCTTCCGCCAAAGCCTGGTGCCGCACCATTCGGAATTGAACCTGATCCTTTCCATGATCACGCCGGTATCCTGGCTGGAGCGCAATCCGACCTACAAGGAGATGCTGGATAACCTTGAGGCCAAGGATCTTTCTACCTTCGGCTTCCTGGGGTATCCGGTGCTGATGGCGGCCGACATCATCCTCTACAAGGCTACCCGCGTGCCGGTCGGGCACGACCAGCTGCCGCACCTGGAGATCACCCGCGAGATCGCCCGGCGCTTCAATTATCTCTACGGCAATGTATTCCCCGAGCCCGAGGCGCTTCTGACCGAGACTCCCAAGCTGCTTGGCCTGGACGGCCGCAAGATGAGCAAATCCTATGGCAACTCCATCTATCTTTCCGACACGGCCGAGGAGACCACCAAAAAAGTCCTGTCCATGATGACCGATCCGGCCCGAATTCGGAAGAGCGACCCCGGCGAACCTGATGTCTGCGTGGCCTTCAATCTTCACCGCATCTATGTGCCCCAGGAAAAACTGGATGAGATCATCCCGGCCTGCCGCGGTGCCGCCATCGGGTGCGTGGAGTGCAAACGGATCCTGGCGGAGTGCATGAATGAACGCCTGGCGCCCTGCCGGGCAAAACGGGCGGAATTGGCTGCCCATCCGCACATTGTGAACGAACTGCTGCAGGACGGCAGCCGTCGTGCTTCGGAAGTATCCGATGCCGTCATGGCCGAAGTCCGCGAAGCCCTGAAGATCTGACCCTGGTAACGGAACGGGCATGGCGGCGATGAATCAATCACGGGAGGAAAATCCCACACTTCTCGGGGACCTCCGCGATGTCTACAGCGTTCATCTCGACAAGTTCGACGGCCCGCTGGACCTGCTGCTGCACCTGATCCGCAAGAATGAGGTCGATATCTGCGATATTTCCATTGCCGATATCACCCGCCAGTACCTGGACTACATCAAGTTGCTGAAGGTGCTCAACCTTGATGTGGCCGGCGACTTTCTGCTGATGGCCTCCACGCTGTTGCACATCAAATCCCGTATGCTGCTGCCGCCGGACGACCAGGAAGAAGGGGAGGAAGAAGAGGGCGATCCCCGGGCCGAATTGATCCGGCGGCTGTTGGAGTACCAGCAGTACAAGGAGGCCGGCATGGTCATCGGCGCCAGGGCGCTCATGGGGCGCGAGGTCTTTGCGCGGACCTGTCCCGACCCGTCTCTGGCCGAGGCCCGGAGCGACGAGGGTCCGCTGGAGGTGTCGCTCTTTGAGCTTGTCGATGCCTTCAGGGTTCTCCTCGCGCGTATCCCGGCGGAAAGTTTTCACGATGTCGCCCCCGGCGACTCCCTCAGTATCGCCGATTGTATCAACGAAATACTTTCCCTGCTTCAGGAACGTGATACACTTCAATTCAATGAGCTTGTCCGGGATGAACAGACCCGCGAACGGGTTATTGTCACCTTTCTGGCCCTTCTGGAACTGTGCCGCCTCAAACTTATCCGCATCTTCCAGAACGAAGAATGCGGCGCCATCTGGTTCGTTCCAGCCGTTGCCCAGGGGCAAGCGGAGGCTGACGACGAAGCTGCTAAATCTGTCGCATAAAGGGGGATGCCATGCTGAAGGAGTTCAGGGAATTCGCACTCAAGGGCAACGTTATCGACCTGGCGGTCGGCATCATCATCGGTGCAGCTTTCAATAAGGTGGTACAATCACTGGTGAACGATGTCATCATGCCCCCGATCGGGCGGCTGGTCGGCAAGGTTGATTTTTCCTCCCTGTTCGTGAATCTTTCCGGAGAATCCTACAAGACGCTGGCCGACGCCAAAAAGGCCGGGGCCGCAACCATTAACTACGGCCTGTTCATCAACAACATCGTTGACTTCACGATCATGGCCTTTGTGGTGTTTCTCATGGTCAGACAGATCAACCGTCTGAGACGCGAACAAACACCCCCGCCAGCCACCAAGGAGTGTCCCTTCTGCCTGTCCAAGATCCCGCTGGCGGCTACCCGATGCCCGCAATGCACGTCAACACTCGAATGTCCTTTATAAGACGCTGGAACGTTTAACCATGTCTTTGTCCGCCATTATCGAAAGCATCATTTTTGCCGCCGATTCCGCCCTCTCCCTGGATCGGCTCTGCGAGATGCTGCATGAATACGAACGTAGCGCCGTCAAGGCCGCCTTGGCCGATCTGGTCGAATTTCACGAGGGGCGGGGAGGGGGCTTCTGCCTTGTGGAGGTGGCGGGCGGCTGGCAGTTCAGAACCAACCCGGCACTACAGGAATACGTTGTCCGTCACATAAAGACCAGGACCGCCAAATTTTCCCAGTCGGCCCTGGAAACCTTGGCTATCATCGCCTATCGCCAACCGATCACCCGAGCCGAGGTCGAACACTTGCGTGGCGTCGATTGCGGCGGCGTGCTCAAGTCGCTGCTGGAAAAAAAACTGGTCAAGATCCTTGGCAAAAAGGACATTCCCGGCCGGCCGCTGATCTACGGAACCTCTAAAGAGTTTCTTGAAGTATTCGGTCTTAAGGACTTGAAAAGTCTGCCAACATTACGAGAGATTCAGTCTCTTGACGAGACGCCCCGGTATGAACGTCAGGAGGAATTGCCGCTGGAACCGGACAAGGAAGCTTTGGTTGACAGTTCGCTTCCCTTTGATGAACCCCTGAATCCGTGACATCTTCATGGCTCCTCTCGCTTAACATGCCTCAGTCCCGGCATTGCAGGCCGCATTTCCACCATTGCGGAGTACGCACGGCAAAGCTGGCATGATGCTGCATGGGCGGCGTTGGACTCCGGCATGTCGCTCGCTCCGCCGTTCAGGCGTCATGGATTCAAGGAACCGTGAATAACAAGGTGCTTGATTGCAACAGGAGGTATGCCATGCAACGTCATGCAGCAGTTGCCGGACAGTTCTATCCTGGTACGCGGGAGCGGCTGCAAAGCGTCCTGACAGAGCTGATCCCAGCCGTGCCGGAAAAGCGGCGAGTCATGGGAATCGTCGCGCCCCATGCCGGTTACATCTATTCCGGAGCCATTGCCGGTGAGGTCTATGGCCGGATAGCCATCCCTCCTGCCGTTCTCATCATCGGTCCCAACCACCATGGGGCGGGTGCCGCGGCTGCCCTCTATCCGGAGGGAGAATGGCTGACCCCCCTCGGCCGGATTGCCATCAACCCGCGCCTCAATGCGCTGTTGCAACACTCTATTCCCTTTGCGGAATTGGACAGTAGCGCCCATCGTCTCGAACATTCCCTTGAGGTCCAGGTCCCCTTTATTCAGCATCTGCGCTCCGATGCGACCATGTCTGCACTCTGTCTCGGCTACGGCGATTTTGCGGCCGTTCAGGAGATCGGCTTTGGGATTGCCGCTGCGATACGGGAGTACGGGGAGGATGTGCTGATGGTGGCCAGTTCCGACATGACCCATTACGAATCGGCCGACTCGGCCCGGCGCAAGGATGAACGTGCGTTGGCGCGGGTGCTGGCTTTTGATCCCGAGGGATTGGTGAAGATCTGTCATGGCGAACACATCACCATGTGCGGGGTGATTCCGACAGCGGTCATGCTGGTGGCGAGCCGCGAGTTGGGGGCCACGCACGCCGAACTCGCGGCCTATGGCACCAGTGGCGATGTTACCGGCGATAATCGTCAGGTGGTAGGGTATGCAGCTGTTTCGGTATGGTAGCCAGGGCCACTGATTTGCGTTTAGGAGGTTGTTGAAAAACAGCCATCTCGCCGCCGTCCTCGAAAGCCCCTTTGTGCGGCGTAGCTCCGACTATTTTTGAACAACCTGGGTTTTTCAACAGCTTGTTAGTGATCCGGGTGCGCAGGTGCACGGCTTTTTTCAGTTTGCCTCGGAGTATGCCGAGTTGCAGCCCGTATTCGCTTGGCAGTGATGTCATGTCAGGTTTGAAGATGGATACGATGACCAGCAGGAACAGGGCGCCGATCTGCATGGAAACCGCTATGGTTCCCTTGTGGAACAATTGCAGGTAATCGATATTCTGCGCCGTATCGTCGCGATAGATATCCGAAAAGTGCGCCAGTTTCTTCATCCAGGGGTTGAGATAGGCCACCCCCACATAGATGGCGACCAAGGTCCCGATCCACTTTACCACAACCCAGAAATGTCTGAAAAATCCCCATTTGGATGTCAGACACAAAAGCGCGCCAGTCAGCAGCGACAGGGTGGCGCCCGGGCCTATGAGCATGTCATCGATGGTCGTGATGGCGCAATTTAATGCGAAGAGTTCATTACCGTTGATGGTTTGACGGTCATTGTTCAGGATTATCAGAACGGCCGATACGCCGCCGACCCAGGCACACGAAGCAAAGGTATGGAGGGTTTTCAGCAGGAGCTTCATCTTGTGGGCGAACAGCAGCTGCATCAATTCAGTTCGTTCCTTCCCTGGAGCAACAACGACGGTGGCGATCATCATAGAGAGAGCAAGGAGAGTGCCCATATTCAGCCCCCACGGTTTACGGTATAACAAGCTGCTTTCACACTGTTTTTAGGAGGCGAAGGGGTATTGTGTTTTCATGATGATGTGCCTGATGTGGCGCATAACTGCCCTGTTTGTCGTTGCCGGGAGTGGATAGAGAGGGGTTTAGGGGCTGTTTTGGCGGGCTTTGGGTGCTCTTCATAATTTATGAGACATTAATGGCGCACCCCGGTTCTGATCCGGCAACCAAACGGTAAGCAATTGACAGCCGCTGATTTGAAGTGTATACAGTATGCATTTTACGAGTGCAACCTGCTTGCTACGGCAAAACCGACCGCAGTATATATCTAAAGGAGGATGTCAGATGATCGAAGCCTATCTAGCCCATGAGAAAGAGCGGGCGGCCCAGGGAATCCCCGCGCTGCCGCTCACGCCCGAGCAGACCAGTGATCTGTGCAAATTGTTGGTCAAGCCTCCCAAGGGAAAAGAAAACTTCCTGCTGGACCTGATCACCAACCGCGTTTCCCCGGGCGTTGACCCGGCCGCCAAGGTCAAGGCAGAATTTCTGGCCGAGATTGTCACCGGCAAGAAAAAGTCCCCCCTGATCGATCCGTTTGCAGCCATCAAACTGCTGGGCACCATGATCGGCGGCTACAACGTGGCCCCGCTGGTTTCGGCCCTGAAAGATAAAAAACTGGCCGATGATGCCGCCACGGCGCTCTCCCACATCACCCTTGTGTATGACGCCTTCGACGAGGTGGCTGCCCTGGCCAAGGCCAAGAATGCCGCTGCCGCCAAGGTGCTCAAGTCCTGGGCCGACGCCGAATGGTTCACCAACCGCAAGGGCGTTCCCGAGACCATCAAGGTCAAGGTCTACAAGGTGGACGGCGAGATCAATACCGACGATTTCTCTCCGGCCGGAGACGCCTGGAGCCGTCCCGACATCCCGCTGCACGCACTGGCCATGGGCAAGACCCGCTTCAAGGACGGCCTTGAAACCATCGCCAAGTTCCGCAAGGAAGGGTACCAGGTAGCCTTTGTGGGCGACGTGGTCGGCACCGGTTCCTCCCGTAAATCGGCCTGCAACAGCGTGCTGTGGGCCATCGGCGAAGAGATCCCTTGCGTGCCCAACAAGAAGACCGCCGGCGTGATCATCGGCGGCGTCATAGCCCCAATCTTCTTCAACACCGCCCAGGACTCCGGCGCCCTTCCGCTCAAGGCCGACGTGACCGGCATGAAGACCGGCGACGTGATCGTGATCGACACCAAGAAGGGGGTCATCACCGACGAGAAGGGGAAGAAGGTCCTCTCCAAGCTGACCATCGCTCCCAACACCGTGCCCGATGAATTCCGCGCCGGCGGCCGCATCCCGCTGATCATCGGCCGCGCAGTGACCGACAAGGCCAGAAAGGCTCTCGGGCTCAAGCCGACCACGGTCTTTACCCTGCCGGTCAATCCCAAGCCCAAGGCCAAGCAGGCCTTCTCCCTGGCCCAGAAGATGGTTGGCCAGGCCTGCGGAGTGGCCGGCATCCTGCCCGGCACGGCCTGCGAGCCCAAGATGACCACGGTCGGCTCCCAGGACACCACCGGGCCCATGACCGCCGACGAGTTGAAAGAGTTGGCCTGTCTCAAGTTCCAGGCCCCCATGTTCATGCAGTCCTTCTGCCATACCGCTGCCTATCCTAAGCCGGCCGACGTCAAGATGCACAAGACCCTGCCCGGTTTCATTGCCGAACGCGGCGGCGTGGCCCTGCGCCCCGGTGACGGCGTTATCCATTCCTGGCTGAACCGCCTGCTGACGCCCGACACCGTCGGCACCGGCGGCGACTCTCACACCCGCTTCCCCATCGGCATCTCCTTCCCGGCCGGTTCCGGCCTGGTGGCCTTTGCCGGCGCCATGGGCTTCATGCCGCTGGACATGCCCGAATCGGTCCTGGTGCGCTTCAAGGGTAAGTTCAACCCCGGCATCACCCTACGTGACGCGGTGAACGCCATCCCCTACTGGGCCATCAAGCAAGGCCTTTTGACCGTGCCCAAAAAGAACAAGGTCAACATCTTCAACGGCCGAATCCTGGAGATGGAAGGCCTTCCCGAGTTGACCGTGGAGCAGGGCTTCGAACTGACCGACGCCGCTGCCGAGCGTTCTGCCGCTGCCGGCTGCATCCAGCTTTCAGAGAAGTCGGTTGCCACCTATCTCAAGTCCAACGTGGCCCTGATGAAGAAGATGATCGCCGATGGCTACTCGGACAAGAAGACCCTCCAGAACCGCATCAAGACGGTCGAGTCATGGCTCAAGAAGCCGACCCTGTTGAAGGCCGACAAGGGGGCCGACTACGCGGCGGTGATCGAAATCGACCTGGCGGATATCAAGGAACCGATCCTCGCCTGCCCGAACGACCCGGACGACGTCAAACTGCTTTCCCAGGTCAAGGGGACCAAGATTGAGGACGTATTCCTCGGTTCCTGCATGACCAACATCGGCCACTTCCGCGCGGCCGCCGAGATCTGGCGCGGCAGCAAGTTCAACCCGGATGTCCGCACCTGGATCTGCCCGCCGACCCGCATGGATCAGGCCCAGCTCAAGGACGAGGCCTATTTCTCGGTCTACAGCGCCTTTGGCGCCCGTATCGAGATCGCCGGCTGCTCGCTCTGCATGGGCAACCAGGCCCGTGTACCCGACGGTGTCAATATGTTCTCCACCTCGACCCGCAACTTCGATGACCGTATCGGCAACGGCGCCCAGGTCTATCTCGGTTCCGCTGAACTTGGCGCTGTAACGGCTCTCCTGGGCAAACTGCCCACGCCTGCCGAGTACTTGAAGGTTTTCAAGGAGAAGATCGAGCCGAACAAGGAGAAGATCTACAAGTATCTGCAGTTCGACGAGATGCCGGAATATAAGTAGATCTAAACGGTATCCGCATCTAAAAACAGCCCGTCCGGTCTTCCCGGCGGGCTGTTTTGCTTGATAATGAATGGATTTCGAGTAGAATAATGCAACGGTCGGATTTATGTCCGTTCAGAGCGGCTGTATTTGTCATTGTCGGCCAGTCAGTAGCAGCCCCGCAGCCCACCCTGTGAAGTCTCGGAGACTTGAAATGGAAACGGTGACAACCGGTAACGACATAATCACCTTTCTGCACGCGCATAAGGGTGAAATGACAGAGCGGTTCGGTGTTGTAAGTCTCGGCCTGTTCGGCAGCTATGCGCGAGGAGAGGCCTGCGATGATTCGGACATCGATATTGCCATAGAGTTGACCCCAAACAGAAAGACCTTGAGCAACTTCCTGGGAATCAGGCGTTATCTGGAACAGCAATTGGGAAAGCAGGTTGATCTGGGTATAGAAAGTACTTTGAAGCCGCTGGCACGGGAAACAATTGCCAAGGAAATCATTCATGTCTGAGCGCCCGATTACCCTCTATTGCCAGGATATTTTAGATTCGGGGACCGCTATTCAGTCGTATATTCAAGATGTTATGCTTGATGCATTTAGTCGAGATCGCATGCGTTATTCCGCTGTCATCCGTGAGTTTGAAATAATCGGCGAAGCGGTTGGGAAACTGCCCACGGATGTGAAGGATGGTTATCCGGATATACCCTGGCAGGACATCAAGGATTTCCGTAATCTTCTTGCTCATGAATACTTCGGGGTCGATCTGGAGATTGTCTGGAATACCGTACACAACGATCTGCCAAGATTGCTGGATGCTGTTCGACGTATTGTCGGAGAGGTGAATCCTGAGTTAGTCAACAATTAAACAACGCCTCTGGTGGTTTTCCAGGTCTGTAAACTGATCGAGGAGCACGAGGATGACATTCGCAGCGCGTGGAATCGCCACTTCGGCGGTTGAGGTCACGAATATCTCGCAACACGGCTTATGGCTTCTGATCGATGAAGGGGAGTATTTCCTTCCCTTTGAGACGTTCCCATGGTTCAAGGATGCTCCTGTGGGGAAACTCCTTCATGTCGAGCTGCCTTCCAAGCAACATGTGTACTGGCCCGATCTTGATGTAGATCTGGAAATCGACAGCATTGTCCATCCGGAGCGCTATCCGCTCGTAAGCAGGGTTCATGAGGCGCATGAGCCGTACGCAGTCCAAACGGATTTGGACCTGAACAGGATAGACGACGCAGTTCTGGCACTTCTCTGTCTTACCTTGCATGATAGAAATAGAGCATGGAAGGGGTTTGATTTCGAAGTGATGGATCGTCTTCACGAGAAGGGATATATTTTCGATACACGGGGTAAGAGTAAGTCCGTTGTCCTGACGGATGAGGGGCTTGCCCGGTCTAAGGAGCTTTTTGAGGGATTGTTTGGGAGGAAGTAAGGTGTCGTGGCAATTAAGTAAACTGTTACGGATTTCCCCAAACATTTAAAGCTCTAAACGGCAGGATTGAACGTCACTCCGCGTTCCGCCGCAATTTCAGCACAAATAAGTAGATAATCAGCAGAAAAGGGAAGGTTGAAAAGGAAGCCGTCAGGTCACCGGCAAAGAGCTGCCAGGTGGCAAAGGCAACCAGGCCGAGGACAAAGACGAGAAGAAGGGTAACGCTCAGTTTTTTCATGGGGTCCACTCGTGCGGCAGCAGGTTTCGCATGCCGCCACCAATAATAGAATAGCAGGATCGGGTAGTGATAGCATACTGCCGGCAGAAGAACAAAACCATTCTTATCGTTTCGATCCCGTTAGATGTTTGTCATTACTACAGCCTGCTCTGACGCGGGCTTTCGCGCATGTGTGTGGAGGCCTTGGAGCGCGCGCCCGGTGACCGGGTGGCTCCAATTTGTATGTCACAAATAATATTTGTTGTTTCAGGAGTTTGTACTTGCAGATCGTATTCGGTATCGACTTCGGCACCACCAATTCGGCGCTTTCGGTTTACAGGAACGGTTCGGTCGAGGTGGTTGCCGTGGATGGCAACGACCGGAGCGGGGAGTTGATGCGCTCGGTGCTCTATTTTAACGAGGAACATGAGATCTATGTTGGCGAAGAGGCCATTCGCCAGTATGTTGACGATGGGGCCAACGGGCGTTTCATGCAGTCGATCAAGACCTTTCTGCCGAACACCAGTTTCGACAGCACCGAGGTGTTCGGCAAGCGTTACGCCATCGATGACCTGGTGGCGATCATCCTGAGGAATATCAAGGCCCGGGGTGAGGCGCATGTGGGGTGCCCCGTGGAGAGCGTGGTCCTGGGCCGGCCGGTGGTGTTTTCCACGGACCCCGCCAAAGACGCCGTGGCCGAACAGCGCTTGGAAAAGGCCGCCCGCAAGGCGGGCTTCAAGAATATCTGGTTCCAGTATGAACCGGTCGCGGCGGCGCTGGCTTTTGAGGAGATGTTGCAGACCGGGCAGGAACGGATCGTGTTCATCGGCGATTTCGGCGGCGGCACCTCGGACTTCTCGGTGATCCGCGTCAAGGGGGGCGCCTTTGCCCGCTCAGATCGGCGCAGCGATGTGCTTTCCCTTGGGGGCGTCTATGTGGCCGGGGACAAGTTCGATTCCCAGATCATGTGGGACAAGGTTGCGCACCATTTCGGGCGTTATGCCCGCTACAAGACCATGGGCAAGGATGAGTGGGTCAATGTCCCCAGAAGCATCATCCACACCCTTTGCCAGTGGCATCGTATCCCGCTCTTGCGGTCTCGCAAGACCAGGGAGCATATCCGGGTGATCAAGGGGACCACTGACGACCGCCAAGCCATCGAACACCTGGAGAACATCATCAGCGACAATTACGGTTTTTTCCTGTTCCAGGCCATTGAAAAGGCCAAGTGTGAGCTCTCCGGCCAAGAGCAAGCTCTGATCAGCTTCAGAGAGCGCGATCTGTGCATCGACGAAGAGATCGGCAAGGGGGAGTTTGAGGCGATCAATGGTGAGAATATCCGGCAGATTTCGGAGTGCATCGATGAGGTCGTGGCATGTTCCGGTCTCACCCCGGCGCAGATGGATACGGTCTTTCTGACCGGAGGCACCTCACGGATTCCCCGCATCCAGGCCCTGTTCGCCGAGCGATTCGGCCGGGACAAGCTGGACAACCGGAACGCATTCACCAGCGTCGTCCATGGCCTCGGTTCCAGCGTCCCGCTCTTTGTCCCATGAAACTGATTGCCGTTCGATCGGCAGACTTCGACCATCAGGTGCGCCCCATTTTATGAACAGCTTTGCCCTATTCACTGACGTGAGCCTGAATCCTCAGCGTAAGCTGGGTATTGGCGGCTATCTGCTGGTTCCCCTGTCGTTCCTGGAAACCGAACCGCACGCCATCGAGTCCAGCGACGTGTCGGCACGGCTTGAAACCAGGAGGTTTACAGAGACGTCATCCACGACACTCGAAGTCCAGACCGTTCTGTGGGCGCTGGAACATTCGCGCGAGGAGTTCACCGGACCGGCTGGCGGGGACCTGCGGATCTATACCGATTCACAATGCGTTGCCGGGCTAACGGGCAGAAGGACCGGTCTGGAACGTACTGATTACGTTGCAAAACGTTCCGGCCGGCCGTTAAACAATGCTGCTCTCTATCGTGCGTTTTACGCAGCATATGACCACCTGGGTTTTCAGGTGATCAAGGTGTCCGGGCACGCTCCCGCCTGCTCCCACGATACTATCCATCGGATCTTTTCCTATGTCGATCAAGAGGTGCGGAGAGCACTGACTCTTTGGCTGGATTTCCCAAGATCTCAACACACGCACCCCGATCCATTCATAGCCCCATAAAGCGAATCAAGGAGACAGATCATGGCAATGACCGTTGAAATCAGGAACAACAAGCTCTGTATCGAGATCGACCTGGAGAAACCGACCCCTTCGGCTTCCGGCAAGACCCTGGTGGTGGCCAGCACCAGGGGCAACGCCGTCACTACCGCTGAAGTGGACGGCAAACCGGTAACCATCGGACTGAACGCATACATAAAACCATAAAACCGTATGATATGGCAGGTCTACATCATCCTTTGCTCCGACAATACCCTCTACACCGGGATCACCACGGATATGGAACGGCGATTCCGCCAACACGTGGCAGGGAAGGGGGCCAAGTATTTTCGGGGGCGGCAACCGGTGCAGGTGGTCTATCTCGAACATAACCACAGCCGTTCTTCTGCCGCCGGCAGGGAGGCCCGGATCAAGGCCATGGATCGGACTGGCAAGTTGAATCTGATATCAGGCGAGACAACGATTTAGCTGTGACGAAATGCTTGAGGCCGGGCGGGCGATCACGTACAATACAGCTCCACCCAGGCTTGTCCGGGCGATTTTTCACTTCTTTACCGTATCCGGAATCAGCTGTCACGGATTCAGGATTATCTCACTATGCAAAGGTGCGTATCCCATGAATCAACAGAAATCGGAAATCCATCTCAAGGAATGGCAGCGGCAGGAGGCTGTTGCCGAAGGCATGTTGCCGGTCATCGGCCGTCTCTACCGCGAACATAATGTCGTGCTGACCGTCTACGGCCGCTCACTGGTGCACGGCACGGTCATCGACCTGCTCAAGGCCCACCGTTTTGCCCGGCTCACCCTGGACGGCGAACTGACGGTACTGGACACCACATCGGTGCTGGATGCCATCGCAAAGCTCGACCTGGCCCCGGCCCGTATCGATCTGGGCAAGCTTGCCGTGCGCTTTCTTGCCTCGGGCATGCCGGTGGACGCCTTTGTGGCCCAGGAACTTGCCTCCGTCAACACCGGCAGGACCTCGCTTCTGGCCGAACCCCAGGATATCGTGCTCTACGGTTTCGGCCGCATCGGGCGGCTGCTGGCCCGCATCCTGATCGACAAGGCCGGCAGCGGAGAGAAGCTGCGCCTGCGGGCGGCAGTGGTGCGCAAGGGGGGGAGCGACGACCTGATCAAGCGCGCCAGCCTGCTGCGCCGCGATTCGATCCACGGTCAGTTCAACGGCATCATCACCGTGGATGAGGAAGAGAACGCCATCATCGCCAACGGCAACATGATCCGCATCATCTATTCCGACGCGCCCGAGTCGGTGGACTACACCCAGTACGGTATCACCAACGCCATCCTGATCGACAACACCGGAAAATGGCGCGACCGGGAAGGGCTGTCCCGCCACCTCAAGTCCCCCGGCATCGAGAAGGTCATCCTCACCGCGCCTGGCAAGGGTGACATCCCCAACATTGTGGCCGGGGTCAACAACGAACTGATCACCCCTCAGGAACGCGTCTTCTCCGCAGCCAGTTGCACCACCAACGCCATCGTGCCGGTGATGAAGGCCATCAACGACCGCTTCGGCATCGTGCACGGCCACATGGAGACCTGCCACTCCTATACCAACGACCAGAACCTGATCGACAACTACCACAAGGCCTCGCGCCGCGGCCGCAGCGCCCCGCTGAACATGGTCATCACCGAGACCGGGGCGGCCAAGGCGGTGGCCAAGGTCATCCCCGATCTGGCCGGCAAGCTGACCGGCAACGCCATCCGGGTGCCGACCCCCAACGTCTCCCTGGCCATTCTCAACCTGGAGTTGGGGCAGAAGGTCACCGTGGAGGAGATCAACGACTACCTGCGCGGTATCTCGCTGGACTCGCCGTTGCAGAACCAGATCGATTACACCAATTCCCCGGAAGTGGTTTCCAGCGACTTTGTCGGCTCACGCCATGCCGGGGTGGTGGATTCCCTGGCCACCATCGCCGAAGGAAACCGTTGCGTCCTCTATGTGTGGTACGACAACGAGTTCGGTTACAGCCGCCAGGTGGTCCGCATGGTTCAGAAGATGGCCGGTCTGGAACTTCCGGCCCTGCCGTGCTGACGCACTATTGACTCTGTGAGGGGAGGGGAACTTGAGATACGCATTTATTGTGTTATTGTCTCTCTTATATTCGCGGGACCTGACATGTCAGGCAAACAAAAAGGAGGAATAACCTATGAAGAAGAGTCTCGTAACAGTCACATTGTTCGCGGTCGGAGCCTTTGCATTCAGCGCGCAGGCAGACATGGGAGGGAAGCTGGATGCCAAGGCGGAGTTCCAGAAACACTGCGCCTCATGCCATCCGGACGGAGGCAACATTGTCAATAAGGCAAAGTCGTTGACTAAGGATGCCCTCAAGACTAACGGCATCAAGAGCTGGAAGGATATCGTGGCGAAGATGCGCAATCCCGGACCAGGTATGACCAAGTTCGACAAGAAGGAAATATCCGACAAGGAAGCAAAGGCCATTTCCGAGTATATCCTGAAGACCTTCAAGTAACCGAATTAGAGTTACTGGACGCAGAGACTATCAAGGGAACGGCCATCTTTCGGCCGTTCCCTTGGTGTTTTTGTGCTCCAGGCATGGCGCGTGGCGCATAATCGTCATATGTTCAACTTTGCCGGCGTTTCAGCGCAGGCCTCCGGTCGCATGCAGCGTTTCGCCAGTGATGTAGCTGGCGTCATCCGAGGCGAGAAAGACTACCGGCCCCGCAATTTCCTGGACCGTTCCGACCCGGGCTAACGGCGTGGCGGCTTCTATCCAGTCACGCATGGCTCCCTCGTCAAGACCGGCACTCTGAACCCCTTCGGTCACGATCATGCCGGGGTTGACCGCATTGACGCGGATCTTGCGCGGCGCCAGCTCTTTGGCGAGCACCATGGTGATCGCATCGACCGACGCCTTGGTCGCCGTGTAGACCGCCGTGTTGGCCGGTGCAATGGTCGACACGCCGGAGCTTATGTTGATGATGCTCCCGCCCTTTTCATTGAATGCGCGTACCGCTTCCTGCGATACCAGCAATAGGCCCAGGACATTCAGGTCGAAGTGCCGGTGGAAGTGTTCCGGGGTGATGCCGTCGAGTGGCGAGAACTCATAGATGCCCGCGTTGTTGACGAGGATGTCGAGGGCGCCGAAGGCCTCATTGGTGGCGGCGACCAGTCCTTTCACCTCTGCGGGGCTGGTTACATTGGCCCGGATGGCGATGGCCTTGCCACCGTTTTTTGTGATCTCTGCGACGACCCGGTCCGCCCCTTCCTTGCTCGAACTGTAGTTGACTGCCACTGAGGCGCCGGCTGCTGCCAGTTGCAGAGCTATTTCAGCGCCAATGCCTTTCGATGCTCCTGTGACGAGAGCGACTTTACCTTCCAGTTTCCTAGTCATGACCAATCTCCTTTTCTCGGTTTGTTGTTGAGCTGACTCCCTATGTCTTTCTTGCTTGAGCCAAGGCTGGCATTGGCCTGTAATAAGGCCTATTCTCTCCACCCCCCGCCGGCGGCGGCGTAGATATTCACTAAGTCGTTCCTGAGGCTGGCGTCCGAAGCGGCCAGGCTGGACTCGGCGTCGAGCAGGTTGCGCACGGCAATCAACACGTCCAAAAGGCCGGTGTAACCGTTGGTGTACTGCTGCAAAGCCAGATCGGCCGCACGGCGATTCTGGCCGACCCCGGTAGTGAGTGCACCGTTGCGCGTGGTCTCATGGAGATAGCCGGACAGGGAGTTTTCCATATTTTCCAGGGCTTCCAGCACGGTCTGCTGGTAATTGAGGAAGGCTTGGCGCTGCTGGGCGTCCGCCGCGTCGATCTGGGCCTCGATCCGTCCGAAATTCAGGATCGGCTGCACGAGGTTGACCCCCACCCCCCAGGGGGTGGATCCGAAGGGGGACGTGGTCTGGACGCCGAACAGGGCGGTCAGGGAGATGTCGGGGAACAGCTCCGCCCTGGCGGCGGCCTTGGCCGAGATGGTTGCGGCAAAACGGCGCTCGGCGGCCCGCACGTCCGGCCGCTCAGCCAGGATCTTGGCCGGGGCCGCGATCAGGATGCGATGGTCCAGGGGCGTGAGCTTCTGGGTCCCCTTGACCAAGGCGTCCCTGGTACCCGGCGGGTAGCCCATCAGGACGTTTAGACGGTTGAGCGCGGCGTCGTAGGCCGTCTCCAGGGAGGGGATGAGCGCCTCAGTGGTGGAGACCTGTGCCCCGGCCCGCTGCACGTCGAATTCACTCGCCATGGCACCCTGAAGCTGCGCCTGGACCAACTCCAGGGTCTCCTTCTGGGTCTCCAGGTTCCGCCGGGTTAACTGAAGTTGGCGCTCATAGTTGCGCAGGTCGAAGTAATTGCGGGCCACCTCGGCCAGAAGGCCTACCCTGATCGCCTGCCTGCCTGCCTCGCTGGACTCCAGGATGGCCGCTGCCTCGGCTGTGCGTGCCCGGTTGCGGCCGAACAGGTCCACCTCCCAGGATGCTTCCACATCGGCTCCGGCGATCCAGACGGTCTGGTTGTTGGTGAAATATCCCTGATTGCCCCGCTGGGCGCTGGCGACCCCGTTTACCTGGGGGAACAGACGGGACCGGGCGGCGCTGCGTCCGGCCCGCGCCTCTTCCACGCGCGCCTTGGCGATCTGGAGGCTCTTGTTGTTGACAAGGGCCTCCGCCACCAGGGTGTCCAGGGTCGGGTCATTGAAGCGGGTCCACCAGGCGTGGTCCACTTCGGCGCCGGGGCTTTCGGCAAGGGGTGCGGCGCTATCCGTCCCGGCCAGGCGATTCCAGGACCCCGGGGGAACGATCCCCGAGGATTGGGGTCCCAAGGGTGCGGTGCTGCACGCCGCCAGGAGCAGGAGGGCGATCAGGGCCGACCCTATGGCTATGGCTTTGTGATCAAACATGATGGTGTACCTCTTCTGTTTTCGTGATGCGTTTTTCCAGGGTGCGCATCAGTACGTAGAACACCGGCGTCAGGAACAGGCCGAAGAAGGTGACCCCAAGCATGCCGGAGAAGACGGCGATCCCCATGGCGTGGCGCATCTCGGCGCCGGCGCCCGACGAGAACACCAGGGGCACCACTCCCATGATAAAGGCAAACGAGGTCATGAGGATTGGCCGCAGCCGCAGGTGGGCGGCCTCGATGGCCGCGGCCGTGGTGGTCTGACCCTGGAGTTCCAGGTCACGGGCGTATTCCACGATCAGGATAGCGTTCTTGCATGCCAGGCCGATGAGGACGAACAGGCCGATCTGGGTGAACAGGTCATTGTCGCCATGGGTGAGCCAGACCCCGGTGATGGCCGACAGCAGGCACATGGGCACGATCAGGATGATGGCCATGGGGAGGAACAGGCTCTCATACTGGGCCGACAGGACCAGGAAGACCAGCAGCACGCAGAGGGGAAACACCAGCAGGGCCGTGTTGCCGGACAGGATCTGCTGGTAGGTCAGCTCGGTCCATTCGTACCCCATTCCCGTGGGGAGGCTGGCATCGAGTATCCGGGTGATGGCTGACTGGGCCTGACCGGTGGAATAGCCGGGGGCCGGGGCGCCGTTCAGGTCGGCGGAGCGGAAGGCGTTGTAGCGCATGGCGTTGTCCGGCCCGGTGGTCTCGGATACCTGGAGGATGGAGCCGAGCTGCACCATGCGCCCCTCGAAGTTCTTGGTCTGGAGTTTTATGATGTCGCTCGGCTTGGAGCGGAATTGCTTGTCCGCCTGGGCGATGACCTGGTAGGTTCGGCCGAACTTGTTGAAGTCGTTGACGTACAGCGACCCCAGGTAGATCTGCATGGTATCGAACACGTCCTGCACATCCACCCCCAACTGGGCGGCCTTGGTGCGGTCCAGGTCGGCGTAGAGCTGGGGCGAGCTGATTTTGTAACTGGAGAATACCCCTGCCAGCTCCGGCGTTTTGGCCGCCTGGGCCTGCACCGCTTTCATGGCCCGGTCCAGAGCCTCATACCCCTGGTCGGTGCGGTCCTCCACCTGGAGTTTGAAGCCGCCGATAGTGCCGAGCCCCTGCACCGGCGGCGGCGGGAAGATGGCGATAAAGGCGTTACTCACCCCATTGAATTTCTGCTGCAGTTTCTGGGAGATGGCAAAGCCGGACAGGGCCTTGGATTTGCGCTCCTCGAACGGCTTGAGGGTCACGAAGACGATCCCGGCCGTGGGGCTGTTGATGAAGCCGTTGATGGAAAGGCCGGGGAAGGCCACGGCGCTCTCCACCCCCGGTTCCTTCAGGGCCATGTCCGACATGGTGCGGATGACCTGTTCAGTGCGCTCCAGGGTGGCGCCGTCCGGGAGTTGGGCAAAGCTCACCAGGTATTGCTTGTCCTGGGTTGGCACGAAGCCGTGTGGAACGTGCTGAAAACCAATGAAGGTGGCGCCCAGAAGGAGTGCGTACACGGTCAGGGCGGCCGATTTGCGCCCCAGGATGCCGGTCACGCCGCTGCCGTACCCACGGGAGCTTTTCCGGAAGAACCGGTTGAAACCCCGAAAGAACGGGCCAAGGAGCTTGTCCATCCACCGGGTAAGCCGATCCTTGGGTGCGTCGTGGGCTTTGAGCAGGATGGCGGAGAGGGCCGGCGACAGGGTCAGGGAGTTGAAGGCCGAGATCACGGTGGAAAAGGCGATGGTCAGGGCGAACTGCCGGTAGAACTGACCGGTCAGGCCGCTGATGAAGGCGATGGGGACGAACACGGCGCACAGTACCAGGGCGATGGCGATGATCGGCCGGGTGACCTCGCCCATGGCCTTGATGGTCGCCTCCCGCGGCGCCAGGCCGTTCTCGATGCTGCGCTCCACGTTCTCCACCACCACGATGGCGTCATCCACCACGATGCCGATGGCCAGGACCAGGCCGAACAAGGAGAGGGCGTTGATGGAAAACCCGAACACGTGCATGACTGCGAAGGTGCCGATGATGGAGATGGGCACTGCCAGAAGCGGTATGACGGAGGCACGCCAGGTCTGGAGGAACAGGATCACCACCAGGACCACCAGGGCCACCGCCTCCAGCAGGGTATGCACCACCGCCTCAATGGAGCCGCGCACGAAGATGGTCGGATCATAGACGATGCTGTAATCCAGCCCGGCCGGAAAATTTTTCTTCAACTGGGCCATGGTGCTGCGCACCCGGTCCGAGATGGCGATGGCGTTGGAGCCGGGGGACTGGAAGATGGGGATGGCCACGGCCGGCTTGTTGTCCAAAAGGGAGCGGAGCCCGTATTCCGCGGCATCCATCTCAATGCGCGCCACATCCTTGAGGCGTGTCACCACGCCGTTGTCCCGTTTGATGATGATCTCGCCGAACTGGCCGGCGTCAGTGAGGCGTCCTTGGGCGTTGACCGGCAGTTGCAGTTCGACCCCTGCCTTATAAGGGGGACCGCCGATGACCCCGGCCGCCACCTGCACGTTCTGGCGGCGCACGGCTGCGACCACCTCATCGGCGGTCATGGCGCGCTCGGCCACCTTCTGCGGGTCGAGCCAGATGCGCATGGCATAGTCGCCGGAGCCGAACAGCTGCACGCTGCCGATGCCGGGTATCTTGGCCAACTGGTCCTTTACGTTCAACAGGGCGTAGTTGCGCAGGTAGAGCATGTCGTAGCGCTCATTGGGCGATTTGAGGTGCACCACCATGGTAAGATCCGGGGAACTCTTGACCGTGGTCACGCCCAACTGGCGGGTTACCTCCGGTAGCCGGGGCAGGGCCTGGTTGACCCGGTTCTGCACCAGCTGTGTCGCCAGGTCCGGGTCGGTGCCGAGCTTGAAACTGACGGTCAGGGTCAGGGTGCCGTCGCTGGCAGCCTGGGAAAACATGTAGAGCATGTTTTCCACGCCGTTGATCTGCTCCTCCAGCGGGGTGGCGACGGTTTCTGCGATCACTTTGGGGTTGGCCCCCGGAAACTGGGCCTTCACGATGACCGAGGGTGGCACGACCTCTGGGTATTCCGAGATCGGCAACAGGAACATCGAGATCAGGCCGGCCAGCAGGATGACGGCTGAGATCACACCGGCGAAAATCGGCCGGTCGATGAAAAATTTGGACAGATTCATGGCGCGCCCTTTCCGGATTTAATCCTGTTGCTGCCGGTGATTTGCCGCCACCTGGTCTGCTTCCTGATGCAAGGCAACCTCCTCAACACGCACCGCGGCTTCCGGTCGTACGTGCTGTACGCCGTCCACGATCACCCGGTCTCCCGGCCGCACCCCGGCGAGTACGATCCGCTCGCCCCTGGACTCCTGGCCGAGCTTGACCTCGCGGTAGACCACCTTGTTGCCGTCACCCACCACGTAGACGAAACGCTTGCTCTGGTCGGTGCCGATGGCCCGCTCCGGCACCAGAAGCTCGGCGCTTTCGCCGCTGCTGGCCAGCCGGACCGCCACGAACATGCCAGGCACCAGGGTGCCCTCCTTGTTGTCGAACCGGGCTCGTGCCCGGATGGTGCCCGAAGCGGGATCAATGCGGTTGTCGAAGCTCTGGATCGTTCCACGGTAGGGATGCGACTCGTCACCCTGCACCATTACCTCGACGCGCACTTGGTGCTCCTTGGCCGGAGTGTCGGCATGGGTGCGGATCTGCCTCAGGTAGGTCTGCTCATCCACCTCAAAATCGGCGTAGATTCCGTCATTGGACACGATTGAGGTCAATACCGGCGCGCCGGCGCCCGCCTGGACCCGGTTGCCCAGGGTGATCTCGGCGCGGCTGACCCGCCCGTTGATGGGGGCCTTGACATAGGCGTGATCCAAATCGATGCTGGCCTGTTTCAACTCCGCCTCGGCCCCCAGGATGGCGGCCCGGGCAACCCGGTCGGCATTGGCCCGTTCGTCGTAGAGGCGCTGGGCAATGGCCTGGGTCTGGATCATCTTGGCGGCCCGTTCCATCTCTGTCCTGGCAAACCCGGCATTGGTCCTGGCCGTGACGAGGTTGGCCTCGGCCTTGGCCACGGCCGCCTCATAGGGGCGGGGGTCGATGACGAACAGCACCTCGCCGGCCTTCACCGTCTGCCCCTCCCTGAAGCGGACCGCCGTGATGCGCCCGCTCACCTCCGGGCGCAGTTCGGCGAAATCCACGGCCCGCATCCTGCCGGAGAACTCGGACCAGATGTGCACGTTCTGCGGCTTGACGGTCACGATGCCCACAAGGGGCGGCAGCGGGGCGGCGGGCGGCTGAGCATTCACGTTTGCTGCCATGTGATAGGCGGCCACTCCTGCTCCCCCGAGGGCGGCCACTGCGCCGAACCCCCAGAGGATGGCGCGTTTCCGGAAATAATTAACGAGAGGTATCATGCTTTTTCTCCTTACTGTCCGGCGGGGCGGTATTGTGTAACTGCCTCGCAAGGTATTTGTCTGTCACAGTTCTTGTTTCGCCGCAAACCTGGATGATTGCTTCTCTATTTTGTAGTTGACCGGTCGGTTAACTATAGTCTCAAAAAAAACCGTTTGGACGACAACGGTGCATCGGTACGGCTTTCGTGGTTGTGAAAGAGCAATCATCTCCGCCTTAGGCGGCGGCACGGGCATTCTTTTCCGCGCCCAGCAGTTTCAACAGTCCCGGTTTCAGATCCCGTCTCAGAAACTCGAGATCGTTCTGAATGCGGGCGATTACAAGCTGGCCAGCGATAAAGGTAGTGATCTCCTGGGCTTTTATCCTGACGTCGGTGGACTCGGGCAATTGCCCCTCTGCCACCAGGTCCCGCAGGGCATTCTCGTAATATCGTTCCCTGCGGTGGGTGATATCGGCGAACTTGACGCAAATGCCCGCTTCCAGCCCGGCCATCTCCGAGCCGAGGGAGGTGCAGGGGCAGCCGCATACCTGGTGGTACTTGGCCGCGGCCTGCACCTGCGTTTCGTAGACTGCGTCGGCCAGGCGCTCAAAACGGACCAGAGGCGGAGTAGCTGGTGAAAAGATGCTGTCCAGTTCCGGCTTCACGAGCTGGTAGGATTCCTCCATGACCGCAATGGCCAGGTCCACCTTGGAGGGGAAGAAATGGTAGAAGCTCCCCTTCCTCACATCAGCGGTCCGGCAGATGTCGTCCACGCTGACCGAACCGTAGCTCCCTTTCCAGATCAGATCCATGGCGGCATCGATCAATTTCGTTTTGGTATCCGTTGTGTTTGCTCTCATGGTATAGCTCCTCGTTAAGCTATGTTTTTACCTTAACGGTGTTAGACCGACTAGTCAACTATTTTTTTAAAAGGCGGGTGCAGCCGCGCTGCCGGAACAGGGTTCTCGTCGAAGGTATATCATGGGGATATCCTGATGACGTTAAGAGTGATAAAATATGCTATGTGTATGTACTTTCATCACATCAATTGACCAGGCAAATGCAGCGGGTATATAAATAACATCAAAAAACAGTTTGAAAAAGGAGGATACCATGTTCAGATTGATCATAGTTGCCGCAGCCCTTGTCTGCTGTGCTGCCTCTGCCGAGGCTGCCGTCAGGACCAAGGTCGTTGAATACAAGCAGGGAGACACGGTGCTGGAGGGGTATTTGGCCTGGGACGACGCCAGGACGGGGAAACTCCCGGGGGTTTTGGTGGTGCATGAATGGACCGGGCTCGGCCCTTATGTGAAAAAACGGGCCGAGATGCTGGCAAAACTGGGGTATGTGGCCTTTGCGGCCGATATCTACGGCAAGGGGATCCGCCCATCGAACCCTGCCGATGCCGGCAAGGTAGCTGCCATCTATAAGGATGACCGGCCGTTGCTGCGCGCCCGTGCCAGGGCCGGACTGGATGTCTTGAAGGGCCAGAAGCTGGTCGATCAGAATCGTCTTGCCGCCATCGGCTATTGTTTCGGCGGCACCACTGTGCTGGAGCTGGCCCGTGACGGCGCTGACCTGAAGGGGGTCGCCAGTTTTCACGGCGGACTTGCCACGCCCAAGCCGGAGGATGCAAGGAACATCAAAGCCAAAATTCTGGCGATGCATGGCGCCGACGATCCCTATGTAAAGGCGGATGAGGTCGCCGCCTTCCAGCAGGAGATGCGCGACGCCAAGGTGGATTGGCAGTTCGTCACCTACGGCAATGCGGTACACAGCTTCACCAACCCCGATGCCGGAAACGACAACAGCAAGGGTGCCGCCTACAACGAAAAAGCCGACAAGCGCTCGTGGGAGGCCATGAAGCAGTTCTTCGCGGAGATCTTCAAGTAGTCGTAAGTGTGATTGTACGATATATGCTGCCACATCAGATCACCATTGGGATACGCACGAGCCGCTCCCGGTGTCGGGGGCGGCTATGACCATGTGATACGCGTCAAAGGTTCGGCGCGCCTTGGATACTTACGCCAGGGCGTCTTGTTCGAGAGTGGGGAAGCATGCTGGGATTTTCGACACAATGCGCATTCTGTTCCAATGAAGTTCGACACCGCATCCTGATGGAGCAGGGGACTGTCTTTGCCATCGAAGACCTCTATCCGGTTACTCAGGGCCACTTGCTCATAGTTCCCCATCGTCATACCCTGGACTACTTCAGCATGACCGACGAAGAGCGCTTCGACGCACAACAGATGTTGCTTGCGCTCAGGGAGCAGATCGTGCGCTACGACTCCACGGTGCAGGGGTTCAACATCGGCATAAACTGTGGCCGGGTTGCCGGCCAATCCATACTGCATGCCCATATTCACCTGATCCCGCGACGCGAAGGCATCGAACTTTTCAACAAGCATTTTGATTATCTCGGGCCGCGCCGGTCATAAGGCAGTGCCACCCATTCCATACAATTCTCACATATTCAATAATTATCGGATAGTTGCATAAAAATAAAATTGTTTAAATGCACTGGATTTGTTATTGAACATTGTTTAGTTTTTGTGTAAACATTACCCAAAAATTAACAGAAAAGAGAATCGTGTATGTACGTTCTTCAGGATCTTTATCTCCGGCTCTCCATCAAGACGCGGATTGCACTGCTCTGTTTCTGTTACAGCATCTGCATGGTACTGTTGACCGTTTTGGCCCGTTCCGATTCCTGGACAGTACGATGGGGATCGTTGGGGCTCTTTGTTGTCCTGGGCGTTTTATTCGGCATGCTGAATATTATCGGGATCAGTGGTTCGATCGACCGGGTTATCGCATACCTGCAGACCATGGCCGGCGGCGACCTGACCCAGAATATCGTTGCCAAGCGTAACAATGAAATCAGTCTGATTATCAGGACAACCGCCGAACTGCAGCAAAATATGCGCTCGATGATCTCCGCGATTCAAACGACATCGGAGGGGTTGACCAAGGCGGCCGGTGATCTGCGACGCACCTCGGAAGGTATGTCCGGGGGCGCCGAGCAGGCGGTGGGGCAGTCGGCCTCGGTGGTGAATGCGGTTGAAGACCTGACGTTGGTCAGTTCGGATATTGCCCGGAACTGCCAGTTGATGTCCGGTAAGGCGTCGGAAACAAAGGAATCCACAATGGAAGGCGGGCGAACCATTGAGGCCATGTCCCGGATGATGGCCGAGATCGGGACGCTGGTTAGCGACACGACCCTTGCGGTCGAGTCGCTGGGTAATAATTCCCAGCAGATCGGCGAGATCGTGGGAACGATAGAGGATATTGCCGACCAGACCAATCTACTGGCTTTGAACGCGGCAATCGAAGCGGCCCGCGCCGGCGAACAGGGACGCGGGTTCGCCGTGGTGGCGGATGAAGTCAGGAGCCTGGCGGTGCGTACGACAGCGGCTACGCAGCAGATCCACAAGATCATCGTGGTGCTGCAAAGCGACGTGAAAAACGTCGTGGAGTCCATGGGACAGAGTTCACGAAGTGTCAAAAACGGTGAACAGGGGGTTCAGCTTTCCAGCAGGGCGATAACGGATATCAAATCCCACATCGAGGTCCTGACCGACAGCGTTGCCCAAATAGCAACCGCAATCGAGGAACAGTCAGCCACCACAGCCAGCGTCAGAAACAATATCCTGGCGATCAACGAGGTCATCGACAGCGTTTCCCGCGGCACCAGGGAAACTGATCAGGCTGCCTCAGGCCTGACGGATTCGGCTATCGAGCTGAGGGCCATGGCGAGCAAATTCCGGGTTTAATCAAGCATCATCCTACGCTCCCCCCCAAGAAACATTGCCGTTCGGCAGTGCTCCTTACCACTGCTAAACAGTTTCCATCCGGATGAAAACTTAATAATTTTTGCAGACACAATCAGGGATAGGTTTATCCTCATCAATCAAAAATTAAGATGAAAGGTTGAATAAAATGATGTTATAAATAAAAGTATACAAAAACACAAGGAGGTGTAACGTATGCAAATGTTTTTGATTTGTCTGGCGGGTATCATGGTTATTATACTGGGATTACAGATCTATCGGTATTACGCCACTCACCGTTAAGGAGGATGGTCATAATAACAATGTTATTCCAGCTCCAAATCAAAGCAGCATCTGCGTTGGTTCGTCTTCGGCTCCTCAACGTACTGCCTGTACGTTTTCGTCGCTCAATTCTCGCCGACTTGATGTCAACTTTGATGTGAAACCGGAATTATATGGTATCAGGTGAGTACGGGAAAAGCCCGCTGTTTTCTTATGACGGGCTTTTCCCGTAACAGGCGCTCCATTCGCCGGTCTGTCAGGCGATCTCTTTTAGCTCCTCTATCAAACCCTTCAGAAAATCATACCCCTTTTGCCAGAAATCCTCGGCGACAATGTCGATTCCCGCCAGGCGGGCCGTATCCGCCGGCGACAGCGCTCCGCCCGATTCCAGCAGGCGGCGGTAGCCCGGCTTGAAACCTTCACCCTCTTCACGGTATTTCTGGAACAGGGCCAAAACCAACAGTTCGGCAAAGGTGTAGGAATAACAGTAAAAACGGCTGTGGATAAAATGGCTGATGTAGCTCCATCCCCAACGGTAGGCCGGGATCGCCTCCACGGTATCGCCGAACAGTCTGCCGTTTTCCTCCAGCCAGATCTCTGCGATGCGGTCATTGGACAAAAGACCTGCCTGCCGCTCATTGTGCAGGCGCAGCTCGAATCGGGTCAGCACGGTTTGGCGGAAGGTGGTAGCGATGATGTCCTCTATCTTGGCGCACAACAATGATTTCCGCACCGTTGGATCGGTTTCACGTTCAAGCAGCATGCGGGTCAAGAGCATCTCGCCGAAAACCGAGGCGGTTTCGGCCAGGGGCAGCGGGGCATGGTAGTTGAGCATGCTCTGTTTCTGTGACAGGACAAAGTGCAGGCCGTGACCCGCCTCGTGGGCGATGGTGGCCAGGTCGCGCAGAGTACCGGTATAGTTGAGCAGCAAAAAGGGCGGGGTGTGTGGCGAAATGCCCATGGCAAAGGCACCTCCCGATTTCCCGGCACGCGGCGGCACGTCCACGCGGCGCTCGTCAAAGAAAGCCCCGACTATGCGGCCGAATTCCAGGTCGTACTGGCTGTAGGAGGAAACCACCAAGTCCCGGGCTTCGTCAAAGGCAAACTGCTTCTCCGTTTCGGCCACCGGGGCATACATGTCGCAGTTGCGGATCTTGTCCATGCCGAGCATCCTGGCCTTGAGGCGGAAATAATCCTGGGCCAGGCCATAGTTCGCCTCGGTCACGTTCATCAGGTGTTCCACCGCCTCATCCGGGATCTCGTTACCGATGTTGGTGGGCTGGATCGGTGTGGCATAGCCGCGCAGTTCCATCTCCTGCCCATGGTCCAGGGCTATGTTGTTGAACACCGAATTAAAGACAATGCCGTGTTCGCCGTGACGCTCCAGGAAGGTGGTCTGGGCACGGAAACGCACATCTGCCGACGGATGGTGCAGCAGCGAGAGCAATTCCTCGCCGGTAAAATCCTGTTCTTCGCCATCCAGTTCCATGCGGTAGCTGAATGATGCCGACAGTTCGTCGAACAGTTTGGTGAAGGCCCTTACGCCGGTCAGGTCCTTGCGTGTCAGAAGCCGCTCCTCGTTTTCCTTGAGGCTGTAGGGGCGGAACTTGCGTATACCGTTCAGGAAGTGGACGTAGGGCGCCGCCGCGGGCAGGTTGCAGAGCGATGCAAAGCTCTGGTCATCCAGGTGCATCAATTCCAGGTCGAAGAACAGCAACTGCTGCGACAGGTTGCTGTCAAGCTCCGAACAGCGCTGGGCCAGGGCTCGGTTGGCTTCGACGCCCGAATCCGCGGCAAACAGCAGGTGCGCGTAACAGAACGGTTTGGCCATGCGCACCCGTAAGGACTCGTATTCCTGCATGGCTGCCAGTATGGCGGCACTATCCAGATCGGCAATCTTTTCAAAGTAGCGTTCGCGGAATGCAGCGGCTAACCCGTTGAAGGATGCCAGGTCGGATTCAAGTTCGGGTGAATCCGGGGCAGGGTAGAGCAGGGCAGTGTTCCAGGTCGGATCGGTTTGGGGCATGTGGGGCTCTCCATAGGTTGATTTTCGTCAGCCAAATGCTTTGACATGAAAAGATACCCTGTCGGAAGGGCAACGTCAAGGTGCGGCGCTATCTGGCCGTGGAAAGAGTGATGTCGCCATACCAGGCGGTTGCCTCGCCACCGGTATTGTCGGTATCGGTCATGATGGCAATGGCGCCGATCTCGCGCGGCTCGTCACCGAACAGGCGCCGGTAGTCGGCCAGGATGTCCCGTTCCTCGGTTATCCATTGCCCGGCCCTTTCGGGGCCGGATTCCACGGCCAGCATCATGGCGTGGGAAGTAAAGGCATTGGGAATGGCCTCGCCTCTGGCCAGGCGGTTGGCCCAGATGTAGTTGATGGCCCTGGTCTGCCAGAAAAAACGGCCGGGAAAGACAATATACACCCTGGCAGCGTAATCGTCACCGGCCTTGGTCGTTTCATCGCCGTTTTTAACGGTGCCGGCAATTTTCCATGACCAGCGCAGATAACGGAAGTTTTTGGGATCAAGCTTCACCTTCTTGAACAAACCCGACGCCGTCCCCTTGCTGGTGGCCTTGACGACGGTCCGGCCATCGTCACGAACCAGCGAATATTCGGTTGTGCCCTTGAATGATTTGGCCACCCAGCCGCCTAACCCTTCGGTAGAAAAGACGCTGACATGGTACTCGCTTGCCCGGGCGGTCGCGCTCAACACAACAAGTGCCAGTATCAGCAGAGATTTTCCCGCCATCGCATCTCCTCTCTGGTGTAACATGCATCGTTTATAAATCAGTTATGTATGAAGTGAATAATTGCAATTCAAGTAAATCCCGATATATTGAACTCTACAGCAATTTACCGGAAAATTTGCATCATGATATCAAAATTTTAACTGATTGGCGCCAATCTTCTACTGACGATCAAGTCCCCCATTAACAAGGGGGATGCAGGAGATTTGCCTTTTGCATCCTGTTTAAGAACATTACCAGTCGGGTCGTTAAAAGGGGGTCGAGATGAAGACGAGTATCTTTGTAGCCGTATTGTTGGCTTGGAGCATTTCAGCCTTGGCCGATGACAGCACTTTCAGCAGCCACCTGTTTGCCAATTTCCAGACCAAGGGGTGTACAACCTGCCATGACTTCTATGAGAAGGAACGCGGGGGGCTCTCCTTTAACAGTCATAATGGACGTACTCCCGGCATGTGCGTGTATTGCCATACAAAGGAGGTAACCGGGTTCATATATTCAGATGAGTGGTTCGCCCGACCCGGTCTTTACACATCGGGAATGGATGCGCAACAGACGTGCGAGGCCACAAAAGCAGCGTTGCAGGCGGCGTTCAAAAACAAGGAGATGCTGGCACGACAGTTGGAACTTCATCTTTTTGAAGATCCGCGAGTATTGTGGGGCATTGAAGGCGCCACCCCCAAAAGCGGCATGCTGCCCGGCGGCGCGAAAGAGAAAGATCTGGTGAAGGAAGGCTTGCCGAAATGGAAGGATCACGTCAGGGCCTGGATACAGGGCGGGATGAAGTGCCAATAAGGGACATCATATAATTACCAATTAGCAAAAGTCAAAATATAACCCAAAAGAGGAGGATTTGATGAAATCTACCCTCTTCAAATTTCAAACGAGGACAGTATGTACCCTGAATCGGATGATGTAAGCGACTATCTGGTTTCCGACGCCATTGTCGACTGGCAGACTCCGGCTGTCCGGCAAAAGGCCCTGGAGCTTGCAGGATCATTACCGGATGAAGTCGCCAAAGCCCGTTGCTTGTACGAATGGGTGAGGGACGGCATCTCCCATACCAATGACGCCGGTCTCGACATCGTGACCTGCACGGCGAGTGAAGTGCTCCTTCACGGCACCGGGATCTGTTTTGCCAAAAGCCACCTCCTTGCCGCCCTGCTTCGGGCGGTCAATATCCCGGCCGGTTTCTGCTACCAGGTTTTGCGGCTTGATCCGCCGGTCGATAATGAGCCGGTCCTGCACGGCTTCAACGCCATCTTTCTCGCGTCACTCGATACATGGATCCGGGTCGATAGCCGTGGCAATACCAAGGGGATCAATGCCCAATTCAGCATTGAGAAAGAGCAGCTCGCCTTTGCCATGGACCCTATGGCTGATGAATTCATCTACGAGGCTATCTTTGCGGCTCCGGTGGACAGCGTGGTCAGCAAGCTGAAGATGTCCAAGACCATGCAGGAACTCTGGCTCGATTTGCCCCAAAGCCTGTGATTGTTGAGGAGGATCGGGATAGGTGAAAAAACATCCGAACATTACCAGGGAAATCGGCAGATACCTCCTGACCGACCGGATACGGGAAGTGGTTGACTTTTGGGTAACACCGCAATCCGAAGGAGCGGATCCGCCACCAGCGCAGAAGCCTGCGCCTTCCGATCACAGGATTATCAAGCTGCCGAATCGGGAAACATGGTCAATCCAGCCATGCGATCTGCAAACCGCAATTGCCGGCCGCAAGAGCCACCGCCGATTTACGGCAGAGCCCCTGACGCTGGAAGAACTGGCCTTCCTCCTGTGGGCCACCCAAGGCGTCCAGGCAATAGTCCACGAAGCGGCTGTCCTGAGGACCGTCCCCTCCGCAGGCTGCCGCCACCCTTTTGAAACCTATCTTGCCGTTTTGAAGGTCGAAACCCTTGAAAGCGGCATCTACCGGTACTTGCCGCTTGATCACTCGCTGGTTTTCATACGAGAGGTTGATAACCTGGCGGCACACTTGACCGCCGCCGCCCGAGGACAGAGCTTTACCGGACAGGCTGCCGTCACATTCATCTGGACAGCCATCCCTTCCCGGACTGAATGGCGCTATGCGGAAGCATCCTATAAGGTAATTGCCCTGGATGCCGGGCATGTCTGCCAGAACCTCTACCTGGCATGCGAAGCGATCGGAGCCGGCACCTGCGCCATAGCTGCATACAACCAGACCCTGGCCGATGATTTGGTTGAGGTGGATGGGGACGATGAATTCACCGTCTATATTGCCCCGGTGGGCAAGATTATTACTTAAGAGGTTTTTCAACAGCCTGTTAAACATATATTCCTTCCTTGCCATGTTTTAGTCGAGGAAATCCGTGTTTTATGATATGAGTCAAATAACCATTTGAGCCAAAGTCGCATAGTATATACACGGAGCAAATTTATCAGGTACCACTGCGGGAGGGGATTTGGACCGACTACTGAAACAACTGGTCACCGATTCGCCGGACGCGATTCTCATCTCGGATAGGGAAGGGATCATCAACTTCTGGAACAGCGGTGCAGAGCAGATGTTCGGCCATTCGTCCGCAGAAGCAGTAGGGCAAACACTCGATCTGATCATCCCCGAAAATCTGCGGGGGCGACACTGGGAAGGTTATCGGCAGGTCATGGGGTCCGGCGCTACGAAGTACCAAACAGGACTCCTCTCGTCACCCGGCATTCGCAAGGATGGCAGCCGCGTTTCGCTGGAATTCAGCATAGTGCTGTTGCGCGACGAAGCAGGCGGCATGCTGGGCTGCGCCTCGATCATGCGGGACGTAACGGAACGCTGGAAGAACGAAAAGGAATTGAAGGAACGTTTGGCAGCCTGCGAAACAAAATTGACAGTCGCGCCAGCTTGAAATTCTGCAACGCGGCATCGATATCGAGAATGAGTGGTTTATGGTGAAAAAACGGGTTGTCATTGTGGGCATGGGATTTGGCGGAATCCACACTGCACGAATCCTCGCGGGCAAGGGACTCGATGTCGTCCTCGTTGACCGGAATAATTACCATCTGTTCCAGCCTCTGCTCTACCAGGTAGCAACCGCAGGGCTGGAACAGGAATCCATTGCCTATTCGATTCGCGCCATGGCCCGGAGTTGGGCCGGCACGCGATTTCAACTGGCCGAGGCAACCGGGATCGATTTTGCCGCACGCAAACTCCTGACCGATACCGGAAATATCCCCTACGACTACCTCGTCATCGGAGCCGGCAGCGTTACGAATTATTTCGGCCTCGCATCTGTTGAACGCAATGCCTTTGACCTGAAGGAACTGTCGGACGCCGAAACGTTGCGTAACCACATACTCACCGCCTTCGAACGCGCGGTCATTGAACCTGATCCGGCCCGTCAGCGCGCGCTGATGACGTTTGTCATCGTCGGCGGAGGTCCCACGGGGGTCGAGTTTTCCGGCGCGCTTGTCGAACTGGTCCATTTTGTCCTGGCCAAGGACTACCCGGAACTGAGCACCCAAGCCGCCAGAGTGGTGTTGGTAGAGGCGGCCGACACACTGCTGGCTGCCATGCCGGAAACACAGCGCACGTACACGCTCAAGAAGCTGCGGAGCATGTCTGTGGAAGTACTTCTCAATGCACGTGTTGTGGATGCCGGCCCTGAGCGGGTCATGCTGCACGACGGCGCCGTCATACCTGCCCACACGCTTTTTTGGTCGGCAGGAGTGAAAGCCGCACCTCTGGCAGCAACCCTGGACGCCACCCCTACGGGCGGCGGCAGGATTCCGGTAGAACCGGATCTGACACTCCCCGGCCACTCCGAAGTCTCTGTCATCGGGGATATGGCCTATTTGGAACAGGACGGCTCGGTGCTTCCCATGACCGCTCCCGTAGCCATGCAGATGGGTATCTACGCCGGGAACGCAATCCTGGCACGGGAGGGGGGTGGAACTCCTTCTCCATTCCGCTATCGAGACAAGGGGAGCATGGCGACCATCGGTCGTAACGCGGCAGTGGCGAGCGCCTTCGGCATGAATTTCCGGGGGTACTTTGCCTGGCTGGTCTGGCTGTTTCTACACCTCTACTACCTGATAGGTTTCCGCAACCGCATAGTTGTCATGCTCAACTGGGTTTGGTACTACTGGTTTCATGAACGCCAAGTGCGTCTTATTACCAAACGAGATTCGGGCGACGGCCCGGATAGACCCTGAATCCCGTTGCCCAATCTTATTCCCCATGTCTGAATTCTGTGGGTTCTTTTTCGTTCCGACGGTCTCAATCCCGACCACCTCATCGTGAACAACAGCTTGCTTCCCTTCACAGCTACCAGCGATAGCTGCTTCTACTCTTTTCCCCCGTTTCAAATCCCTCACGATAACCGATCCTCCATTGTCTCATCACCATTTTCTTGATCTGAGTCAAGGACATAGTGGTGTTTGATTGCTATCCTGGCCCATAATTCGAGCTTTTCTCCACCAACAGCGTGCAGCGGCAGGCGTGCGTTGCCTGTTCGGAAATTATTACTGCGGCAGTGATGGTCAGGGGCGTCGCTTGCTTCGCCCAATCGGGGCGCGGCAAACAGCCCCCTACATAAGCGGGGGCAATAACTGGATGCAAAAACGTATCTCGATCCTCGTGCAGCGGCACCTCGCCATTAATAAAAGACTGACCGGGCTGCCCCGCAAATGCAAAGCCCCGTTTTGGGGACCTCGTCCACCGATGTCGTTGCGGTATGCCCTATGGAGCTTTCTCAGCGCTACCCTGGGTATACTTGCCATTTGCGAGATAACCACCCTGGTCGGCCATCCTTTGCTGATCGGCTCGTTCGGCGCTTCGGCGGTTCTTCTTTTCGGAGCCACGGACTCTCCGCTGGCCCAGCCGCGCAATCTGGTTGGAGGGCATCTTGTTTCCGCCGCCGTTGCGGTGATTGTGGTAGCCCTTTTCGGCTCCTCGCCGGTGACCATGGCCATTGGGGTAGGGCTGGCGATCTTTGTGATGAACATGACCCATACAACCCATCCTCCGGGAGGAGCTACCGCTCTGATCGGCGTGCAGGGGGCCGTTGGTCCGGGTTTTATACTGCTGCCGGTATTGGCCGGGGCTCTGATCCTCCTGGCAACGGCAATATTTACCAATAACGTAGTGTTTCATCGTTCCTACCCAAAACATTGGTTGTAGCTTGGAGGAAGTCTCAAATGCGTCACGTTACCCGCAATGGATTCAATCTAGGTTTTGCTGTTCTCCTCATGATTCCGGTACCGGCATTTGCCATATCCGCCATTACCTGCCACTGTTTTACCGACCGCACCTACGATGCAGCGCACCCGGCAGCGGCCGATCCCTATTTCCTGGTCACGACCCAGAACTCCTTCTTTGCCGCGGCATTTGGCGTCGATAAAAAAACCATTGTGATCAATAAGCAGAAAGGTGTCTCAGCTGATGACCTCTGGGTGGCCTATTGGCTGGCGGCCAAGTCCGGGACCGACCCGGAATCGCTGTTGCAGAGGCGCAAAACCAGAGTGTCATGGCGGCAGACAACCACTCAGATGGCCATTCCCGTCAAGTCGATGGGGGCCAGGTTTGCTGATGCGCTGAAGAGCAATGCCTCCGACGAACGGCTTGCCGAAGCAGTGGTTGATGAACTGCTGCTGCGCTTCCGTTTTTACGGTGGACCGGAATTGTCTGCTCTTCGCAGAGCAGGGGCCGGAAACCAGGAGCTTATTCTGGCCGGCTTGATTGCTGCCGAGACCCATCAACCGGCACCCCAACTTTATCGTACTGTCACAAGGGGAGGAGTGAGTTGGGGAACACTTCTAACGCGGGCAAGGATTGACTCTACGAAAATCCAGGCCGAGATTGCTACCTTGGTAATGTCACCGACTGCCCCCGGATCGAAATGATCCGGTAGGCCTTCACGGTTCAGGTTCAATTGATAAGTGAACAATGTTTGATAAAATTAATCATATGTTTGAATTGAGGAGAATCAATGCCTGTTTCCGGTGTCATCATCACCTGCACTGAGGGATGCTCCGAAGAAGTCTCGTCGCGCATTTCGACCATAATGGGCATCGAAGTCCACGGCATTCTGCCGGACGGTCAGATCGTGGCGGTCGTGGAAGCGGATACGGTTGATGGAGAGGTTGAGCTGGTGGTCGCCCTTCACGAGGTTGAGGGTATACAGGCCGTTAGGTTGGCCTACCATAATTTCGAGGATATCGCGCACTGATCCCGTGAAATTTCGCTTATGCCTCACATTTTAGCAGCGCAGGAGGAAGGTATGGAGCTGTCCAGACGTGATTTTCTCAAGGCCAGTGCTGCCGCCGCCGCCTTTGCGGCAGCCGGAGCATCGACGATGGCTTCGTTGCGGCCGAAGGACGCCGCGGCCAGTGAAGGCGACATCAGATGGGGGAAAGCACCGTGCCGTTTCTGCGGTACCGGCTGCGGCGTGCTCGTTGGAGTAAGGGACGGCAGGATCGTTGCCACGAAGGGCGATCCGCAGGCCCCGGTCAACAAGGGGCTCAACTGCGTCAAGGGCTACTTCCTCTCGAAAATCCTGTACGGCAAGGATAGACTGACCAAACCGCTCATCCGCAAAGGCAACACCATGGTTGAGGCATCCTGGGATGAGGCTATGACCCTGATTGCCAGCAAATTCAAGGAGTCCATCGACAAACATGGTCCCGATTCGGTTGCCATGTACGGTTCCGGCCAGTGGACCGTTTTTGAAGGCTACGCCGCCAGCAAGCTGTTCAAAGGGGGCATCGGCACCAATAACGTGGAGCCCAACGCCCGTCTCTGCATGGCCTCGTCGGTTACCGGGTTCATGACCACCTTTGCCAGTGATGAACCAATGGGATGTTTCGATGACCTGGACCTGGGCGATACCTTTTTCCTGTGGGGGGCCAACATGGCTGAATGCCATCCCGTGCTCTTTTCCCGGATGATCGACAACCGCCTGAGAAACCCTCAAGTCAAAATCATCGATTTCGCCACCCGCTTCACGCGAACCTCCCAGATGGCCGATCACTATGTGAAATTCAATCCCCAAACAGATCTGGCCCTGCTCAATGCCATTGCTCACGTCATCATCCGGGATAAGCTCTATGACGAACAATTCATCAAGGATCACGTGGTCTTCAAGCGGGGCAAGGAAAACATCGGCTACGGCCTGGAGGACAGATTCAAGTTTGCCGATGAGCCGATATTGATCGATTTTGATAAATACAAGACGTTCCTCAAGCCATACACCCCGGAGTATGTTGCAAAACTCTCCGGTGTTCCGGCCAAGACCATCGTGGAGCTTGCCCACTTGTACGCCGACAAGAGCCGCAAGGTCAATTCCCTCTGGACTATGGGCTTTAACCAGCATACCCGCGGCACCTGGGCCAATAACCTGGTGTATAATGTCCACCTGCTGACCGGCAAGATTTGCAAACCTGGTGAAAATCCCCTGTCGCTGACCGGCCAACCATCCGCCTGCGGCACGACACGCGAGGTCGGCACCTTCACCCACCGCCTGCCGGCCGACATGGTGGTCATGAATCCCGAGCACCGCGAAAAGGCCGCCAAGATCTGGGGCATTGATCCCAATAAGATTCCTGCCAAACCGACCTATAACGCCACTGAAATGTTTCGTGCTCTGGACCGGGGCGACATCAAGGTCGTCTGGATCCAGGTAACCAATCCCTTCCAGTCGCTACCCAACCTGAACCGCTACCGTAAAGGGGCGCGCAAGGGTGACGGCCGCTTCATTGTCGTATCCGACATCTACCCGACCCGCTCCACTGAACTTGCCGACGTGATCCTTCCCTCGGCCGGTTGGGTGGAGAAGGAAGGCATGTTCGGCAATGCGGAACGCCGCACCCAGCACTGGTTCAAGCAGGTCGATCCGCCCGGAGAGGCCAGGAACGATCTCTGGCAAACCATGGAACTGGCCAGACGACTCGGCCATGGGAACCTCTTTCCCTACAAGTACCCCGAGAAAGAGATCTGGGAAGAGTACCGCAAGTTCGGGGAGGGCCAGGGCAAAGACCTGGCGCCATATGAGGCGTACACCACGGCGCGAGGCCTGCGCTGGCCGGTTGTGAACGGCAACGAGACACTCTATCGCTATGCCGAGGGATATGACCCCTACGTCAAGGCGGGCGAAGGGGTCAAATTCTACAAGAACAAGGCCGACCATTACAAGGCGGTCGTTTGGGCGCGCCCCTATGAACCGGCCCCGGAGGTGCCCGATAAGCATTACCCGTTCTGGCTCTGTACCGGGCGAGTGCTGGAACACTGGCATACCGGCACCATGACCGGCCGCGTGACCGAGCTCAAACGCGCCTACCCTTCTGCGGTCTGCGAGATGCATCCCGATGATGCCAGGCGGCTCGGCATCAAGGACCTCCAGAAGGTAAAAATCACCTCGCGGCGTGGTTCGATCTTTTTGCAGGTGAACCTGAACGGACGCGGCAAGGCCGAGAAGGGTAACATCTTTGTGGCCTTCTTCGACGAAGGCAAGCTGATTAACGAACTGTGTCTCGACGCCTATTGCCCGATATCCGGCGAACCGGATTACAAAAAGTGCGCGGTCAATATTGAAAAAGCGTGAGGCGCAATTGGCGACATCCCATTCATTCTCCTTCAGGAGGCAACTCATGAAAGTAGCAGTATGTCTTCTTGCCGTTATTGCCTATGCGAGCTTCTTCAGTTCTCCGGTCCAGGCCGAAGCGCAGGAAGATTACGAATCAGATGCCCGTTATGCCGAGGCTCAGCCGCCCACGATCCCCCATCCCTTCAGAGATGCGGCTGACGGGAAATATTGTCTGCGATGTCACGGCACCGGTTTGAACGGCGCTCCCCTCTCTCCCCATCCAGTCAGGATAACCTGCACGGAATGCCACGTGAAGGGTGAAATCACGTTGCATTCACCAGCAAAAAAATGAATGAGAAAAGAACGATGGAAGGAGGTGGGAGCATGTTGTTTTTTTTAAACAAAAAGCGGTTGATGGCGTTTGGCCTTGCAGCCGTTATCGCACTACTGGTCGCGGCGTTCCTGTTGGTTGGGCCGCCCCAAATGCTGGCAAAAGCGGACTCTCCCGGTTTTTGTGCAGGGTGTCACGTCATGGAGAGTGAACATACCGCTTTTTTGCATTCCGGAGCGCATCGCAGAAACCGTTGCGTTGATTGTCATCTGCCCAATGAGAACCTGGCTATTCATTATATCTGGAAGTCGATCGACGGCATGAAGGACGCAATCTTCTTCTATTCCGGCCACACCCCGGAGCGGATCAAACTGTCCGAACACGGTGCCAAGGTCCTCCAGGCAAACTGCATCCGTTGCCACGAAGAGTTGGTCTCCATGATCAATACGGAAGGCAAATGCTGGAGTTGCCATCGAAGTATTACCCATCTGCGCAGCGGAGCTATTGAAACACTATAAATTGTCACAGAAAGGGGTTCGACAATGAAGGTAAGTGCATTGTATTTGGTTTTTGCAGTAACGGTCTTTGGGGTATGGGTCAGCGGGTGCTCTCCGCAAAAAGCCGAGCAGGTGAGGGCGGTGCAGATTGCGGACGGCACGATCGATCCGGCGGAATGGGGAAAAGCATACCCGGTCGAATACGAGATGTGGAAGAAAACCGCTGAACCGCCGGAGACTCCCGGTCTGAGCAAATATAAACGGGGGAACGACAACCCCTCGTCGATGGTCGACAAGCTCTCCGAATATCCCTACCTGGCCCTGCTTTTCAACGGATGGGGTTTCGGTATCGGGTATAACGAGCCCCGCGGACATTCGCACATGGTACAGGACCAGCTTGATATCGACGCATCACGCGTCAAGGCAGGCGGTGTTTGTCTTACCTGCAAGACCCCGTACGTCAATCACCTCGTGAAAACCATGGGGGCAGACTACTACAAGACGCCATACAAGGAGGTATTGGCAAAGATTCCTGACCAAAAAAACGCCACCCTCAGCGTTTCATGCAGCGACTGCCACGACAACAAGGACATGTCATTGGCGCTTTCGCGCGATTTCACCCTCGGTGCCGCACTTCGCGGCATGGGAGTGGATACCGCCAAGCTTGACCACCAGACAAAACGAACCCTTGTCTGTGCCCAGTGCCACGTTACCTACGTTATTTCCAAAGATAAGGAGATGCATTCAACCGGTGTGTTCTTCCCGTGGGAGGGGAGCAAGCCCGGCAATATCACCATCGAAAACATCATCAAAAAGATCAAGAGCGACCCTTCTTACGCAGAATGGAAACAGACCGTTACCGGATTCAAGCTGGCTTTTATCCGCCACCCTGAATACGAACTTTTTTCCAACAACAGTGTTCACTGGAAGGCAGGCGCATCCTGTGCTGATTGTCATATGCCGTACACCAAGGTTGGCGTCCACAAGGCATCGGACCATCGCATTACCAGTCCATTGAAAAATGGACTGAAAGGTTGTTTGCAGTGCCATGCGGAAAGTCCGGAGTGGCTCAAAAACCAGGTTATCGCCATTCAGGACAGGACGGTATCTTTACAGATCCGGGCCGGTTATGAAACAGCCACGGTGGCTAAGCTGTTTGAGATGGCACATAATGCCCAAGCCGCCGGCAAGACCATCGACAAGACGCTGTACGACGAGGCGAAAAATCTTTACGAAGAAGCCTTCTACCGTTGCACTTTTATCGGGGCAGAGAACTCCATAGGTTTCCATAATCCCAGCGAGTCGATGCGCGTGCTGGGAGACTCGATTGCCTTTGGCTCCAAGGCAGAAGGGCTTCTCCGGCAGGCATTGGCCCAGGCTGGCGTAAGCGTTCCGGTAAAGGTCAATCTTGAGCTTGCCAAGTATCTCAACGACAGAGGGGCAGGTAAGTTGAAATTCAGGAAGGAACTCGAATTCCCTGATCCAAGCGGGATTCAGAACCGTTTCTAAACCATAATTGCTGGAGCCCCTTCCCCCCTTTGGCAAAGGGGGGAAGGGGGGATTTGCTTCGAGTCCCGCAATTTTTTGTGGGGTGGCTAAAAATTCCAACTCACCCCGATCATGTGCATATCTACGCCGGGATTAGGGGTGCTGCTGGAATATAAAATGCGATTGTTCGACATATGCTGTATGCGGTATCCTACCCCCAGCCCGCTCTCGAAGCGGTAGGAAAGTCCCATATAGGCGCCCCACAGGAGAACACTCCCGAAGTCCTGACGGCCGAACTGTCGTCTGTCCGTGAGATTGAGGTTAGCGCCCGCCTCCAGTGCGACGCCGTTTCTCGCCCTGTTGAAGGCGAGACCCGTGCCAACTGAACCGATGAAGCCGATTTCATTGCCGCCAACCAGGGCGCCGGCGGATGTCTCGAGCTGGGGTGCCAGGCCCCATCCCGAAGTCATCCGCCAGTCCCAGGAAGGCAGGCCATAAACCGCAAAGGCATCGTACCGATGGAAATACTCACTTCTCGGCGCGGCCTGGATGCCCATGCGCACGCCGGTCTCCTGCCAGTCTCCCTCCGCTGTCGTACCTATTAGGAACAAAATGAGTTGGGACATCAGGAAGATCGCAATCCACATCGATGATTTTTTATGCATGGGCGGTGGGATGATGGAGTGGTTCATGCCTGATTCCTTCCAGTGTCATGGGGTTGGTCGAATAGTAACATAATTTTACCTCATTAATTGTCTTTTTCAACCGTTGCCGCACTTCCAGGTACGTAGCCAGAGCCTGCAGATGTCGTTCATAGTTGTGTGCGCGTGCGATAACCAGATGTATGAATTACAGGTTGCGCTTATGCTTTATGGTTGATAGTGTCATCGTTTCCCAAATTTTTCAGCAATTACAGTCACAAGCCTGTTTTGTTTTTAATATCGAAATGTTGCATTAAACAATCAGGTCCACTGCCAAAGTCCACTAACGTAATTCTAAAGATATCCTCCTTAGGCCTTTTTGCTTCATCCTCGAAATGTTGTTAATCTGTGCTAGAATTTCTACCAGACATTTAACGATGCCATTTTGGCAGTCAGTTTCCGTTCGGCTCAAGCTCCACTCCACTGTTGTACCTCTAAAAGCATTAAGCTTGAATAAGGGGTATCAGCATCTTGTACATATTGTAGTGGGGGTGTTTTTCAAAAAACACCAAGAAAATCGATCAGGGAGGAACTGCTATGTCAAAAGATAACGACAGCAAAACGGAACATGTCCCTGGGCCGCCAATTTTGGGAGGAGTTTTGGGCGGAGGAGATTACTGGAAAACCACTATAACTGAAGGAGATGGTAGTAAGACCAAAGGTTTTGGAAGTACCCCGGAAGAGTCTCAGAAAGACGCCTCTAAGAATCATAAGTAATTATGTTTTTTACTGACAACTGGAGCCCTTGTATACGCGAAACAAAGAGGCTAAAGAGAAAAATTGATGACGGACTTTATCTTTTTTAGTCAATTACCATTAATAAGTAAAGATAAGGAAATTCGATGAATGACAACCGCACAATAAAAATTCTTATATCTATAGTCCTTATAAGTTATTTTGTCATAGCTGTTCTAATGCTGAAATTTGGTTTTTTTGAATATGATAAAAGTGATTCGAGCGCAAAGTTGGTCGGTGCTTCACTAACGTTAGTTGGCTGCTTAGTTACTACTATGGTTACGCTTTTCGGTTATATTATAAAGTTGTCAATTGATCATAATAACTCTGAACTACAAAAAGAAGCCGAAAAACGCTTGAAATTAGACGCTGCAATTAAGGCTGTTACTCTACTTGGGACAGAATCCGGGGGCGATACTAGCTTGATGCAGAGAACTGGGGCACTCTTTGCGCTTGCTCGTCTAGGTTTGAATGACCTTGCTATTGATTTAGTTCGCTTTATGTATACAGAGAAAGTTGGGAATATTGGGCCATACTCTATGTCGTCTCTACTCGACATAGCTCTTCAATCAAATGATTTGAATGCACAAAAAAAAGCCGGCGAGTTTCTTCGTGATCAATACGATTCATTATTTTCAGATGAAGGGTTTGAGTGGCCCGAATGTATATCGAATGATTGGCCGCAGGAATTAGATTATTCAGCAAGATATGATGCTTTACAAGGTCTTATGTGTGGAATCATGGCCCGGCCAAGGGTTAAATGGGAAGATTCTCGTCTATTCGCCTGCGCTTCCTATCTTGCGATAGCATTCGAGAAGGAGCAGGATCCACACCTCAAAGCAAACATTGCTGTGTTCCTTAAAGAATTTTTAACTATATTTAATCAGGCGAAGAAAAAAGTGACAAAAATTTATTTACCAAAAAAAGATTTGGACATTAAAACACTTTTAATAGATGTTTCACAAATTGATGAAAAACAAGCCTCTGATCCAATTCAGCGACTTGTAGGCAATCTAAGAGAATGGTTATGCAGGGACAGCATAAATGCTCAAAGAAATTCAGATGATACTGATTCTGGGAATTAGAGTAATTGAGTGCCGACAAAAAACTCATAAATTCATTGAGAAATCAACGGCAAGTTCAGCAAAGGGAACGCACAAGGGTCTACAGAACCCGGAAAATTGAAGAAAGAATAATAGAAATCGTAAACTGTACAAAGTGAATCGGCAATCACTGAGGCGTCAAGCACGTTTCTTGGCAAAATTGATAAGAACAAAAGCTTGTAAAAGATGTTGAAAAAATTAAGTAACAACTTAATATCTGTTGAGTGGACCTGACCCTTTAGGGTGTGTTCTTATTAAATGGGGGCAAATCTGGGGACATAATACTTATTTTGCCTTGACCGGCACAATAATCGGTATTATGTCCCTGAAATCCACGTTGGATGAAGGGAAATATTATGAAAAAATTACAGCCCATTATCTTTTCTCTGCTGATTATGTCAGGAGTTTCGATCTATTATGGCGTCTCAAATTATGTATCCGGCCAGGTCTCGTTAAAGAATCTAATAATTGGAGGGGCATTTTGCCTTCTCTGCATTGTCTTCTTCTTGAGGTTCCCACCAGATACCGCAACTTCTAAAAAGAAGAACCAATTTATCAGCATAATAATCTCAATTTTCACTATTGCTGCGCTCTTTCTGCTCTCTGCTATCAGCTACATAAAGGCTGGTGCTTTTATGGGTATGATCGTAGGTGCATCTGCTGGTGGAATGTTTTTTGGGCGCCTAAGAAATTTGTCGTCATTCTCTCGCTATTTAGCTCCGGCGATTATTGGGGCAGCAATTTTCTTCCCATTACGAGATATCACCTTTGATGTGCAAACAATGGCATCTAGATCGCTGGAACCTCGCGTGCGGCAAGGGCAAAAAATACTCATAAACAATCTTGCTTTCGGTGCCAAAGTTCCATTTTTGCCGCTAACCGTAATCAGTTGGGGGAAACCAGAAATCGGCGACTTGGTTATTGTGTCTGGCACCAATGGCCGGCCTTACCTAAGAGAAGTACTGAATATTGAGGGAACCAGAGCCTTTTTGAACACAGATGGCTGGATTTCTCACGAAAAGTTACTAGCCAAAGCAACCTCCCTATAATGGCATCCAACCATCGACGGTAGACGGGCAAGTCGCTGCGCCTCATCAAAGTTGAACAATATCAGGAGAAGAAAGGAAAATAACTAATAATGGTCGTGTCTCAACACGGTACTTTGTACCGTGTTGAGACACGACCATTATATATGCCCAAGAAAGAAAACTAGATGCTGACGAGAATAAATTACAATCAACTTTTGGAAAGATTGGCTTTAACGGCTATTTGGCTCTCTGAACGAGCACAAATTCAGACTGCGGGTACTCGATTTGACGAGGTATACACCAATGTCCAGGAGATTGTCAGAAGGTTTAACGCTGGAGAAATTGAAGAACTTATCGCTGAGAAGGGAAACGAGGAGATTTGGCTTTCTTTGACAGAGAGTGATGCATTTTCAAGAATCCACTGCGCACTAAAGAACTTTGATAGCGCTAAGTTACCTCGGAAGGCATTAAAGGATATGCTGGGGGGACCTCTACTGCCAAAGGAGGAAACGCCAAACACTGCCCATAGTCGAAATATCCTTTTTGAGCTTGAGCTGGCAGCACGTTTCCATGAGGCTGGTATTGATGTGACTGGCTTTGATGATGTGCAAATTTATCTGCATGGCAGTCAAATTGGCATACAATGCAAGAGGCCATACTCTGAAAAGGGTGTAAAATCAAACCTAAGGTTGGCAAAGGAGCAAATCCGAAAAAAACACGGTTTATTGAAACAAGGCATGATAGCCTTTGCGATAGATAAGATTTATGAAACAGACCGAAACATTCTTGTCGTTAACAATCAATTTGAAATTCCGTCTCATGTAACAAGGTACACCAATGACTTCATTGGAAAGAACAAAACTGACTGGCATTACCTGCTTAACACAAAGATCATGGCTATACTCATTTGCATGAGGTACATATGCCACATAAAGGACATCAATCTCCTTACGGCGGGATTTCAATTTGAAATATTTGACCGTGGGATGTCAGAGCAAGACGGAGTGTTGCTGCACCAAATAAAGTCACGGTTTGCCTCAAAGTATCAGTCTCCTGTCATCAGGGCAATTCCGGGGACATAATACCTTATTTCACCCAATAATGGGCACAATAATCGGTAGGTATTATGTCCCTGAATTACCAAAAAAAATGCCACTCGTCGCCGACAACGGCCGCTTCACTGTACCCACTCAACCTGGACGAGGCAAACGCAGTGCATATCACTGAGGTACTCAAGTTGGCCAAGGGAAAGATTGATGGCGCCGGAGGTGCGGCTGAGATGTTGGGGATCAACCCAAGCACGCTGCGTTCGCGCCTGGACAAGCTAGGTATAAGCTATCGCCGCCGGGAGAGAAGAACTAAAAAGAACAGTTACCGTCTATTTATATTGAAATACAAACCGGTTTTTTGTAAATTACCGATTAATTGTATCGCAATTATTAATAGATGTTACAATCGGGCTATTTCCCATGACCTTGAAACAACTCGAAGTGTTCGTTGCCGTTGCCGAAACCCGCAGCTTTTCACGGGGCGCCGATAAGAACTGCATTACCCAATCCACAGCCAGCCAGCATATCCAGGGCCTTGAGGAGGAACTGGGCATCAGGCTTTTTGACCGGGGCAGGGGGGGCGCCCTTCTGACCGAGGCCGGCAAGCTGCTTTTGAACCGCGCCCGGAAGATCCTGGCCGAATGCGACGAGTCCCGCTCGGCTGTTCGCCGTTTCGTCGGCATGGAGGATGTGGCTTTGCGCGTCGGGGCGAGCAATACGCCCGGAACCTGCCTGATTCCCGCGATGCTTGACCAATTCCACAAACAATATTCCAATGTGCGGCTGGAGGTGCAGCAGGGGGATAGTACGTCGGTCATTCAGCAACTGGTTGACGAGGAGGTGGAACTGGGGTTCATCGGCGGGCGTTTCAACGATGAGCGGATCCACTTTGAGGCCCTGGGCGAAGACACCATCGTGTGCGCCGTATCGTCCGATATCGCCGCAAAGAGCAAACAGAGCCTCAGCCAGGCCGAACTGTGCAAGGTGCCGATGATTGTGCGCGGGCAGGGATCGGGAACCCAAAAGGCGGTCTACGAGGCCTTTGCCGGCACCTGGATCAATAAGGATTCGCTGCGTATCGTTGCCGTGCTCGGCAGCAGCGAAGCGATCAGACGCGCTCTTCTGAACGGCACCGGTTACGCCTTTATATCAAGCATGGTGATTGCGGAAGAGTTGAGCCAGGGACAACTGACAACGGTCAGAATCCCCGGGTTGAAGATCTCCCGGAAATTCTATGCCGCCCGCCGGGACGGCAGGGAACTCTCGCCGGCTGCCGCGGCCTTCTGGGATCTTATGCTCTCCCGCTGGAAGACCATTCATTGATATAACCGATGATAGCCTGACCGGAACCGGGGGCGCCCCGGCCATTTGAAGACGCCCCCGGCAATGCCCCGGCTACTCGGCCTTGACGAATTGTCCTTTTTCTCCACACTTTTCGCATTTTTGGGGCTTGCAACGCCCTTCCTTGGTAAATCCGCATGCACATTTCCAGGTTGCCATCGTGATTTCACCTCCTGATTCGTTGTGGTATGATTGTAGTGTGCCCGCTGTACCCGCTCGGGACATTTTTAAGTTGTAAAATAATTGCCCGCTATTTGCGAGGAAAAAATGAGCGAACTGGCCTTCCTGTTGTTGCTGTTCGGCCTGCCTGCCGCCATCGGTTTTTATATGGCGAAAAGACGCGGCAAAAACCCATTCCTGTGGGGGTTGTTATGCGGAATAATACCTTTTTTCCTGGTTGTTCTCAGGGTGCAGCACAAACCGTTGGACAGGAAGAACGAGCCCCCCGGCAATCACCGTGCGGAATGAGTTTTTTTTCAGCTTTTTGCCGTCCCGGCCCGTACCGGGAGGGTTTTAGTATTGCTAAAAACGGCTGGTTACAGTATGGTTTCATGATTGAATCACTCAAATAATTTGACTCAACGTGGAGGGCGCAATGTTTAGCGAACCAGGTAAAACCAAATTTCAGACCGATCTGCGCGCGCATTTGCGCGAACAGAACATCAGCGGCAATTTGGTTCATCTTATCTGCGAGATCGCAGAAGCGAGCAAATACGTCATAAATGCGGTGCGCACCGGTGACCTGGGTGTCGCCGGAACCTCGAACCTCTATGGCGAAGAGCAGTTGGCCCTGGATGTGCTCTCCGATCGTATCATGCGCAAGCGCCTGGTCCATTCCGGCGTGGTGTGCAATATCGCTTCCGAGGAGATGGAAGAGATCTATCAGGTCACCAGCAATCCCCAGGGGATGTTTTCAGTGGCGTATGACCCCCTGGATGGTTCGTCGCTGGTGGACGTGAACCTGGCGGTGGGAACCATTGTCGGCATCTACCAGGGGTGCGAGCTTCTCCAGCCGGGGCGCAAAATGGTAGGGGCCATGTATATCCTCTACGGACCCAGGGTTTCGCTGGTCTACTCCATAGGCAAGGGGGTCTACGAATTCACCATGAATCAGTTGATGGAATTCACTTTGACCAAGGAGAATATCCAAATGAAACCGAGCGGGGATATCCATGCTCCGGGAGGTCTGCGCAATAAATACACGGAAGAAAACGAGCGTTTTGTCCGCTATCTGGAGGATAGGGGTTCAAAACTGCGCTATTCAGGCGGGTTTGTGCCGGATATCAATCAGGTGCTGATGAAGGGGAAAGGGATATTCTTCTACCCGGCCCTCACGGATACCCCCAACGGCAAACTGCGACTGTTGTTCGAACTCAATCCCATGGCGTATCTCATGGAACAGGCCGGCGGAGCCGCCACCAATGGAAAGATTCCCATCCTGGATATCGTGCCGGAAGCCCTGGACCAGCGTGCTCCGATCTACATCGGCTGCTGCGAGGATGTGGAAAAGGCCGGTGAATTTTTGAACGGGAGGTAGGTCGTGCCGGACAAAGACGACTTCGAGGAACATGAACCAGATAAGCCGGTTCAACGGCTTTGCAGCGAAATTCAGTTATTCGACCTGTGCGACCTGGAGCGGTGCAGCCACAAGGAAGGGCGTTACTGCACCAACGAGGAATTGCTGACCCGCTTCGATCGTATCTCTGAAAAAGACGACACACGGCCTGTGTCGGATTCTTATCTGACTGAAGGAACGGAGGACGGGGATGGGGCGGATGACGACGCCTACGGGGATGGACCGGATGACCTGGACGATGACGACCGGGGCGACTGGGAAGAGGAGTGACCTGCGACGTTGCACTATGCGAAAGGGGGGAAACGGGTTATGCCGCCCCCCCTTTTTTTGTCAATAGTATCGGTTCAGATGAACTTCTTGCCGGCGCACTCTTCCCATTGGGTGCGGGAGATGGATAGGAAGAGGTCGGCGATGTCGGGATCGAACTGGCGGCCGCGGAAGGTCTTCACCTCGCTGATGACGGCATCGAATGGGAGCGCCTTGCGATAGGGACGGTGCGAAGTCATGGCGTCCAGCGTATCCACCAGGACGAATATCCGGGAGCCGACGGGGATCTGCTCGCCTTTCAGCCCTTTTGGATATCCGGTGCCGTCAAAGCGCTCGTGATGGGTAAGGATGATCTCGGCCGGCCCTTTTAGAAATTCAATCTCTGACAGGATTGCGTGTCCCACTTGGGGATGGCGGCGCATATCGACCCATTCGTTGTCATCAAGGGAACCCGGCTTGAGCAGGATATTGTCCGAAATGCCGATTTTGCCGATGTCGTGCAGAAGGGCCCCCTTGGCCAGCTGTTGCAGATCGTTGTCGCAGATACCCAATTTGTCGGCCATCAGCGAGGTATAGTTCATCACACGTTCCGAATGGGAGCCGACTTCCTTTTCGCGGGCATCCAGGGCTCTGACCAATGCGGTCAGGGTATTGTCATAAGACTTGTGCAAATCATTCATGGTGCTGCGGATTTGTTCGGTCTGTTCCAGGACCTTGAATTCAAGACTGATCTGGTAATTTTTCTTGTCGATTGCCAACATCCGTTTTTCGATAAGGTTTTTGACGGTCAGAAAAACGCGGTTGATACTGAATGGCTTGGCTATGTAATCGTCCGCACCGAGGCGGATGCATTCCAGGGCGGTATTCATATCGGAGAGCCCGGTGACCATAAGGACAGCTATGTCGGTGTCAACCTTTTTGATGTCCCTGAGCAGTTCCACGCCGCTCCTGCCGGGCATCATGATGTCTGAAATGACCAGATCGACGGGATGCTCGCTCAAGATAGTGAACGCCTCATCCACATTGGATGCCAGATGGCAGACATACCCTTCCTGGTGGAGCGCCGAAAGGAGCAGTTCTCTGATCATTTCCTCGTCATCTACAATCAGGATGTGTTCATTCATGAAGGTTCTCCGTTAGTTCGTTTCCATATGGAAACTTCTGACGAAAATCGGGTACTTTATACAAATCTATCATTCTATCGGCATGTTTACAAGCTTTTGGCGAAGGATTGTTTCTCCGGTGTCATTCCGGTATCGTTCCGATATGTCTTCTTCGGCTGTTGCCGCAGGTGCCGGACAGATCTCCCCGACGGAGAAAAAATGATGCGTGTCTGCCTGTCTTATTCCGGTTTCACATCAAAGATGACATCAAGGCGGCGAGGTTCGAGGCGACGAAGGCGTACAGGTAGTACGTTGAGGAGCCGAAGACGAGCCAACAAAGATGCCGCTTTGAATTACCGCACTCAGTCCACAAGCCCCCCATGTTCCGCCGCCACCCGCTGCTGATACCCTTCTGGGCCATGGCCGCGGGACTCTGTCTTGCGGACAGCTGTATCGTTACGGTGCCGTTCAGTGTGCTTGCCGCTGTTTTCTGTTGCCTGCTGCTCAGTTGTCTGATCAAAAAAAGCGCTCCTTTTCTCCTCTGTTCAGCACTCTTTTTCTTTGTCCTGGGTCTGTATTCCCTGGGGCCGTACCTTAATCCGGCCCTACCGGCATACGACATTCACAATTTTGCCACACGCACCCCGGTCATGATCGAAGGGGTCGTGAAGTCACGACCGGTGACCAACATCCAGGGCAGCAGCTTTGTGTTACAGGTGGAGAAGCTCGTCAGGGAGGGGCGCCCTGTTCCTGCATGCGGCAGATTGATGGTTTATGTGGCCAAAGCCGACGTCGTCCTGGCGCGCGGGGACCGGATACGTTGCGCGGCACGAATTTCAGTACCCCATCGGCTCGGGCTTCCGGGTGAATTCGATTACGTGCGCTACCTGGCCTACCAGGGGATAACGGCCACGGGCAGGGTGGCCGCATTGGACCGGATCGTCCTGGTTCGCGGCGCGGCCGAAGATTCTCTCCTGCGGCGTTTTGACCTCGTTGCCCGCAGGCTCGGCGATTTCATCCGGGCTGCGGTGCCGGACCAGGAACGGTCATCGGTTCTGACTGCCATCCTGGTCGGCGACCAGAGGCGTATCCCCGACTGGCTGAATGACGCCTACACAAATGCCGGAGTAAACCATCTCCTATCCATTAACGGGTTCCATATGGGCATCATCGCCTGGTTCATCGTCGCGGCGGCCCTGTTTCTGACAACCCGTTCCGAATTTTTGGCACTCCGTCTCGATTTGCGGCGCACCGCGCTCTTGATCGCCGTACCGGCCACGTTGGCCTATCTCTTCCTGAGCGGCTCCGCGCCGGCCACCGTCCGTTCCGTCATCATGCTGTCCGTCTTTGTCCTGGCGCTCCATGTCGAACGGGAGACCGATCCGATCAATGCGCTGCTGCTGACCGCCTTTCTGTTGCTTGCCATCAACCCGCCCAGCCTGTTCGATCTTTCCTTTCAACTTTCCTTCACGGCCCTGTGGGGGATCGTCGTCGCCGCCCCCGTGGTCCAGTGGTGCGGCGGGAAACTGACAAGCCCCTGGCAGCGCCACCTGTTGCAGTTTGTTGCCGTAACCTGCGCAACGTCGTTCGCCACTATCGTGCCGATTCTGTTCTATTTCAACCAGACCTCGCTCAACGGCATCATCGCCAATTTTCTTCTTGTTCCGATCCTTGGCTATGGAGCGTTGGCAATAGGCTCCAGCGCCCTGCCGTTTGTCTATCTTTTCCCGCCTGCGGCCAGGCTGCTGATATGGTGCGCCGCACAACTCACCGCACTCGCCAACTGGCTGGTGATCTTGTTCGCCCGGCTTCCGCTTCTCACTTTCCACGGCATTACCAGTCTGGACATGGCTTGTTTTGTCTGCTTCATGTTTCTGGCAACCTTCCTGCGCCGCTCCCGAAGCACGTTCGCTTTGTGCGCCCTGGTGCCCCTTGTGGCTGTTGCGGCCCATGTGAGCAGTCCGGCAACGGTTGACGGACGCCTGCA
>Ga0326727_10003432_pt1 | contig 50725 bp, 52 predicted proteins | sample MB2enrmetagenome_FD_207643 | JGI IMG/M metagenome (GOLD analysis project Ga0326727, IMG submission 207643) | Lab enriched peat soil microbial communities from McLean, Ithaca, NY, United States - MB29MY | ecosystem: Environmental > Terrestrial > Soil > Wetlands > Peat | place: USA: New York... | reverse complement strand
TCAACTGACCACTAGAGTTGATGTTGCATACGTCCGCAGTTACAATTACCGGTGTACTCGGAGTTTGAATAAAGTTGGGAGCCTTGCATGGCCCAGCATCAGCAGGGTTGAACCCACTACCAGTTACAGCCACAATAGTACCGATAGGGCCGATACTGGGTGTGAGGATTATGACTGGGGTATTAACTGTAACAGTAAAGGTGGCTGAAGCAGAATCGCCACTACTCCCAGTTACAGTAAGAGTGTACGTGCCAGGGGTAGCTCCAGCCTTGACTGTGAACCCGCCGGTCACCTGACCATTAGCATCGATGGTGCAAACGTCTGAAGTTACAATGGATGGAGTACTCGGCGATTGTACAAAGTTGGGTGGACCACATGGACCAACATCACCAGTATTGAAACCACTACCAGTCACAGAAACGATAGTACCAACAGGACCCTTGTTTGGCGACAACGTAATGAATGGACCAAGAACTGTGAGTGTCGCTGAAGCTGAATCACCAGTACTACCCGTAACGCTGACAGTATACGTTCCTGGGGAAACGGTGCCAATGTAGAAACTACCTGTCGGCGCCCCGTTGCCAGGAGTAATGAAAGTACAGGTGGGTGTGCTGATGAGCAATGCTGGGCCACTGATCGTGCACATAGCAGTATCGGCTGCAGAGAATCCTGCTCCATCGATCACGATCGCTGCTCCAACCGGACCTGAGCTTGGGGTTAGAGTGATTGCTGGATGGGATATGACTGTGAAGGTTGCTGAAGCAGAGTCACCTCCCGGAGACCCTGTAACAGTAATGCTGTAGGTTCCAGCAGGAACTCCACCAACATTGAAGCTTCCGGCAACATTACCACTTGCTATATTGCAGATTGGGGCAGGCGTCGGATTTACGATGGGCCCACCAGTAATTTTACACGTGGTGTCAAGCGTTGAGAAGCCGCTACCAGTCACGGTCTCCGTTATTCCTGTAACTCCTGAAGTTGGTGATAGTAGGATCTTTGGTCCCGCGACGGTGAATGTGGCCTGGGCTGAATCGCCAGTTGAACCAGTGACCGTTACGGTATATGTTCCCGGAGATACTCCGCCAACGAAGAAGCTACCGCTCGGAGCTCCACTGCCAGAGGTAATAGTGCATGTTGGTGTTATGGCAAGAGTGCTTGGGCCAATATTGCAGAAAGTATCGCCTAACGAGAAACCTGTGCCTGTCACTGTAACGGCTGATCCGACGGCTCCCGTGGTAGGTGAGAGAGTGATTTTGGCAGTTGATGTTGTTGAGCCAGTGATTGTGAAGGATGCAGAGGCAGAATCATGGGTGATACCCGTAACGGTAATAGTGTATGTTCCAGGGGTCGTAGCATTAACTACTCTGAATCCTGCGCCGGCCAATTGTCCGCTGGTATTGATTGTACATGTTGAATTTCCAGCAATCCCTGGAGCAGCTGGGGCTTGTGAAATGACACAGGTGCCAGCGTCGCCAAGGTTGAATCCACCACCACTCATCGTCACAGTGGTGCCGAACGATCCTGAAGGTGGAGTTAGCGTGATTGCAGGGGCTGGAATCGTAAAGCTTGCTTGTGCCGTATCTCCGACTGCACCCGTCACGGTAACAGTATAGATACCTGGTGGAATCGCGCTAACATTGAAGTTGCCGGAAGGATTACCACTACCTTTTGTAATCCTACAGGTTGGACTCGTAACGACGCTTCCAGTTATTGAGCATGTAGCATCAGTTAAGGAGAAGTGGGTTCCAGTTACAGTTACGTTTGTTTTGGATACCCCTGAGGCTGGCGATAGCGTTATGGTGGGCGGCAGTACCGTGAAGGTTGCTTGGGCTGCATCTGCACCGGGGCTGCCCGTTACGGTAATTGTGTAGGTTCCAGGAGCAGCTGCACCAACGGTGAATTGTGTAGCGCTCAACACGCTAGAGGCTATCGTGCAGGAAGCTGGAGGAATACCAATAACAATACCGGTTCCCGTGACAACGCATGATGTGTCGGTTCCTGAAAATCCGGTTCCAGTTATTGTAACATTGGTTCCATCTACACCTGAACTTGGAGCAAGATTGATTGTTGGAAGTGCAGCGACTTGTGGCAAAATATTGAAGAGCGGAGTCTGGGTCGCGTAGGAGAGCGACGTTACTGAGAATCCTGCAACCAAAACTAGAAGGACTGCCGTGATAATCTTCGAACGATTAAGTTTACTCAAATGTCAGGTCACATCTCTAGCGAATTGCCAATCGGGTGAAATCCCAAACTGAAACACTCGTTACGTAACCGCGTTCTACGCTTCTCCGAGTGTATTTAACGGTAATTGAGTGATTACAGCAAATTCTCAACCGCGACGCGTAGAAATTTACGTGAACTTGCTTTTTTCCCGCAAGTTGTCGATAGAAGCGTTTTTTGTGCTCATTCGGCCCTGTTTCAGTCATCGCGGGAAATCACCATGCAACACCGTTCTGCCCCGTAGAATATTTAAGTGTTGTTTTGTGGCACACAAAAACATGTCTTACGCGTGCAATTTATGGAGAATTAATTTGTTTTTTGTGCTGATTTTATCTCTTGGTCCAGCTATTGAGGCTCGAACGGTTAGAAGACGTTTAGAATGCCGCGTAGTAGAAGTAATGCGTTTGTTGGATGAAACGCACGGTGTTCAGGCTTGAGATTAATGTGACCAAGATGATGCTTCCTAATAATCCGTAGACTGGATTCCATGTTGAAAGTAAACGTGGACCAATTAGGTTCGTACCAAGCTCAGTAACTGTCGCGAGGACTAGGAGAAGTGCCGGGGTGGAGTATCTTCTGAATGAGAAGCTGATGAATGTGTTGGCTAGGAAGAATGCGAAGAGTGAGTACGCGATTAGGCCGACGCGTAGGACGAGAACGCTCTCGGGTTCGCCGTTCGTCAGCCGCACGATTGAATCTGCATACTGCCATAGCACGATAACGAAAATGCCCGCAGCCAATCCAGTGATTGTGAACATTTTTGCAACGTAACGGTAAACCTTGTTGTTCAGTGCTGTTCTGTTGGCGATGTTTGTTTTCGAGGATTCTTTCTGTAGCAATTCCGCCAATCCTTCTAGGAAATAGTAGATGAGGCCGGTTAGCGGGATCAGTACGAGCATGGCGATGTCGGCTCCGAATTGGTAGCTCGCGTTATAGATCAACAGGATAGGTCCACTTACGGATATCCAACTTGCCAATCGATCGGAGAATAATAGTACGTAGAACATTGTTCCGAACAAGAAGAGCGGCAGCATTTCAATGAAGACGACGCTCAATCTTGGCTGTTTAACGTTTTTCAATGGAACGGGTTTGTGGTATAATGATTGGTTTTCAAGATTTTGGATCGCGTGACGTTTCTCACGCAGAATCGATTGTAGACATTCGAGTGCGGTTATTGCGTTGAGGATTGCGAGGGCAACGACTTGTGCGATTATCACGTCATACGGATTTAGAACGCCTACGGTTTTTAGCGCATAGTAGACAGCGTAGAGGGATACGAGCGCGATTGCTAAACCGATTGCGATCAATGGGAATTTTCGGTAAGAGTAGAGTGGAGTGACAAGGATACGGTAACCGCCGAGGAGAATTAAGAATAGTACCGTGTACAAGGTGAATTGTAGCGGCGAGACGACGGCGACGCCGTTCATTAGCATGAATACGCTTGCAGCGAGAGCGATTGCGAGAAATCCCACCCAGTAACCTCTTATCGCTTCCTTTCGGGCGAGTGGAAGGTTGTCTTGTAGTCTGTAGAAGCTCATTCTGAACGAGAATACTTGTTGCACTCCTCCGGTCACGATGAATGATATGACTACGCCGACGGCGATTGAAGTTGCAAGGAAGGCAGGGATTGGTCCGGCTTTATCTGGATCAGCGGTCCACAGGCTGATTCCTCCTAAGTAGAGGGCTAGGAGCATAAGGCTCCAGAGGGCGCTGAAGATCATTCCGGAAGCGAACGTCCGCACCTGCTTCCATCGGACGCCGTTCGCATCCTTTTTTGAATCATTACTTTCTCCGGAATAAAATGGGACGAGCCGTTGAACTTTTTTTGCGATTTCAGAAAATTTGGTTGGTTCCAAACTGTCTTTTTTGAAAAATCCTAGGACTTCAAGAAGAACCGCTACCTCTTCCGCGTTGGAAGGTCTCGAGTCAACTTCAGCCACGGTTCTGGCCAGTACGTGGTAGCGAAATTTTTGAGGAATCATTTCGAGTTCAACTGTTTGTATACTCCTCGATATTCGTCAGCGAATTTCGGTAACGCGTACTCGTTCAGGGTCCGGTCGCGGGCGGCGGTTCCCATTCTTTTGGAGTACTCCGAGTCTGTGAGGAGGTTTGCTAGTGCTTCGCCGAGTCGTGTTGGGTCTCGTGGTGGCACAATGACTCCTGATTCGCCGAGGGCTTCGCCGACTCCTCCGACATCTGTGGCTACGGAGGCTTTCGCGCAGGCCATTCCTTCGATTAACGCGAATGGGAACCCTTCCGATATGCTTGGAAGTGCGACTACGTCACCGGAGTTGAAGGCGTTTGGAGTATCTTTCGTAAATCCCATGAAATGGATAGAATCGGACAAACCAAGCTTGTCTCGCGCTTCCACACAGAGTTGTGCGTACTCGAGATCTGAAGCGGAACCGTAGACGAGGCATTTTGCGTTAGGAACTTTTTCGCGTACGGTAGTCATTGCGGGGATGAGGTCGAGGATGCCTTTCAGGCGATCGATGCGTGTGACGACAGTTATGGTTGGTGCGTTTGAGATGCGGTTTATTGAGATTGGTTTGAATTTGTCTGTATCGACGCCGTTGTGGATGACTCTTATTTTGTTTTGTTCCGCGCCAAGTTGGGTTTCCCATTGTGCGTTGAATTTGGAGACGGGCGCGATCATGTCCGCGTATTCATAGCTCAGTATCGCGAGTGCTCGCTCAAAACGGATCCAGAATTCTTTTTGGCCTTTTCCGTATTTTCCGGTGACTTGCAGCAGCCTCTCCCTGTAATATACGCCGTGTTCGGTTAGGATGAATGGAGTGTCGTCGCGGAGCTTTGCGATGATTGCTAGAAATCCTACTACTCCTGCGATTGAGGAGTGGATGAGTTGACATTTTGGAACGTCGACTGTTAAAACTTCAAGATATCGCACAATCGTGCGACATATCTCGAGAGTTTCACGAAGAGACATTGATGAAAAATTCTTGTCTCCTTCCATGAATGAGCTGAAGAGTTGCCAGAATTTCTTGTCTCTTACGACGGATCGGAAGTCGTGATCTTTTAGGAATTCAAACATTTCAACAACAGATTCCGCGAGAAGATGACTCTTGTCACCGCCGGAAGCGATTGCTTGAAGGAATTTTTCAAAGCTCCGCAGAAAGTCTTCGATTCCTCGCGACCGAGTCACGTACATTCTGTCCAAAAGTTTTCTGATTGGTGTTGCGGAGAATTCGTCTGGTCTGATGATTCCCCAGATCGGTAGCATTTCGAGTTTCTTTACGTTGCGGGGAGTCGTGTATTGCATTTCGACGTGCGGGTTTGATACGAGGCTGATGATTTTGAAGTTGTAGTCGGGGAGGGAGGTGAGTAGGGCGTTGGCCCATGTTGAGACTCCTCCCTCATAGTATGGGTAGGTTCCAGAGGTTAGGAAGAGTACGTCCGCAGAATCAGTCATTATTGAACATACTCGAGCCGCGTTTTGCGTGCTGATTTCGAATTTATTTTTTCGAGCGCAATTTCAATTTCCTTGATAGCGCCGATTCTGTTGGATGGGTCAATTTGTGTGTAGCATTGTTTGGCTGAGCGGAGCATTTCGTTGCTGAGAGAGGTTTGTCCGATCAATGTCAAGCATTCAGCGGCTAAGATGAGGCTGAGTGTTGCTTTCGCGTAATTGCCGGCGGCTTTGTGTTCCTTGGCGTCTGAGACGTAATTGGGCCATGCGGCGGCGTAGTCTCCTGAATCATGTAACCGAATGGCGGTCATCCAATGATTGGCCTGAGAAGTTGCAAGTTTTTCCCATCTTGCAATGGTGGGACGTGAGTCTGTTGAGACATCACGGTCTCCCATTACCCATTCTTTGGTCGCGTAAAGCGCTCTTTCTAGTCTTGACTTCTCCGCCATACTTCGGCCTATATTAGGCGGGATATAGAGACCATTGTTCTATAATTGTCACGACGTGTGTTATTTCCGGTTTAAGCGGTCGACTTTTTGATTCTTTGATGTTAACCCCAATTTCCCGCAATTCCATTCTCGAGCGGTTTGAGGTTCACGGTACTATGTAGCTGACTGGATACCAGACTGACGATGTGAGCAGGGTGCCGGTTGGTCCGTAAACGGAGAGGCGCATGAGAAGTTCGCCTGATTCGGAAGCGTACGGCGTGGTGGGGATTGATACTACACCAGTCGTAGATGAACAGATTGTTCCTAAAGTTATTGAGGTGCACGCGAAACTTTCAGTGTCACCATAACTGCCGCCACTGTATCCAACTCTCTGTGATGGACAGACGCTGAAGGTGGTAACTTGTGATCCGCCGTTGTGGATAGTTGCTGAGACTACTACGGGGGTTCCTTGCGGGATGTAGACGCCGTTCAAATATTTCGGGTAGTCGAATTGGACGTTTGATATTTGAGCTGACGAATACGCGGCAGCAGGTTGGAGGATCGGTAGCACTAGCATGAGAAGAAAGGTGAGGAGGATTGTTGTGGCGAATGCGGTTTTCATTGCGCGTTGCTCGAGTGATGGCGGGTTATTGGTTGAGCGGTGTTCCGCTCCAGATGCGTTGCCACCATAGGTTGCCGTTCGAGTCGTATTTCAGGAGGAACAATGCGGCTAGGTTCTGATAGGTGGTGCTTTGTTCTCCGGTGCGTTGTGGGTTTGGTCCGAAACTGTAAGTGTAACCAGTTACGTATGCGTTGCCGAGTTGGTCCACGGCGACCGAGTAACCGTAATCGGCTTCGGCTCCACCCCAAGTTTTCTGGTAGACAATATTACCAGACGGGTCGTACTTGACCAGGAAGACGTTCGGGTGTCCCGGAGTCATAGAGTAACTGTAGGTGGTTCCTGCCATGTACACGTTTCCAAGATTGTCGGTAGCCACGCCGTAACCGTAATCAGCTGAGGTTCCTCCCCAGATCTTCTGGCTTAGTAGTTGTCCGTTTGAATTGTACTTTAGGAGGAAGGCGCTTGGTAGACCGGGGTTTAGTCCGTAACTGTAGGTTGTGCCGGTTACGTACACGTTTCCTTCAGGATCGAGGGCGACGCCGTAACCGTAATCGGTTTGGTTGTAGCCTCCCCAAGTTTTCAGGAATGATATTTCGCCGTTCTGTAGGTCTCCTGTGAGATCCCACTTGAGTAGGAAAACCGCTCCGTGTCCAAGTTGTCCGTAGGTGTAGGTTGTTCCGACGATGTACACGTTGCCCAAGTTATCGACAGCGAGAGCGTTCGCGTAATCGTTGTTGGATTCGCCTCCCCACGTTCCCTGAAATGTTTGAGCACCTTCAGAGCCTTGGTATTTGAGTAGGAACATGCGTGAGAGTCCGGCGATGGTGTCGCCGTTTCCGCTCCAGTAACCGTTCGTGTTTCCGACCACATACACGTTATCGAAGGCGTCAGTTGCAACTGCACGCGGAATTGCATCGCTTATCGAGCCGCCCCAGGTCGTTTGCCAATCAATAGAGTACGACGGGTTGTACTTCACGAGGTAACCGTTGAAGAATTCTCCTTGCGCAGCGCCGGTGGCCTTCGATGTACCGGCGAAGTAAATGTTCTGAGAAGTATCTACTGCGACGCCTGCTCCGAAACTATCTTGCGGAGCCACAACGGTTTGCGGATACGAACTGGTTGCGAGTTGGCGTAAAGTGCCTGATGGAGTGTAGGTCAGTAGAACCCCCATCGTCGGCCACTGTCCAAGTAGCAGGCTGCTGCCGGTTACGAATACGTTTCCCGTTCCTTCAACAGCCACATTCGCGTAGGAACCGTTCAATGAACCTGCATCGATCGTTAAACCCTGATCAGCATGAACTACAGGTGTTAAGGGGATAATGATTCCAGATAATAGAATTAGGAACGTAACGGTGAAGAGAATTACATTTAATCGAGTTCTAGTTTTCATTGCTGCACATCTGTCTAGCTTTCATTCTGATGACCTAAACCTGCGTTGGGTTGAATATACAACTACCTGTCAAATTCTTACACTATGAAGAACTGTAGCGATAATATTGTGCATCCCACAATACGATTTGTTGTTTCTCCATACTCCACATCACCATTCTCGTAATGTTTAGAATAGCAACTGTGGAATTCATCATGGACGAAAAATGAGGCGTTTAATTAGCCTTCTAACCGATTTCGGTTTAACGGATTCATTCGTTGCTGAGATGAAAGCCGTAATTTTTTCGATCAGCGAGAACGTTCAGGTTGTCGATATTAGTCATCAAGTTGAGAAATTCGATATTTCGATGGGCGCGTTTCTATTGAATGGAGCGGTCGAATATTTTCCGGACGGAACGATTCATGTAGCGGTAGTTGATCCGGGTGTCGGGAGTAATCGGCGCGGAATCGTCGTCGAGACGGAACGAGCAGTTTTTGTCGGTCCTGATAATGGGCTTATGATTCCTGCGGCTCGTAGTCAGAAGATTCTGCACGTTTACGAGTTGACGAACCGTTCGTTCATGCGAAATGAAATTTCAGCAACATTTCATGGCAGAGATATTTTTGCTCCAGTTGCAGCACACTTGGCGAACGGAAAATTACCAAAAGAATTTGGACATGAAGTGCTAGATTTTGTTGATTCGCCGTTTCCATCAGCTAAGATCGAAGGAAAATATTGGGTATCCGAAGTTGTATATGTGGACGGGTTTGGGAACATTGTTACAAATCTGTCTCGAGATTTGTTGAAGAACAGTTTGTCTGAGAAAATTTCATTATACGTGGGCGGCAGGCAGTTCTCAATCCGGTTCGTGAGAACTTATTCAGATCTCCGCGTGGGTGAAGTTGGCGCACTCTTCGGGAGTCATGGATTCCTGGAACTCGCATGCAGAGAGAAGAGTGCTGCGGCGAGGTTGCGGGTTAATCGTGGGGTTCCAGTTCGCCTGCTTCGCAACAGTTAGGATAGCATCGAGGCGGACTCTTGATCTAGGTACATGGTAACGTTTGATCGTGTACGAAGTATCGAACCTGGACAATTGGGTGTGACGGGACCTTCCAGCGCCATCTTTACCGCTTCCGCTTTCCGCGCCTCTGGAACTACCGCCAGCACATGTTTCGCGCCTAGAAGAGCCGGGACGGTCAGTGTGATCGCACGTTTGGGTACGTCGTCGATTGTCTTGAAATGTCCTTCGTTTACTTGTTGCCTCCGACATCGTTCGTCGAGTGTAACGATGTGTACGAGGTCTCGTGTTGCGAAATCAGCGGGTGGGTCGTTGAATGCCAGATGTCCGTTTTCTCCGATCCCTAGAACGCAAATGTCCGGTGGGAATTTGTGGAGCAAGTCATTGTAGCGTCTCAGCTCTGATTGGGTGTCCGACACGTCACCTTTCATTGGGTAGAACGCTTTCGGGTTGACATGGTTTGTGAGGTTTTTGCGAATATAGTTTGGAAAGCTTGCCGGATGCTGATCGGACATTCCTAGATATTCGTCCATATGGAACAAGTTGACCTTGTCCCATGCAATGTCTTTTCTCGCGCGTAGGGCTTCGAAGAATGTTAGCATTGAATTGCCGGTGGCTAGGATTGCCGTGGCTTCTCCTTTATTGGTGATGATTGTGGAGAGTTTTGTGGCGAAGTCTTCTGCGGCTTTCTGTCCAACTTGTTGGTTCGATTGCAAGATATGAACGGTGATTTTATCTACGGTCTTCGATCGCGTAGGTTGAGGGTTCATGTTCTATGGCTCCGTTGATGGTTGGTTATGGTTGTGTGCTTGGTTATGTCTTTGATGCATTGGTTTATCGGTTAACATTAGTTCTCTTAATCGTTCGTCTCCGGATATTTCTTTGATGTATTTGGCGACGGATGTTGGAACTAGGTTCTCCCAGCTTTCTCCGTGAATTATTTTTCCACGAATCTCTGTTGCGGAGTATGTTTCACGATCGTAGAACGGAATCGGTTCGACACGATAACCCGCCTCTTTGAAGAGTCTTGACGTTACGGGTTCGTTGGAGTAGACGGTTTTGAAGGAGGGCACTTGTGAGGCTAGATGTGATACCCAGAGGTCGTGGATTTTGAGGTCACGGATTGGGATCAGATAATATTTTGATGCATCAATTTTTGCTTCATCCATGGCGGCTCTGATCATTGTTACTCTTTCGCCGGCGGTGAATGGGTTTTGTAGTGTGTGGCTGAATTGGGCGCTTCCGATCGCAAGTATTAGTTCCGGAAGATCATTCAGAATGTGACGCACGCAGTGAACGTGTCCTAGATGGAATGGTTGAAAACGTCCTATGAATACTCCGCGGTTTTTCTTATCCAAATCAGTGAACCCCTAGTCTGGTGACCACAAGCACTCTTCGACTACTTTGTCTTCAATGAACTTAACGCCTTCACGTTCCAGTAGGGCGCGTTTAATTGGTCCGCCTTCTGTTGGCTTCCTTCCGGGCATGCCGTAGTTGCCTACTTTGAGTGATGATGGTAGAACGCGGTGGCATGGGATGATGAGTGAGATTGGGTTTGTGGCTACGGCTGTTCCTACGGCTCTGGAGTATCGTTTTGAGCCTAATTTCTTGGCGATTGCTCCGTAGGTTGTAACTCGACCGCGCGGGATTCGGTTCAGTTGAGTGTAAACTTTCTTACGAAAATCTGAGACGTTCTCAAGAAAATCAATTTTATTCATTCTTGTACCGTTTCCTAAGTAGGCCTGATAGACACTATTCACTATAGAAGGGTAGTCTGCCGTATTCGGGTCAAGCTTCGCAATCAACTCTTTTGGAATCGATTCTTGAACGGATTTCTCAGCCTTGATTCTACTTTCGTTTGAGAAGTTACATGCAACTAGTTCGTTCTTCTCGTTCACTGCCATCGCGAACCAGACGCCGTGCCTATTTTCTGAATGAATTTGTATCACGGCTGCCGGCCTCGACATCTCACAGTATGATTAGGTCACAAGAATAAACCTTGAAATGCGAACCTTTGCGACCGCGTGTGGGTAATTTCGTCAATAGTGGGTTACTTTCATATTCCTCTCTGGCTCATTAGACACTGCATCATCATTACTAGTGGTGGCTTGGACTCGTCGGCGCAGAGCTTGGATTGGATTCGTCAACGTACCGGTCTCGATCCAGCTGCCAGCCTCGAGTCTCTCTCATTCGTCTCCACATCCTCTTCTACCATTTGCATGGATTGTCGTGGCGGTCGAATGCTATGCGGAAAATCCAGATGCCCAATTTTGTCGAAGGCGGAAGTGCTTGTTAAGCATCTTCCTCAGTTTAATTCGGAACAGATTGATGGATCGAGTCCTCCAGGCGCATTCGTGGGGCAGTTCGGGTATCCGAACGTGTACGTCGGGCCGTTGATTCCGCCTACGAAGGGGGACACACGACATCTCGACACGCCGGAACGGTGGCTTGGGAAGGATATTCAAACCATAATCGACTACCGGTTCAGCCTGATCCGGGGCAAGGCACGTGTGGATGTCCATGATGCAGCTGACCCCTCAGCGTACCTCGTCGATCTTCATGATCTAGCGTTGTCTCAAGCATCGGTTGATGTAGATGCCCGGTTCAGTAAGAAGCCTCGAATGGCCGTGACGCTTAGTGAGGAGACACAACCCTTCGGGCCGTCGGCCCTCATCAGGGATCTGAAGATTTCTCCGAGTACGGGTGATAGGAAACTTGAAGCTGTGTACTATGATGGCGACCAGTTGGCTACCGGAGGGATAGTGGACTTATACAAGCAGGGCGTTGAGATTTCTCGAATTCAGAAAATCTTGAGCCTGGGAATGCTTGGCATTCAGAAGCAACGTAAAATTGTTCCAACCCGCTGGGGCATTACCGCGGTTGATGACACATTATCCAAGAATCTACTTCGTTCAGTGAAACATTATCCACCCGTTGACAAATATCAAGTGTACAAATACAATTACTTGGACAACGTCTACTCAGCAATATTCTCGCCGCGCAATTGGGAGTTCGAATGGATCGAAGCTTGGTTTCCGGGAACCGCATGGAATGAAACAGGTTCTGTACCTGCAATGATGGGTGATCATGAGCCTTACGAAGGAAGGACTACGTACGCGGCGGTTGGTGGTTGTTATTACTCCTGTCGATTGGCTGCGGCGGAAGCGCTTCAACGTGTTCAACGTCAGGCTGCGGTTTTGGTTATCCGGGAAATTCGGCCTGGATATATTCTTCCGGTTGGTGTTTGGAATGTTCGAGAAAGTGTTAGAGCGGCATTCAGAACTGAACCGGTTAGTTTCGACACTTTTAACGACGCATTACGCTTCGCGTGCATCAACATGGTAATCCGTCCGGATACTTGGACGAAGAACAGTAAACTGATTCGTAATGAGATGTTTCAGCCTAGACTGAGCCACTACTTCCAATAAAATTCGGCGCGTTGAGTTAGAAAAGTTAGGATTGCGCGCGTTGTTTAAGCGCGCGAGAACAGACGTCTAGGAAGAGCTTGACATGAAGAAACTGTAAGGTGCGGTACTGTTTGTGTTGTATCTGTCGTATGACGCATAGGTCGAGTATGGGGTATTGGCACCGAAGCCGGCGGTTGGTGGAAAGCCGAGTACGTACGACGCTGGGAAAGAGTAACTATTGTAACCGTAATTGTAGTAGTACTGTCCGCCGAACGCTCCTGTGTATGAGTAATGGAAGATTGTCCCGTAGGCTTGTTCAGCTAATACACACAACCAGTACACGCCAGGCTCATTGATTGTTAGATAGTCGGTTGGGTAAAGTTTCCAAGTTATCCAACCCGGTCCATAATTCCCAACACCCAAACAGTACCCGTTTACGGTGGCTGCAACGAGCCGTTCCCCTATTGGACCGTACTGGGTTCCGTTATCAGCGTAGATGCCGAACTTGATGCATTGACTTCCATCAGATCCGGAATATTGCATGAACATTGAGACGGATTGCATTACGGTTGGTTGGGTTATGGTAATTTTCGTGAGTGCGAAAACGTACTGACTGACTAGTGTGGTCGGGTAGACTTCTGCGTTGGTGTCTCCGTAATTGGTCTGTGCAGAAACCGAGCTTGATTGAAGAACTAGCAGTCCAATCGTAGCTAATAGGATGATTGCGGGAATGGTATGCTTCAATCTTAGCTTATCCATGTTCACTTTACTTCACTACCCAATTTTAATACCCACCTGTTGTGCCATAGACGCGACAAAAACCTATCGCGGTTAGTTCTAAAACCTATGCGAATCGCAACATGAAATTTTCATCATTTTGCGTCGATTCCGTCAACGCCAATTTTTGCTGGTTGATGTTTTTCGCCTTGGACCTGAAAGTTTACTCCAAGAATTTTTTCGGTTACGTCGATGTTCGTTATGGAATGAAGTGTGAGTTCGGAGACTTGGATCTCCGAGCGTCCTTTCGCTACGGCCATGTATGGGATGAGTATATCGCCGAGATGTCGGTCTACCGGAGCGTTGGACTCGATCTCCGTTAGCAACTTTTCTGCTGCCTGTTGGCCTACGGTTTCCGCGGGTTTACCGCGTTCCCCTATATTGTCCGCTCCTAGGACGCTTCCGTCTGAGAATTTAGCGACAAGAGTGATACCGCTTCCCGGACCGAGATGCGTGTCTTGCTCGGGAGCATAAGTTTCGATTTCGAAATTGACGTTTTGGTAACCTGCGTCGCTCAATTTCTTTTTTGCAGCATCCGCCTGACGTCGAGCGACGTGAGCAGGCAATTTTACGCAATGGCTTATCCCTTCAATCTCCTGAAGTTCTCCGCGTTTCAGTAGTGTGATTGCGTTTAGCGTGTGTGATGGTTCGACGATGACGGAGACCTGCCCTCCACCTCGCGGATAGTGGCCTCGACGGTTGACTTTGATCGTTGCTCGGTATCCCATGCGTTGAAGAGTCGGCAAAACGATTAGGTTGAGGTAGTCGATTGATGGACTCCATTTCACATCGGTCCCACCTATCAATTCTAGTTCTACGCGCTCGGATGAGTAGTTCAGGCACGGCATGAGCGCTTGAAGAATCAACGGTATGCTTCCCGCGGTGCCAACGTCTAGTCTGAAAAGTCCTGAACTGTGACCGCGTGGTCGAAATTCTATTTCGCGTGATCCCTGCACTAACCCTTGGGTTTCTGCCTTTGAGATGACAGCGAGCGCTTTCACTGCGGTCACGTGTTGGGGCTGCAGTCCAGGGTTTGGTCTTTTTTCTCGAATCTTCGTTATTCGCACGTCTACGCCGGCGAGGGCAGCTAATGCTATGGCGGTTCTGATGATTTGCCCTCCACCCTCGAGCATGTCACCGGGAATCTCAATCACAGATATCGCCAGCAGCACGTGAAGGCGCCAAGAAGGCTATTGAGTTTAGCGGAGGCAGAAGGGGGCGTAGATTGAACATTTGCTATTGCTGGGTTCCCAACCGAATCCATACTGCCGGGCTCGCGATAGGGATACCATTGCCCCGAGCGGTTAGGCCTGAGTGTAGATCATGAGTTGTCGAACCAAAACTGTGATCGGTATTGAATCGGCTTAAGAGCCCGCGATTGAATAATGGTTGGAAGGAAGTTCGTGCGAAATGTATCATGATGGTAGTCGGCGGCTTCAGGATCAGTTTGATACTAGGCGGATGGCAGATCGAATTAATGATGTTCTTGTTAGCGATAGGTTGACGGATTACAAGGAGCTGATTGAGAGCCGAGACATGTTCTTTCTAGCCACGGCAGACGAAAAGGGACAGCCCAACTGTTCATACAAGGGAGGAGATCCAGGGTTTGTTCGGGTTGTAGATGAGCATACGTTCGCCTTTCCTAACTACGATGGAAACGGCATGTACCTCTCGATGGGGAACGTTCTCAAGAACCCATGTGTCGGTACACTATTCATAGACTTGGAGGATGGAAATAGACTGAGGATTAATGGTGAAGCCAGCATTAATCCGCAAGATCCGCTGATGTCTGAATACCCCGAAGCCCAGTTCATCGTGAGAGTTCGCGCAACTCACGTTTTCCCCAACTGTCCACGTTATATTCACAAGTACAAGTTGATAGAACGCTCCGAGTTCGTCCCAAAGAAAGGATGCAAGACTCCCGTGCCAGATTGGAAGCGTTCCGATTGGGCGAGAGACGTACTTCCGACAGGAGACCCTGCGAACTCGACGTGAAAAAATCTCGAGCCGAGGATCAGCTCACGAAACACGAAAAGATCTACCCTGCGAAAGCTCAGTGAAGTCGGAACCGTTGATGTCCTCAGTTGGGTTGGAGGAGATTTACTCTATTTCCTTCCGTATCAAAAAATGAAACAAATAGGCCGACACCAGGTATCTCCATCGGTTCACCGGACAATTTTCCGCCCGCTGCTGCAATCTTCTTCATGTGCTCCTTGATGTTGTCTACCTGAATAGTCACAGTGGTAGTCTGGGATACGTCACCCGTTTTCTGGTAAAAACCTCCATTGATCGTGCCAGGTTTCTTTGGAGTGTTATTCTCAGATTCAGTAGTAGTAACAAGAACGAAATCTCCCATCTCCGGGCCAAGTTGTTGGGTTTGCCAACCAAATACGGTCGCATAAAATCTGCTCATACGCTTCCTATCCTCTGCGGGCATTTCAAAATGCACTACAGGATTCATAATACGGCTACTGTTAGAATACTAGTTAAAGACAATTACACCGAGTAGAAATCGCTGAAGGAACGATAAGCCGCGGTTAACTTCGAGATTATCCATTATAGCAGTCACTGTAGTACTGGTAACTCTGGTGGTAGTAAGCTTGGATCTATCGTTATTGATTGAGAGGTTGAAGCCAGAGGCGATCCGGATTGACTATTGTAATTATTGTAAATTGAGACAGAGAACCGCACCGTATGACCTAGAGTAGATGGTGGAAGGCTGAACACCAATTGTCCAGTGTAACTACCACCGCCAACTGAATTAAGTCCCGTACTCACCGTACCGAGACTAGTGCTCGTTGTAGTATCATACGCATTGCCCACCGCGAAGAGCGGCCCACGGATATACGAGCATGACGTTGATAGTGGTACTGTGACCGCAATACTGGAATTATAGTACTGCGGCGCTGACACTGCTGGATAATTTGCTTGCGCTGTGCATGGCGTCTGCGCGAAGACTGGTGTGCTATTTGCCGCGAAAGCTGCGTATGCAAGGAAAAACGCTAATGAGAATATCATTAAGTTTCGTTTTTCCAAAGCCTATCACCTCCAACTAACTCTCAGAGTCCACACATTATCACCGACCGTGATTCGATATAATCCGATTTCTACCAAGTAGAATGGAACTTATTATCCGAGTTTGTTTCCGCATTTCGTGCAGAACTCGTGAGCGTTAGAATTTTGGGTTCCACACTTTCGACAATAAAGGGTTCCGGGTGTTGCGCTCGAAGTAGGTTGTGCGGGTTGAGTTGTTTTTCGTTGACCTCGCAAAGCGACCGCAATTATGACGGCGGCCAACAGGACTATGCCTCCGAGTATGAGGATTTGGTTTTGTTGAATCATACTCATCAGGTCGCTTGATGTTTGAGAGTTGAGAGTTGATGAGGTTTGCATTGCGTTAACGGTTAGAACCAGGTTGGCGATATTACTTAATCCGCCTCCACTCCCAGTCACAGTCAACGTGTACGAGCCGGTGGATACGTTATCTGGCAATGTGACGGTTAGCGTCGAAGCGAAGTTTGGAGTTGCGGAGGGAGTGCTGAAGACTCCGTTGGCTCCTGAAGGTAATCCTGAGACGGACAACGATACCGGCGAATTGAAACCGTTCAGAGCAGTAACGTTCACGGAGTAGGATACGGTCTGTCCTTGAAGCACTGTCTGGGCGGAGGGGTTCGTGTTGATTGTAAAGTCAGGTACCGGTTGCGTACTGTTTGCTGGTTGAGTGGTTGTTTGTCCGACTGTGAACGTGATGCTCATTACGTTATTGCTGGGGTTCGGATCGTTATCCGTTGAAATCATCCAAGTCAAGGTATGCGTTCCAGGTGTTGCTTGCCACGGATGGCGATTTGCATTTACTGGGATTGGAGTGCCAATTGGACCGGGGTATGTAACTTGGCCGCGGCCGCAATTTGCGCCGTCGATTACACATCGTGCATTGAACGTTTGTGGGAATGATCCCGAAGACCACACCGCGGTCATAATCATGCTGAATATCACTGTCTGACCGACAGTAGGTGCGGGGGGGTTCATGGACACAGAGAGGACCGCCCAGTCCGTCTCCACAATCGATGCGGGCGGTAATGTTTGCGTTGTCGTGATGACAGGCGGCAGAGTGGAAGTCGTTGAGGTTAAAGAAAAGGTGTAATTTTGGAAAGGGATCACGGTTAAGGGGGCATTGACGCTCGGCGTGGATGTTGTTTGCCCTCCTGCTTCCGTGAATACGTGAACGCAATATGATCCGGGTGAAAGTGTGGTAGTGAAGATGAAAGGTCCAATGTTGTATGAACGATCGGATAAGTTAGCCGAAGTGCCAGAGTTCTCAAAAAGGGTAGATTCTCCTGAGTCGACCTGCGTGCCAGATGGGATTCCGGTCAGAGGACAAGAGCCTGTGAAGATCAGTATTTCTACTTGAGCATACGGCGGGGAACACGACGGACAGTCCGTGGGATCGCAGGTGTCAACTCCACTAACGTAAAACGAAGTCCCCGGCCCTATGGTCGAAGGGGATAAGGTAGCGGTAAAGGTGCATGCGTATGCTGGTGAAAGCGAGACTAATCCGGTAATCGTTGACACTAGAATCGAAAGCAAAATCAAGACGAAGACGGAGGTTCCTTTCAAGTTCTACGACCCGACCACTATAATAGCTTCAACGCGACCGATAATTATTCTTGGTACTCTCTGAAAAAGTGAGAGTGAGTTACAGGCCCCGGTAACTCGTAGCCCAAGTTATTGGATTTTTAGACTTTGGATGATTATGGGGTTACAACCTCTTGCTTTACCTCTAAACTGACACGAAATCGTACCAGATTGAAGACACGTGACTACTCATAGGCAGTCCATCGCTTTACTCTTCGCCGCATTTCTTCTTTGGAGTACAATAACCAAGTGAGATCATGCCTAAGGTTCAGCTTCTTGAATTTCCAGATCCCTGAAGTAGTCACGATCAAAGGAATCTTCTCCTGTTTGAACACCTCGTAGATCTCTCTCGCCACAAGGACGGGTATTCCGGCGTTTGATTCTACTTTGGCAAAGTCTTCGCTTGGATCTGCCGCACCCAGCCTTATTTCGGCACATGGGAACCGGTATGGACCCCTTCTGCTCCCGAAATACCGGTGGCCTAGAATTATAAGAACTGAAGATTCCCGTCCACACCTAGTCTCAATGAACTCAAGAGCTCCCTTCGTGAACCTAGCGCGTACAGATATGGGGCTTAGTTCTTTGTCTATCCACTTCTGAACAACAATTTCATGCGCGTCAGCGAAGAAGATCCGACGAAAAAACCATGGCACACCATACTTCTTGCATAAACCGACGACAAGTAAACCACACCCGGTAAGAAGGGCTATCAGCGTGAGGCTCGTGACCCAATCCAAACTCAGTCCCCTCCTCGCAGAATCCGTTGTCTATTGACTAGACAGAGCACGGGTAGAGTAGTGCAGCGGTAACCATTAGGTTTGCCTAATCTCAGATAACCTCGTCGCTTCGCCCTCTAGACTGACACGAAAATAATTACCTCTCTAAAACGGCACGATTTCACAACCAAGTCCTAGCTTTGGAACATAATCCGATATTTCGCTTCATGCTAACCAGTAATTCTTTTTCTCCAAATCACACTATCATCATTCAAGTTACGTATCTCGAGGATTCTGTGGAATGGTATTGTGGTCTCATCTGAGTCTTCGCTGAGCGTGAAGTAGGATTTTCCAAGTTTCAGGATTTGTGATGCTAAGATCTGTTTAGTGTCGCCTGGTGCTCCTCGATGTCGGTATGTGATTAGATAGTTCTCCGCGTTTTCTCGGGAATCCCATCGGAGTTTGTTGAGAATATTCTTCAGGGGATGGACCATGGGAGGTGGCTCATGTGTGTGACTGAGTTTCGAACTACCAAGACCTTATTAATGCGCCTGCGACGGGTCTTTCAAAATCGGTGTTCGTGTTGTCTGAATATTACATTCCCGGAGCGACAACCGTCGGTATCGTCTGCAAAGACGGAGTTATTCTTGCCTCGGAACGTCGCGTTAACTATGGTTATTTCATTATGAGCAAATCCGGGAAGAAGGTTTTCAAGATTGCTGAGACGGTTGGGGCTGCTTGCGCAGGTATCATAGCGGACATGCAGATTTTGACGCGTGAGGTGGCGGCGCATCTGAACATTTACAGTTACGAACGTGAGCAACCTGTGACTGTGCGAACGGCAGCAAAATTGATGGGGAGCTTGTTGTTCGAGCGACGATATTTCCCGTATCTCGCACAAACGATCGTCGGCGGCACGGATGATACTGGCAATAAATTGTACGTTCTTGACCCATTGGGTTCAGTGATTGAGGACAAATTCACAGCGGTCGGTTCAGGAGCCGAGATTGCGATGGGTTTGTTGGAGAGCGAGTTCAAGGAAGGAGTTTCGTTAGATGACGGCAGGGCCCTCGTACGTAAAGCGATCAAGGCAGCGTCGGCAAGAGATATCGCGAGCGGTGAGGGAATCGACATGCTCATCATAACGGGCGCTGGAATAAAAGAAGAATACGAACCTCCAGTAAAGTAATCACGTCACGTTACGAGATCTCCGACTAATGTTATCCAAGACTGATGCTGAAAAAATTCAAGCCGAACTTTTCTCGTACGATAAGGCCAGAGAGAAACTACAACCATTAACAAGAAACGCCACGCGACTCTGCGGATGGGCAATCATCCAAATCCACAGAGAACAGCTTGACCTCGCCAAGAAAACTCTAGATGAAGCAAAACAGGTACTAGACGAAATCCAAACATTAGTCTCCTCTCACTCAGAGTTACCGCAATTCGGTCAAGTGCTCGTGGCGTTCCAGGAGTACGCTGAAGCCAAACTTGTTCTTCAAATGAAGAAGAACGGCAAACTGGCTTCGCTTCATGAAGTTGGAACAAACAGCACCGCATACCTGTTGGGTATGCTGGATTTTATTGGGGAAATGCGCAGAATGACGCTTGACGCGTTACGCCACGGTGACGCCGAGAAGGCTGAATCACTGCTTGGAGCGATGGAGAGAATCTATGAAGATCTCCTAGCACTCGATCGTACCTCGATTCTTCCAAATTTCCGAAGAAAGCTGGACGCAGATCGACGGATAATTGAAACCACTCGAGGCGACGTCGCTTCTGATCTTCGGAGAGTTTCGTTGGAGAAGGCTGTACGAAGCCTGGAAAGAAAATTAGATACGTCATCCTCCAAACGCGGTAAAGTTGAGAATTAGGGTTCCCAAACAGATCACGCCGAGAGACGCGGTTAGGCTTCAAAGGAAACTCTCTCCACTCGTAAAGGAGACAAGTGAGCTCCCCACTCCGATCCACAACCTCGTTGGTTGCGACGCCACATATTTCTCAGAGATCGCTATTGCCGCCGCAACCCAGGTCAGGTATGCGGATCAGTCGTTACTGAAGATTCGATCAACAACTGAACACACACGCTTCCCATACATTCCAGGCCTTCTTGCGTTCCGAGAGGCACCTGTGGTTCTGCGGGCGATCCGCGGATTGCACGCGAATGATTACGTTTGTCTTGTCGATGCGCACGGTATCGCCCATCCTAGAAGGTTCGGGCTCGCATGTTACGTGGGCCTTGCATTAGACCGCCCAACAATCGGAGTAGCAAAGAGCCTCCTTTATGGTCAGGCTGAAGGGAGTAGGGTGGTTGACGGGGAGGATGGTCGTATCTTGGCTGAGCTGGTTAAGACGCCTGGTGGGAAAACCATCTATGTGAGTGTGGGACATAAGATATCCTTGGAGGACGCGGTCTTAATTGTCAAGCACTGTATGGGTTCTGGAGGGCCTGTTCCTATCCGACTGGCTCATGATGAGGTGACTAAACGGAAATGGCAACTCAAGAACTCAAACCAAGCCTCCTGATCACATTATACAAGCTTATCGAAGTTGGCGCCTATCCTGATGAAGTAATCTTCACGACAACCGAATTAGCCAAACTTCTGAAGGGTTCTCAGCAGACCGCGTCGAGGCATTTGATTGAACTTGAGAGACGCGGCTTGATTCGTCGCGTCAAGTTGGGACGTCGTGAATCTATCAAGATAACCCTAACCGGAGTCAAGCACTTAGATAACATGTTTCTTACGTTGCGACGGGCGTTTGAGATGAAGAAGACCGAAACAGTGTTCGAGGGTACAGTATTCTCAGGACTTGGTGAGGGCGCGTATTACGTCAGTCAACCAGGCTATAAGCAACAGTTTGCAACGAAGTTGGGTTTCGAGCCGTACCCAGGGACGCTGAATGTTAGAGTTCGTGAGGAAGATCAGGCTGAGGTGAGGATGCTTGAGGCGTCGCCGTTCATTTTGGTGGAAGGATTTGCAGATGGAGGTAGGAGTTTTGGGCCCGCGAAATGTTTTCACGGAAAAATAGCAGACAAGGTGGATATCGCGTTCATTTTTCCGGTTAGAACTCATTATTCTGGCGATGTTGTGGAGATTATTTCAAGTAAATATCTGCGAGACGCTTTGCACTTGAAGGATGGGGATATGGTGAAGGTTCGGGCGTTCACTTCGAAAGCTTTGCTCTAGCGGCGGTTGAGCTCACATATTTTTCGTGTTCAAACCTTGAAAGTCTAACGGTTTCAATTTTTAGTTTCCTTCGATCAATTATTTCGCGCACTTTCTTTTCGAGGTTTTGTTGATCGTATCCGAACGCGATTATGTCCGGCATTACTTCCATGAGTACTTCTTCGTATCCCATTCCAATATCTTCGTAGCCGAGGATTGCTTTGTCAACGGGCTTCAAACCTTCCACGAGTAATCGTCTGTCTTCTTCAGGGAATACTGGTCGTCGTCCTTTCAACATTTCAACCGTGACGTCGGTTGCGACAACGGTGACGAGTAGATCGCCCAAGGTTTTAGCTTCGGTTAACGCGGCTAGGTGGCCTAGGTGGAGGACGTCGTAGACGCCTCCAGCTAATACCACTTTGATTTGGTTTCGGCCTTTCGCGGTAAGAGAGAATTTTACGGTGTCCTCTTCTCGTTTTTCTGTCAGATATCCCGAGTTAACCGCTTCAGATATTTCATTTCGACCGACTCCTGTTAGTTCTTGTTCGGTCAAGGGGCCGTGTCGTAGTTGGTTGAGGTAAACGAATTTGATTGCTTTCTGTGTCTCGGGATTCATGAAGTGTCAAGCCGCCGATTGGTGTTCAGTCTTGCAATTTTCTTCGCACTATAATATGTTACGTTACTGATTCGGAGAGTTCAAGAAACTTCAACGCATCCAACAGGCCTTCAGCGTATGCTACTGAGGCAAGGGCGGTGGTCGCTTTGTCGTGCTCGAGGTAGTATCGTGCATCGTTGATGTAGCGGTTGATGGTGTCTAAAATTTTCTTTACATCTACCGGTTGGATCTGGTGGTTTTCTTCTTTGAATTTTTGGTTCTGAATGGCTGTTTCAATGATCTTGATGTATCGACGTGCGCGGTTGGCTGGGTCTTCGTTAACTTCGTTCATTCACGATTCCTCTTGGCGCGCCGCAAAGAACTTCCAGTGCTTCCGCTTCAACGAAATGTAATCGTCCGGGTATGATTAGTGTGTGTGGTGGTTTGCCGAAATCCAGTTTAGCAATCTCATCAGCCCTACCTGCTTGGATCATCATATCTGGAGCTCCTAGACGTGCGGCACCAATTATGAGTGTTTCTGGATTGATTACTCCGCCAGGAATTTTGCTGGAATAGTCCAGTAACGCTTGGGTTGCTTGTGCGATCGTGATGTGACGTTTTGCTTCCACGTCTATTTCAAGAAGAATAAGAGAATGCAAACCCAGGGATTGGTTATCTCGTATTGCGAGGTAGACGCTTTCAGGAAATTTCTCGTTCGCTGTTGAGGGCATGGTTACGGTTCTTCCAAACTTGTAGGACTGTAATCCCGTGGTTCCGGCAATGGCTGATGTGATTGAGGCGGCGTGGAGGATTCGGGTTTTGATACCACTCTTCTCAGCGCGTAATCGTAGGTCAACATGTGTCGTAGCTACCAGCGGATCCCCCGGTACCAGGAAGCCTACGCGGGAGGTTTTGGCTTTCGCGACGACGATTGATTGTTCTTCGACTTGTGCTCGGGATAGGATGTTTATTTTCATTCCAACAATTTTTTCCAGATTCGGTATGTTCAAACCTGACATAAGGTTCGTGTAGAATTCCGCGAACAATATGTCACACGAACGCGCCGTCTCGACGCCGCGCAGTGATATTCCGGTCTCGTCATGTAAACCGAGACCGATGAAGACGAGTTCCCCCAATCCAATTCACAATTCATGGTAAGGTGTGAAGCAATTCTTTAATTCCTCTGAAGGACGTCTGGAGCGATCAGCGGGTCCGTAGCTCAGCCAGGCCTAAGAAAATTGGCCCTGAAGAGGTAGAGCGGCGGACAAATGGTGGCCGAAGCTCTTAGCTAACCTGAGGGAAACCCGAAGGTCGAGAGTCCACAACTGGGCCGACATGGTTCAAATCCCTCCGGACCCGCCACAAAATCAGTACAGAAAATAACTCAAGCTGACGTCCTAATCTTCTGACCATAATCAAAATCGCTACTTCACGTTAGGACGGAAACCAGTAGGGTGGCACACAAAATGAGGCCACCCCCTACGGTGTGAACGGAGAAAAAATTCCGTTCAGATTGTTAGGTGTAGGGGCGTCTTCGCTTCAGTAGGATTAGAGATACTGCTAGTGCCGTGAAAGCCATGATGGCAATGCCGCTGAATTCTGGTACAGGTATGTTGGATTGTTGCATATAGACGTCGCCGGCAGTTCCAACTTCGCCGCCGGTCACTGCTACGGCAAGGGTCTGTGGCGAGATTCCTGGGCTGCTGATCGTCAGTTGATACGTTCCGTCGGGAAGATACATTCCGTATAGACCATCAAACGTGTAATAATTCCAAGTTGTTCCAGAAGCGCCTTCAACTGAAACCGAGGCCCAGCTGAGCGGACGGAAATCGTTGACCCAGGTGAAGGCTAGAACGTTGCCCGAGATGAATCCGTTAAGGTTGACGGAGAAGATAGCTGAGGCTTCACCGCTGAGGTGGGCTCCGGATATCTGCCAGGTACCTGGCTGTGAATATGGTCCGAGATGGTTCATGACCATGCTGTGACCGAGGAACGTGCTACTGAGGGCTGCGTCTTCAGTTAGACTGATTCCTGAAGCCGCCGTGGTTCCTTCGATTATGTGGTACGATTCGCCGTATAGTAATCCGTTCACTGGCGCGTAATATTGTGCGTACTCTGAACCGGGTGCTGATCCGGATGGAGTCTGGTAACCTCCCGAGGAGGTCTCTGGCGTGTTAGTGTTGTTAGCGTACCATGGGACGAAGTCGGCTTCAGCTGTCCAGCCGCCTTGGTAATCAGGCGAACCTGAAATGCCTGTGTTCGGAAATGGATAACTCATTCCTTGCCCCGGAACGAGGCTTCCAGGTCCTAAGCGTCCACTTGGACTGAATCCTGAAGCGTAGCAGACTAATTCGAAGTCGCATGCGTTTGGTGTAAAGACGGGGTCGCCGGAATATGCGCCTCCGGGCAGGCCTGAGGGTGCATCATAACCCCATGCAGGTATTTGTGGTAGACCGGCGATAACTGTATGGAGTAAAGTTATGCCGCCTGGAACGTAATTGTACTCGTTCAGTGGCCTTGATTGTGGGACCCCTGTGCGCACTGGGCCGAACGGAAATTGTGCGGTTCCATCGGCTGCGTTAACATGTCCTTCTGGTGATGTTCCATTGTTTGGTGTGTATACACCATTCGAGGACATCCATTCTCCGACCAATTGGTTCTGATCGTTGAAGATACGTATTCGTGCGGACATGTTGAACGGTGTTCCTGTTATGATATGTTCTGTTTCGAAGAGAATATCCAATGTGATGTTAACGCCAATTACGAGGTTCATTTGCAGATCAGCGATCTGAGCTAAGTCGGCGTACGCCATGTAGGTTTGATCTTGCACGTACCCGTACGTGTACGCTCCGAAAGAGTACATTCCAGGGGTGAAGGCGGTTGGTTCTAGGACGTGCGGCCAGTTGAAGAGGACGTTGAGGTTGTGGAAGTTTCCTGCGATGAGGAATGGTTGGGCACCGGTTGCGGTTGATGGGCTGAGGTATCCTCCAACATAACCTGGTCTTTTGAGTTCACTGCCGAACCATGACTGGTTCGCGTCTTCCAAAGCTCCAGTTATACTGGTTACGGCGATTCCTCCTCCGTCCAAGGTGACATTGTTCTCTCTGGCTGACTGGTACAGGTTCGAGGTCCGGATTGATGATGCTAGGCTTGTTGCTTCTTCGTCTCCAGTCCAATCGGCTAGGGTATTGTTGAGGTAAGCTCCTATACCGATATTCAATCCGACGTTGTTACTGTTGAAGAAACCATTACTGAATGGCGAACTGAGTTGGGAACTAAAGCTGCCTGCTACTGGGTTCCATCCTTCATTGTTCCCGAACTCCCACGCTCTGTTTACTGTGGGGAGTTCCCAATCTACACTGTACAGGGTTAGGTTGAATCCTGGACCACGGATCATGTGATCGCTGATCTCAGACATTGTGCCGCTTAGCGTTACACTGACTTGTTCAAGTGGACCCGCAGGTTCATACCCTAGCACGTAAGTGTAGGGAGTGAAGGTGCCTGTGGGGATTCCATAATTCTCGCCACTCCAAGTGTCGTTTATTCCCCAAAACTGAATTGCCGCGCGACCTTCCTGTATCGCGTCGTGATTAATCCCGAACGGATCTAAGTTAACGCCTGATGATCCGCCCGGATTCAGTTTTCCACTATACCCGAAACCGTGAACGAACGTAGCCGTATTTCCACCATACATTGTATCGGGAACGTTCCATCCTCCGCCCCCACCGCCGAAGGGGTATACGACACCTGTATTTCCATCGCATTTGATTGTTGGATTAATTCCGGTCGCGCAGGTAAGACCTAGAGCGGTCTGATTATAGCTGTAAATATTTCCGTCAGCTCCAACCAGGTAGCCAGTCAGAAATCCTGCTCCAGTGTTAATTGGATCTTCAATGAGGCTGTTGATTTGATTGTGAAAATGCACCGTCTTGTTCACCCAACTGCTGAGTCGAAGATCTATTGGTAATGTCACGTCTCCCGCCCATTCCTGTGGAGTGATGTCGAAATAATATTCCTGAAACGTTACACCATCAAGCGCCGTTTGTACGTACCGGAAGACCCAGGCGCGCGCATAGTATCTTCCAGGCGTTAAACCGTTCACCCACGTCGCATATACCTGTGGAACCATTCCGTCAAGATCACGCGGCGCACCATACTCGCCCTTCACGCCCATTTCGAAATGGAATGGTGTCGTTGTTCCGCCTTGAACAAACCAGTTCTGTGGAGGACCGACTCCCTGCGGATCTTGTGTTAATGGGATGCAGTTCAGGTTGGATGTTGATGGACAGCCGTTCGCGGCGTTGTTCAACCATTGTCCGGACAATGAAACCTGTTTCAAATTATAGCCGTTAGTGGTTGTGTATTCATGCCAGGGAAACGCCACTTCACTGGCGGTTCGCGGATCTCCGCATGAACCAGCATGACCTATCGGGAAAAACAAATCCTGTCCGCCAGCTACACATGGGAGTGGGGACCAGGAGACCAAGTTCGCGCTCGGGTCTGGAATATTGCTTAGAGTTGGTGCGTCGTACAATTCAATTTTGATGTATTCATTGTATGTGTCGGTTGAACAGTATGGGGCGGCTGTTGGTGATGTTGCACATAGAGGTAGTTCTTGCATCCATGGTTCGTCACCGAACTGGTGTTTCGTGTAAACATCCCCATGAATAACAGGTCCGGGTTGGACGTAGCCGTCGAAATGCAACGATTGACCTTTCAGCATCGTGACGGTCGATTCAACGGGTTGTTGAGGGAATCCTGCAGCTTCAGCATAAACATCATAGATTCCCGGCGCTACGCCTTCAACTTCGTAGTGGCCCTGTGCTGTGGCGTTGAAGTAACCGACCGCGTCGGTGCATCCGGCCACTGAGGGTTGACCGATAGCAGGGCAGGCCATGATTTGCTGACCGGTGTATGGATCAATTTTCTCATCCATATGCGCATAAACACGACCGGCTTCGCCGATCGGCATGCCGTACAGTGTTGAATTATACCCTCCGTATCGAATTGTGCCGGTAATTATTCCAGGATCTATTTCTCCCTTAACGAGCAGCACCGGCCAGTTTGCTGTTGGGATGAATTGGGTTGGAGCTTCTGATGGATTACTGCCCGCGTAGTTTACTGATGCCGTGCTATTCGTCGCGATTCCTTCGGGGCCGGCTAGGTAGTTGCTGTCGCCGGTTAACAACATTTTGAAGAAATATCGTCCAGCCAAATTAGGAGCGGTCACATCGTTGATGCGTATGTAGTACCATTCGCCTAGACTTGTAAAATTGATGAACTGGTGGTTATAGTATGGGAGGTTTGCATTATTTGCAGAGCTCTGGCCGCCGTCAGTCCAAATATTCACTGCGGTCCAGCCAGGCGCATAGCGATCGTATGGCGAGACTCTGTAGACCTGGATGTTCGCGTAACTGTTCGTTATAGTTGTAACGACGTTCGAACCGTCCATAGTTGGCAGGGTAAAGCCGGGCGGAAGGAAGACCGTAACTCCACTCCAACCTAATCGATCACCGGGACCATTTGGACCGGCCTGATCGGGACAATTTCCGCCTACTGCACAACCGCCAGGGTTGGTGTGGGCGGTTGCGTTTAGTGCGAAGATCAGATCACCTGTCGAATCCGCCAGCACTGCGCCGAACGGCGCGTAAGCGCTGCCTTCTAATTGGTACCAGGAACTAGACGGAGCGTCCTGAGGCATGCATCCAGACGGGTTGCCATTCGAACCAGCGCGTCCACCATTACCCGTTGGCTCACCTCCAGACACGCATGGGTAGGGGGTTTGGTACCCTGGAGACAGATTGTCTGAAGCGTAATTGGATGATCCAAGATACGCGTCCTGACCTCCTCCGGGCCATACGTAACCGACCACGCCGGAGACATGCGGATCATAATCTAACTCATGAAAACGGTACGTTCCGGTCAATTGACCCAGAGTGAAATGGGCTTGAACAGGGTTAACAACAGCAAACGAACTAATAGTGAAAATAATGATGGTAACTACTGCTAGTATTGCGCGCAATGAGGGGCCGCCTTAAAGCACGCATCAGAAACTCCACACAGACAAGACTGATCACCACTTTTATGGATAGAATCAGTGAAAGAATGGCGAGTAAATTGCTTGGATCAATCCCATGCATAGAGGAGTCTTTAGACATAAAGCAGAGACTCCATCCAGCTACATTATGTAGTTACTAATATACTGGAAAAATATGCATAGTTTACGAGACAAACGGAAAATTCGTTCTTATACCTAGGAGAGGTTGGTCATTCGACCAGTTTGATTTGGTCGGGTAACTATGCCGACGCGTGCTTGGCCATTATAAGTCGCCGAGCCTCCCGTGAGCAATGATTCGGACAGGGTGACTTCTCCACTGAAGAATTGCACGTGAAGGTTGAAACTTTGGCCTTGAAGACCTGCGGCGCACGGGTTGGATGGGTACGCACCCGTAATCAGAATTAAGACGCCCGCGGGGCTGAGTGGTGTTGATGATTCAAGAATCACAGAGCCGATCGCTTTTGCTCTGCAAGCGTTCGCATTATTTGTTGATGAAGTTGAGTGTGAGCGGATAATTACCGTCCCGTTAAGCGCTGATATGGGACCGGTCAAGTCAGCGATTAGACTAACGTTTGACGCCATGTCCGTCGGCAACTTTTGCGAGGTGGATAAGTTAGGGGCAATTATGATCACGCTCAAATTCGTCGGTAACGTTGTCGAGGTGTCGGCGTATGATAATGAGCATGTAGCGAGGATCATAAGAACTAAGCAGCAGGCGAATGCAGCCCTAACCGTAACCGGTCGCATTAATCTTCAGAGTCGGTTATGGTAAGTGTTTGGATATGTGCTATGGACATGATTGTTAAATTAACATGAATTATTTTTACGACACATGTAGGGTTTCGTGATTACCCAAACCACATGCGGCTCGACAGCCTAGACTTGATCCATACATGAGCATGTTTCATGGAACCAGAAACTCTGAACGTTTGTCGTGTTTGCCTTAAATAACTACGTTTTGTAGTTGACGTTTGGCTACATTCATTGTAGAACTCGGGGGTGATCTTCTATATGAGGAACTTTTTGGGTATCTCAAATTGGGCTCGAATTCAGGGTCCTACTTAGAAGTTCCATTTCGGTTTTGGTTAACGGTTGCAGAGGGTTCCGTGTTGGACCGCACTCATGTCCGAGTATGTTGAGGCTTGCTTTGGTGTATTGCACGAATTTCGGACCATCGATCAATTTGATGGTAGGAAGTAATGAGTAGAATAGTTTTCGAGCTTTTTCCAGCTCATTCCTTTCAACTACTAATCTTATCAGATTAAGGCATTGCTCTGGGATCACGTTTGAAACCGTTGATATCCATCCTTTTACTCCGTGTGTGAGAAAATCATAGATCAAAGGATCCCAACCACAGATCACTTCAATCTTGTCAGTAAGACGTTGGATTTCGCTGATGCGATGCATGTCGCCGGTGCTTTCTTTTACGTAATCGATATTTTCGAATTCCGTGGCCAGGTCAACTAGGAATTCAGGACTCATGTCGGTTTTGGTAGTGAGTGGGATGTTGTAGATTATTATGGGGAGGTCAACTTTAGCCAGATCAGCGTAATATGCGCGTAATTCCTTCTCCTCTAATTTGTAGTAATAGGACGGCGCTGCCAATACCGCGTCGAGATTGAGATCCTTTGCGTGGCGAGCGAGCGCGACCGCGTCCTCGGTTCGCACTGCTGTTACGCCCTCAATAACTGGAACTTTACCGTTAACCACTTCGGTTACGATATCGGTGGCCATCTTTCGTTCCTCAAGCGACATCAATGGGAACTCACCAGTGCTTCCACATGTCACTATGCCCTGGACACCGGCACCGAGTAAGTGACGAGTAAGATCACGAAGGCGATCCTTGTCGATTTTATGCATACTGTCGAATGGCGTTACGATCGGAGGTATGACACCATGTATTCTTCCAGTCATTTCTAGGTCACTCTTAACATTGCGGCGCGGTTATTGGAACTCAAAACTGGCATTGAACGTTACCATAGATCGGTTATCTATTCAGGATTTATTGATGATGCTCCATCCGAGTATTGCGGCGTGCACAGCAATCCGTCGTACGGTTATGTTCATTCAGGTCATGATGTGCTGCGCTAAAGTTAAGAGGAATTAGAATTTTCAATGAAGCCCTACAGGTTCAGTGTCAACTGATGTTAGAGAAACGCATTATGGTTATCTTGTTGGCGCTCATACTCACTGTTGGTTCTCAGACTCTCATTCTAGCGCATTCTCAGTATTCGATTCCATTTCAAGGCATGACTTTAAGTTATTATTCAGATACGACGCCGATTTTGCTTCAAGAGACCGGTCTTTCTGCGAGTGGTTGGGTCAACCTCATGTTTCATGACCTGACAAGTTCGTCTTCGATGCTTGACATTTCAGTGAATGGTAACGTGACAGAGAACGGACAAGAATCTCCAGCTAGCATGCAGACGACGACGGTGGAGTTCCCAACAAATCAGGATACGATCTTGTTTCTGAGGAATGGCGGGCAACAGAGTCTCCAAATTTACGCTGGTCCGGCGGGTCAAGCGTTTCAATTGATTCCTGGTTATAGCGTCAACTTATCAGGGACATGGACGCTTCATGATACATACGTTCTAACGACTGCCTTAGGCACGTTTACCGCGTACAGGTACCATTATTCTATTTCAGGTGGCGGTACGACTTTGGATTTTTACGCATCCTACGACCGGGTGAGGCAAGTTTTGATTTACGGTGAAGTTTACGCAACCCAGAATGGTCTCTCGGCGTTAATCGAAAAGATAACGCTGGCAAGCACCAACGTGCAATTCACGACCACTTCAACCACATCTTCAACCCCCGGATCCTCTGGATCTTCCAGTCCGAGTTGCGTGATAGCGACAGCCGCTTATGGTAGCGCTCTCGCTCCTCCAGTGCAGTTTCTTAGAGAATTCCGGGATCAGAGTGTTGAGAAGACATACCTAGGTTCCCAGTTTATGTTGGCTTTCAACGCTTGGTACTATTCGTGGGCACCGTCAATTGCAAAGACGGAATCCACTAATTCGGGGCTAAGGGCGTTTATGCGAGCACTCATCCTTCCACTCATAGGATCCTTATTTGTGAGCCAAATCCTCTTCAGTCTGATAGTGCCGATAAATTCGGAGCTTGCGATTCTAGTCGCCGGCCTCGTAGCGAGTGCTTTGGTCGGGTTGATTTACCTCACACCAATTCTGTTTCTACCCGCTCTGAAATTAATGAGAAAAAGAACGTTGACGAAGAAGACGGTAGTCGTTCTGGGGCTGGTCGGAGTGATGTTTACGTTAGCGGGCACGATTACGCATGGTACTGTTGGAGTCATACAGAATCTTACTGCGCTAATGGTTGTTGAAACGGTTTTGATAGTCCCGGTCGTTGTCGTGTATCAGTTAACTCACAGAATATCAGAATGGAAGAATTAAGTAACGAAGCTTCTCTCACAATAATTGCGTCCGGTGCTATGATTGGGGGAGTACTTGTTTGGCGTGAACAATGTTTGGGCGACAAAACGTTTTGTGGAGCCGGAGGTTTGGGTTGAGATTGTTGCAACCAGACTTGAGGTAGATTTGGTACAGTTTTCACTCGATCTTCTCGACCCAGCTACATCTGACGAGGTTACGTTGAAGGATACGATTTCGAGAACTAATGATTGCTGCAACAAATACGGTGTCAAGATCCAGAGTTACTTTACAGGTCTCTTGGCTTACGCTACTAACATGATGTTACATCCTTCAGCGTCAATGCGGAAGCGCGGTTTTCAAGGTTATTCGAAGGCATGCAGCATAGCTGGTGAGCTTGGAGCGGAAACTTTCGGAGGACACATGGGTGCCTTTACGCAGTTGGATTACAATGACCCTAAACGGCACGAAAGGTTACTCTCTGAACTCGTCGAACACGTAGCATCATTATCTCACGTTGGTAAAGAGGCGGGTTTGAAGACAATTTTATGGGAACCAATGCCGATTTCAAGAGAACCACCATCAACGATTCCGGAAGCGAATGCGATGTTGGCGCGAGTCGGGAAAGACGCTGCGATACCAGTTCAATTGTGCATCGACGTGGGGCATGCATGTAACATGAAGGCGAACAATCCACGTGATCGCGATCCGTATAGTTGGCTGAGTGAGCTAGGCGCATCTTCTCCGTGCGTTCATCTTCAGCAAACCGACGGCAAGGGGGACAGACATTGGCCTTTCACTAAGGAATACAATAAGATCGGGATAATCGATGGCAAGAAAGTGGTTGAAGCCCTAGACAAAAGTGGGGCAGGAAGGACGCACCTCTATCTCGAGGCCATTGGAGCATTTGAGCAGGACGAGGATGCGGCGGTTAAGGACATAGTTGAGAGCGTAAGATACTGGAAAGACTACGTTTGAAATTGATACTCTCATATTGAATTTGTTTGCGTCGATTACTGTACTACGGAGGTCTGTACCTGGTTGTATCCGGTTGCGCCATTAGGATACGGATCGGTAGCTGTCTGATCCTGCAGCTGTCCAGTTCCATCCGTAGCTCTAACCATTATGGTATACGATCCTGATCCTGAAGGTGTCCAGGGATACGCCCAGAGGACCCACGAGTAAGGCGAGAGGGGTGGTTTAATGAAAGCCTGATTCCATGTCTGTCCACCATCTACGCTCACCTCAACTTTGCTGATGCCCCGATCTCCAGCGAAAGCAATGCCTGCGATGGGTATGATCCCGTTTGTAGCAGACACTTGTCCAAGTTGTGTGGGGTAGTAGATGATTGAGGTCGTTTTAATTACGGCATCATTCGACCATCCGCGTTCCTGCCAGTAGCCTAAGTACACTTGGTCGGTCACTTCAATGTCAGTTAACCATTTGGCGCTCATCATTCCATATAATCCAGGGATAACCGCTCGAACAGGGAAACCATGCTCGTTTGGTAAACTGTTATCATTCATCATATACGCAAGGAGAGATTGCGGATGCATAGCCCTTTCAAGCGGAATGCCAACTGAGTAGCCGTCAGCGCTTCTGAAAATAACATACTGTGCTTCAGGCAAGACTGTTGCCTGGTTGAGTAAACTAGCGATTTGCACGCCCGTCCATTTTCCGTTGCTGATGAGTGCGGCGGGGGGGTTGATGGTGTTGCTCACGCATTCGAAAGTTGAATACTCATCTGTTGTAGGCAAGGAAAGGAAACTGGTTTTGTTGAGCGTCAATGGGTTTGATACTTTACCGTGCACATTTAGTGTCCATTGATCGAAATCTAGTTGTGGCGGAATCGGATCGATGTCGACTCTGTAGAATATTCTCGTGTCGGTCAATTCTGAATTCAAAAGGTTGCTGATTCGCGGATCCATGAATACCGTAGGTAGACCTTGGGTTGTTGTGGATCCTGCTGAGGTAACAGTAGTCGAGGTTGGAATAGTTGTGGTTGTGGTGACGGATTGTGGGTTGACAGGGATTGGATTGTTGCTTTGGACGACTGGTTGTCCTGAAAATATGGATAACCCGACCTTGGCGGCTATCATAGCAACGACGGCTGCGGAAGCCACGATAATGGCCTTCGTGAGAAAGCCGCGTCGATTACTCGGTACGGCTTTCCCATCTTTCGATGTAGGTCGAGTAGTAGGTATTTGTTCGACTATCGGTCGGTTAGAGTATCGGATAAAAACAGTTGAGTTCACGGCGTTTGCGAGAAGGATTAGTACCGCCGCAATAACCCAACCAAGACCCGATGAGAGTGTTGAAACGCTTGATGCCACTAATGTTTCAAGGCCGAGACCGAGAGCGGTTGGGAAAATTAACGTAACCAGAAGTATCAGTGAACTTCTGGCTTGTTTGAACTTGTAGCTGAAGTACCCCGCTAAGACTCCTAAAACGCCGTAGCCTAAGACATATCCTATTGATGCTGAGACGAAGGCAGTGTACTTGGCATATTCCCCAAAGTTCTCTACTACGACAGACTGTACCGATCCCTGAACAGGAGATATGAGAAGTTTGAAGATTGCCTCCGGTGGGAATGGCAGGTTCAGTAACGTCGCGCCAATAAATTGTATAATGACTGCGAGCAGCCCGCCGGCTACTCCGTAGGCGAAGTATTTTCGCCATGATCGTTCCATAATGTCGGGTCCTCTTGATCATTAATTTTCCATGCGTGAATTAATGGGTTTTACCTAATCATGACCAAATCTGTTCAGAATCAGCTCAAATAGTCACTCAGGTTGCTTTGAGCCGCAGTGAGGACAGAATTTAATGCCGGTCGTCAATTCTCCGCCGCATTGAACACAGTGCTTCAGTGGGATCGTTGGGATTGTACTGGGCGGGGTCCATCGTTGCTCTCCCCCGACACCTAGCTCCTGGCGCAAATGTACGGTCCTCATAATGTCGCCACTGGTGACGATTCCAAGCAATTGAGTTCCTTCGACGACAAGGAGCCTTCCGATTCTTGCTTTTCCCATTTTCTGCATCGCGTCGAGGGCGCTGAGTGTTGGGTTCACTGTTACTACTCGCTCTATAGGTACCATGATTTCTTCAACTCTCCTCACTGATCGGAGTTCCCTCGGGACGGATCGGACAGATTGCATTGTCACCAGCCCTAACATCTTGCCGTTTTTAACGACCGGATAGCCGCCATGTCGATGAACAAGCAAATAGTCGGCTATCAATTGTTCAACCAAAATGTCGGGAGGGACAGTGAGTACATTTCGTGTCATGATATCGTTTACCATGACTCCGCTCAATGTTTCGCCGACGAGGGTAGCACTGAGGCTTGTTTCTGCTCCGGATTTAATGAACCATCCTAACACAACAATCCAGATTCCGTCGATGAAATCTCCGAAGATTATTGTTGCGAAACCCCCGAACATCATGAGGAGTGAGATGACTTCGCTGATTCGCGTGGCCATTCTCGTGGCTCGTATTAGGTCATGAAAATGTTTCCAGAGGCTACCGCGTAGGACACGTCCTCCGTCTAACGGGAAGGCGGGTATAAGATTGAAAGCACCTAGGACCGCGTTAATCAGTGCCCCGTAGCCAAGGGTGGCGACGACTGATACGGGCAAGTTCGCTGTCTTTGACGCGTACCAACCACCAGCCAACACCCCGGCGATGAGGAAACTCATCAGCGGACCGGCCGCCGCCATTTTAACTTCCAGCGACGGATCCTGTGGCTCTTCTGACATTTCGGAAACACCTCCGAAGAAGAAGAGGGTTATTCGCGCTATGGGCAACCCATTTTTCTTAGCAATATACGAATGCGATAATTCATGGATCAGAACTGAGGCGAAGAGAATGATGGCAGAGACGATTCCTATGCTCCAATACGTAATAGTGCTAAGCCCAGGGTATTCATGCGGCATATAGCCGACAGCCAGTGACCAAGTGATTAGGATGAATACAAGCCAAAGAGTATAGTGGATTCTTACAGGAATCCCCATGATTTTACCTAATCTTATTGACATCAGTCAGACCGACCACGTGGCTTCAGGGCTTTAGAGGGTTAACTCCTGTTAATTCTTTGTTCTGATAATGTCGAGAAAAGGTTTTCAAGAATAGGGTGCACTGCATGCACGATGATAATCCTTTGGAAACCAAGAAGCTGATAATGTTACCTGGACCGACCAACGTTCCAGCACGGGTCACTAATGCGATGTTGCGTCCTATGATTAACCATCGAGGACAAGAGTTTAGGGAGATGCATGCCCGAATTATTCAGAACGCAAAATATGTTTTTGGTACAAAGAATGATCTTTTTGTTCTCAGTAACTCTGGAACTGGTGGTGTTGAATCTGCCGTTCGCAATATATGTTCATCCGGATCCAAGATCATCGTTCCGGTAAACGGTGAATTTAGCAGAAGATTTCTTGAAGCCGTGAATCTTCTCGGCGGACAAGGGATCGAGATTCCAGTCGAGTTAGGTAACGCGGTTACTGTTTCTCAAGTCGAGGAGGTTTTGAGGAAAAATTCTCCGGTAGCAGCAGTCGCGGTAATTTATAATGAAACTGCTACTGGAGTTACGACACCTAACTTAAAGCAAATTGGAGAGCTGTGCAGAAAACACAATACTCTATTCCTTGTCGACGCGATCTCCATACAAGGCGGAGTTGAGCTTCCTGTCGACGAGTGGGGAATCGACATTTGTGTGACTGGCAGCCAGAAATGTTTGATGACGCCACCAGGTTTAGCGTTGATATCGGTTAGTCCGAAGGCCTGGGAGGTTATCCATAAGACCCCACGTTCCTACTATTTCGACCTTCAACTTTGCAAGCAGTTTATGGAAAATAACGAAACGCCTTACACACCGGCGGTGACGCTCTTCTACGCCTTAGATGAGGCCTTGCAAATGATCAGAGAGGAAGGACTTGAAGCACGGTTCAAGCGACACGCGACCTGCGCTAATGCAATGTACGCTGCCGCTGAGGCGATGGGTCTCGAACCATTTGCCCGCAAAGAGGTACGCTCAAAGACAGTTGTTGCAATTAAATACCCGAAAGGTATTGAGGACAAGAAATTCCGCGGAACACTTGATTCGGAATACCGGATTGCAGTAGCAGGCGGAATGGGCAAGACGAAGGGGCAAATCTTCAGAGTCGGAATTATGGGCTCCGTATCCGAATTCGAAATTATGGCAACCGCCACAGCACTAGAATCCGTTCTCTCCGAACAGGGCTATGACCTGACTACAGGTCAAGCGGCCAAAGCTGCGCGTGAAGTATTCTTGAAGGCGAAATGAAACATAAACACGTGAGTAATTCCTGAAAGGTTAATCTACAACTAAACGACCTTAGCTTCGACTCCGCAGATTAAGGTGTAACAGAATGCCAATCAAGAACGGTGACTTTCTCCTGATCAACTACACTCTGAAAGTGAAAGAGACTGGAGAAACTGTCGGCACGACAATCGAGAGCGTAGCAAAGGAAGCGAAACTGTACCGCGGAGAGGAACATTACGAACCATTTTTCGTCATAGTTGGCGAAGGATGGGTCCCTAAAGGATTGGACGAAGCTCTCACAGGTTACGAAGTTGGCAAAGCCAATTCAATCGAGCTGCCCCCGGAGAAAGCTTACGGAATACGTGACCCTAAGAAAGTGAGACTTGTCCCACTACGAAAATTCCGAGCTGACGGACTGACGCCGGTCCCAGGGTTGCAGGTTAACGTGGATGGAAAGACGGCCCAGGTTAGAGCAGTCGGAGCTGGTCGGGTTCAGGTTGACTACAATCATCCGTTTGCTGGACGAACTTTGATCTATGACCTTACAATCGAAAGACAGGTTGAGACAGATGAAGATAAGGTACGGAATCTAATTCATAGAGAGATTTCGTCTGTCGACCAACAGAAGTTTGGCATCAAAATAGAGGACGGCGGGTTGAAAGTCGAGGTTCCTGAGGAAGCATTCTTTCTTGAAGGGCTTCAGGTGGTCAAGCGAACATTGACTGCTGAGGTTGAGAAGTTCCTGCCTAAGTACGCAACGGTAATTTTCGTTGAAACTTTCAAGAAACCGACTGAAGCAAAACCGACAACTGAAACCAAACCCACTACCGAAGTAACACCTAGTACGTCATAATACTAGACTAGCTAAGACTGCTGAATTATCGAATCCGTCTATCACGGTTTAGTGTATGTGTCTGCCAGGAATATCCACGTAGTTTCTTCGTTGCGCCAAATCCGCACGCGGAACATCTTTTCCATCGTATATGGTAGGATCGGCGTCCGCAGCGTCGGCATCGAATGTGAGTCTTAGCGCGCCCACGCCGTCCAAAAGATGCGGTTCCTTTAGTCATTCATTATACCTCATCTGTGATTCAATTTATCGCTTAGGTGGCGGTGAGACCAAGACCACATTGTCCCCTCGCACTATGATCGTACCGATATTTCGAGTACTGTCAGGGTTTGATACGTCTTCAGCGTCTTCCAATACCAAATTCATATGTTGATCGTAACTATACAATTTTCCGCGAATTGTGCGGCTGCCTTTCAGCTCCACGAGGACAACCTTACTTAGACTCTCTTGGAAGATTTTGTCAGCGACTGCAGACATTTCCATCTGACCCTAGGTTTTCTGAAACTCTCTGCGCTAATGGAGCGCTTCAAATTAAAGCTTCGGCTATGATTAACATAATGCAAGATGCCAGATTGACGGCGAGCGAATTCATTAGGTTATATTGGATTGTGTGAAGTATGCCTGTTCTGCGACATCTCAAGGACAAAGAAGCAAAGCAAATAGTTAGAGATGCTGTGATCCGTTTTCCTGTTGCTAGGGAAAAGTTGGATTTGACTGATCATCTGCAGGAACTTGTTGTAGGCGATGGCTCAGTAATTTTCGCTGATGGTATCCCAATACTCATACGAAGGAACGATCTCTGGATACCATCTCTAAAGTTTCAGATCGTCCTAGACTCATTACCTAAAATCATTGTCGATATGGGAGCGATTCCACACGTGACTAATGGAGCGCAGATTATGCGGCCAGGGATAAGGCTGATCTCTGGCACTTTCAGCAAGGGTGACTTTGTTGTTATCCAAGACGAACGATTCAAGAAGGCTATTGCTGTCGGAATTGCTGACCTAGATTCGGAAACTATGCATGCGATGGTGAAAGGTAAGGTGATCACGAATTTGCATTACGTGGGTGATGATTTCTGGAACGCATTCGGTACTTCGCGTTCGTAACATAGAGACATGTCCGGTATGGCTGGTTTGACGCGGGAATGACAAACTTTGCAGCTTTCACGCGGATGAAACAGCTCAGTCTTTACATAAGCATGTCACGTCCGGTCGTTTGGTGTGCAAACATTTAAACTACGATTCGCTCGACTCGGACTTCATCTGTGATGTGACTGCTATGATTAGCTCTCATGCGATGGAAAGAATAGATCGGTTTCCACTTGTGAATCCATCCATTCAGCATCCAATCTATGTCAAAGCGTATCCTTTGCGCGATCTTACTGATGTGCCACGAATCAAGGCTGAGATAATTGAAGGGAATATCCTAATTGTGAAGATAACCCCGATCGCTAAACGTAGTGTGGAAGAAACGAAATCTGCTATTAGCGAAATGGTTGATTTCATAAAATCAATACAAGGTGACATTGCAAGACTCGGCGAAGAAAGAATAGTTATGACACCGCCGACAGCTAAGGTTTGGCGTGGAAAATCCTCAGTTACCGTTACCGCTGGAAACGGCGTTGACGAAGAAACTGAGTGAAGACGAGTTAGCGAAGTTTTAGCGTCTCAGAAATGTCGGGTGCCACAGTTCGCAGCTTGAGAATTCTCGAAACTTGATGTGCGAACAGATCCGTTTTACGTCTTTCTCCGTGTCCCATAATTACCCTTGACGGTCTCGGGGAGACACGTTTCAAGAACCCGATCAATTGGTTCCTGTCCGAGTGGCCCGAAAATCCTTCAACGCTTTCAACTCGCAAGTTGACTTTGAAAGCTTCAAGTTTTCCGTTCCTACCCATCAGTGAGACTTCACGTATCCCGTTCTTCAATCTGTTTCCAAGAGTTCCTTCAACCTGATAACTTACGAATATGATCGTGTTACGTTCATCGGAAGCTAAGTAGCGAAAGTAATCGATAGCTGGTCCACCTTCCATCATTCCGGAGGTTGCTAAGATCACAGCGGGGTCGCCTGCAGCAATTCTCTCACGTTCCGATGGGTGATCTACGTTGGTGAAGTAATCGGATTGGAATGGGTTGACGTCTTTGTACAAAATTTGTTCTCGAAGATCTCGAGCTAAATATTCTGGGTAGGCTGTATGAATAGCGGTTGCTTCAGAAATCATTCCTTCAAGATAGATCGGAAGTTCCTTGATCACTTTATTTTTCATGTAGGCGTTTAGAACGAGCATTATTTCCTGAGCGCGACCAACAGCCAAAGTTGGGATGAGGATTTTGCCACCCTTTTCCGCGGTTTCGTTTACGATCCGTGCAAGTTTGCCTTCTACGGTCTCGCGGTCAGACATGATATCGTCAGGTCCACCATATGTGCTCTCCATAATCAGTGTCTCAGCACGAGGGAAAGAGTAAGTGGCAGGCTCTAGGAGCATAGTACGTCCGAACTTAAAATCACCCGTGTACACGATGTTATGTAAGCCTTCACCGATGTGTAAATGGACGATAGAACTCCCGATTATGTGCCCCGCATTGTGGAGCGTTAACTTAATGTCCGGTGCCACGTCGGTTACGACTCCATACTTCACTGGGATAGTGTGCAGTACTGCTTCGCGTACGTCTTTTTGGTCGTAAGGAGGATGCCCTCCTTCCTTACCAAAGATGTCCAAGTAATCTAATTGCAAGAGCGTCATGAGGACCGAAGTTGGCTCTGAGCAGTAAATTGGTCCATCGTATCCGTATTTGAATAGAAATGGAACGAATCCGCAGTGGTCTAAGTGTGCGTGTGAGATTATGACTCCGTCAAGTTTGTCGATGTCGAATTTATCCGAATCGATGCGCGGATAGGCGGATAATGGTCGATCAGCCCCTGCACTTATTCCGCAATCCATCAAAATGCAGCTTTCGTCTGTCTCAACTAGAATCGAGGATCGACCTACTTCATGGAATCCTCCCAATGGAGTTAGATAAACGCCGGACGTTCTCGCTAGTCGTTGTCTAAAGATTCGTTCTCCAACATCTCGAAAAATTCTGCTTCTTTCTTCGCTTTCTGAGTGAAGAATGTGTCTTGTGCTTGCTATGATCTTGGATGGAAGTGGAGGAGCGCGCAGAACTCGTGGACGCCAGCTTGTTGTTTTAATTATTTCTTGAAGTGTAACGCCATCTTTGCCTATAGCTAATCCTGGTTTCTTTGCTTCAATAACTACCTCCCCGAGAGTTGGGTCGAAAGTTATTTCTGTCACCTCGGCTTCGGCTGGAACGATACCTTTGATCAGCCTCTCCGATTCAGCTTCATTCAATCTAATCGAAGGATCCGAACGTATGACTACGCGTTTGTGAAGCAGATTCACTATCTCGGTAACTATGTGACTTTGTTCTAGAAGCAAACCTACGTTCTTAACGTATATCGCTAGTCGTGGTCCCTCGAATTCTATCCGTGTTATTTCAGCTTCTTTCGGCATGTGGGATACTATAGTGTCGCGTATCCTAACCTGAGTTTCATCTACGAGCCGAGCCACTGCCGAAACCTTCGTGAATTATTCTAGAATTCTCATTCAGCTAACTAGACTCAACGAGTATGCGTTTCTTTTCATCCTCGCTGAGTTCTCGATAACCTTCCTTTGAAATAACCGCTACATCGAAACTGTCCCCGCTGGCAGAGTCCCTCTTCATAGCCGTGTTAACTGCTCTTACAACTAACGGTATGGCCTCTTTCACTGCCATACCTTCCTTGAAACCGGGTTCCAGTACTCCGTACGCTACAGGAGAGCCGGATCCTGTGGAAACGTATTTCTCTTCTGTTACGCTGCCAAGCGGATCCAACGCGAAAATGTGCCCACCTTGATCATCGATACCTCCGATTACCGACTGCAGAATGAACGGATAGAATCTCGAGGAAAACAACACGTTCGCCGCTAATCGTGCGAGAGCACTAATCGGTATAGGATGCCCATTTTCGAATCGGTAAAGCCGCGAATTTGCACGCAGAATCTCGACGACTGATTGCGCGTCGGCTACTCCACCGGCAATTGTCATGGCTACATGATCGTCAATTGGATAGACCTTCTTCGCACGCTTATGGGCCACGAAGGTTCCGAGTGTAGCTCTGGTGTCCGTTCCGAGGACTATCCCATCTCGACATACGACACCCATCGTGGTAGTGCCCGTGAGCACATACTTCGGCATTTGATTCTTACTTTGATTATACATTGTGTTCGCCTCAGAGAATCGGTCTCCGGAGCATAACGAAACCGCGCTGAAGAATTTCAAGCGCGCAAAACTACAGGCAGTACGATAACTTAAAAACGTTTCCTGAAACCTGTAAACTCCAGAATCACAAGATCAGCACTGTCAATTGACTATGGCGTTGAAGTTGATGCAGACCACGTATCAGTTAGAAAACGAGCTGATGAATGAAGCATATACTGAACTTAAATTACATCACGCTGTCTCCCCTGACCTTCAAGAGAAAATAGCCAAAACTCTCGGAGACCGATTCATCAATGGTTTAGAGTTGGCGGACACACACAAAGTCCGCAGATACGACTTTAACCCTAGCGGGCGCATAGTCTGGGTTGTTCAAGGCCGGAAGGAAGAATACCAGGTAATCCCTGAAATCCCGTTCTGTTACTGCGACGATTATTACTTTCGGGTGATGGAGAAAAAACGAGGTCTATGTTACCACATAATTGCCCAAAGAATTGCAGAAGCATTGGAGCAATACGAAAAAATCACAAAAGGCGACCTAGAATATTCAAGCATTACTAACCGTTGGAGAGCAGTGGATAATCTGGAGAAGAAACCAACAAAGCCAACAGATTCAGGAATTTGAGCTCTGTCCTTGAGTAGTGTTTAAATTGATACCTGACTAACACTGCTCAAGTGTGAAAATTGGATACGGACGAACTTTGGGGGCTGATCCAGATTGGGGTCACCTTCCTTGCATTCTTAGCAGTTGTTCTGATATTCGTTTATCTCGCCTATGAGAAACCGTCGTAGGCACGAAAGCTACGTTCTAACGAGCGCATCTGAAAACTCAGTAACCATTGAGCAAATGGTTACGGTAGAGGGCAGTAAGTGTTAACCAATACTTTCGCGCAATTGCACCGAGCAATTCGCGTCCATCTAGAAAGAGTGGGATTAGAGGAACCGAGCGACATCCAGAACATTGCTATTCCTCCAATCCTTCAAGGAAAGAACGTCCTAATTATTGCGCCGACTGGAACAGGTAAAACTCTGGCGTCCATTCTACCCGTCTTCAATATGTTCATGGAGCAACGCTCGGAGCACCAAATGAAAGGCATCTCAATCCTTTACGTGACACCACTGAGGGCGTTGAATCGGGATATCCTCAGAAGAGTCGCGGACATAGGGAAGGAGCTTGATATCAAAGTCGAGGTAAGGCATGGAGATACATCATCCAGCACGAGAGCGCATCAGGCGAAATCTCCTCCAGACATGTTGGTTACAACTCCAGAAACGCTTCAGGCAATCCTGCCAGGGCGTCGAATGCGTGAGCATTTGCGAGAAGTCAGATGGGTGATTGTCGACGAAGTGCATGAACTCGCGACAGACGAACGCGGAATCCAATTATCAGTAGCCTTAGAACGCCTACGTCATCTAATGGGGAGAGACTTCCAAAGGATAGGCCTATCCGCGACGGTTGGCGAAGAGAACAAAGTCGCACGATTCTTGGCTGGAACGAATCGTCAAGTTGAAGTGATTAAATCACAGCAACTCAGACGAATCGAGATAGATGTCGATTATGTTCAACCCACAGCACAGGACTCGAATGATTCGGAAAAGTTAGGGCTACCCCCAACTACAATTGCAAGAGCACGTAAAATAGCCGAAATAATAGAACAGAGAAAATCAACACTCGTTTTCACGAACACAAGAGAACAAGCTGAGGCCGTAGGCGCACAACTTCACGCCCTGGCCTCGAATCTACCTATACGCGTACATCATGGATCACTCTCACGGGAAATTAGAGAGGAAGTAGAACGAGGATTTCATGATGGTTCATTGAAGGCAGTGATATGTACGTCGTCATTAGAGTTAGGGATGGACATAGGTGCAGTCGACTATATCGTGCAGTATATGTCGCCGAGGATGTCGACTCGACTGATCCAGAGGATCGGACGAAGCGGCCACACTATAAAAGGGCTCGCCAAGGGCGAGATCATCGGAACTCTGGCTGACGACCTTCTCGAAGCGTCAGTTCTTGCAAGAAACGCTAGGGAAGGCAGAATCGAAGAAACCGTAGTTCATGACCAAGCATTGGATGTATTGGCTCATCAAATTGCGGGGATAGCTCTTGACTCAAAAAGACTGAAACTTGCTGAAGTATACGAAATAATAACTGGTGCGTACGCCTATCGCGATTTAACAGGCGAAGCGCTGCATTCACTCGTCAGCTTCCTAAACTCGCTAGGAATAGTTAGGCTTGTAGATGATGTGATATCAGCAAGGTTTCCAAGAACGTTCAAGTACTATTATGAAAACCTCTCAGTGATACCCGACGTCAAGAGATTCGACGTGTTCGATTTCATTAGAAAACGAAGGATAGGCACCCTCGATCAGAGTTTCGTTGCGAGAAAGTGCAAGAGCGGAACCGTTTTCATAATCCACGGACAGACATGGAAAATAATTAACATTAACGAAGAGAAACTTACTACTGAGGTCGAACCTACTGCACCAACATTAGATGCCATCCCAAGTTGGGAAGGTGAAATAATACCAGTGTCGTTCGAGACAGCTCAAGAAGTGGGCGCATTACGCGCACAAATAAGCGCAAACCTCGATCAACCCTCGACGAGACAGGAATTACAAACCAAACTCGGCCTGAGCGACGCCGCATACTCCAAAATCGCTGACACGATTAAAGCACAAGTAAAAGATTTCCCATTACCAACCGATCAACACGTAATAATCGAAAAATTCGAAAACTGCGTCGTCATCCACGCGTGCTTCGGAAGCAGAGTAAACGACACAATCGCGATGATCCTGGCTGCCTTACTAAGTGCGAAGTACGGAGTGAACATCGCAACACAAACGGATCCATACCGAATCGCGCTAATATCACCGTTCAAAATTGAACCTGAAACGGTTGCAGTCGAGCTATCTAAACTGACACCAGTGGATGCAGAAAACGTCCTAGTAGAGGCATTGCAGACATCTGACCTATTCGCCTGGCGGCACTGGCAAGTCGCTAGACGTTTCGGCCTTGTTGAAAGAAGAGCGGATTATCGCTTGATGCGCTCTAGAATGCTGGTCAAAGCGTTAAAGAACACACCGGTAAACCTAGAGACCCAACGAGAAGTATTCCTCGAAAAATTTGATATTTCAAACATGAAAGCGACAATCACAAGAATACAAAACAGACTCATAGGAATTGACGTGACACGGTCCAATGAATCATGTTCACCATACGCAACACCAATCATAGATAAAATAATTCCACATGACCTTTTGCGACCAGCAATCCCATCAAAGTCGCTTACAGCCATCGTGAAAGAACGACTAAACGCCGATACAGTACGCTTAGTCTGCATGTTAAATGGCGACTGGGAAGCCATCAGGGTTGTTGGCGACCTCAATCCGAGAATTAAGTGCCCAAAATGCAGTACGACACTAATCGCCGCAACCTATACATCGAATGATTCATTGGCTGCGATAGTAAGAAAAAAGAAGAAAGGGACAAAACTCAAAGCTGAAGAGCAACATGTTTGGCGACAGGCCTACCTAAGCGCGAGCCTAGTCCAAACGAAAGGAAAAGAAGCAATAATCGTAATGACCGGAAGAGGCGTTGGACCGGCCACCGCTAGCAGGATCTTGAGAAAAATCCACCGAAACGAGGATGACGTCTACATTGATATTTTGAAAGCCGAACGAGAATACGCCAGAACTCGACTCTTCTGGGACTAACTCGAACTTTCAGGAAGCACCTTCAACGCAACAGTAACATGATCAGGGTACCGAGGCCTACCCAAGTCCTGGTATTCTTCTTCGGTCAATGTGACAATCAGTCGAGGAGTGCCAAGCTGCTGTCCAAACCCCGGAAGCTGGCTTAGCGTTCTCTGTACGGCAATCGTAACCCCAGCCATCTCACGATCCATCTCCAACGGGAATGTCACCGGCCCCTTGAACGGATCTCCGAGGGTTATCTGAACCATCGGTCTTCCCTGCTGTGATTGAATCGGCGTAACAACAAGCACTGTTCCCTCAATCGTAACTTCAGCCATTTTTCGCACTTCTGCACGTCAGTAACCGTTCTCGAGTATTCTAATCTTCCGGGAGACAGATCCTCTCAAGGTTTTAGTCGATAAACTATATCGTTTTTGTATACTCTTCCAACAATCTTTATCCCAACGGATTGACCTGGCTCTGCAGCGGAAATCTGCGCGTGTTCATATTCCATTGAGTCGATCGTTTGTTGTAACTTCGTTAAACTTCCGCGCACAATGATTCGATCTCCTTTTCTTGCAGACGAAACAAGTTCAATAATCGCTACACTAGCTTTCGGATAGAAATGTATGATTCGTCCAATCCTTTCGTATGGTGATTCCATTGGAGATCCTTCCAGTAAGAAGTGCGGAAAGTTTTTGAAAGATTTGAGTAAGGCCTCTCAATACATAATAGGCATTGACAGCCGTAAAAACATAGGCACCAGGAGACCTCCTGAATGAGCTACGAACGTGAAGAATTAACATAGGCGAATGACAATTGCTAGATGTGCTTCAGGTTATCGTAGATGAGATCCTCGCAAAACGAAGCGATCTCACCGCAAGCCAAATCCGGGATTTAATCGAAGAAAAGAAGAAGGAGGGCAGAGGACTTCTTTCCGATGAAGGCGCAGCGAGACTCGTGGCCGAAGAACTTCTTATCCAAACTCGCGGAACGGAGTTGGGAAGAATGCATGTAAAGAATCTTGTCAGCGGTTTGAACGACGTCACTCTATCAGGACGCGTTCTCCTGGCATGGCCACCTCAGCAGTTTCAACGACGCGATGGTACATCGGGACGAGTAATGCGCGTCGTTCTAGTTGACCGAAGCGGAAAGGCGCGATGCGCGTTGTGGGATAGGCACGTTGACATCGCTGAAAGAACAGGCAACTTGCAGGGTCGGATACTAAGAATCGGGCACGCATACACCAGACAAGGATTGACGGGGGAAGCTGAAGTGCATGCTGGAGACCGCAGCAGCGTAGAAATAGATCCGCCAGGTCTACAAATGACTGAATTCCCAGAGTTCAAAGAATTATTCACCAGAATCAGTGATCTTGGGCAACAAGATAATTCGATCAATGTAGTAGGAATCGTCCAAACAGATCCTAGAACATACAAGTTTGAAAAGGACGAACGTCCCGGAAGTGTACTTCGCGCTTCACTCGCCGACGAATCCGGCGCCGTGCCCATAGTAGTTTGGAATGAAAGAGCAGAAGAACTGCAGGAATTAAAGACTGGAGATATTTTGCAAATAATAAACTGCAGAACAAGGATCAATAACAACGCGAAACTGGAAGTTCACGTCGAATCCAGAAGTCAAGTTACTAAGCTCGATTCTCCACCTGACTACCTGAAGCATCCAATATCAAGAAGCTACGAGAAGATAGGCACTATCTCAAGCCAGACAGCATCAATTGACATATCCGTCTTCATATTAGCGAAAGGAAGAATTCTAGAAATTAAAAAAACTACCGCCGAAACTACGAAACTGTCCACCCTACTAGTGGCCGATGAAACAGGCATAATCCAACTGTCTCTCTGGGATGATAAGGCAGCCATTTTCAGCCAATTCAACGAGGGTGATTTCTTGCAATTACGAAATGCGACCGTTACAGAATGGTCCGGAAACCTACGGTTAAACCTCGGAAAGTCAGGAGAAATCGAAAAGATCGAGAAAAATGACCCAATGTCAACTCCGCCTATTACGACCCTTAACTCTCTTCACCCCGCGAAAACACTTCTGATCGTTGAAGGCCTCATTGTAGATTCCCCAACAATACGGCAAGTGACAACAGAAAAGGAATCTAACGTAAACGTTGCATCCTTCACGCTCAAAGACGACACTGGTTCCGCGAGAGTTACACTATGGCGAGAACATGCGGGCTATGCATCTAACCTTCATGCGGGACAACGACTGAAACTTGCCGGAATCCGCGCGCACGCTGGCCTTGGCGGACAACCGGAGCTAAGCTCAATTCAACTTACAAAAATCGAGATAATCGGCCCATATTCAGACGGCATAACCAAATAAGTTCACATCCAAAAATCTAATATCTATTTCAATAACATTACATAGCTAAGATTCAGGAGCCCATGCAGCCTCTATGACGCTGCCTATTTTCTTCCGACACTGAAACCAACATTAATGATGCGCAGTAGGTATCTACTTTGTCCCTTCTTCGGAACGTCATCGGACCACATCCCAACCTGTGGGATTACGTGAACAACATAAGGAACCCCACAGTGAAATCAACAATAAAGAAACGAGTGCAAGAATATCAACCCAAACCCCAAATTATAGAAAAATTCTCAGGCCTTACTGACAGATACTTCTTCGTCGTATTCGCGACCGAGTGGAACGTCGAGTGTAGGGCAGAATTACCCAACCTCATGAAGTTCTTCGCTGCAACCAACAACGCCGCGTTGAACGTCAAGGTCATCGATTTTGACGAAAACCGCGATATTGCCGACGAGATGAACGTTCTCAGGATCCCAACAATAATAGTACATGACAAGTCCTGGCGCGAAATTGGCAGATTCGTCGAGAAACCTCAGCATGGCGAGACTTTGGAAGACGACCTATGGGAAATAATCCAAAAACATGTTCAAAAGACGAACTAGATTCACGCTCTCTCTGTTCGATTAGTATGTCGAAATTTTAATCACTCCAGGTATCTTCAACATCTTTTGAAGTACTTCACCACTCGGCTCTTTCTCTACCACCAAAGTCAACTTTGGCTCCGGAGTGAGGTCAGGATCGTCAGCTACCGCCTGTCGAATCGCGATGTTCTCCTTAGCAACAAGAGCCGCAGCCTGCGCTACAATCCCGACAGTATGAGGGTCAGCATAAATCTCTATGACATTGTAGTGGAGAAAAGGTGCGATGTCAGCCAACAGCGGCCCAGCAGGACGCATTTTCTCGAACACCGATTTGAGAACAGGATCTGAAGAGATCAACTGAGCAGTCTCTCTCACAGTTCTTCGATCTACACCTAAGTAACGCGCTATTTTCGCGTCGGACAATTCGATTCCACCACAATAAATCAATGAATTCGCTCGTATACCCAACCCTAGTTCTACGAGAGCTCTAACGACTTTCTGTCTTCCAGGATAGCCCTTTACTCGCTCCGAGATTTGTCTCCACATGGTCCCTCAGGAATCACGTACAAAATTGTGCAATAAAGGCTTAGATTATACATTGCTCCGTTTCCTAACTAATACGTTCTAATCGAAATCTCTCTGTGAGTTCTCGGCGACAATTACTCTTTTCGGACTAACTTTGATAGGTCCATCGTTCGTAGTTGTTCTCGAATCTCTTCGAGCCATCGATCAAATGACCCGTTTGTGGGGCAAGTTATACGCAATTTTCCGTCCGGAAGTAGGTTCAAGCTACCTTGGCCTTCGGTCTTAAGCGGAATGATTACGCTCTCACGATGAATGTTGAACGAGTCAGTTATCTCAAGTATCTTTATGATTTGTTCAGGGCGCAACGATTTCACCATGGCTCAGCGTTTGTGTCGTTAAATAACAAGATAACTCGACGGTTTACTGGCGCTAAGCGCGGATATCGTACCAATGCATCTGGACCGGCGCTTGCGCAAGTAACCGGGTCTCATTGAATAAATCGATGATTCGTTGAACCGAACTGTTGGCGCTGTTTATACTGTACACGCTAACTGGGCCGTAATTTTTCATATGAATAAGATCTGCTGAAAGTAATTTGCTTAAATGTTTCCTTATAACTTTCCTATCCAACCCACTAAATTTTGCAATTTTGTAGATCGTTAGATCTTCTCCCCGGTTTCGAGCAAGAACTAATAGAATTCGTAGTCTTGCTTCGCTACCAAGAACTTTCAAAAGAAACGGTCTTAGAGGCAATATACTCACGAAAACATAAACCGCCACGTGTAGAAATAAGCAAGAGAGTTAAGTGAAAGTATATTTCGTTTGAGAGCTAATGAGGTGAAATGCGCTCTTCTTAATTCGAACTAAGCGTCGATTCATAAATTTGGACTGCACTAACTAATGCACTCAATACACTTTCTGGTTAAAAGGCGGTAATTTGATTCCTTACCATCTGATATGGTTAACTCTGGCGTAAAACAATCTTTAGGATGAAGGATTTGGACTGCGTATTCTGTGAAATAATCAAGGGGACGGCTCACGCTTACGTAATTTATGAAGACGAGCAGTTCATCGCAATATTAGATAAGTATCCGATTTCAATTGGACACACACTCGTTCTTCCCAAGCTGCATTGTGAACGAGTAAACGATCTATCGCAGAGAGATTTCTGTGCTCTATATGCACGTGTGCACGCGTTAAACCCATTAATTACCGCCGGAGTAAACGCGTCGGCGTCCCACATTTCCATTAATGATGGAGCTGCGGCGAACCAACTTATTCCGCATGTTCATGTTCACATAATTCCTCGGGACGCGAACGATAGTGCCGGATTCACCGCTAGAAAGCTCCTTCGAGAAG
>Ga0326727_10003431_pt1 | contig 50742 bp, 45 predicted proteins | sample MB2enrmetagenome_FD_207643 | JGI IMG/M metagenome (GOLD analysis project Ga0326727, IMG submission 207643) | Lab enriched peat soil microbial communities from McLean, Ithaca, NY, United States - MB29MY | ecosystem: Environmental > Terrestrial > Soil > Wetlands > Peat | place: USA: New York... | reverse complement strand
GTCCAGGAATCCGCGCGCCCAACCGCAGGCAGCGATTCCAGGAGGGGACCAGATGGAAGAACGCGACTTTTTCGACGAGAAGCCCGAGCAGCGAACCCACACCATGACCTGCCCGCACTGCGGCCAGCCCGGCGAATATCAGATCGGATGGCTGGTCCGCCGCAAGAAGGCCCAGATTCCCCGCGGCGCCGACGAGCGCGACCGCGCCCGCTTCGCCAAGGCCCAGAGCTATATGGTGCGCACCGACGACCTGGTCGGCTGCAAAAACATCCGCTGCCGCAAACGCTTCGACGTCGCCGGAATCCAGTCCGTCGCCTTCCTCTAGCCCCTGGAGACCTGTCATCCTGAGTGGAGCGAAGGATCCCCGTATTTGTTCTTCGATCCACGGATGGGTGCCCCACATCTCGTTTTTGAGATGTGGGTTTCGATCCACGCCCCCGAATGTGCTTTAATACCTCTCAAGCACACCCCGCAGGAGACACGTCCAATGGCCAACCACCTGATCCCCGCCGAGGAGCGCAACCTCACCCCCGAGCAAGTTGAAGCCCTGGACCGCCGCCGGCGCCGTGGCCAGCTCTACCTGGTGCTTTGCTTCCAGTGCCTCATCGTCGGCACGCTGGTCACGCTCTGGGTCGGCCAGGACCTCGCCTACTCGCCCGGCTGGGTGCGCCCCATGTTCTACTGGGACGCGCTGCTCTTCGTGCTCGCTGCCGTCTTCGCCATCGTTGGCATCCGTCTGCGCCGCGGCTCCAACGAATTCCTCAGCTACTAGTCTGAGGCGCGCCACTAACCAAAAACGCTTGTCATTCTGACCCTGACCCTGAGCGCAATCGAAGGGGAAGGGGAAGAATCCCCGTATTTTGCGTTCTGCCTTGATCGGTGCCATCGGTGTAAATCGGCGCTAAGCCTTTTCTGTATTATCCCCTTGTGAATCTCGCCGAGCCCCAGCACTTCGCCCCCTTCGAAATCGGCCTGCTGCTGGTGCTCGTCCTCGCCTCCATCACCATCTTCTTCCTCCGCATCGCCCCAATCCTGCGCAATATCTTCAGCGCGAAGAAGGATGTTGGCTTCTCCCTTCGCCCCATCTCCAAACGTGTCTGGACCTTCACCAGCGAGGTCCTCTTCCAATCCAGGGTTATCCGCGAGCGCCCACTCCCTGGCCTTGCCCACGCGTTCGTCTTCTGGGGATTCCTCGCCTTCGCGTTCGTCTCCCTCAACCACCTCGCCGTCGGCATGAACCTCGGCTTCCTGCCGCCGGCGAGCCTCATCGGCCGCTTCTACTTCACCTTCGCCGCAGCATGGGCTGTGCTCGTCGCAATCTCAATCACCGGCCTCTTCATTCGCAGATTTGTAGCCCGTCCCATCTGGCTGGGCAAAGTCTCCTACGAGTCCGGCGTCATCGCCTTCCTCATCTTCACCCTGATGGCCACATATCTCGCAGCGTTCTTCGTCCATGGCGCTGAAACTCGCCTGGCACTGTGGTGGGCGCACACCCTCGCCCTGCTCATCTTCCTTCCCCTCATCCCGCACACCAAGCATCTCCACCTTCTCCTCACGCCCATCACCATCTTCCTCAAGCGCGACGGCTTCTCCGCCATCCCGCCGCTCTCTGCAGAGGAAGATGAAGAAGACTTTGGCCTCGTTACTGGCCGCGACCTCACCCAGATCATCGCCCTCCAGGCCTACTCCTGCGTCGAATGCGGCCGCTGCACCGAGCACTGTCCCGCCTCCGCCACCGGCAAGGTCCTCAACCCCAAAGAGATCGTCCTCGGCACCCGCGCCTACCTCAACACCTTCGGCCCCGCCTCCGAAGTTCCCCTCCTCACCGAGCTTCGCCCCGCCGGCCTACCACCGACCCCTGACCACTTACCACTGTCTTTGGAAGCGGCCTTCGAATGCACCACCTGCGGTGCATGCGAGTACCAGTGTCCCGTGGGCATCCAGCATCTGCCCATCCTCGTCGGCCTGCGCCGCGGCGCCACCAACACCGGCGCGTGGGACGATCCCTACGGCACCAAGCTCTTCCTCGCGCTGGAAAGGTCAGGCAACGCTCTCGGCCTGCCCGCATCCGAACGTGACAAGTTCATCGCCCGCGCCCAACTCCCCATCTTCGATGGCACCCAGGAGTACTGCCTCTGGCTCGGCTGCATGGGCGCGTACGATCCGCACGGCCGCGAGATCATCGCCGACTTCGCCCGCGTGATGGCAAACCTCGGCACCACCTTCGGCGTCCTCAAGAAAGAGAAGTGTACCGGCGATCCCGCCCGCCGTCTCGGCAACGACCTCGTCTTCCAGGACCTCGCCCAACATGGCCTGGAGCAGTTGCACTCCGCGAAAGCCCAGAAGATCGTTGCCATCTGCCCCCACTGCGTCCGCACCATCTCCACCGACTGGCGCGACTTCGGCATCGCCCCCCAAATCGAGCACCACAGCGAGTTCATGGCCCGCCACGCCTCGCTCTTGCCTTCGCCCCCAACTGACGACAGAGAACTGACAACTGACAACTCAGTGGTCTACCACGATCCCTGCTACCTCGGCCGCTATCGGGACATCTACGACGAGCCGCGCGAAGTCATCCAGCAGCAGGCCACGCTGATCGAAGCTCCGCGCAACCGCGAGCGCAGCTTCTGCTGCGGGGCCGGGGGTGGGCTGGCCTTCCTCGGCGAGGAGAAATCCGCCCACGGCGGTGAAGATCAGCAGGCTCGCATCTCCCACGTCCGCGCCCGTGAGCTAGCAGCCACCGGCGCGGATACCATCGCCACCGCCTGCCCCTTCTGCAACACCATGTTTCGCGACGCACTCGCCGCGATCACACCCGCAGACTCAGCCCCACCCCAACTGCTCGACATCGCCCAGCTCACCGCCCGATCACTCGGCGATCCGCACTGAGCTTCGCGCCGCGCTCCCAGTAGTTGCAGCCGAAACTCCGTGCCGACCAACGGGAGGACCCGCGAAGCAGTAGAAAGGCGTGTGAACGCCCGAAGCCCAAGCACGTCACGAAGTGACCTACTCAAATTCTCCGAAGTGCACGTCCTCCGCCGGTCCCTCCCCCTGGTCCAGGAATTGGATGGAAGTCGCCGGCCCCAGGTTCGCCGAGCTGTCCGCGCGGTCGCCCCACTCGCGCAGCGCCCACACCACCTTCTTGTCCGGGCTCACCTCAATCGCCTGCACCGATCCCGGCGCGTTGTCCGCGTTGTTCGTCCATTCATTCACCCAGTTGTTGATCACAGTGTCGCCGTTCTTCAGTCGCCGCGCCTCCTGCAGGCCGGCAAATTTGTACTCCGGCGAATCCGCCGGCGTCCAGCTCCACACTGTATCCCCATGCCGCGTCACCTCGCGCACCCCCAGGTGGTCCGTGATCAGCACATTCCCGTTGGCCAGCGGATTCGCGCTCCACGGGTTCGACGCCGGGAACGACCAGACCACCTTGCCGTTCGCGTCGTACTCATTCACCATGTTCAGATCGTGGTGCGCCACCAGCACGGTGCCCTGCGCCGTCAGCCGCGCGTGGCGGAACTGCCCATGCACGCTCACCGGCTGGTTCACCTGCAAGGGAAACTCCTTCTCAATCGCCCCACTGCGGATATTCACCACCCGCAGCACTGCGGTCGGATCGCCGTTCTCGATATACAGCACGCGGTCGTTCCCGATGGGCACCGCCGTATGCACCTCATGGTTGCCCGGCGGCACATAGTTCCACACCACGCTCTTATCCGGCGCGATCTCGGTCAGCCCGAACTGGTGCGCGAACAGGATGTTCCCGTTCGACAACATCACCATGTCGCTGATCTCGCCCTTGCCCGCCGGGTCGTTGTAGCTCCACACCACCTTCCCTCCGCGCACGATAAAGATCTTGCGATCATGCGATTCACCCGAATACACAAAGTCGTGCTGCGCCAATCCCTTGCCCGGAAGCTGCGCGGGGGCTCGCTGCACCGCTTGCCCTGGATCCGAACCCACCGCCCCCTGGACCTGCGCCGTCGCGCAACCCGCCGCAAGAGCCAACATCACAACCGCCGCCTTCAATCTCATACTCAAAGCCTCTCCCGTTCCTTCCAATCACATCGCAGACCACTTTACTCCTCGGGGACCTCGGGAGACCTTCCAGACGCGAAAAGACCGCCCGGCAACAGGGCGGTCTCTTCTCTAGGGAGAATAGTTCCAACGGAGGCAAAGCCATCAGAACTTTCTGGCTGCATACTAAGTTTGGCCCAAACCGGTGTCAAGACCAAAACTATACACATGCAACAACATGAAAACAAATGGCTTATTCCTCGATATAAATTAGAATAGTTTCGTCAATTGTTCGCTTATAGCGGGTCGCGGAATTTATGAACACTCGCAAAACAATAGGTTTACGTTCCCAATTGCACCGGGCAAGGTGCACCCAAATCCCTCACCGGCAATCCAACCGCCCGCCGCAGCCTGCTTAGGCCTCGGGGTTCCTCAAATTCTTGCCCGAAGCGCCACGCAGATCGATGCGCAGAAACTCAGGCTCGGTCGCCGCCGGCTTGCCCATCATGACCCGCACCGCCGCTCTTCCGAAGCCAAGAAAGAGCCCCAGTATGATCGCCGCCAGCGCCCCCACTCCGGAGAAGATCGCGATACTCTCCAGTAAGCTGTATGTCTTCTGCAGCTCCACATGGAACTCCGGAGGCATCGGCTTGTCGAAGGTCATCTCGCTGCGCAGATGGATCCCGTTCACTATCTTCTCCGCATCGGCCACCGGCCACGCGCCCGTCGCCAGCATCAGTAGTGGCCCTTCGCGCCGCAGCTTCACCGTCCCGGCGTTTGCTCCCTGCGGTTGCATCGCTGCCTCAATCGCCCGCTCCCGGTCGCCCGCAATCTCCGGCGTGGGATACGCCAACAGCGTCAGCACACCGCCGCCCTTATACCTCGCAGTCACCGTCTCGGCGCTCTTGTCGAAGCCGACCGTCGCCGGCGGCAACACCCCGCCCATGGCTTTGTAGCCGCCCTGCCCCAGCGCATACTTCACTGAATCCAGATCCAGTCCCTTTATAGGCAGCAGCGTCGGCAACGGCGGAGGCAGCGCCGCCGGCCCCATCGCCTTGGGCAGATGATCGATCAGGTCCTTGGTGAACGCAGCCATCGCCGGACGATCGAGCTTGAACTGGCCGACCACTACATTCACCCCGCTCCGCATCAACAACCCATTCCCATCCGCCACCGCCGCGTCGCCCAGCTTCTCGGGCCGCATCCCCGGCTTTCTGAAGTAGTCATACGCCGAGACTGCTCCGCTTGCGTCTACGAATTGATACACCGTGACATTCCCGGCCCCTGCTTGTTGCGCCACTCCCTGCGTATAGTCCGACCGCGCAAACCGCTTCAGGCCATCCTCTTTCAGCACCGCCGCATCGGCCGCATCCACCGCGCCCAGCCCATCACCGGAATCGCCCTCAGCCACGCGATGAAGCCCGCCCAGCATCGCCGGCAACAATGGTGTCGGCGGCTCCATCAACATCGTCTTCGCCACGGGCGCTGCGCCGGGAGCCTGCGCCTGCAGACCAGTCCCCGCAGCGAAACAAACCAGACCCAGCGCGGTCATGCTCATCAGCCGCAATGCCGCGCCAACCTTCACTGCAAGATCACCCATACTTCGGTCAGACTACCACCGTGCCTCCCCGGTTAGCGCGCCGGCCGGGCGCCCTTCGAGGGTCGAGGTTCGCGTTGGTGTTCTCGACGGCCTCAAACAGAATTCCGTGCCGACCAACGGAAGGACCTCGCAAAGCCTTAAAAAGGCGTGTGAACGCCCTGTCCCACGCTGGCCCGTTCCGTCGTGACCCCTTCTTTGCGTCCGGGCCCGCTCAATCCTGCCTCGTAGCGGGCCACGCCCTTGTACAAGCTTTCCGCCACCCGCTGCCGGTACTCCGGCTGTTGCAACTCGTCCGCATCCTTCGCATTGGTCACAAACGATATCTCCGCGAGGATCGACGGCATATTCGCGCCAATCAGCACCACGAAGGGAGCCTTCTTCACCCCGCGGTCCTTCAATCCGGGATTGCCTCGCTGCAACCCGCCATAAAGACTCTCCTCCACATCCGCGGCAAACTCGCGGCTCTCCGCAATCTTGTCCTTCAGCGCAATCTTCTTCACCAGGTCGCTCAACTGATGGATCGACTGGTCGCTCACCGCGTTCTCCCGCGCCGCCACATCCAGCGCGGTGGGGTCGCTGGTGAAGTTCAGGTAGTACGTCTCCACCCCGCGCGCACTCGCATCCGGCGACGAGTTGGCATGGATCGACAGGAACAGGTCTGCCTGCGCCTTATTGGCGATCGCCGTGCGCGTCTCCAGCGGAATAAACGTATCGTCAGACCGCGTGTAGATAATCTCCGCGCCCAGACGATCATGCAGCAGCTTGCCCAGCCGCAGCGCCACGTCCAGCACCACGTCCTTCTCCTCGATCCCATCCGCGCCCAGCGTGCCCGAATCGTGCCCGCCATGCCCCGCGTCGATCACAATCCTTCCAATCTTCAGCCCCAGCGCCCGCACCAGCGACGTCTCACCATCCGCCGTCGGCACCGCAGCACGCGCCGGCGTCGCATCGGCCACGACCGTAGTTGTCGTAGGCGCAGAGCCGCCCGTCGTCTTCGTCTTGCTCTTCCGCGCCTTCTTCGGACTCGCCGCGGAATCGGGTGCCCCATGCTTCACGGCTTCCTCGTGAAGGGTGGGGTCAGTAGGGGCGGAGCTGCCCGTAGCATCACGCCCGTCCGCCACGCCGTCTTCCCTCGAACTTTGAACCTCGGACCTTGAACCTGTCTCCACCACCTCCGAGATCGGCTTCGACGTCGGCATCGTCGTCGCATCCACGCGTCCCGGCAGATCGCTGACCGCAGCCACTTCCTCTGAACTCACCTGCTTCACCGCTACCGTATTCGGCACGGAGGGCGCAGGGTCCGCACGATGCTGCGGTGCGCCGATCGTCACCCCGGCCGGCGCTGCTTTAGCTCCATGAATATCGATGATCAGCCGGTACGGGGCCGGCAGCAGAAACGCCGAGTACTCCGTCACATCGTTCACGTCCAGCACAATGCGGGTCACGTCGTCCGAGTACTGCGCCGCCCGCACCTTCTTCAAAAACCCATCATCGGTCACGCTGAAGCTCTTGCCCACCAGCTCCTGCGCCAGCTTCGCCCCATGCAGATCAAAGTAGATGCGATCGGGGTTCGGCACCCGCGCCGCCTCATAGGTCACGTTGTCGCCCAGGTCGATCGCCACCCGCGTATACGTCGCCGTCGACCAATGACGAATTCCCGTCACCAGCGCCCGCTTTCCACTCCTCACCTCGACATTCCCCACCGAGGCCGCTGCCGGGGTCGGGGTGAGTTGTGCCGTCGCAACGCTATTCGCCTCCGTTGTCTGCGCCGTCGCCGGCAGCGACGACCCTTCGCTGAGCGCTGACCGCTGACCGCTGACCGCGGGCTTCTGAATTAAATGGCTTTGATCTGGCGCTGCTCCAGGGCCACCATTCTTTGCTGTCATCCCACTGGGCGCGGATGAAGTGCTTCCGATGTGTTCCGTCCCGGCGCTCTTAGCATTCGCACCAATATTCGGCGCAGTCGTTGTTTTCCGGCCTTTCGTTTTTCCTGACAACTGAGAACTGGCAACTGACAACTGCCCCAAAGACGCCAGCCCCGCCTTCGCCTCCTCGACCTGCTCGCTCTTCGGATGTTCCTTCAGCAGCAGCTTGTACTTCTCGCGCGCCGCCGCCACATCGCCTAGATCATCCTGCTCGATCTCGCCCTCGGTCAGCAGCGCCTGCGCGTCCAGCGAGCTTGCTGGATACGCCTTGCGCAGAAACTCGTACTGCCCCACCGCTGCCTTCAGGCTCTTCGCATCATGCAGCCCGCGCCCCTGCTCGGTCAACAGTTCGGCCACCGCATTCACCGCCGCCGGCGCATGAATGTCCGCTGGGTTCGCGTGATAGATCGCGCGATACGCATCCATCGCCCGCGCATACTCCGCCCGCGTGCGCGTCTCCTCCGGAGTAGACTCCAGCGCATCCCGCCCCTGCTCCGCCTGCTCCCAAGGCGACAGCGCCACCACCTTCTTTGTTGCATGTGTCTTGACACCTGTCGATGTATCCGGCCGCACCCAGGCCGCGCCACAGCACACCGCCGCAACCCCACCCAGCCCGGCCGCGCACCCCGCACGGCGCAGCCATCGCATTGCTCGACTCAGGCCCATACCGCTTCAGTTTAAGTCGCCCCACCCCGCGACTCCCTGTGAAAAGCCGCCCGGTACTCGCCCCGATACTCCCCGTTGTTAGATTCCCACCCATCCCGTTTCAATGGTTCGACAGCTTCTCCTCCATGCTGGTTGGCGCCTCTTTCCCCTCCAGAAACGCCTGGTCGGATGCTGCCGTCACCTTCGCCATGAGGCTCAGATAGACCAGGTGCCCTCGCCACACTCCATATTTCTCCAATGCCAGGCTTGCGGACTCCGGAGTCACGTCGCCATGGCCAAAGTCTGTCTTGGCAAAGACGCCCAAAAGTTGTGCCTCGTCCTCGACTAACTTGTTTTCCTGGTCCGTAAAATCCTTCTGCGATCCGTAGATGTCCGAGTAGCGTTGCGCCTCCGCATAGGGCATATATGCCAGCGCATTGGTCGCCTGCGCCGTCTTCCACGCCGTGTCATGCAGCCCAACCAGCGAATAATTCGCTCCAATCGACCCGTTCTGTGCTGCTTTGTCCTTCGGGTTCTCCATAATCCGCGTCAGGAACTTCATGCTGTCGTCAACCGACTTCCTCTCCTTCTCGATCTCCGGAAGCGCGTCTGTCATCCTGTCGGAGTTGAACTGGATCTCCTCACGCAGCGTCTGCCGCGCCTCTTTCACCAGGCTGTGCTCCCGGTACAGCTCTACGCCGCCTTCGATCCCCACCGCGATCAGCAGGCCAATCGTTATGGCCAGCAGATGCACCATGAATTCCTTCAAGCTCAAAATCGGATGATGTGGTGCATGAACGTCCATAGATGCCTCCGTGCTAAAACACGAGTGGACTCTGCGCCCACCGGCTCTCAACTACCCGGCCCAGGTGTCTCGCCCGAATTCTACCCCAGCAGCCCGCCCACCTTCCCCGGCGCCGCATCCGGAGCGCCCCCATTTTGGCCCGAGAATCGGGGATCTCCCGCTCACGGCCCGGTCGGATGGTTGTGGTAGTCCATCGCTCCGCCACTAAAGAAGTGGTGCCGCACCATACCGCGCCCCAGCAGATACAGCGCTACCGTCAGCACCACGACCCACGCCAATCTTACCCACCAATACCCCGGTGTCCGTTCCTCTTCTTCCTGTTCCCAGTCCCGCTCCCAGCTCTTCTCGCGTTCCGCCTCGGTCTCCCGAACCTCTCTGTCCTTGTCGAATGACTCTGAAGCCATGTCCCACCCCCTAACTTCGATGCCTCGGGAAACCCGCGCGCTCCTACCCCAGTGCCGCCGCTACCACCTCCGCCGCCTTCCCCAGCGCCGCGTCCAGAGCGCCAACGTCGCTCCCACCGGCCTCGGCCAGGTCCGGTCGACCGCCACCCTTGCCGCCCACCATCGCGGCCAGTTGTCCTACTACCTTGCCCGCCTGCACCTTCCCCGTGAGGTCTTTGGTTACACCCACAATCAGCGCAACTTTACCTTCCGATGCTGCGCCCAGCACCACCACGCCGCTGCCCAGCTTCCCGCGCATCTGGTCGACCAGGTCGCGCATGGGCCCACGCTCCAGCCCGTCGACTCTCTGGACCAGCAGCTTCACGCCCTTGACGTCAATCGCTGTAGCTTCACCCGCCGCCGCGCTCGCCTGCTTCATCCGCGTCGCATCCAGCTCTCGCCGCAGCTTCTTCATCTCCTCTTCCTGCGCCGCAATCTTCGCCCGCAGCGCATCCGCAGGAGCGGCAGATTCTGCGCCCACCATCTGCCCTACCACCTTCGCTACCTCAAAGTCCCGCCGGAACTCGCCCAGCGCGCCCATGCCGCTCACCGCCTCCACGCGTCGGACACCCGAAGAGACCGAACCCTCCCCAACCAGCTTGATCAGCCCAATCTCGCCTGTCGCCCGCGTATGCGTCCCCCCGCACAGCTCCGTCGAAAAATCGCCAATCTTCACCACCCGCACCTTGTCGCCATACTTCTCGCCAAACAGAGCCATCGCGTGGAACTCATTCACCGCGACATCGATCGGCACGTCCACCAGCGTCTCCACCCGCTCGTTCGCCAGCACCTGCCGATTCACGATCGTCTCTATCTCGGCCAACTCCTCCTCGGCCACTCCCGCGAAGTGCGAGAAGTCGAAGCGCAATCTGGCCCGGTCCACCGACGACCCCGCCTGCTTCACGTGCCGCCCCAGCACCTCGCGCAGCGCCGCATGCAGCAGATGCGTCCCGGTATGGTTGCGCGTTACCGCCGCGCGCACCTCGCCATCGACGACGGTATCTACGGTGTCGCCCACCGCAATCCGTTCTCGCGCAACCACCCGATGCGCCCACACTCCCTGCACCGGCTTCGACGCGCCGCTCACATCCGCCACCACCGTGTTGTGGTCGCCGGAATAGAGGCAGCCCACATCGCCCACCTGCCCACCCGAGTCCGCATAGAAGCTGGTCGCATCCAGCACTACCTCGCCCGCCTCGCCCGCCTTCAACTCCGGCACGCCCACGCCGTCCTTCACCAGCGCCAGCACCTTCGCCCCATCCACCCGCAGCGCGTCGTAGCCCTCAAACTCCGTCTTCGCCAGCTCGCGATACACCGGCGCCGCCGACTTCTGCGACCCACCCTTCCAACTCGCCCGCGCCCGCGCCTGCTCCTCCGCACGCGCCGCCTCAAATCCCTCCATGTCGAACGAAATCCCTGCGTCCCGCGCCGCATCCACCATAAAGTCCAGCGGTAATCCATAAGTCTCGTACAAATGGAAAAACTTCTCACCTGGAATCACCATGGAAATGGTGAAGTAAACGTCATCTCCACGCTCTCCGCTGTTAGTTCTGTGTTCCGCCTCCCAGCTTTCGATAAGTGAGTCGAGCTTATGTGATCCAGCCTCAAGCACCCGCGCAAACTGCTGCTCTTCCGCCAACACCACCTTACTCACCCGCTCCGCAGTCTCCTTCAACTCCGGATACGCCACCTGCATCCCATCCCTTACCGCGAACACCATCTCAAACAGAAATGGCTTCTCCTGCCCCAGCAGCCGCCCATGCCGAATCCCGCGCCGCATGATCTTGCGCAGCACATATCCGCGCGCTTCGTTCGAAGGCACCACGCCATCTGAGATCAGAAACGTCGCTGCCCGAGCATGGTCCGCGATAATACGAAGGGAGGCGGTGGTCTTGTCGTCGAGGGCCGTCGGCTGAATGGTGTCAGCGGTTGAGGCAAAACCGGCTTCTTCGGAGTCCTTCGACTTCGCGGCTGCACCGCTCCGCTCAGGATGACGATTTGAGTGGGTTGGCCGGCCGGTGAGCTGTGCGGCTTTCTGGATGAGCGGTACGAATAGGTCCGTATCGAAGTTCGACAGCACCCCTTGCAGCACGCAGGCAATCCGCTCCAGCCCCATCCCGGTGTCGATGCTTGGCTTCGGCAACGGCGTCAGCGTGCCATCGCCCGCGCGGTCGAACTGCATAAACACCAAATTCCAAATCTCCACATATCTCTGGTCGTCGTGGCCAAACGGCTTATCCACCGAGGGGTCCTCGCCAGCCTCTACCCCGAAGTCATAAAAAATCTCCGAGCAGGGGCCGCAGGGGCCGGTGTCGCCCATCTGCCAGAAGTTGTCCTTGGCACCCATGCCGAAGATGCGTTCCTTCGGCACTCCGGTCTCCATCCAAAGCTGCTCCGCCTCATCGTCGCGCGCAACCGTATCCGACCCTTCAAAGATCGTCACATACAGCCGCGCCGGGTCGATCCCCCACACTCCGGTCAGCAGCTCCCACGCGTACGCAACGGCGTCCTTCTTGAAGTAGTCGCCAAATGAAAAGTTCCCCAGCATCTCAAAGAAGGTATGGTGCCGCCGTGTGAAGCCGACGTTCTCCAGGTCGTTGTGCTTTCCCCCAGCGCGCACGCACTTCTGGCTGGTCGTCGCCCGCGTGTACTCGCGCCGCTCCGCGCCCAGGAACACATCCTTGAACTGGTTCATTCCTGCGTTGGTAAACAGCAGCGTCGGATCGTTGGCCGGCACCAGCGACGACGAATGCACCCGCCGGTGCGCAGCGCCTGCGGCTGATATCCGGCCCTCAAAAAACCGCAGAAAATCTTCCCTGATCTGGCTGCCCGATCGAAATCCCATAGCTCCCAAAGTTTACAGCAGAGCGGGAACGTACTACGTAGTACAATCCGGAAAGGAGCTTTCCATGCGCCGCGTCTCACTTCGCGAAGCCAATCAGAACTTCTCCTCCTGCATCGCCGAGGTTGAAGCCGGCGAGCGCCTCATCCTGCTCCGCCGAGGCAAGCCGGTCGCCGAAATCGTGCCTTATTCAAAAAAGCGGCCCGACCCCAAACGGCTCGCCGCCCACAGGGAATTGATGGCATTGCTGCGGGAAGGCATACCCATGGGCGGAGTTCCTCCAACACGCGACGAAATGCATGAACGCTAGCGGACGCTTCACCTTCGATACCAACATCCTCTTCTATGCCTCCGACAGCACCGCGGGAGAGAAGCATCGGCAGGCCCTGTTGCTGACGGAAGCGGCCATCGCGCAAGATTGTGTCCTCACACTCCAGTCTCTCGGCGAGCTCTCGAATGCGGTCCTGAAGCGGCGTCCAGCCTCGGCGGAAAATGCCCAGCGAATCGTCCGTGCCTATCGCGAATCGTTTTCGGTCGTCTCCGCAACAGAAGCCGACCTCGATGACGCCCTCCTCGCCCATCGGCAGCACAACATTCCGTTCTGGGATGCGATGTTGTGGGCAACCGCTCGCCGCGCAGGCTGTACTCTGCTCCTGTCTGAAGACCTACAGGATGGACGGACCCTCGGCGGAGTCGCCATCCGCAACCCATTCGCCGAAGGCTTCACCTTGGACTTTGTGTAGGCGTCCGCCCCTCAAAACCACGTCTGCGCCTTCCACCGCGCATACTCCTCGCCAAACGCAGCCGACAGCACCTGCTCCTCCTTGCGCGCCCGCACCATCTGCAGCGGCGCCTGCACCGCAAATGCCAGCAGGAAGATCCAGCGTCCCGACACCATCACCAGCCCTGCCAGAAACAGCGCCGCAAACACGTAGATCGGGTTGCGAATCTTCGCGTACAACCCGGTCGTCACCAGCTTGTGCGCCTTCGCCTGCACCGCGAACGAAGCCCCCAATTGCAGCCGGGCCGCCACCAGCAGCACCAGCGACACCGCCGCCAGCGCCGCGCCTGCAATCTTCACCGGCGTCCACGCCACCTCGCGCGCATGGGTCCCCAGCAGCACCAGCGCCACCGCCAACATCGCCAGCGTAATCAGGTTCGTCTTCATCGTTCGGTCCTTTCCTCTGTTTCCTCCTCCTCAACCTCAACTTCCTCCACCTCCACCCCCCACTCGCGCAGCACCTTGAACACCGTCCCCGCCGAGAAGCCCGCCCGCAGCAGCCTTCCCATCACCTTCACCGACTCCTTCTTCGCGTTCCCGCCCGCCGGCTGCTTCATCCGCTTGCGGGCGATATACTCCCGCGCCAGCGCCACCTCATCCACGTCCGCATACGCCGAACTTAACGCTGCGCCCACCGTCTCCGAAGCCACGCCCTTGGCTGCCAGGTCCTGCTGCACCCTCCTCCGCCCGAACTTCTCGCCTTCCATGCGCAGCCGTGTGTAATCGGCGGCGAACCGCGTATCGCTCAGGTAATTCAGCTCCTTCAGCCGCGTGACCACCGCGTCCATCGCCTGCTCGCCCTCCGTGCCCTCCACCACGCGCGCCTTCATCAGCCGGCGAAGATCGCGCTCCGTCCGCATCTGCCGCCCCAGCATGCCCACCGCATACTCCAGCAACGCCGCCTCCTCCAACGGTTCCCGCTTCTTCCTCAGTTTGAACGCCATCTCATCTCTCCTCGCCCATGCAGTTCTGGCGGAAGGGCACGGCTTTAGCCGTGCCAATAACCAACCAGCGCGAAGCGCTTTCCACTCTGCCGAAGGCAGGAGCGGAGGCAAAGCCGGAGCGACTAATTCGCACCTCTACTCTCAGCATATTTCCCGCTCCTCGTCCACCGGTCGCACCAGTCGCCCACCGTCTCGTACCACAGCTGGCTGTTCTGCGGCTTCAGCACCCAATGCCCCTCGTCGGGGAAATAAAGCATCTTCGACGGCACCCCCAGCCGCTGCAGCGCCGTAAACAGCTCAAACCCCTGGCTCACATCCAGCCGCATATCCCGTTGCGAGTGGATCACCAGCGTCGGCGTCTTCGCATTCTCAATGAACCGCAGCGGCGACCACTTCCTGAACGGGTCCTGATCCGCGGGCAGATTCTGGTAACGCCAGGGTTCTGCTGGATGACCCGCGACGGTCTGCTTAGGATCGGGAGCGAATCCATCCCACCCCTTGGGAAAATCCTCCGGCCGGCGAAACTCCCACTCGTTGAACCACATCTCCTCGGTCGACCCATACGCGCTCACCGGGTCGAACATGCCGTCATGCGTCACAATGCACTTGAAGCGGTTGGTATGGGTCAGCACCCAGTCCGCCATGAAGCCGCCATAGCTCGCCCCGAGCGCACACTCCCGGTTCTTGTCGATGAACGAGTAGTGCGCCTCCGCATAATCGAGCCCCTTCATCAGGTCTTCGTAGGCGCGCCCGCCCCAGTCGCCGGAGACTTCATCGACGAACTTCTGGCCGTAGCCTGTAGACCCGCGCCGGTTGATGCCGACGACTACGTATCCGCTCGCCGCAATCAACTCCCAGTTCCACCGATAGCTCCACGCATCTCCCCATGCCGTCTGCGGCCCGCCATGCATCAGGAACTTCACCGGATACTTCTTCGCCGCATCAAACCCCGGCGGTCGCATGATGAAGCCTTCGACATTTGTTCCCTCAGCGCCTGTAAACCAAAAAGGCTCTAGCTTGGACAAGTCCAGAGACGAAACAAGTCCCTCATTCAAGTGCGTCAGCGATCGGATGTCATCATCCGCGACTATGTCGTGAGTAATGTCCTGCTTCACGACGAGGGGCATCGCGACGATCGTGGCCGGACCGTCCGCCGTCATCCTTGTCGCTACCATTTGCTGACGCGCCCGATCTGGACGCAGATCGCTAAACTCGCCGGCGCTTGTCACCTTGATGCAGCACGGCATCCCGGCCATCTCTGCACTGGCGGCAGCCAGGTAAATGGCCTCTTCCCCCTTGGATCCACTTGCCAGTGCAATAAAGCTAGAGTCGGGAGACCAGGAGAACTCATCCACCCATCCACTCAACGTGCCAGCGGTTTGATTTCCTTTGAAGCCATTCCCGCGATCCATCACCACTAGATCGAACTTATCGCTTTCAAACCCCGCCCGCGCCTGCGACCGGAAGGCCAGCCACTTCCCATCCGGCGAATACTCCGGCTCATCATCGCTCCCCGGCGAGGTCGACACCTTCACCGCCTTCGCCCCGGGCTCGTCTAATCTCAACGTGAATATGTCGTTATTCGTAGACGCCGCCGGCACTTTATCCAGATTCGCGACATACGCAATCTCCTTCGAGTCGGGCGCCCATGCATACTCCTGCGGCCCACCCAGGAACCACGTCGGTACCTCCGCATCGCCCACCGCGCTCGCCGGCGTCAGGTCCCGCACTCCCGTCCCGTCTGCATTCACCACCAGCACATGGCTCCGCTTCTGCCCCGTGTAGTGGTCCCAGTGCCGGTACAGCAGCCCATCCCAAACCTGCCCCTTCACTGCGCTCTTGTCCGCGGCCTCATCCTTCGCCTTGTCGCACGCATCCTTCTCCGCCCACGTCGCCGGCTCCGCATCCTTCCACGCACTCACCTCCCGCGTCCCACCAATCTCCACACCAGCGGCAGACTTGGGTGGCCCATCCTTCGCGGAATCGCGAAGGGTGGGTTGCCTTACCGAACACTCCGGCCACACCTCCGCCACAAACAGCAGCCGCTTCGAGTCCGGCGACCACACCGCTCCATCCGGCCCACCCCCTATCGAGGTCAGTTGCCGCCCCTCGCCCACCTTCCCTGCCGCCTCATCCCAGGCCGCCACAACAATCTGGTCCTTCGCCGAATAGCTCACCCACTTTCCATCCGGCGAAAACCTACCAAAGCTCTCGCCATCGCCAAACGTCGCCTGCTTCTCTTGCTTGTCATTCTGACCGGAGGGAAGAATCCCCGCATTTGCCTTTATCTCTTGCTCGTCATTCTGAGCTCCACTCAGAATCTCAGTAGTTGTCTTTGTGCCGCTATCTCCGCCCAAAGGAACTACCCACAGATGGTTCACCTTGGTGTTCTTCTCCAGGCTCACATCCATCACCGAGAACAGCACCCACTTCCCACTCGGCGAGATCTGCGGATCGCTCACCCGCTTCATCGCCATCAGGTCCGCAAACGTCATCGGCCGCTTTGTCTGTGCCTGCCCCTGAGCCGCGCACACTCCGGCTCCCAACACCACAACCCCTACCAACCCCGCCCAAACCGCACGCATCTTCATCCCGCCAGTCTAATCCCGCCCACCTCACCCGCGCGTGTCCGCCCTCACTCCACCCAACCATTCAGTTCGGGTGCCCCATCCTTCACGATTCTGTGAAGGGTGGGACGTAAGCCGTCCGCATCGCCTGTTCTCCGGCTTCATTACAGCCCCGCGTAAACTAACACTGTCACCTCAAGGAGCTCCCTTGCCCAAACTCCCTCTCCTCTTCGCCGCCGCGCTGCTTGTCTCGCCGCTCTTCGCCCAGACGCCGATCCCGCCCGCCGTCAAATCCGCCGAGGCCAGCATCGATGCCGAGAAGATCCGCGCCCACGTCCGCTTCCTCGCCGACGACCTGCTCGAAGGCCGCGGCCCCGGCGTGCGTGGAGGCGAGCTCGCTGCCAAATACATTGCCACCCAGTTCGCCCTGGATGGCCTGCAGCCCGCCGGCGACAACGGGACCTACTTCCAGCAAGTCAGCTTCGTTGGCGTCACCGTCAAGCGCGACGCGAGCACCTTCTCGCTCGCCCCCTCCAGCAGCACGGCTATGCCGCTCGCCTTCGGCACCGACTACGTCGTCAACAATCCCCGCCACACCCCCACCGTCGACATCGATGCGCCCATCGTCTTCGTCGGCTACGGCGTCACCGCGCCCGAGTACCACTGGGACGACTACGCCGGCATCGACGTCCGCGGCAAGGTCGTCCTCATCGTCGTCAACGATCCGCCCTCCGACGACCCCAACTTCTTCGGCGGCAAGGCCATGACCTACTACGGCCGCTGGACCTACAAGTACGAGCAGGCCGCCCGCAAAGGCGCCATCGGCGCGCTCATCATCCACCGCACCGACCTGGCCAGCTACCCCTGGTCCGTGGTGCAGAACTCATGGTCGGGCGAGAAGACCTACCTCGCCGACGACACCAACCCACAAGTCGCCGCCGCTGCCTGGATCAGCCACGACATCGCCGACAAGCTCTTTGTGGCTGCGGGTATGAAGCCCACCGACGCCGAGATCGACCTGGCCGGTAAGCCCGGATTCAAGGCCGTCCAGCTCCCCGTCCGCCTCAAGGCGCACCTCGAGTTCGCCATCCGCCCCTACCAGTCGCCCAACGTCATCGGCATCCTGCGCGGGGCCAACGCAGGTGCGACCGACTCCGACCGTCATCTTGCCGGAGACACTTTTGCGTCGCACCCGGCAAAGGACCAGGCCGTCATCTACTCCGCCCACTACGACCATCTCGGCTTCGTCCCCGGCATGCCTGGCGACAACATCTACAACGGCGCGGTGGACAACGGCACCGGCTGCGGCATCCTGCTGGAGCTGGCTCGCGCCTGGGCAACCATCAAAACGCCTCTGCCCCACTCCATCCTCTTCGCCGCCGTCACTGCGGAGGAGCAAGGCCTGCTCGGCTCCGAGTACCTCGGCCAGCATCCGCCCATCCCCGCCGGCCAGATCGCCCTCGACCTCAACTACGACGCCATCCAGCCCTTCGGCGAGCCGCTCCAGGTCAACGTCAACGGGGCCCAGCGCACCAGCTTCTATCCCACCGTCCAGGCTACCGCGCAGCGCTTCAACCTGGCCATCGTCGGCGACGACCACCCCGAGGCCGGCCACTACTACCGCTCCGACCACTTTTCGCTCGCCCGCGCCGGTGTGCCCGCCTTCTCCATCGACTCAGGTACGCTCTACGCCGGCCACGACGCCGCCTGGGGTCAGGCCAAGAACGACGACTACGTCGCCCACCGCTATCACAACTTCTCCGACAACTACACCCCCGACATGGACTTCACCTCCGGCGCCAAGCTCGCTCGCTTCGGCATGGAGCTGGGCTGGCAGGCGCTCGCCGCCCCCGCCACCGTCTCCTGGCTTCCCGGCGACGAGTTCGAACCCGCCCGCAAAAAGTCCCTCGCCCCCTGATCCTGCTGGCATAGCTGACACGCCGCTCCCATCGTCTAATACAGTAGAGATGCGCCGCCCTGGAGCACAGGAACCGATGAAGTCGTTCACCGCGATCATGCTTGCTCTTGCAACCCTCTGCCTCGTCGCGCCCCTGTCCCTTCCCACCAACGCGCAGGATTCCTCCCTCGCCGGCTTCGGCAAGCTCGATCCGTCCCCTCCAACCGGCATCACGCCCGACGAAATCATCAAGAAGTTCGGCGAGCGCGAGACCGAGTTTGCCCGGGCGCGCGAGAATTACATCTTCCGCCAATCCGTAAAGGTCGACACCATCGACGACGACACCGGCAAGGTCGACGGCGAGTATCAGCAGGTCACCGACATTACCTTCTCCAAGGAAGGCAAGCGCGAGGAGCACGTCGTCTTTGCCCCCCAGAACACCCTCGAACGTGCCACGTTGCAGCAACAGGATCTCGACGATCTTGAGCACGGCTACCCCTTTGTCCTCGCCTCCGCCGACCTGCCCCTCTTCAACATCGCCTATCTTGGCCGCCAAAAGGTCGACGAACTCGATACCTACGTGTTTTCTGCGGAACCCAAAGTCCCCGACCTTAAGCACCGCACATTCAGTGGCAAGGTTTGGGTCGACCAGCAGGATTTCCAGATTGTTCTCATCAACGGCAAGATTGTGCCTGACGATGTCCGCCGCGGCCACGAAAACTACTCTCCGCCCTTCACCACGTACTATGAGCAGGTCGACGGCAAGTACTGGTTCCCCACCTATACCAAGGCCGAAGGCGTCATCCACATGCCCGCTCAGAACGGAGCGCTCAGCGAGGACGTCCATCTGCGCTCAATCGTCAAATTCACCGACTACAAGCAATTCCGCGCCACCAGCCGCATCGTCTTCGACGGCCAGGACATCACCAACAACAAACCGCCCGCAGACCAGAACAACGCACCGCAGCCATCACCAAAATGAGGTGTCTTTTTACCGCGAAGCGGTCCAGGACGGTACGAAGTACCTTACGCCGCCGGCTCGCTCTCAAAATAGAGATACCTTCGCCAGCTCGGATCGGCCGACCCGATCATCCGCATGATGTGTCGTGAGGTATGCAGGCTGAAAGACCGTGGCTCGCGCATCAGCTTCATGTCGGTCAATTCGTGCAGCAGTTGGTTGCCCTTCTTTCGGTTGCAGTCATGGCAGCACGCAACCAGATTCTCCCAGGTCGACGCGCCGCCCCGCGAGCGGGGAATCACGTGGTCCAGCGTCAGCTCGCCCGCGGTCAGCACAATCCCGCAGTACTGGCACGAATTCCGGTCGCGCAGCAAAATGTTCTTCCTGGAAAGCGCGCGCGTCTGATGCGGGATCCTGCGGTACTCCAGCAGCCGGATTACGCTCGGCATGGCCACGTTCATGCGCGCCGCGTGCAGCACCGCGCCCTGCTCCTCTTCGGTGCGCGCCACTCCCTTCAGCACCAGCACCAGCGCCCGCCGCGCGCCGCAGATGTTGATCGGCTCATAGGACGCGTTCAGCACCAGCACTGGCGTCTGCATCGCCGGCTGGCGAAACACGCCGATCCGGACATCAAGCTCCGTGGTCAGTCGCGGAGAGCCGTGTCCTCCGGCATGTCCCGCGTGCCGGTTTCCGCTCACCCGCTGCTTCCGCATCTTTTGCGATGTGTGGGACGCTTGCATTGCTCAAATCCTCCGGTTCCGATCTTGCCCCGTACTTGCTGGTCGCTATAACCGGGCCTGCTGGTCGTTTACTCCCTAACAATAAACGGACAATAAACAAAACTTGTTACAAATCTCGCCGCCTATACGAATCCCTGCGCAGCCTGTGTCGACTCCTCCGTCCACAGGGCTACGCTCGGCGTCTGCGCTCGCGCCAATGTCGCAACCCAAACCTTGTGTGCCCCTGCGCGTCGCAGCACTCGCGAGCACTCGCGAGCGGTCGCGCCGGTGGTGTAGATATCGTCCACCAGCAGTACCTCGCATCCAATCGGCAAGCAGCTCGCGTCCACCCCAAACGCGCCTTCCAGATTGCGCCGGCGTCCGTGCGGAGTCAGCTCGAACTGGCTCGCCGTATCCCGCCGCCGGATCAGCACGCCGGCCGCACGCCGCAGCTTCCACTCCGGAGCCAGAACGCCCAACCTGGCGATCGCCGCGTCCGCCAGCAGCTCTGCCTGGTTGTACCCACGCTGGCGCTGCTTGGCCGGGAACAGCGGGACGGCTACGACAACGAGGTCCCGCGCCGCCTCTGCCCGCAGCGTCAGGATCGCCTCCGCCAGCATTCCGCCCAGCACTTCGGCCACGCCGCGCATCCGCTCGTACTTCAGCAGGTGGACCATTTCGCGCAGCTCGTCCTGATAGACCGCATACGCCACCGCCCGCTCGAACATCGGCGGCGCCACCCGGCAGGGAGTGCACAGCAGCCCCTCAGCCGGAAGATGGCCAACCAGCCGTGCGCTCTCCATATCGACATCCAGCGCTTCGCCGCATCGGTCGCATAGCGCGCCTTCTTGCGCGGAAACGCCAGCCCGGCACCCATCGCAGATAGGAAGCGCACTGTAGCGGAGCAGCGGACCGCCGCAGACCCAGCAATCACCCGGAAACACCGTCGTCGTCAGATCGTCAAGCGAGCAGCGCAGGATGGAACGGGTACGGTCGGCCAGCTTTTGCAACAGGCGCATTCTCGCGCGACCGCCATTTTGTCCGGCGTTTTCGCCCAAAGGCGCGCCGGGAAACAACTGGAGCGTACTCTCATTCAGGCATTCGCTGAAGATGCACCTCGCTCACACGGCGCTCCAGGCCGCTTGGGCCGCGCCGATGGCCGTAGTATAAATGCTCGCGGCCCGATTCGCGAGCAGGAATCGCAGTCACACGCTAAACCCAGCGTCCGCTGATACACTCCCATCGAAGCAATTAACCCCGTATTTACACGGAGCGCACGATCCTATGGCCACAACAGCGCCTGCCAAGCCAGCCTTCAAACCCTTCGTTCCCGCCACGGAGACTCGACCCGAGCTCACCGTCCGCGCGCTCATCCTGGGGGGCTTCTTCGGCATCCTCTTTGGTGCGGTCACGGTCTATGTGGGCCTCCGCGCCGGGTTGACGGTCGCCGCCAGCATTCCTATCTCGGTCCTCTCCATCTCCATCCTCCGAGCCCTTCAGCGCGCTTTTTTGGCAGTGGGCTACGCCGGGAGCACGCCTCGTTCGCGAGTCACCCGTGCCTCGGTCGGAGGTATCGCCGGAGCATTAGCGGGCTATCTGAGTTCGATAGTGGGACTTCCCGCATGGGAGGCAGTATCGGTCGGAGCGCTCCTGGCTGTCGTCCTCTACGCGATCGGAAACTCCGAGGATGACGCCAGCATCCTCGAGAACAACATCGTGCAGACCACCGGCAACGCCGGCCAATCCATCGCCTCCGGCGTCATCTTTACCCTGCCCGCGCTGGTCTTCCTCGGCTTCGATCTTGAGTCCTCGCGCATCTTCGCGCTCGCCCTCTTCGGCGGCTGGCTCGGCGTGTTGTTTATGATCCCGCTGCGCCGCCAGCTCATTGTCGCGGAGCACGGCACCCTCATCTACCCCGAAGGCACCGCCTGCGCCGACGTCCTGATCGCCGGAGAGAAAGGCGGCAGCTTCGCCTCGCGGGTCTTCCTCGGCCTCGGCCTCGGCGGCGTCTACACCCTCTTCCAGAACGACAACCTCTTCCGCCTCTGGCCCGACGAGCCCAAGCGCGACTTCGACATCGGCGGGCAACACCTGCTCAAAGGCAGCAGCATCCGCGCCGACTGCACCCCCGAATACCTCGGCGTCGGCTACATCATCGGTGCGCGCGTGGCCGCCATCATGTTTGCCGGCGGCGTATTCTCCTGGCTGGTGCTGATGCCCGCCATCTACTTCTTCGGCTCGCACCTGCCCAGCCCCATCTATCCTGGCACCGTCCCGGTCAGCCAGATGTCCCCATCCGACCTGTGGCGCACCTACGTTCGCCCCATGGGCGCCGGCGCCGTCGCATGCTCCGGCCTCATCACCCTCATCCGCACCCTTCCGACCATCGTCAGCGCACTCACCCAGGGACTCAAAAAAGGCGCCGCCAAGGCGGGTTCGGCTGTTCGGTTAAGGACCGATCAGGACCTGCCCAACAGCGTCGTCATCGGCGGAAGCCTCGTCCTCATCGTCCTGATGTTCCTATTCCTGCAGTTCAAGCCCGTCCCCGGCGCGTACGTCGGCCCACTCGCCAACCTGGCTGCTTCGCTGATGATCGTGGTCTTCGGCTTCCTCTTCGTCACCGTGTCCGCCCGCATCGTCGGCATCGTCGGCTCTTCAGCCTCGCCCGTCTCCGGCATGACCATCGCCACGCTCATGGCCACCTCGGCAATCTTTCTGGTCAAGGGCTGGACCGCACCTGCCTTCGGCGCGCTCGCCATCACCGTCGGCGGGGTCGTCTGCATCGCCGCCTCCAACGCCGGCGACACCAGCCAGGACCTCAAAACCGGTTACCTCATCGGAGCGACCCCATGGAAGCAGCAGGTTGCGCTCATGTTCGGCGTCATGGTCTGCATCTTCTCCATTGGGGCCACGCTCAACGCCATGAACCGCGCCTACGAGCAATTTCAACGCATCTCCGCGCCCATCCCGCTCTCGCTCGCCCAACTCCCCAACGGAGTGCAAAACCAAGGCGACTTCACCCGCGATCGAATCGACCTAACCGCCTCTGACAGTCAGACCCGCCAGCAACTCACCGGAGCCAGCCGCTACATCCTGCTCAACGCCATCGGCTCCAATGTGCTACAGGACGGCAAGTACCTCTACAACCCCGCAACCGGCCAAATCGAAGTCCAGTGGATCCAGGGCATCGGCAGCGAGCGGGCCGCCGCCCCGCAGGGCCGCCTCATGGCCACCGTCATCAACGGCATCCTCTCGCGCAAGTTGCCGTGGACGCTGGTCCTGCTCGGCGTCTTCCTGGTCATCGTGGTGGAGCTGCTCGGCATTCGTTCGCTCACCTTCGCCGTCGGCGCATATCTCTCCATCGCCACCACCCTCGCCATCTTCGTCGGCGGCGTCATGCGCTGGATGGTCGACCGCGCCCTCGAAAAGCATCGCCTCGCCAACCCCATCCCAAACGACGAACTCGCCTCCGAGGAGATCTCCCCCGGCAGCCTCTACGCCTCCGGCCTTATCGCCGCCGGCGGCATCGTCGGCCTGCTTGGCGTCTCCGCGCGCCTGGCCGAGGGCGTCTCCGAGCAGCGCGGCGGCCACTGGCAGCTCTTCCGCTTCAGCCCGGAGAACCCGCTCTACCACGACTGGGTCGCCGTCGCGATGTTCGCCCTGCTCGCCTTCAGCCTCTACTACTTCGCCCGCAAACCCCTCAACCAACCCAAGCCCTAGCCGCCCCTGGATCGCCCGAAACGACGGCGGTTTCGCGTCAATCTTGCGATAATGGCCATGTGAGCGTTGTTTCCCAGCCCGAGACCATAGCCGTCGCCATGTCCGGAGGAGTCGACTCCTCTGCGGTCGCCGCGCTGCTGCGCGCCCAGGGCCACACCCTCATCGGCCTCACCCTGCAGCTCTGGAACCAGCGCCGGCTCGCGGGGCATGAGGGCATGCCCGAGGCCGTGCGCGGCCGCTGCTGCTCCATCGACGATGTCTACGACGCCCGCGCCGTCGCCGAGCACCTCGGCATCCCCTACTACCTCGTCAACCAGGAGGCCCGCTTCGAAACCGAAGTGGTTCAGCCGTTTGTAGCCGAGTACCTCGCCGGCCGCACCCCCGTCCCCTGCACCCTGTGCAACAACCACCTCAAGTTCGACGCGCTCATCACCACCGCGCTACAGATCGGCGCCGACCGCGTCGCCACCGGGCATTATGCGCGCAATCATTTCGACCCGGCCCGCAACCGCTGGATACTCTCCCGCCCCGCCGACCACACCAAGGACCAGACCTACTTCCTCTTCGGCCTGACCCAGGCCCAGCTCGCGCGCACCCTCTTTCCCCTCGGCGAGATGCAGAAGCCCGCCGTGCGCCAGATGGCCTCCGACGCCGGCCTCGCCCTCGCCGCCAAGCCCGACTCGCAGGAGATCTGCTTCATTCCCGGCGGTGACTACTCCGCCTTCCTGCGGGCATATCTCGACGAGCAGGGCGAGCCGCTGCCCGACACGACCGGCGAACTCGTCACCGCTGGCGGCGAAGTCCTTGGCCATCACGCCGGAATCCACAGCTTCACCGTCGGCCAGCGCAAGGGCCTCGGCGGCAGCCTCGCGGTCGCGCCCAACTCCGGCCCCAAGTACGTCCTGGCTATCCATCCTGACTCGCACCGCGTCACCGTGGGCGCGGACGAAGAGCTGCTCTCGCGTGACCTCGTTGCCGACCGCCTGAACTGGATCTCCATCCCGTCCCTTGAAGGCGAGCTGCGTGTGCAGGTCAAGATTCGCCATCGCCACCAGCCGGCTTGGGCCACCGTCCGCCCCGAGGGCGATGACTGCGTCCGCGCGGTCTTCGATGAGCCACAGCGCGCCATCACGCCGGGGCAGGCGGCGGTGTTTTATGACGGGGATGAAGTCGTCGGTGGCGGCTGGATCGTATGACTCATCGTGCCGACCAACGGTCGGACCGCGCGAAGCCCAATGCGCGTCACGAAGTGACCGCCACACGCGCAGTGGCCCGTCCGGCAGGACGGCTGGTAAGGCAGTGGCAGGACCGCTGGTAGAATCGAGTTTTGAATGAGATGGTGAATTTGTCGCCAGTGAAGTCTTCCCGATGAAGTGTCCCTACTGCGGCTTCGCGCAGGACCGCGTGGTCGATTCGCGCGAGAGCAAGGAAGCCGACGCGATCCGGCGGCGGCGCGAGTGCGAGAAGTGCCTCAAGCGCTTCACCACCTACGAGCGCATCGACGAGATCCCTTACATGGTCGTGAAGAAGGACGGCCGCCGCGAGAAGTTCGACCGCCAGAAGGTGCTCGGCGGCCTGCTCCACGCCTGCCAGAAGCGCCCCGTCTCCGGCGCCGCGCTGGAGCGTATCGTCGATGAGACCGAAGCCTACGTGGTCGATTCCGCGGAGCGCGAGCGCACCACCCGCGAGGTTGGCGAGCTCATCATGTCGCGCCTCAAGGACATCGACACCGTAGCCTACATCCGTTTCGCCAGCGTCTACCGCGACTTCAAGGACGTGCGCGAATTCAAGGCCGAACTGGAAGAGCTGCTCAGCGGCAAAGATGCAAGGAAGGCAAAAATCAGCCGCTAGCTACTAGCTTTTAGCTAAAAACTAACGTGCGAATGCAAGAGCTAAGGGCTAGCACCCGAATCGGAGAGCAAATGGCAAAGACGCACGCAATCACCCTGATCCCCGGCGACGGCATTGGCCCCGAAGTCACCGCCGCCGTCGTACGCATCCTCGAATCGGCCGGCGCAGCCACCGGAGTCGAGTTTGAATGGCATCCCTTTGCCGCCGGGGCGGAGGCCTTCGAGCGCTTCGGCGAATACATCCCGCAGTCCCTCTACCGCTCCATCGAAGACAACAAGGTCGCCCTCAAAGGCCCGGTCACCACGCCCGTCGGCGGCGGGTTTGCCTCCATCAACGTCGCCCTGCGCCAACGCTTCGAGCTCTACGCCAACTTCAGGCCCATCAAAAATCTGCCCGGCCTCAAGACCAAATATCCCAACCTCGACATCATCGTGGTGCGCGAAAACACCGAAGACCTCTACGCCGGCCTGGAGCACGAGATCATCCCCGGCGTGGTCCAGTCGCTCAAGATCATCACCGAAAAAGCCTCGATGCGCATCGCCGAGTTCGCCTTCGAGTACGCGCGCAACCATGGCCGCAAAAAGGTCCACGCCATCCACAAGGCCAACATCATGAAGCTCTCCGACGGCCTCTTCCTGCGCTGCTGCCGCGGCGTCGCCGCCACCTTCCCCGACGTCGCCTACGCCGAGCACATCGTCGACAACACCTGCATGCAGCTGGTCATGAATCCCTACCAGTACGACATTCTGCTCACCGAGAACCTCTACGGCGACATCCTCTCCGACCTTTGCAGCGCCTTCGTCGGCGGCCTCGGCCTGGTCCCCGGCGCCAACCTCGGCACCCACTGCGCCATCTTCGAAGCAGTGCATGGTTCGGCCCCTGACATCGCCGGCAAGGACCTGGCCAACCCAACCGCGCTGCTGCAAAGTTCGGTGCTGATGCTGCATCATATCCACGAGCCGGCCACGGCCAACCGCATCCAGACCGCGCTCGAAAACGTTTATGCCGAAGGCAAGGTGCTCACCCGGGATGTCGGCGGCGCCAGTGGCACCAGCGCCTTCGCCGACGCAGTCATCGCCGCCATGGAATCGGCTTAGTGTCAAGGGTGACAAGTAAGTTGTCATCCTGAGCGGAGTTGGGCGTGTTTTCGCGCCCAACGCAGTCGAAGGACCTGCGGTTCGGCAAATGAACCTTGGGCCTTCAAAAGTGGTTCGAATCGTAGGAAGGTTACTCGCCATGGACTTTCACATCCTGCTCATCACGCACACCCTGCCCCTGTGGTTCCTGGTCTTCTCCCTGTTCCTTCCGCGCATCGCCCTGCTGGTCTTCTGGCTCCAGAACGCGCTGGCGCCCTTTTACCTGCATGGCCTTCTTCCCGTGCTCCTCGCCATCTTCCTGCCCCGTCTGCTGGTCCTCTACCTCATCTACATGGACCAGGGAATCGACCTGTGGTTCATCATTCACCTGGTCGCCGCGCTGATGGTCTGGGGAGGCTCCGGCAGCTACCACTCCCGCAGACGCCGCCGCGCCGACTACTAGGTTCGCCTGAGTTCACGGAGTGGGTCAGCTTGTGTCGTTTCGTTAAGGGCACGGCTTCAGCCGTGCCGCAAAAGGCCAAGTAAGAAATGGGGCTTTAGCCCCTGAGGTCACGTCCTGCTCACGTTGATCCACCACCCAGGCTCCCCGCAGATGACGCCTTCAACCCGCGCACGGTATCCTAGAAAGATTATGGAACGGCGCAAAGTTGGCATCCTGGGCGCGACCGGCATGGTCGGGCAACGATTCATTCAGCTCCTCAACAACCACCCGTGGTTTGAGGTGGCATGGCTTGCGGCCAGCGACCGCAGCGCCGGCAAGACCTACGCTGAAGCCTGCAAGTGGAAGCTGGATACGCCCCTGCCCGCGCGCATCGCCGCCATGACCGTGATGCCCAACGTCCCCGAGGGCACGCCCGCGGCCGACCTGCCCAAGATTATCTTTTCCTCGGTGGACGCCGACATCGCCCGCGAGCTGGAGCCGAAGTTCGCCGCGGCCGGCTGCGCCGTCATCTCCAACTCCAGCGCCTTCCGCATGACTCCCGACGTGCCCCTGGTCGTCCCCGAGGTCAATGCCGATCACCTCGAACTGATCGAGCGCCAAACTTGGCGTTCGCAAAGCGGCGGGTACATCGTCACCAATCCCAACTGCTGCGCCATCGGCCTCGTGCTCGCGCTCAAGCCACTCGAAGCCCGCTTCGGCATCGAGAGCTTGTTCGTCTCCACCATGCAGGCGGTCAGCGGCGCGGGCTATCCCGGCGTCGCCTCACTGGACATCCTGGGCAACGTCGTCCCCTTCATCAAGAATGAGGAAGAGAAGCTCCAGGAAGAGGTAGGCAAGCTGCTCGGCCAACTCAGTCGCGGAGGCGTCCAGATGCTCGACGCCAAGCTCAGCGCGCACTGCAATCGCGTCGCCGTGGAAGACGGCCACATGGAGTGCGTCAGCATCAAGCTGCGCACCCGGGCTACGCGCGAGCAGGTGCTGGCCGCATGGAGCGAGTTCGCCCCGCTCGCCAATCAGAAGCTCCCCTCCGCTCCCGACCAGCCCGTCGAATTCGATTCCAGCGTCGACCGCCCTCAGCCGCGTCTGGACCGCATGCGCGGACATGGAATGGCCTCCACCGTGGGCCGCCTGCGTGAGTGCAATCTGCTCGACTGGAAGTTCGTCGTCCTCTCCCATAACACCATCCGCGGCGCCGCCGGCGCGGCCATCCTGAACGCCGAAGTGCTGGCGCGTCTGGGCAAGTTCGGCGCATCCAAGCCAAGCTACAGAGCGCCCGAGCCCGTCACGGTGCCCGCATGACCGAACTTCGCAATGTAGAGCCGCGCAAAGTGGAGCCGCGGCCGGGCGAGGCCCGCACCCACCTCGTCGTGATGAAGTTTGGCGGCACCTCGGTGGAGGATGCCAACGCCATGCGGCGGACCGCTGCCATCGTGCGGGGACGGCGCGAGCGCGGCCTTTCCCCGGTCGTCGTGGTATCGGCGATGGCCAGGGTCACCGACCAGTTGCTGGCTGCCGGCGCGGCTGCCGGACGCGGCGACAAAATAGGCGCGCTGGCGATCACCGCGCGGCTCCGCAACCGCCACCTCGAGACCGCGGCGAATCTGCTCTGCGGCGAACACCACGCCGAAATCGAAAAGGTCATTCGCCACGAGTTCGATTCTCTCGACGATCTGCTGCGCGGCATCGCCGCCGTCGGCGAACTGACCCCGCGCACCAGCGACAACGTGGTCAGCTTCGGCGAACGCATCTCGTCGCAGATGGTCGCCGCAGCCTTTGCGCAGGATGGCCTCAACGGCATCCAGGTCGACGCGCGCACCTGCATCGTCACGGACGACCACTTCGGCAAAGCCGTGCCGCAGGAGGCTGCAATTGAAGCCAGGCTCACCGAGCACGTGCTGCCGCTGGTCGAGGCCGGCCACACCCCGATCCTGGGCGGCTTCATCGGCGCCACGCCGGAAGGAATCACCACCACCCTGGGCCGCGGCGGCAGCGACTTTACCGGGGCCCTGGTCGGCGGCGGCCTGCGCGCCGGCGCCATCGAGATTTGGACCGACGTCAACGGCATCATGACCACCGACCCGCGCATCTGTCCCGATGCCTTGCGCGTCAAGACCATCAGCTTTGAAGAAGCCGCCGAGCTCGCCTACTTCGGCGCCAAGGTGCTCCATCCAGCCACCATCCTTCCCGCCGTGCAGCGCAGCATTCCCGTCTGGGTGCTCAACTCGCGCAACCCGGAGAACGAGGGCACCAAGATCACCGCCATGGCGCCGCCCTGCGCCAGTCCGTTCAAGAGCATCGCCGCCAAGAAGCGCCTCACCATCATCGATATCGTGGCCAGCCGCATGTTGATGACCCACGGCTACCTCAAGTCCGTCTTCGATGTCTTCGACAAGTATCACTGCGCCATCGACATGGTCTCCACCAGCGAAGTCAGCATCTCGCTGTCGGTCGATGCCAACGAGCGCCTGCCCGAGATCTGCGCCGAGCTGGGCAAGATCGCCGACGTCAAGCTCGAAGGCCACAAGGCCCTCATCTGCATGGTCGGCGAGGACATTCGCGGCCGCAGCGGCATCTCCGCCCGCGTCTTCTCCGCCATCCGCCACATCAATGTGCGCATGATCTCCCAGGGCGCCAGCGAGATCAACATGAGCTTCATGATCGAGGAGTCCGACGTGGAAGAAGCCATCCGCTCGCTCCACGCAGAGTTCTTCGCCGATCCCGATCCCACCGTCTTCGACGTCGAGGCCAGAGCGACCGCAGTCAAAGCCTGAGCCCTCGCCGGGTCCCAAAATGCTCTAAACTCAAGCTATGCGAATCCTCGTTCTCGGCCAGGGCAAGACCGGCAAGCTGGTTGCGGAGGTGGCCGCCGAGCGTGGCCACGGCGTCCATGTTCTGGATGTGCTGGAAAACAGCGGCGCAACCGCCCTCACCCCACCCTTCGTGGCGGGCTTCGACGTCGCCATCGACTTCACCACGCCAGACGCCGCCGTGCAGAACATGCGCGCCATCCTGGCCACCGGAGCCAAAATGGTGGTCGGCACCACCGGCTGGTACAGCCACCTGCCGGACATGCGCGCCCTCGCCGAGCGCAAGCAGGCCGGCCTGCTCTACGCCACTAACTTCTCCGTCGGCGTGCAGGTCATGCTCAAGCTGGCCGAACAGATGGGTGCTTCGCTGAGCAAGGCCGGCTACAGATTTTCCGTGGTCGAAACCCACCACACCAGCAAGCTGGATAAACCCTCCGGCACCGCCATCTCCATCGCCGAGATGGTCCAGCGCGGCGCCGGCCCCAACACCGATGTCCCCATCGAATCCATCCGCGAGGGCGACGCCAAGGGCACCCATCTGCTCCAGGCCCTCAGCGACGCGGACCGCATCGTCCTCACCCACGAGGCGTTCTCGCGCCGCGGATTCGCCGAGGGCGCCGTGCGCGCCGCGGAATGGCTCGCCCCCCGCACCGGCTGCTACGACTTCCGCGATGTCTGGAACAAGCTTTAGCCTTTCCAAAACGTCTGGTGAACTTCTGCGAGCAGGCGCGAGATGCGCTCTCGATCCACCGTCTCTGGTAGATTCGAGTGTGCCGCCGCATCCTCTGCGCGAAGCCTGCATTTCTCGACCTCAGTCAGGAACTTTTCCTTGGTCCATGCCCCGGATCGCACCTCGACCAAGAGCGCTCGGTCAGGCCTGGGGAGCGTGATGCAACCATGCTCCATTAGCTCGGTGCACTCGAAGTACAGCCGGAGACAATGCATCGCGGCCTTCGTATCGTAGCCGTAGGCGCATTCGTATTCCGGCCGCGTTCCCTTCGCGCCCTTGCCCATCTCGCCGGTAATCCTGCGAAGTTGATTGCCCGCAAACCCCAAGAACTGCAGCGCGGAAGCCTTCGAAATGAAAAGATCGGCCTGACTCTGGATCAGCGACCAAATCGGCGCGCTTGTTGACGTTGCCTCTGCGAACAAGAAATGCAGCGCCGTCGCATTCCCGCGCGAAGCCATTGAAGCCCACTTGTGCAGCGAATACAGCGTGACGTCCACGTCATCCGGGCCATTGCGCCGCTCGTCACTCGCGGTCGACCAGACGAAGTGGGTCTGAGGTGCCAGCCCGAGGACATCCTCCGGACCTAGTATGAATACGCCATAGAGATCGAGATCGTCCGTGGCGCCGACTTTCGCACCGTGCAACTCCGACCCGCCGATAAAGAGATGGACCAGCGAAGCAGCAGGTGAAAAGCCTGAGCGTTCTATGTGCGCAAATAACGGAGTTTCGATCATGTCAATCCCGGAAGGTTGCAAGCTTTAAGCTTACGCGCCTACCCTGTTTGTATGAGCTCCGCCACCCTCCCAGCCCCCGCCTTCGCCTCTCTTTCCTTCGATGAAAAGCTCGACCGCCTGGCCGAAGTTGCCGTGCGCATAGGCCTCGGCCTGCGCGAAGGGCAGGAGCTTGTTCTAACGGCACCAACGGATGCCCTACCTTTAGTCCGCCGCATCACCGACCACGCCTATCGCGCGGGTGCGCTCCTGGTCACCACCTTCTACGCCGACGACCCCTGCATCCTCTCCCGCTTCGCCCACGCGCCCGACGCCAGCTTCGACTACGCGCCCGTCTGGCTGCAGGATGCCATCGCCACCGCGTTCAAAAATGGTGCAGCCCGCATGGCCATCGCCGGCGCCAACCCCGCGCTGCTCTCCGGCCAGGATCCCGCCAAGGTCGCCCGCGCCAACGTCGCTGCGTCGAAAGCAGCAAAACCGGCGATGGAGATCATCACCCGCCACGAGATCAACTGGACCATCGTCGCCGCCGCCACGCCCGACTGGGCCAAGCTCGTCTTCCCCGCCGAGCCCGCCGATCAGGCCGTCGCCAAACTCTGGGAGGCCATCTTCCACGCCTCGCGCATCACCGGCGAAGACCCGGTCGCCGATTGGCTCGCCCATGGCGCGCGCCTGAAGCAGCGAGTCGATCTGCTCAACGCCAAGCGCTTCTCGGCATTGCATTTCAAATCTCAAGACGGCTCGACCGATCTCACCGTCGGCCTGGCCGATCAACACCTGTGGGCAGGCGGAGGCACCACCGCCGGCAACGGCATCTACTGCCAGCCCAACATTCCCACTGAGGAGTGCTTCACCACCCCCCACAAGGACCGCGTCGACGGCATCGTCCGCGCCTCCAAGCCGCTCTCCCATCAGGGCACGTTGATCGAAAATATTCGCTGCCGCTTCGAAGCAGGCCGCATCGTCGAAGCGACCGCAACCGCGGGCGAGGACGTGCTCAACCGCCTCATCTCCACCGACGATGGCGCGCGCCGCCTCGGCGAGGTCGCGCTGGTGCCCGCATCGTCCCCCATCGCGGCCACCGGAATCCTCTTCTGGAGCACCCTGTTCGACGAGAATGCCGCCAGCCACATCGCCCTCGGTCAGGCTTATTCCACCTGCCTCATCGGCGGCGAAAAGATGGACGACCAAGCCCTCGGCGCGCTCGGCGCCAACTCCAGCCTCATCCACGTCGACTGGATGATCGGCTCGCCCCACATCGACGTCGACGGCATTGCCGCCGATGGCTCAGCCGAACCACTGATGCGCGCCGGCGAATGGGCTTAGCGCGCCGCCGCCTGTCTTTCGGGCCCGACCTGCGCAATATCATGTAACTACAATTGTGCTTAATTATGCAGCGCCAGCCGATTTCTTCATGAAATCATCATCTCCTCGGCTTTACGCTTGAGTCAGGAAAATCCGCATCAGTCGCGGGTTTTCGGCGCAAATTGTCACTGATTCAATTGCAATTACGCATCCTCGCCGCCCTGTAATTCCCAAATCCAAGTTCCTGCAAGTTCCCACACGCTTGCAGCCAACGTGTATTCCGCTCTCAGCTGGTAAATCCTTCTGCCGCATCGCCGTCTCGATCTTTCGAACCGGGTTCCTCAGGAGCTTCCCCAATGAGCGACCAACGTAGTTCCATTCTCTCCCGCCGGTCCTTCCTCTGTAGAGTCGGGGCCGCTTCCGTCGCCGCCACCACACTGCCTGCGTTCGCGTCCGTACCAGGTTCCGCGCCCAGGCAGCCAAGCCGCCCCGCTCCCGGCGTCGAAGCCCCCGGCATCGACGTCCCCGGCCTTGGCCTTCCCACATCCGACGACGACCTGGTCTCCATCAGCATGAACGAGAACCCCCTTGGCCCGGCGCAGTCCGCGCTCGACGCCATCGCCCAGACCGCTAGCATCGGCAACCGCTACCACGGCGAGTTGATCCAGGCCGCCGTCAACACCGCCATCGACCAATACGGAATGCCGCGTGGCGCCGTCGGCCTCTTCCCCGGCTCGACCGGCGCGCTCACCCTCGCGCTCATGTCCCACATCGGCCCGGGCAAGCCTCTCGTCTACGCCGACCCCAGCTACGAGCTCGCGCCCTCCGTCGCCGACATGGTTGGCACCCCCAAATTCGCCACCAGGCTCACCTCAACCTACGCCCACGACGTCAAGGCCATGCTCGCCGCCAGCCCCAGGGCCGGCGCCTATTTCATCGTCAACCCCAACAACCCCACCGGCACCATCACCCCCAAGCAGGACATCGTCTGGCTGCTCAAGAACAAGCCCGCCGGCTCCGTCGTCATCGTCGATGAAGCCTACCACCACTTCTCCGACGCCGAATCCTGCATCGACCTGGTCGCCGCCGGCCAGGACATCATCGTCACCCGTACCTTCTCCAAGATCTATGGCTTGGCCGGCATGCGCGCAGGCCTCGTCTTCGCCAGACCGGATTACTTCCAGAAGTTCCGCGGCGTCGCGCCCTATGCGCCCAGCCTCGCCAGCGTCTCCATCACCACCGCCGCTGCCGTCAACGCCGCGCTGCTCGATACCGAACTGGTCCCCCTGCGCCGCAAAATCAACGCCGACACCCGCAGCGAAACCGTCGATTTCCTCACCCGGCGCGGCTACACCGTCATCCCCGGCTCCCAGGCCAACTTCTTCATGGTCGATGCCCGCCGTCCCGGCGGCGACTTCCAGATCGCCATGGCCGGCGAGAACGTCCTCATCGGCCGCAGTTGGTCGGCCATGCCTACCTACGTTCGCGTCAGCGTCGGCACCCGCGACGAGATGGCAAAGTTCCAGGCCGCCTTCGTCAAATGCATGGACAAGCCCTCCACCGCGGTCAACGGCGCGGCCGCGCTGCATCCCCCCGCCTTCATCCCCAACGAACTCCACCGCTTCCAATCCTTCGCCTAACGGCAGGGGTCCACCCGGCCTGCGCCATGCTACGGTATCCAGATGAGCCGGCAAAACCTGAGCCCCGCGCGCCTGGAGGCGTTCTCCGACGGTGTCATCGCCGTCATCATCACCATCATGGTCCTCGAACTCAAGGTGCCCGCACAGGATGGCCTCGCTGGCCTGCGTGCGGTTCTGCCCACCGTCTTCCTCTACCTGCTAACCTTCGTCCAGATCGGCATCTACTGGGTCAATCACCACTACCTCGTCGACGAAGTCGAGACCGTCAGCCACGGCATCCTCTGGGCTAACCTGATCTTCCTCTTCGCCCTCTCGCTCTTTCCCTTCGCCACTGATTGGATCGGCGCCAAGGGCCTCACCTCCTTCTCCACCGCGCTCTACGCCGCCGTCAGCATCCTGCCCGGCCTGTCCTACATGCTGCTGTGGCTCCAGATCCGCGCCCAGAGCGCCGCGCCCGCGCACGCAAGTTGGGCCAAGCAGATCGCCTCGGTGCTGCTATACCTCACGGCGGTCCCGGTCGCGTTCTACCGGCCCGCCTTCTCGCTGGTGCTGATCAGCATCGTGGCCTTACTCTGGCTATTTCCGCCAAAAACCGGCCCTTCGCTGCCAGATTCCGCGCATTCCACCCCGCATAAGAGATAAACTCTATTCGCGATGGAACTCTCTGGTTGTGGTACGGCTCTGGTAACCCCCTTCCGCTTGGATGGCTCGCTCGACGAGCCCGCCCTGGAACGCCTCTTGAATCGGCAAATTGAATCAGGCGTCGACTTCCTGATTCCCTGCGGCACTACCGGCGAGGCCTCGACCCTCAGCGAGCCTGAAATCCTGCGCGTGGTCGAGGCTGCGGTCAGCGCAGCCGCAGGCCGCATTCCCGTCTTCGCCGGCTGCACCCACAACGCCACCAGCGAGGCCGTCGCCCGCGCCCGGCGGCTGGCCAAAGTTCCCGGCCTCACCGGCCTGCTCACCGCCAATCCTTACTACAACCGGCCCAGCCAGGAGGGTCAGTACCAGCACTTCCGCGCCATCGCCGAAGCGGTGGACCTGCCCATCCTGCTCTACAACATTCCCTCGCGCACCGGCATCAACCTGGAGCCGGCCACCGTGCTGCGCCTGGCCGAGATTCCCAACATCGTCGCCATCAAGGAGTCCAGCGGCAACCTCACCCAGATCACCCAGCTCATCACCCAGGCGCCCGTCGGCTTCAAAGTCTTCTCCGGCGACGATGGCCTCACCCTGCCCATCCTTTCGCTCGGCGGCGCAGGCCTGGTGTCGGTCGCCTCCAACGCGATTCCCGCGCAGATGACGCAGATGGTCAACGCTGCCCTGGCCGGCGATTGGCCCACCGCGCGCGACCTCAATCGCCAGTACTTTCGCCTGATGCAGGCCCACTTCTGGGAGCCCAGCCCCGCGCCGGTCAAGGCCGTGCTCGCGCTGATGGGTCTCTGCCAGGAACACCTGCGCCTGCCCATGGTCCCGGTCAGCGCCCCCACCCGCCGCAAGCTGGAACTGCTCGTCGACGAGCTCGGGCTGCGCGCCGCCGTCTCCGACCTCGTACGCGCATCTTAATGGTGAGGCCGAGCCCGACTATGAAACTCGAGAACTTCGATCTGCAGGACCTCCAAGCCCGCATCGAGCAGCACTTCGCCGCGGGCGCAGACGCCATCGGCAACGACGACGCGCTGGGCAGCTTCATCGAGCTCCGCTCCGCGCTCGAGTCCGGTCTGCTGCGTGCGGCCGAACCTGACTCCGCCGCGCCCACCGGCTGGCGCGTCAACGCCTGGGTAAAGCGCGGCATCCTGCTCGGCTTTCGCCTCGGCAAGCTCACCGACCAGTCCATCCGCGGCGTCATGCCCGCCAGCCTCTTCGGCCACCATCCTCACATCACCTTCATCGATAAGGACACCTATCCCGCGCGCACCTTCCTGCCCGAGGAGGGCGTGCGCATCGTCCCCGGGGGCAGCTCGGTCCGGTCGGGCGCCTTCGTCGCCCGTGGCGTGGTCATCATGCCGCCCGCTTACATCAACGCCGGAGCCTACGTTGATGAGGGCACAATGGTCGATTCGCACGCGCTGGTCGGCTCCTGCGCGCAGATCGGCAAGCGCGTCCATCTCTCCGCCGCGGCCCAGATCGGCGGCGTACTGGAGCCGGTCAATGCATCGCCCGTCATCATCGAGGACGATGTACTGGTGGGCGGAAACACCGGCGTCTACGAGGGCACCGTCGTCCGCCGCGGTGCCGTGCTCGCCGCCGGGACCATCCTCACCCGCGGCACGCCCGTCTACGACGTGGTCAACTCCACCATCCTGAAGGCGACTGCCGAAACGCCCCTCATTATCCCCGAACGCGCCGTCGTCGTCCCCGGCTCGCGCGCGGTCACCGCGGGCTACGGCAAACAGATGGGCCTCAGCGTCTACACCCCCATCATCGTCAAATATCGCGACGACAAGACCGACCTCTCCACCACACTTGAAGACCTATTACGATAGCTTGCCTGCCGTTCTGCGGTACACGGTTACTCTTCCTCAAACAACTCGTGGAAGAGCTCCTGCACCTTCTTCTTGGCTTCGATCAGCGCCTTGCGACCCGCCACGGTGGCCCGATAGGCGCGCTGCAGACGTCCATCCTTCTTCAACGCTGTCGAGCGAAGCAGCCCACTTTTCTCCATCGCATGCAACATCGGGTAAATGGTTCCAGGACCGATATGGTAGCCGTGGCAGCGCAGTTCCTGCATGATGCCGAAGCCGAAGATCGGCTCCTGCCCGGCGTGATGTAGCACGTGCAGCCGGATCAGTCCGGAGTAGAGCCGCTGCACTTCGATCGGTTCCGAAGACTTCGCCAAATTCACCGTCCTCACCCATGTTTACCACACGAAAACGGTACCCAGAATCCTCTCTTGTCTTTAGTATCGAACTTCGATACATTGGCGTCATGCGAAGGCATGGAAACTTCTCTTCCTCTGTTGATTTACTGGATAGGCCCTTCTCGCGATGGCTTTGCCTCATAGTCTCTCTCTGTATCGCCGTTCCCGCCCACGCCGGCCCGCCCTTCCAGACCGACGACCCCGATCCCGTCGACTACCATCACTTCGAGATGTATGCCTTCGAGCTCTCCGACGGCACCGGCAAGAACGCCGGCGGCACCACGCTCGAGATCCCGGCCTACGAGGTCAACTACGGTGCCGCGCCCGGCCTCCAGCTCCATCTCGTCCTGCCGCCTACGGTCGTCTTCCAGCCCAGCAACGGCCCCACCAACTACGGCATCGGCGACACCGAGCTTGGCGCCAAATACCGCTTCTTCAAAGAGACCAAACACTCCCCCGAGATCGGCATCTTCCCCTTCTTCGAACTGCCCAGCGGCAATGCCGACAAGGGCCTCGGTGTGGGTAAGACCTGGTACCGCATGCCGCTCTGGCTGCAAAAGTCCTGGGGGCCGGACGACCGCCAATGGACCAGCTACGGTGGTGCGGGCGAGGCCATCGTCCCCCAGGCTGGCTATACGAATTACCCCTTCGCCGGATGGCTCGTCCAGCGCCAGCTCAACAAGAAGTGGACCCTCGGCGGCGAGCTCTACGGCCACGGAGCGGAGGGCGAAGCCGCCACCAGCACCCGAGCCTCCACGATGCTCGACCTCGGCGGCATCTACGAGTTCAAGGAAGGTTTTGACCTGCTCTTCGCCGCTGGCCGCAGCATCTACGGCCAACCCGAAACCTACACCTACCTCTCCCTCTACTGGACCTGGGGTCCGAAGGACGCCGCCGATGCTGGCGACAAAGACTCAAACGATAAGGACAAATCGGCCGCCACCGGCCAGAAGATGCTCTCAGCCCTGACTCACTTCCACACTCGTTAGCCCGGGGACAACCATGGAACTCACCCACCGCGAACTCATCACCGCAATCCACGGAATGCTCTTCGGCGGCTTCTTCCTGATGGCTGTGTTCGGCGCATTCATCCTTTTGCTAGAACTCAGCAGCTCCGATCGCTGCGCGGCCGAGGCGCCTGCGCGACCCTGGCAGGCCGTCTACCTCATCGCCATGGTCGCCCTCGGCTGGGCCGCCGTCGTCTCCGGCGCCTGCATCGTCTATCCCTGGTACCGCGCCGTCGCCCCCGCCGGAGCCGACCTTACCCTCTACCCGAAATTCCTCCTGACCGCGCACCCCGCCACCGCCGGCTGGCATAACCTCGGTATGGAATGGAAGGAGCATGTCGCCTGGATCGCCCCGATGGCCGCCACCATGGTCGCCTGGATCATGATCAAACACCGCGCAGCCTGGAACGCCTCCTGCCAAGTGCGCAATGCCGTCCTCGGATTCGCCGCCGCCGCCTTTCTCGCCGCAGCCATCGCTGGGGGCTGGGGAGCCGCGATCAACAAGAAAGCCCCCGTCGAAGGGGGCCGCACCTACCAGCTCATGGGTAACGCCAGATGACGACGCCGACTCCTCCCAACGGCCCGGTCGCCGCCGCTGTGCTCTCCTGCGGCTCCGGCTGCTTCGCGCTCGGCGTCCTTGCCGTCGCCGCCGACGGCTCCAAAGCACTCGCCGCCGCGCTCAACTTCTACAAACCCTCCGGCCCGCTCTCCGGAGTCACCACCGTCGCGATCGCCCTCTGGCTAGCCTGCTGGGTCGTGCTTGCCATCCGCTGGAAATCGAAGCAACTCGCCTTCGCTAAGGTCAGCGCGGCCGCGTTCGTCTTCCTGGCGCTCGGCCTGCTTCTCACCTTCCCGCCGTTCGGTGACCTGCTGCTCGGCCGCTAAGATTCTTTTACTTTTGCGCTTCCTTCAACAACTCCACCAGATAGTCCTTCCACACTGCCGCCTGGGTATGTGTCCCGTGGCCGCGAGTCGCGTCGGAGATGGGAATCAGCACAAACTTTCCGTGAGCGAGCTTCGGAGCGTACCTCTCGGCGATCCCAAGCTCCGGCGGATTGATGTAATCGTCCGCCGAGTTGATCCACATCACCGGCACCTGGATGCGGTCCAGATGCCCGCTGGGATCGTAGTTCCGGCTCGCATCGTACTCGTAAATCGTGTCGTTCGCATCCATTGGCGGCAGGCGCGTCGCAAGATAGTTCTCGACGTAGTCCTCGGCCGCCTTCCTCGTCGGCGCGATCTTCTGCAGATACAGTGGCGCGGAACCCATCACGAAGGTCAGTTCGGCCGCGGTGCGCAAGCCACCGATCGGCTCCTTCGTGTACTCTCCACCGCGCCACTCCGGATCGTCCTCAATCGCCTGGATCGCCATGTACCGCATCATGCGATTGCGTCCCGCGATCTGCACTGGCAGGCAGGCCAGAGGCATTAGCGCGTCGGCAAAGCCAGGGTACGTCTCGCCCCACACAAACGACTCCATGCAGCCCATGCTGGTGCCCAGGATCAGCCGCAGATGATCGACGTGGAGCCCATCCAGCAGCATTCGGTACTGGCTCCCCACCATGTCGTCGTAGTCATACTTCGGGAAGCGCATGTGCATGCCGTCTGAAGGCTTGCTGGAGCTGCCATGGCCAATATCGTCTGGAAAGATGAGGAAGTATTTGGTGATGTCCAGCGGCTGCCCCGGCCCGAACAACACGGTCGAAAACTGCGGCGCCAGCAGAGAGGAGGCGCTTCCGCCCGTGCCGTGCAGCAGCAGCACCGCGTTGTCCACGTGTCCCGCTGCATCGCGATGCGGAGTTCCCAGGGTCAAATAGTGCAGGCGAAGCTGCGCCAGGCTCTCTCCGCTGCCGAACTTGAAGTTCGCGATGGTGTAGACGCCGTCCGCAGTCGGCCATTGGACCGCTGCGGAAGTCGCGCTCCGGTTCTGCGGCGTTTGCGCCCCCAGCGACGAACCAACCAGTGCTGCCCCGAGCGAGAGCACGCGCCCCACTGTGCCAGCCTTACCGCATCGCAAGGAAGAGAGCATAGCATTCCCTCCATAGAATCGCGGAATCTGGCCGGTAGTTCTGGCAACAGCGTTCTGCGATGAGTTCAGTTCGCCAACGCGTCTTCAATCGCCGCGACAATCGCCGGATCGTCGGGCACAACTTCGGGGGAGAAGCGGGCGACCACACTTCCATCGCGGCCGATCAGAAACTTCTCGAAGTTCCATAGGATGCCAGGCTCGGGATTCGTCGGAGGAAATCCGTTCTTGCTGAGGAAGCCGCTCAACCGCTCGCGAAAACTCGCGCGCGTCGGCCCCGTGGCCTTCGGCTCTGCCTCAATCAACTTCTTGTACAGCGGGTGCGTCCCCGGCCCAGTAACGGCGATCTTCGAGAACATCGGAAAGTTGACCCCAAAGCTCGCCCGGCAGAAGGTCGCGATCTCATCGTTCGTGCCGGGCTCCTGCGCGCCAAAGTCGTTGGCCGGAAAGCCCAGAACCACCAGCCCCTGTTCTTTGAACCGGTCATACAGCTTCTCCAGCGCATCGTACTGCGGCGTCAGGCCGCACTTGGACGCGACGTTGACCACCAGCAGCACCTTGCCGCGATAGGCAGCCAGCGAAGTGACCTGGCCGCTGATGGTTTCGACAGGAATCTCATAGATCGGCGTGGGCATAGTCTCTCTCCTGAACTTCAGATTGGAAAAGTCAGACAGAAAATTCTCGAAGCCACTCACGGAACGGAGGACCAAGGTCATCGCGCTTGAGCGCGAATTCGACCGTGGCCTTCAGGAATCCCAGCTTGTCGCCCGCGTCGTGACGCTTGCCTTCATATTGGAAGCCATAGACCTTTTCATGCTGCAGCAGCGCCTTGATCGCGTCGGTGAGTTGAAGCTCCCCGCCGGCGCCCGGCTTGATGCTCTCAATCATCTCAAAGATGCGCGGAGTTAATATGTAACGCCCAATAATCGCGTTCTGCGAAGGCGCGTCTTCGTACTTCGGCTTCTCCACCATCCCCTTCACCGCCAGCAGGCGTGGATTCGATGGGACCGGCGTGCAGTCCAGGCAGCCGTATGCGGAGATGGCCGGCCCTTCAATCACCTCCGAGGCAAGAATGCTCGCCTGAGTCTCCGCGAAAGCCTCAACCATCTGCTTCATGCAGGGTACCTTCGCATCGACGATATCGTCCGGCAGCAGCACGCAGAAGGGCTCGTCGCCAATGATCTCCTTCGCCATCAGGACGGCGTGGCCGAGACCAAGCGGCTGAGATTGACGCGTATAGACGATCCTGGCCAGCTTCGAGACTGAACGGACCACATCGAGCAGCGCCTGCTTGCCCTTGGCCATCAGAGCGGCCTCCAGCTCCGGGCTGGAGTCGAAGTGGTCCTCCATCGCCGCCTTGTCGCGGCCGGTCACGATGATGATCTCGGTGCATCCAGCGGCAATCGCCTCTTCCACGCCGTACTGGATCAGCGGCTTGTCGACCAGGCAAAGCATCTCTTTCGGGATCGACTTGGTCGCGGGCAGAAAGCGGGTGCCCATGCCGGCGGCGGGAAATACTGCCTTGCGGATCTTTTGATAACTCATAGGAAGGAAAAAGCCTCGTTTGCGCGCTCCGTTTCCATCCTAGCAAACAGCCAATCCTATTTGCGCCCCTGAATGGTGGGGGCCTTGCGACGCGCGCGCTTGGCCGCAATCTCGCGCATCTCCCGCCCCAGCCGGGTGCGGTTCATAATCGCCTGCTGCGCAATGCTGATCAGGTTTCCCACCATCCAATAGAGCGCCAGGCCCGAGGCATAGTTCCAGGTCATGTAGCCCGAAAAAGCAGGCATCATGAATGCCATCATCCTCTGCTGCTGCGGGTCCACCCCCGGCGAGGGAGTGTAGTACTGCACCAGAAACATTGAAACGATCATCAGGATCGGAAGAATGTGGTAAGGGTCCGCGGCCTGTAAATTGGGCAGCCAATACCAGTGTGCCTGGCGCAGTTCGACCACCCGGGGCAGCATGGTAAAGAACGCGAACAGCAACGGCATGGTGATCAGCGTGGGAATGCATCCGCCGAACATGTTGACCCCGTTGTCCTTCTGCAACTGCATGATCTCCGCGTTCATGTCGTTGCGCTTGGGATCGGTCACCTTGTACTTCTTGTACTTCTCCTTGATCGCGTCCATCTGCGGCTGAATGCGCTGCATCTTCAGCGCGCTGTGCATGGTCTGGATCCGGAAGGGAAGCATCAGCAGGTTGATCAGCACGGTCAGGATCACGATCGACCATCCCCACGATCCGTTCCAGCCGGAGACAAGATGGTCGTGGATCAGGTGCAGCGACACAAACAGATACTTGCCGATCGGACCCCAGAAGCCGAATTCCAGAATCGGCTCGAGCGAGATTTTGGGGTTGGAGGCATGCACGGCTTTCAGAACATTGATCGCCTTCGGCCCCACAAAGATCCGGGTTTCGACCGGTCCGCCAACATCGCCCAGCGCCGCGCCCACGATCGGCAGATCGAGCTGTTTGGTAGGCGGCGATCCTGCATTGAAGCCAACCCGCTTGATGGTCTTGGAGACATCGAGATCGCCCCGCAGCGTCACCACCGCAGCCGTCGCGGGCGCGTCGGGCAGAAACATCGCGGCAAAGAACGGGTCGGCCACGCCGGCAAAATCAAATGGGCCATTCAGGGTGGCGCCACCCGAGATCTTCTTCGGCTCCACGTTCTCGAAGTGCCCATTATGATCGCTGTCGAACTGAGAAGAAGTGTATCCACTGCCGCGCGGTTCGTCGTTCTGATCGCCAAAACCGCCCGGCCAGCTCAGCAGCGCCGCCACCGGCGTGCTCGCACGAGTCGCCCGCACCTCCGCGTGGAGCACATACGTTCCATCGAACGAGAACGTCTTGGTCACCTGCAGGTCGCCGTCAGAATACTTGAAGGTCACCTTGGCCGGCGCAGGCAGCTCGCCGGTCGCCGAGGGCACAAACAGCGCCTGGCTCAGCCGCTCTCCGGTCGATCCGTTCAGGGTGGAGAGAGTTCCGCCCGTGCTGCTGGCGTTGTCGCCGTAAGCCTGGACATAGCTGAGTGCATTCGGGCCCGTCTGGGTCACCGTGTACGTCCCGTTGAAGCTGCTGTCAGCCACTCCGGAGATCGCGACCGCCCGCCCGCTCAAACCGGCGGGCACGCTGCCCAGCGTCAGGGTAACGCGACCGCCGTTGCGCGACGCGGACACGATGGACAGGCTCGAACCGTCATAGGTGTAGAGCGACAGTGGGTAGCCAAAGAGCTTCGCCGCCTGAGCATGCACCAAATCGAGCGGCTTGCCATCCAGGTCTTTGTACTGCTTCAGAATCCAGCTCGTGACCTGAGCGCCACGGTTCGAGAACGTGATGCGGTAAAGCTCGTTCTCGACCACGATCGTCGTCTCCGCACTTGCCTGGACCACGGGCGCGGCGGGTTGGACAGGGTTAGCGGCGGCAGCGGGCTGGGCCGCGCTTGCGGCGGTCGGCGTCTGACCCTGCGGCGACGCGGGCGCCTGCGATGTCGCCGCCGGCGTGGACGGCGCTGCCGCTGGAGGGTTCACCTTCGCCTGATAGATCTGAACGCCGAACAAGACGGCCACAAAGACCACCATCATCGCGACCAGCGACTTGTTGTCTTGTCCGCCTTGCTGATTGGGGTTGCTGAACTCTGCCAAGTCTTACTTCCTATTCTGCGGGTAGTGGAGCAGGATTGCTGCCGGAATGGCCTTGGGATTCGAGGGCCCAACGCCATCGCCTCCCAAAGAGACGGCACTGGTGGGATCTCTCCAACTCGAGTAACGGCAGTACTGCCCTAAAAGTTCCGGCCGAGACGCTCTCAGCCTCTCTCTATGGTAAATGGTCTGCCTCCGTTTGGCCGGGACCAGCTGAAACCCGGTAGCGTGCCAGTTTGTGAGGATTTGTTTAGGGCACGGCTTTTTGCCGTGCCCTAAGCTGCATATTCCTGGTTAGGGCTTTAGCCCCTGAGGTCAATTTCTTCAAACTGGCCCACTCCCTGAAGCCGGCCTGGCGGCGTTCTCACCCGCGGACGACGCCGGCACCGGATCGAACCGGCCCTCAGCCCATGGATGGCAGCGCGCGAGTCGCCGCAGCGCCAGCCAGGACCCGCGCACCACCCCGAAGCGGCTGACTGCGGTGTAGGCGTACTCCGAGCAGGTGGGCAGGTACACGCAACGGCTTGGGGAGATGACGTGCAGCAACGGCGAAATCAGCGATTTATATAGCCGGAAGACAAAAGCCAAAGCGCGCTTCTTGCCGCGGTCTGTATCCGCAACCGTCTCGGCCATCTCCGGGATTTGTGATGCCTGCGTCATGGCTGCCCCTCAATCCGCGGCGGGCGGCGGAGGCGCCACCTGCCGTTGCGCGGCCCTCTGGACGGTCCGGAACACCGAGGCCACCTCGCGCTCAAGCTCCGCGAACTCAAGATCGATCACGCTGGATCGGGGATGAAGCACCACATCGACCGGGGCGCGCAACAGCGAAAGCTGACGCCGCACCGCCTCGCGCATGCGCCGCTTGATGCGGTTGCGCTCCACCGCCTTGCCCGCCGTAGCCTTGCCCACGGTAAGCCCGACCCGCGGGCCGCCCATATTGCCGCCCAGTTTGCCGCCGCCCACCGCAGCCGCATCGGGGCCGAGCGGCGGACGTACGGCGAAGAAGTAGCTCATATTCTTGCCGAATTGCTTGCGGCTCGCCTTATATACCTGCTGGTAATCGGCGTGTTTGCGCAACCGGCAGGTGGCGGCGATCATAACGGACTCTTGGCGACGGAGAACGGGACGGAGGGACGGAATGCGGGGTCAGCCGCCGTGCATCGTCATTCGATCCTGCTCTGCGAAAGTGGAAAAAGAGAGGCTGACCCCTAAGCAAATCGCGCGACCCAGTCCTAGGAGTCGCGGAACCCGGCGCTGACAGCAATCTTGTGCCGTCCCTTGGCGCGCCGGCGGCTCAACACCGCCGCGCCTGCCTTGGTCTTCATGCGGGTCAGAAACCCGTGGGTCTTGGCGCGGTGGCGGCGGTTGGGTTGGAAGGTGCGCTTCGGCATTTGACTCGACTCCTGCTCAATCTTTTTGTGTGCTGCAACAGTCCACCAGTATATCTTAAAGCCCCCGGCAACCCTAACCGGGATGCAGAGGAATGAATTAGGCGGGCCAACCCCAACCGCTGAATCGGTTCTCGGAAAGCCGCACACCGGGTAAACCGGATCGTCCTTCACAAGGAATGGTGCAACCCAACTTTTTATCTCTCATTCGCTTGAAATCGGCTTGGTTTTCCGTGCTACTATCAAACCCGCTTACCAAAGACGAATTTGCCTTCATCTGGATTCGCACTCTGGTTTACGTTGTCGTTTCTCTCCGCGATGGGGTTCGTCAAAACCAACGCGGGGACCTCCAGCAAACAACGTTTATCCCCACTCGCCGTGCTGGCGGTGCGGGAGTTCTGTTGCTATCGCAGTCGCGGTTGCCGTTTTAGCTCTTTTGGGTCAGTCTTGTCATCTCGTACCAAGAAAACTTGGAATGAAATCCAAGAAGGAATCTAAGGCATGTCATTCGTTCCCACGGCGACCGCCGTACTGAATTATTGGGTCCGCATCCTCGCTGCGCTTGAGAAGAAGATCAACCGCCAGTCGTTTGAGACCTGGCTCAAGCCCACCCGGTTCTCCCACATCCAGGGCAGAACGCTCTATGTGCGCATCCCTTCTGCGGAGTTCCAGGACGTCTGCGAAAAGTACGCCGACCTCATCCAGGAGGCGGTCGACAACCTTGGCCTCGATATCGACACGGTCACCTTCACCACGCCGCAGCAAGACCCGACTGCGCCGCGGGTGCGCGAAGACGGGGGATTTGCGCCCGTCCCCAGCCACAACTCCAATGCGCCCCACTCGCGCCGCTCGCCTAGCAGCCTCGCGCCGGCGCCCGAGCAGTCCCGCTTCGACTGGAGCACTGCCTCCCAGCTCAATCCGCGCTACCAGTTCGACGCCTTCGTCATCGGCAGCGGCAATCAGTTTGCCATGGCGGCCGCACAGGCGGTTGCGGAGCGCCCCTCCAAGGCCTATAACCCGCTCTTCCTCTACGGCGGCGTCGGTATGGGCAAGACCCACCTGATGCACGCCATCGGCCACGATGTGAAGCGGCGCCAGCCGCACGCGTCCATCTGCTATGTCTCCGGCGAGAAGTTCATGAACGAGATGGTCGACTGCGTCCGCTATCAGAAGATGACCACCTTCCGCGACAAGTTCCGCAATGTGGACGTGCTGCTGATCGACGACATCCAGTTCCTCGCCGGCAAGGAGCGCACTCAGGAGGAGTTCTTCCACACCTTCAACACCCTGCACGAGAGCATGAAGCAGATCGTGATCGCCTCGGACCGCCCGCCCAAAGAGCTGCCCGACTTTGAAGACCGCCTGCGCTCGCGGTTCGAGTGGGGATTGATCGCCGACATCCAACCGCCGGACCTTGAGACCAAAGTCGCCATCCTGCAGAAGAAGGCGGAGTCGGAGCAGACCCAGCTGCCCACCGACGTAGCTCTCTTTATCGCCAGCAACGTGCGCACCAATGTGCGCGAGTTGGAGGGCGCGCTGGTGCGCCTGATCGCGTGGTGCTCCATGCACGGCGTGGAGATCACGCTGGCGGTGACCCAACAGTGCCTCAAGCAGTTCATCGACACCCAGGTCCGCAAGATCACCATCGAGGCCATCCAGCGCGCCGTGGCCGAGCAGTTTGGCATGCGCATCGCCGAGCTGAAGCAGAAGAACAACTCGCGTCAGATCGTAGTCCCGCGCCAGATCGCCATGTACCTGGCCAAGCAGCTTACCGAGGCCTCGCTGCCGGAGATAGGCCGTCAGTTCGGCGGCAAGCACCACACCACGGTGATGCACTCGATCGCCAAGATCGATGAACACCGCCGCTCCGACAAGGACATGAACCGCACCATCAATAAGCTGATGGAAACCCTCAGCTAGCTCGCATTCCGACCGCGGCAGCCCTCGGACGAGGCCCACGCCGAAGTGCTTCAGTGACCCGACAGCCTATGACGGACACACCGAACAGGTGTGACGGCGGACACATCCCGCCCTTGCGCGCACAGCGTAACTTCGGCTGCATTCATCGGTGAAGCGCATGGGGCGCCTTCCGGGCCAGGCTCTTCGTCCCCAGGGCTCGCCGATGCCTGCACGAACAGCGAGGTCGGCATGGGTCAGTCTATTTGGCAATCGATGGAGCAGAAGGGCTACAGCCGCAGAGATTTCCTACAGTTCTGCGCTGCGGCCGCAACCGTGGCTGGATTCAGCCGGGCCGGCGTGGCCCAGGTTGCGGCAGCGTTTGAGAAGCATGAGAAACCGGCGGTGGTCTGGCTGCACTTCCAGGAGTGCACCTGCTGTAGCGAGTCGTTCCTCAGGGCGTCGCATCCGGTGGTCCTCGATGTTTTGCTGGACGTGCTCTCGCTCAATTACACGGAGACGCTGCAGGCGGCGGCTGGGTTCCAGGCAGAGAAATGCCTGAGCGACACCATCCGCGACCACAAAGGCAAGTACATCGTCCTGGTCGAAGGCGCGGTGCCGACCGGCGAGGATGGAGTCTACTGCATGATCGGAGGCAAGACCGCCGAATCGATTCTGCAGACCGTCGCGCAGGACGCCGCCGCGGTGGTGGCGTGGGGAAGCTGCGCCTCCAACGGATGCGTGCAGGCCGCCAAGCCCAACCCGACCGGGGCCACTCCGATCCACAAGCTGGTCGACAAACCCGTGATTAACGTGCCCGGCTGCCCGCCCATCGCCGACGTGATGATGGGCGTTGTCACTCACCTGCTGGTGCTGGGCGAGGTCCCGGAGCTGGACAACCAGGGGCGGCCGAAGGAGTTTTACGGTCGCCGCGTGCATGACACCTGCTACCGCCGGGCCAACTACGACGCCGGCTTGTTCGTCGAGGCATGGGACGACGAGAACGCGCGCAAGGGCTACTGCCTGTACAAGATGGGCTGCAAGGGGCCGGTGACCTACAACGCCTGTTCGGTGGTCAAGTGGAATGAGGGTACCAGCTATCCCATCCAGTCGGGCCACGGCTGCATCGGCTGCAGCGAGGCGGGCTTCTGGGACAATGGTCCGTTCTATCAACACCTCCCGTCGTTCCCGGGCTTCGGCATTGAGAGCACGGCGGACACCGTCGGCACAGCCGTCGGACTGGTCACGCTGGCCGGCGTTGCAGCCCACGCAGTGGTGACCAACGTACGCAAGCGCAGCGTGATCGCGGAAGTGCACGCTGAAGACCAAAAGGAGCCATAAGCCATGGCACGTGTAGTCGTCGATCCCGTAACTCGCATTGAAGGCCATTTGCGCGTCGAGGCAGTGGTAGAGAATGGCGTCATCACCGACGCATTCAGCGCCGGCACCATGGTACGCGGCCTGGAGAAGATCCTGATCGGCCGCGATCCGCGCGACGCCTGGGCCATCACCGAACGGGTGTGCGGCGTTTGCACCACCGTTCATGCGCTGACCAGCGTGCGCGCCGTGGAAAGCGCATTGGGCATCGCCATCCCGCCGACCGCGGAGATCATCCGCAACATCATGATGACCACCCAGTATGTGCAGGACCACGTGATCCACTTCTATCACCTGCACGCGTTGGACTGGGTAGACATCGTCAACGCGCTGAAGGCCGACCCCAAGAAGGCCGCGGAGTTGGCGCAGTCGTTCTCCAAGTGGGACAAGAATACCGCCGCCCATTTCACCGATGTGCAGGCCAAGATCAAGTCCTTCGCCGACAATGGCCTGGGCATCTTCGCCAACGGCTACTGGGGCCATCCGGCCTACGTGCTGCCGCCCGAGGTCAACCTGATCGCCGTCTCCCACTACCTGGACGCGCTGGTTTGGCAGAAGGAGATCGTCAAGATCCACGCGGTCTTCGGCGGCAAGAACCCGCACCCCAACTACCTGGTGGGTGGTGTCCCCTGCTCCATCAATATGAATGAAGTGGCCGCCATCAACTCCGAGCGGCTGAACCTGGTGTCGAAGCTGATCGACCAGGCGGATGAGTTTATCAACCAGGTCTATATCCCCGACGTGCTCGCAGTCGCCTCGTTCTACAAGGATTGGGCTAAGTACGGCGGTGGATTGTCCAACTACCTCTGCTACGGCGAGTTCCCCACCAAGGGCTACGCCCAGGTGGAGTCGTTCAAGTATCCGCGCGGTGTGGTTCTCAATCGCGATCTGAGCACGGTGCATCCGGTCAATGCGACCGACACCGAGGAGATCAAGGAGTACATCGCGCACTCCTGGTACAGCTACGAGGGAGGCGACAGCCAGGGCATCCATCCCTGGGCCGGCGAGACCAACCTGAAGTACACCGGGCCCAAGCCGCCATTCGAGAGCCTCGAAGGCTTCGAGAAGTATTCGTTCCTCAAGACCCCGCGCTGGAAGGAGCAGGCGATGGAGGTCGGCCCGCTGGCCCGGCTGATCGTCGCCTACGCCTCGGGGCACACCGACGTGAAGGACCTGGTCGGCGCCACCCTGGGCAAGCTGAATGTGCCTGTGGGCGCCCTCTACTCTACGCTGGGCCGGGTCGCGGCCCGGGCCCTGGACGCGGCACTGGCAATGGGCTGGCTGAAGGAGTTCTTCGGCGACCTCATGCAGCAGGTAAAGATCAACGAGGTCTCCACCTTCAACGGCCAGCTATGGGAGCCGAAGACCTGGCCGGCGGACGCGGAGGGAGTTGGCCTGACCGAGGCCCCTCGCGGCGCGTTGGCGCACTACATCAAGATCCACAACGGGGCCATCGCGAACTATCAACTCGTCGTGCCCACCACGTGGAACGGCTCTCCGCGCGATGCCAAGCAGCAGCGCTCCTCCTTCGAACAGGCGTTGATCGGCACCCCGGTGGCCAAGATCGACGAGCCGGTCGAGATTCTCCGCACTATTCATTCCTTTGACCCGTGCCTGGCCTGCGCCGTGCATTTGTACGATCCGCAGGGTAGGCACCTTCACCAAGTCTCCTTCGAGTGATCCCATGAGCGCTCCAGACATCGGAATGGGAATCGGCACAGGCAACGTGACTCCGGCCGCAGTTCATCAGCCGGTCGAGTATCGGCGGGTCTATGTATGGGAGCTGCCGGTACGCCTCTATCACGGGATTAACGCGGTGTGCCTGGTGGGGCTTTGCATCACCGGCTACCTGATCGGCGCGCCCATGCGCGCCACGGTCGCGCCCGAAGCGTACCAGCTCTACTGGTTCGGCTGGGTGCGCTTCCTCCACTTCGCCTTCGCCTTCGTCTGGATATTCAACTTTGCCGCGCGCATCTACTGGGGATTCGTCGGCAACCGGTACTCCCGTTGGACCGCGTTCTTCCCGCTCACGGTATCGCAGCGTCACGAGATCGCCGACGTGATCAAGGCTGACGTGCTGG
>Ga0326727_10003430_pt1 | contig 50753 bp, 52 predicted proteins | sample MB2enrmetagenome_FD_207643 | JGI IMG/M metagenome (GOLD analysis project Ga0326727, IMG submission 207643) | Lab enriched peat soil microbial communities from McLean, Ithaca, NY, United States - MB29MY | ecosystem: Environmental > Terrestrial > Soil > Wetlands > Peat | place: USA: New York... | reverse complement strand
AATTTCACTTGGCTTCACGCAGCCTCATATTCTTGGTTTCTAGGCAAGTATTTAAGGACAAGCATAAATATTACTCACATCACCATCGATTTAGAAGGCTGTTATAATTGGGGAGAAGAAGAAAAAAAGTAGTTCATATTCCTAAGAAACGTTTACCTAAATTCTTCTCTTGCCCAATGTGCGGGAAAGAGACGGTTAAAGTTGAAGTATTCAGAGAAGACGGTGGCCATGCCATTGCACAATGTAGTAGCTGTGGCCTTAAAGAAGAATTCCCAGTTAAACCCGCCCAAGGTGAAGTTGACGTTTACTGTATGTTAACGGACCGAGTTTATGGTTCTACAAGAAGAACACCCGTAACAAACGTAAAAAATGAGTAGTCGAAGGATCATACTTTGCTAGGGCCTATCGAAAAGTACTTACTCGAGAAAATAAAAACCGAAGGTTCAATCCACATAACCCTTATCGACCCAGAAAAAGTATCAGCCTTACAAGCTTCGCACATTGCTGAAAACTCTGAAAACAGCGGAACCGCCGCCATAATGATTGGAGGCTCAACATTTGCGTCTCAAACCCACCTTGACAACGTCGTAAAAAGCATAAAGTCTTCCGTAAAAATTCCCACAATACTGTTCCCAAACAACATAACTGGAATTAGTCGCTATGCAAACGCCATATGGTTTATGTCGCTTCTGAATTCGGTTGACCCTTATTTTCTCATGGGCGCCCAGATTCTTGGCGCCCCAATTGTCAAAAAGTACGGTTTGGAACCTATTTCTATGGGCTACATAATCGTTGGGGACGGCGGCACTGCCGGCATAGTGGGAAAAGCTATCTCAGTACCGTATACAAAGCCTGAACTTGCAGGCGCTCATGCCCTTGCAGGTCAATACCTTGGCATGCGCTTTATTTATCTGGAAGGTGGTTCTGGAGCAGTAAATCCTGTACCCCCCGAAATGATTCACGTAGTCAAGCACTTGCTTGAAATTCCCCTTATAGTAGGCGGGGGGATAAGAAGTAAAGAGCAAGCAATGGCTGCTGTCTCTGCAGGAGCAGACATAATCGTCACCGGCAACGTCACCGAGACGAGTGATGCTAAGCAAAGGGTCTCTGAAATCATCGAGGCAATTAAGGGCATTAAGGTTTAATGCTTGTAGATAGATTTTTGTTTAGTTTTAAGAAAGCCAAAATAACCCATTGCTCTATATGTTGCCACTGGAAGCTGCGCTTTGAATATCAGCAAGGGCTATCAGAACTACGTTGAGGCAATGGAAAATGAGCTAATGCGATTGTATGCTATAAGCGACAGCGCTAGATCAGAAGGCTTTGATCCTTCGTTAAAAACTGAGTGCATTATTGCCCAAGATATTGCTGACTTAGTAGAAGGGTTAGTAGGGCCCAAAGAAGTGGCGCTCAGCATCAGAGAATTAGGCACTAAAATGCAAAGAGAAGAGATCGCATTTAAAGTTGCTGAAGAAATCGTTCTGGGTAAATTCGGTCACATGGAACCTGAAAAAGCGGCTGAACAAGCGATTCGAACTGCCTTGGCAATTTTCACTGAAGGCTTAACTGCAGCACCAATACAAGGCATAGCTCAAGTTAAAATAAAAACTAACGACGATAGGACACGCTATTTAGCTATTTACTTTGCAGGGCCAATCAGGTCAGCAGGCGGAACAGACCAAGCGTTAACTTTGGTCGTGGGCGATTTCGTGCGCCGCCAGTTAGGCTTAGATAGATATAAGCCTACGGATGAGGAGGTCTCCCGTTTTATAGAAGAGTTAAGATTATATGAACGGTCAGTGGGCCGTTTCCAGTATCACATTCCTGATGACGAATTAAGGAAGGCACTTAATCTTATTCCTGTTGAAGTCACAGGCACTGAATCAGACCCGGTAGAAGTTTCCTCATATCGAAACCTTCCAAGGATAGAAACTAACCGTGTAAGAGGCGGAGCCCTGAGAGTAGTAAACGACGGCATCGTTGGACGCGCCCAAAAAGTTTTGGTAATTATTGAAAAGCTTGGTTTTCAAGGCTGGGACTGGCTGAGAGAATTAAAAAAGAAATCCGAAAAGAAAACAGGCGGCTTTATGGATGATGTGATTGCTGGACGACCAATTTTCGCTTTTCCTTCAAGACGTGGCGGCTTCAGGTTAAGGTATGGCAGATCACGAAACACTGGCCTGTCAGCAGTCGGCATTCATCCTGCCACTATGCTTGTTGTAGAAAGTTTTCTTGCTGCAGGCACCCAAATGCGTTTAGAACTTCCAGGAAAAGGCTGCGTTACACTCCCTGTGGATACCATTGAGCCTCCCATTGTTTTGCTGAAGAATAACTCTGTGGTCAGAGTAACGTTGGAAAATTTTGCGGAAGTTAAAGGTAAAGTCCAAAAAATCTTGTTTTTAGGGGATATCCTGATTAGTTTTGGCGATTTTCTATATACCAGCAAGGGGCTTCCTCCCTCAGGGTACGTTGAGGAATGGTGGGTTAAAGATCTACAAGGGGCTCTTACGGAAAAATTTAGCTTAGATTATGAGAAAGCCGCAGAAGCCACTCAGGTTTCTGTGGGAAGGCTCAATAGTTTTCTGGATGACCCGTTTAGGAATAAACCTACGACTAAAGAGGCAATGCTTCTTAGCCTCCGCATGGGCATACCTTTGCACCCAGCTCGTACATTCTTTTGGTCAAGCCTATCTAGTGTTCAAGAGGTTGAACTGCTGAAAAAGTGGTTGACTTCTTGTGAAATTGCCTTCGCGGATGGAGTCGCTTGCAAAATTTCCGGCGAAGCCAACGAAGATGTTGTAAGGTTACTTAGGTTGATTTTTGCTCCACATAAACTAATAAATAATAAGATTTTGCTGGAAGGCGAAGACGCTGCCGCTTTAGCGTTCTGTCTTGGTTACGGTACCACAAACACGGTTGACAGCACCCAGACTGCTACAGTGTTTGGGGCAATCAGCTTGCTTTCCGGAGTGCAAGTTAAGGACAAAGCGCCTACCTTTGTGGGTGCACGCATGGGAAGGCCCGAGAAGGCTAAAAGGCGGGAGATGAAGCCTCTTGTCCACGTTCTTTTTCCAGTAAGCTTAGCTGGCGGTTCACATAGAGACCTTTTGGAAGCGGCAAAGCAGGGTCCCGTGTTTGTGGAGATGGTTAAGAGGAAGTGTCCTGACTGTAAAACTTACACTTTAAGGGTAAAATGCTCTAGCTGCGGATGCGCCACTATACCAGAGAATAGTTGTCCTCGTTGCGGTAGAGCTTTGAAGGATAATAGTTGCCCCACCTGTAAAACGGCTGCTATTCAGTACCAGCGGCAACCGATTAACTTTAAAGATATGGTTGATGCAGCATGCAAGTCACTTAATTATCCAGTTCCAAAAATGCTACGTGGTGTTAAAGGATTAATTAATCTGAATAAAACACCTGAAATTATAGAAAAAGGCGTGTTGCGGGCAAGGTACGACTTATCAGTGTACAAGGATGGAACAATTCGCTTTGATGCTACAAATGCTCCTTTAACACATTTTACGCCTGCCGAAGTTGGAGTGCCCCTTGAAAAGATCAGGCAGTTAGGATACTGCTATGATATGCACGGCGCATCTTTGGTTGATTCTAATCAAGTTTGTGAGCTTAAGGTTCAGGATATTGTGATTCCTTGGAAGGCAGGGGAATATTTCATTCAGATCGCAGCTTTCATTGATGACCTGCTGGTAAGGGTCTACAAGCTTCCAGCTTACTATAACGTTAAGAAGCCTGAAGACCTTGTTGGGCATTTGGTTTTTGGCTTAGCTCCCCACACATGTGCTTGCGTTTTAGGCCGCATAGTTGGTTATACGACTCGTAACGTGATTTATGCTCATCCGATTTGGCACTCAGCCAAACGTCGTGACTGCGATGGTGATGAAGACGCGATTATGCTGGCATTGGATACGCTTCTGAACTTTTCTCGTGTTTATCTGCCTGCTCAGATAGGCGGAATTATGGATGCTCCTATACTATTAATTCCGTTTGTTAACACAGAGGAAGTTCAGAGACAAGCGCATGATTTTGACGTTGACGCTTCTTATCCGCTTGAATTTTACCAAAAAACTCTGGAGAAATCTGAAGCTAGATCAGTAAGTTCAATTATGGACGTTATCAGTCATAGGCTTGGGACTGAAGCACAGTTTGAAGGCTTCCAATACACCACTCCCGTTACAAACATAAACCTCGGCAACGCTAACAGTGCCTACAAAGAATTCAAGTCTATGATTGAAAAACTTGATATGCAGCTGGAGCTAGGCGAAAAAATCGACGCTGTAGACGTCAAGTGTGTCGCCTTAAAAGTTTTAACAACTCATTTCCTCAGAGACATAGCTGGTAATTTGCGTGCTTTCTCAACGCAAGCGTTTAGGTGCAAATCATGCAACAAAAAGTTCCGTCGACTGCCTCTCAAAGGGAAATGCCCCTTTTGTGGTGGAAAGTTAACTCTTACTGTTTACCGTGGCGGTATAGAGAAGTATCTTGTGGCGGCTCAGCAACTTGTTGACACATACAGTTTACCAAACTATTACACCCAGCGCATGGATCTTATAAAAGAAGAGATAGCTTCCATGTTCGATAACAAAAAGTCAAAGCAGGCTAAACTTTTTGATTTTAAGTAAAGCTTTTCAATGTTAATCGCCTGTTTATGTATCGGTGACTTGGTATAAAGGAAACTTTGCATCCGAATGCCTACTTAAAAAATATACGAAATGTAAGTAACGGTGTTAAAGCCAGAACTAAAATACTGGAAACTCTTGAGAGCAAGCCATGTGATGGGGTAAGGATGGCAAAGGAAGTGTCTTTATCTTATAGTGTTGTGATGCATCATTTGCGGCTTCTCGAAAACGAAGGCATAGTTCACCGTAAAGGACGCAGACCCTACTACTGGGTGTCTACGGGTTTAGGGCAGAAACGCTTAGTTAGTTAGAATGTGCATTGGCATGGTGATTGTTGGCATTTTGGGCATTTGTGGTCGTATTTGTTGATGGCTGCTTTTTCAAGATCGATTCCCATTATGTTAGCAAGAGACGCAAGCCACGCAATCACGTCTGCAAATTCTTTCTCAGTAGCCTCCTTATCTGTTCCTTTTTTCAATTCTTCCCCCAACTCTGCAACCTCACCAACAAGCCAATTGTATGTTCCGATTATTCCACGTTCGGCGTCTCTTTTGAAATATAGCTGCCGCATCATTTCTTGGAATTCGTGTATGCGCATAGGCTCACCAGATTTAGTGGTTACTCTTAATTCTGCGCAAAGTTAAAAACTATTAGTTCCCTCAAAAAAATTTGGAATCTGCGTAACATTAATTAATGCAAATAACCCATTGAAAGGGCAGGGATATTTGGTGAGTGTTAGACGAAAAAAGAAGAAAGATACAGGTCCAATGCCTGCAGCAAGTGCAGGTTTGCTGAGGTTCTTTGAGGAAGAGACCGAAGGAATAAAAATTAGACCAGAACTGCTCGTCGTCTTTGCCGTCTCAGTGATAGTTCTTTCTGTTTTAGTAAAAGTGTTCTAGGCAGGTTAAACACTGACTTTACCGCCTCGGTGCAGCGGCGTGTAAAACTTCTATTCTTTGAACCGAATTTAAATGAAGAAATAGCTCGCTTCTTTCTTCTCGACTTGCAACTTGCGGGATAGGCTGAGCAATAGTTGATCTTAAAACAATTGCTTCTGCGTCTGAAAGCCAGATTCCTGATGGTTCATACGTTACGGCGGCTAAGGTGCCTTCAAAACCGTAAGCTGGATCTATGATAACTCTGATTTTCTTGCCCACGTTTCTCTCCAGCATGTGAAATATTGAGAGGGGCAAATCTTGATCTGCCATAGACTTCGCAAACTAATATGATTGTTATTCTAAAGATAAAACAGTTCCCCCGTAAAAGCATGTTGGTTTCTGTGTTCAAAATGGCAACGAGGCGTTTTGTTTCCTTGCTTTTTAACTCCTTCATGCTAAATTACAGCTTGTCCTAAGTATGTTTATAAAAAAATTTGTATTTCCCGCCCTAAAATGTAAGCGCTACCTTAGCTAAATTTTAATAAGTCTCGCTAATTCCATAAGGAAGCCTAACTGAGTTGGAAATATGGAGAGTAAGAGTTCACTTAATCGCTCAATAGATGATGCAGCGAAACACTATTCCTCCATGTTTTCCCTTCCCTCACTCAAAACAGCGCTTTTTGCAGTCGCTGTAACCTGTTTTGTAATTGGGCTTTCCACTTTTGTTGCTTCCCCTTCTCAGGGGTTAACTGGTGTTTTGGTTCTTGGCTTTTCACTTTTCGTTCTAACGCTTATAGCTGATTTAATAATAAGCAAGCTGCTTCTCAGAGGTGACCCGATTTACTCGTTGCGTCGCACTACAGTACTTTCTTTATTCGGCTGGCTTTTTTGGCTCCTTTTCATTGTTATAGGTGTTGCTTTAAGTTTTCCATTTGGCTTGTTATTATGCGTTAAACTTTCCCTTTTAGGCTTTGCCGCCGTCATAACTCTGAGAGCAGTCGTATTTATTGCAACATCATCGGCTGCCACATGGAGGAAACTATTGTCCGTTTTGCTAAATCCGACCCTCTGCATGATAGCCTTTCTTGTTTTTTGGGCTATTTTTTGGACTGGCATTTCAAATGCCCTTCTAAATCTAGCTTTACCTTTTTTAGTCATTTCTCCAGTAATAAGTTGCCTTGCGGTTTCCCTGTTCCTCTCATCCATAGACCGTTTAGGTCAGAAAACTTATTCGACACCTTCTTTGCCACTATTTAGAGCCTTTATACTTGACTGGGCAGTTGGCCTTAACGCGCCTATTGAAGAGTTATTTGAAAAGACGGGCGAAAATGCCGATATCGAAGTTACTCTTTTAAAATTTGACGCTTCTAAACCTAAAGCTGCCATAATCGTTCCTCTTGTGCATCCCGGTCCATTCAAGAATGTAGGCAGTAGTCTTTTGCCGTCTCTTCTTAAGCATGAGTATGAAAAAGAATTTGGGTGTGACGTCTGTGTTCCGTTAGGCATTCTTGGACATGAGCTTGATTTAGCCTCGCAAGCACAAAATCAAAAAATAATTTCGCAGGTAATAGCTTCTTCTGCGAAGTTTAAAGCAACAGCTGATTTAGCGTCTCCTTTTGTAAGAGCCACTGAGGATGTAGCTACCGCTTCATGCCAAATTTTCGGAGACACCGTGTTTCTTTCTTTAACCCTTGCTCCAAAAACCACTGAAGATTTACCGCAGGAGTTAGGACGAATGGTTAGTGAGGAAGCGGCAAAGTATGGGTTAAAATCTGCCATGGTGGTTAATACCCATAACAGTATCAACGACATAGTGGATACTGAAGAATATTTAAACGCCTTGCGGAAGGCGGCTTCTAAATGTCTTCAAAAAGCGGTTGCGTTACCAACTGAACAGTTTATGGTTGGCGCTGCTACTGTTTTCCCTAAAGAATTTACTTTAAAAGATGGCATGGGTGAGGGCGGAATTACTGCAACTGTTGTTCAAGTCGAGAAACAGAAAACCGCTTACATAGTGATCGATGGAAACAACATGATCTCTGGCTTGCGAGAAAAAATTCTTGCCTCTTTATCTTCGGCGGGTTTTGATGAAAGCGAAGTTTTCACTACAGATACCCACGCTGTAAGCGCGATAGTTACTGGGCGACGTGCTGGGCGGCATGGTTACCATCCCATCGGTGAAGTCATGAACCACGAGATACTGATCAGTTATATTTGTGACGTGGCAAAAAAGGCAGAAGCAAACCTGGAAACATCCAAGGCTGGATGCATACATCTTGTTGTTCCCCAAGTTAGAGTAATCGGAGAAGCCCGTTTGCAATCAATGACTACTCTTGCTGATAAGTCAATTAAAAAGGCGAAACAAACGTTGCTTCCAGTCTTCGGGTTGGAAGGACTGGTTTTAATCTTGCTCCTAGTGTTCCTGTAGGTTAAACCGCCTTTTTTCTTGGTGCGTAAAGGTTAATATTGCCTCTTTACTAGTCGCTTTTGTTGGAGTTATTCGAAATGGTTGTTTATCCAAAAATTGTTGTTTCCCCGCCCGGTCCTAGGGCTAGAGAGCTTGTGCAGAAGGATGAACAGTTTGTTTCCCCATCATACCTGCGATATTACCCTCTTGTTGTTGAGTCAGCAAACGATTGCATAGTTAAGGACGTTGATGGAAACGAGTACATTGACCTTAACTCTGGCATAGCCTGCATGAACGTTGGCCATAATCACCCCCGCGTGGTTGAGGCCATAAAAAGTCAATGTGACCGTTTTCTGCATTATTCTAACACTGACTTCTACTACAAAGAAGTAATCAACCTAGCAGAAAAATTAGCAAAAATTGCTCCCGGCGAATTTGAGAAAAAAACCTATTTTGGTAACAGCGGCACTGAAGCGATTGAAGCGGCAGTAAAACTTGCCAGATGGCACACGCGTAAACCATTATTTATTGGCTTCATTAACGCTTTCCATGGGCGCACGATGGGTTCGTTAGCTTTTACCTCCAGCAAACCGGCGCAAAGGAGACATTTTTCTCCCCTTATGCCTGGCGTATCTCATGTTCCTTATCCCTATTGTTACCGTTGCCCATTCAAATTGGAACAGTCAAACTGTAATTACTGGTGCGCAGACTTTATCGAAGAGCAAGTACTGCAAAAGTATATGCCTCCTGAAGATGTGGCAGCGATTCTTTTTGAACCAATCCAGGGCGAAGGCGGCTATGTGGTTCCTCCGCCAGAGTTTTTCCAAAAGCTAAAGAAAATCGCTGACAAGAATGGTTTACTGCTTATCGACGATGAAGTGCAATCTGGCATAGGCAGAACAGGAAAATGGTTCGCCATTGAACACTGGAGCATCGAACCAGACATAATCTGCGCTGCAAAGGCTTTAGCTTCAGGCTTACCCATCGGCGCAACCATTGCTAAAGCGAAAATTATGGATTGGACTGGTGGTTCACACGCAAGCACTTTCGGCGGAAATCCACTGTCATGTGCAGCGGCAAACGCCGTTATAGACGTCATTAAGGAGCAGCAGTTGCTTGATAACGCCAACAAGCAAGGAGCTTATGCGGTGAAAAGGTTGGAGGAATTGAAAGAAACCAGTAGCATAGTTGGAGACGTGCGTGGTAAAGGTCTAATGATTGGTGTCGAGCTTGTGGAAGACAAGGAAACAAAAAAGCCTGCGCCGCAGAAGGCTTATCAGGTTATTTTGCGCTCCTGGAAGCGTGGAGTAGCACTTGTTACTTGCGGTGCTTCAACGCTAAGGATAGTTCCACCGCTTACTATACAAAGTGACCTGCTAGGCTCAGCGCTGGATATAGTTGAAGATACGCTTAATGAAGTAGCAAAAGAAACATAGAAATAAATTCATCTAGCAGCTGTTTGAAGAAGAACTAAAAAATTCTCTGCACGCCTTAAGAAGCACCACTATTACAGTTAGACTTCACATAGTTATGATACTGCCACGCTGGCTGTCCCTAAAAAATCAACATTTGGGGTTAGGGATTAAATTCTAATGCCCCCTTCATCTAGGACCTTACCACCTGCTTCTAAAGAAGGGTCGGTAGCAATGAACTGCCAGCTCTGAGCTCTTTAGGGTTCAGAACGATTCTCAAAAAAGAAGGTTGAGGTTCAGCTTGTCACCTCGTAGACCCAGTCGCAGTCGCCGACTGGACCAGGTTTGCGGATTTCTTTCAGGCGAATGCTTTTGATTTTGAGGTTTTCTGTAAGCGCTCCCACTGGGAACATGGACATGGCGCAGGCAGGCATGATGCCGTATCTTTCTTTTACGAGTTTGCCGTGGCATATGTAGCAACCACGGTTTTTCACGATGTATTCTTGCCCTTGCTTTTCTACAGTAACGCTTTCGGCAAGCTTCAGGTCGTCGCGGAGGTAGTTTGCGATCTGCTTCATCAAGGCATCTATGTTTTTGGCTGGAGGCACGGATTTACCCCAGGTTTTTCCGAGTGCCATACTGGCTTTTGCGAATACCTTCTGATTTTCTTCGCCCAAGGCGCCTTGAATTGCACATAAGACTTCAAGGACGGGTTTTTGGGGAATCATTTTCTCTTCAGACATTCTCTTCTCACCTCCCACGCGTTACATTTTGAGGTTAGGAAAAGCCCAATTTTAGCGTTAAGCTAAGTTGTATATAAGATTTTGCAGGTTGAAAAAGTGCCTACCGCAATGCGTGCCCGCAAGCCTCTCGATAGGCGGCTTCCCTTGAGTTAAATATAAAAATAAATGAAATCATGAGGTTGATAGGTTAATAACCGCGTGCTTTAAGTAATGCACTCAAGCAAAACGTGAAGTTTTGTATTATGTAGATAACCAAAAGGTATCAAAAATCACGGCCTAGAACTATCTTGGCTTCAAGCTTTTCAATGTTCTACGAGGCTTTCTCTTAAGTTCTGTGCCACAGACTAGGCACGCCTTGAATGAGCAGTTGGCAGGGTATTCCCGATGGCACGCTGGGCAGTATCTTATCCACTCTAAAAGGCGCTTGATACCGAAAGTGGCGAGTGCTAAAAATTCTATTTCTAACTGCGTCGCAACATTCTGAATTGAATAATCATCAGTTACAATCTGAGGTGTATAACCTGTTGCTTTCAATTCTAAGGCCAAAGCCAAAAGCTGTGAATCAGTTTCTGACAATAAGAACGAGTCGCCAACTTTACTTGACGACGTTTTAACTTTATTCAAGAATTCTTCAGAAGGCGCCTTAACCTTCAACTTTCCATTCTCGATTGCCGTGTTAAATCGCACCCGAATCATGGAGTTTTTTATTATTTCTTCCTCAACCTTTGGAACCGTTACTTGATCTTCGCTTAGAGAGAAAGGGTCAAAGCCTGCCAAGAAAGCGGAAGTGTCTAAGACAAAGACTCGTTTGCATTGGTTGCCTGTTTGAGTTTTCATTCTGTTCCCTTAAAAAGTAACCGACTTCTTAATCGGTCATAAAAGTCGGCTTCGAAGCGGATAAAAGAAGTTACATTTTTTGATACGGTGACTTTTAACATTGGCTCTTTACAGCTTACAAGTTTACGGTAGTTTCCGTCAATTAAAACAAGCATTTCCTTTGGCATGATCACCTTGAAGGTAATGGTGCAATCAGCTGGAAAAACAAGCGAATGGAACACAGTCAACGAGCAGATCGGCGTAATGACAAAAGCACCTACAGCTGGATCTAAAACCGGTCCTCCTGCTGAAAGAGAATAGCCAGTAGAACCTGTTTGGGTAGCTACGATTAGTCCGTCTGCTTGGCATTTAAGAATTGGCTTTCCATCCTTGCATATCTGCGTGTAAAGTATTCTTGATGGTTCGCCACCAGAAATAACAACGTCATTTAAAGCGTCCGGCATTGTTTCTTCGCCTGCTTTTACGGATAGTTTAGCGCATTTTTCAATCTTGTACTCGCCCCTCAAGATTTTCTCTACTGCTTCACAGGCATTCTTAGGTTCAACTTCTGTTAAGAATCCTCTGACTCCCATGTTAATTGCTAAAATTGGCGGTTCAGGCTTAGGCACACTTATGCATGTACGAAATATTGTTCCGTCTCCGCCGATTGTTATTATGAAGTCAGTTTTCATTTTTGATAGGGGAACCATTTCTTCCTTGGTGGCGACTTTTCCTGCTAGAGTATCTTCTATGTAAACCTTCAAGCCTTTCTTTGTAAGATAGTCCGCTAGCTCCTCGGTAAGCTTTAAAGCTGGTTTTTTATCGTAGCGGGCGACTAATCCCACGCTTTTGAACAATAATTCCACCGTTCAGTAATAGCGTAAACCTTAATCTATATATGGGTGTTGTTTAGAATTGCATTGATGGAACTATGCTGTTGGTGAGTGTATGAGCAGACCAGTTGATGTCGGCGAATTACGCGTTGGCGGCTACATGATAATTGAAGGCGAACCCTGCAAAATAGTGGACATTGCAAAGTCAAAGCCTGGAAAACACGGATCCGCCAAATTCAGAATAGTTGCTATCGGCGTATTTGATGGTCAAAAAAGGCAGTTCGTCAAACCCGTTGATTTAGGCGCCGAGGTTCCGATAATTGATAAGAGAGCCGGACAAGTTTTCGCCATTAACCCCACGGGAGTTCAAATAATGGATCTGGAAACCTACGAGTACTTAGATGCTCCATTTCCTGAAGAGGAAGACCTCAAAGCCAAACTTGTCGCCGGCGCAGAAATTGAATACTGGAAAATACTTGGAAGAGTAAAAATCGTCAGAGTAAAATAAACATTAACAAGTTGCTAATCTTTTCTCTTCTCACTTATCTGAGAGCTTGTTCGTCTTTTTTCTAGCTCCACCAATTCCAACCGAGCTTTTGGAAGATGAGGTACATTACTAACAGAATTATTCCCCAGCTCAATACAATGCTTGCAAATAAAAGTACAATGTTATGTTGCAGGTAAGTGTAGCTTATCCATGCGCTTAAAGTTGTCAAGCCTACCAGCAACAGGATGAATATGGATGCGTGTATTACGCGTTCTGCAGTCAACTTATATCCACCAGTTTGTACTGTTGATTGTTCCTGTGTTGTTTTAAGATTTTCCATCTATGTTTATGTTCTAGCTTGGAGCATTTTGCTGGATGAAGCCAATGATGCATGAAGAGCCGTCTGAATTGTGAAGATAGCTATAATGGGGAACTGAGGCTTCAAAGACTCAATGCGTTTTTCTCTAAGCGAAAAAGATTCACCTTAAAAATAACCCGTAAATTACCCTTTATTATTTGGTTTTTTGGCTGTAATCTTTATTTAAAAGAATCATTAGATTGTTATGGCTGGAGACTCTGATGGCACTAGACAAGTTAGGTTCTTCTCTAACAGACGCTATAAAAAAACTGTTTAAGGCTAGCGTAGTAGACGAAGCCACAGTGAAAGAACTTGTCCGTGACGTACAAAGAGCTTTACTTCAAGCAGATGTTAATGTTCAACTTGTCCTTGAAATTTCCAAACGCATAGAAGAGCGAGCATTAAAAGAAAAAGTTCCTCCTGGCATTTCAAGACGCGAGCACGTTATCAAAGTTGTTTACGAAGAGTTAACGCGTTTTATCGGTGATAAGCCTGTTCCCATCAAGATGGAGCCTGGAAAAAGGGAAATCATAATGCTTGTTGGAATCCAGGGCTCAGGAAAAACCACGCAAGCCGCAAAGCTGGCACGGTATTTCCAGAAAAGAGGGTTAAAGCCAGCGTTGATTTGCGCTGACACTTTTCGCCCCGGCGCGTTTGCTCAGCTTCAGCAATTGGCCGCTAGAATAAATATTCCAATTTACGGCGACTTGAAAGCTAAAGACCCCATCAAAGTCGTCAAGGAAGGGTTAAAACAGTTCAACGACAGGGATCTGATAATCGTTGATACATCAGGTAGGCACAAAGAAGAGAAAACTCTAATCAAAGAAATGAAGGACCTCGAAAAACACCTCAAACCTGACGAAGTCATCATGGTTATCGACGGTACCATCGGTCAGCAAGCACTTATTCAAGCCAAAGCGTTCCATGAAGCAACACCCATAGGTGCAATTATCGTAACAAAACTTGACGGTTCCTCACGTGGAGGAGGCGCGCTTTCAGCAGTTGCAGCAACCGGCGCTCCAATAAAGTTTATTGGAACAGGCGAAAAAATCGAAGATATCGAGGCATTTATTCCCTCACGTTTTGTCGGCCGACTCCTCGGCATGGGCGATTTAGAAACGCTCTTGGAAAAGGTGCATGATGCCGAAATCAAGGTTCCGCCAAAGAAAGCCAAGGAAATACTTAGCGGCAATTTCACCTTGACAGACATGTACGAGCAGTTCCAAGCCGTCAAGAAAATGGGTCCCTTCAGTAAAGTGCTAAAGATGATACCTGGAATGTCTTCTGATATTCCACAAGATATGCTAAATACAGCTGAAGGCCGCTTGGATAAATGGGGAGTAATAATTCAATCCATGACGCCTAAAGAAAGGGAAAACCCCAAAATATTGAACTCTTCTCGGGCAAAGCGTGTGGCACACGGTTCAGGAACAACTGAAAAAGACGTTAAAGAACTCCTCAAGCAGTATGTAATGATGCGTAAAATGCTAAAGACGTTTAAGCGTAAAAAGAAACTGCCCTTCGGACTCGGCGGTCAAGGAATGCCCTCGACTTTCGGCAGGTAGGCTTCATGAAATGGATATACTCGAAAAAGCGTTTGAGCTTCTCAGCAAATATCCTCTCTGCGATCACTGCCTTGGCAGACAATTTGCTTCGCTTGGTTACAGCATGGAAAATAACGTTCGGGGTTCAGCATTAAAAATCAGCTTAACATTGCAAGCCAACGACATTGCCAAAGAAAAAAACCTTGAAGGCATTAAGCAGCTTAAAATTTTAGCGACTAATGGTTTTTCAAGAGAAGCCCAAGAAACCCTAAAACACCTCAAGAAACGGGTTCCTAAAAAAGGCTTGGACGCCAAGTGTTTTCTTTGTGAAGGCAAGTTTGAGCTTCTTAGCAGTTTAACCGAGAAATCCTTGGGCACTATTGACGGTTATGAGTTTTCTACGTACCTTGTAGGAATTGAATTGCCCGTTAAGGTTGAGGAGCGTGAGGACGAGTTTAAGGCTGCCTTCAACCTTGGTTACAGTGAAAGTATTAAGCATGAATTTGGACGATTGTTCGGCAAAGCTCTTGCTGAACGCACTGATAAAGAGGTGGATTACTTAAAGCCTGATTTGGTCGTAGTGATCAACCCTTTCCTTGAGAAGGTACATGTTCAGGTTAACCCGCTTTTTGTCGCAGGCAGATACCGTAAGCTGGTGCGTGATATTCCACAGTCGAAATGGTTCTGTTCAAACTGCCGTGGAAGAGGTTGTGAAAAATGCGGCGGAACCGGCAAAATGTACCCAGAATCAGTCGAGGAGCTCACTTCAAAGCCTCTGTTGGAAGCAACTGAGGGTGAAAAAACAGCGTTTCACGCTTCAGGCCGCGAAGACATCGATGCCCGAATGCTGGGGACCGGTCGACCTTTTGTTATTGAAGTTTCTAAGCCTAAAAAACGGTTTGTTGATTTGAAGGAAATTGAAGCCAAAATCAACGCTGAAGCTACGAGTAAGGTTGAGGTTTCGCGGTTGCGTTTTACCACTAAGGATGTGGTCAGACGGCTCAAGAAAGGTGAAGGCGCACAGAAAGAGTATCGGTTACTAGCTGAATTTGAGAACGAGGTTTCCGATGAGGGTTTGCGCATGTTGGAAGAGACGTTAAGTGGGGCTTCAATAAAGCAGCAGACGCCCCTTCGTGTTTTGCATAGGAGGGCGGATTTAATCCGAGAAAGGTACATATATAAGGTTAAAGTTAAGAAGGTGTCGCTTAAGAGGGCTCTTATGGAAATTCGTTGCCAAGGCGGCCTCTATGTCAAAGAATTGGTGTCTGGAGATGAAGGAAGAACAATACCGAACGTTTCGGATCTGCTTGGAAACAGAGCGAAGACGCTTAAGCTTGACGTTTTAAAAGTCATAATGGATGATTAAGGAAAAGGTGAAAATTGGATGAGAGGTTCAAAAGGGTATTATGCGGGAACTCGCAGTCTTCTGAAAAAGCCAACCCGAGAAAAAGGTAAGCCGAAAATTAGTAAATTACTTCAAGAATACGCGCCTGGGTCTCAAGTGATAATAAGGATGGATTCTAGCGTACAGAAGAGTATGCCTCATAAACGATTCCACGGTAAAATAGGCACCATAATAGAAAAGCGTGGCCGCGGATACGTAATCAGTGTGCCTCAAGGTAATTCTATTAAACAGATCATTGTTCGCTCAGAACATATAGAGTCGTACATGGGCAGTGGAGAAAAATGAGCAAGAGAGAAATAAGCGAAAGTCGCTTGACATTACCGCAGGTTAAAAAGATTTTAGAAGGGGTTGGCGAGGAAAATCTAGACGCGTTCCAACGTCGAACATTAGATTATGTAAGCAAGTTCTCCAAAGTTGATTCTGAGAAAGCTGAAGAACTTTTGCAAACTCTCGTTAATGAATACGAAATTGACGAATCTGAAGCGATTCAAATTATCAATTGTATGCCTGAAACTGTTGATGAGCTGAGGGTTTTCTTAGCTGGCGGTCGCAAGATTATCGAGACTGCAAAATTACAAGCTATAGTCGCGCTTTTGAACGAGAATAGAACTCTGAAGTAGCGGGAAACGCTAAGTATTTTTAAGCAGTAAGCGCAATAGAATAGATGGCTTAGTGACTGTTATGGAAAAGCGGTATGAAGAGTACGCCTACGTGTTAGATTTCCTACCACATGGCAAGCCAGGGTTCCGTCCGACTGGCCGTGCAGGTTACAGAGCGGGAGCTCTAATTCAATGCGTAGGCGAAGAGTTTTTTACGCTATTGGAGGCTTTAGTAAAAGAGGGCTTAATGCTTAAACCAGGCGACCGCGTGTACGTGGGAAAAGACTCTCGCGAAGAGGTTACGTACATTATCGGCCGCATTGGTTTTGAAGAGTTAACCGCATCCGCTAAAGCGGAGCTTCCTAGCGTGATAAATCTTATAGTGAAGAATCGTGAAAAATGGTTTGTGAACTTTTTCAACACCGCACGAGCAATTACTCCTCGTATGCATGCTTTAGAGCTTATTCCAGGTATCGGCAAGAAGTATATGTGGCAAGTTCTCAACGAGCGTGATCGGAAGCCATTTGAAAGTTTTGATGAATTGCAGAAGCGCACAGAGTTGCCTAATCCTGTAAAATTGATTACTAAGCGAGTTATGGAAGAACTTGACAGCGACAGCAAGTACCGATTGTTCACCAGGGCACAGTAAGGCATAAAGCGATGAGCCTTGAGGAAACGAAGCAGCTGCTTCGAACTTATCGAATTGCCCCGAATAAGCTTTCGGGGCAGAATTTCATGGTTGAACCTTCACTTTACGGCAAACTGTGCACTTATGCCGCGCTTGACTCTGTAGACGTGGTGTTGGATGCTGGCGCAGGCTTCGGTTTTCTGAGTTGCTTCTTGGCTGATAAGTGTAAGGCTGTAATTGCGGTTGAGAAGGATCCGCAGGTTGCAAAAGCTCTTCGTGAACAAGTCAAAGGCACTGGTAATGTGATTGTAATAGAGGGCGATGTGTTGAAGGCGGCTTTGCCTGAGTTTAACAAGGTCATAGCGATTCCCCCTTACTATTTGTCTTCTCATCTCATTACGTGGCTTGTTGAGGGCAGAATCGATTGTGCAGTGATGATTTTGCAGAGAGAATTTGCCAGTCGACTTATAGCGGCGGTTGGCAGTGAGGATTATGGTTGGTTAACAGTATTGACTTATCTGCATGCGGAGGTTGAGCTTTTGGATGCGGTTCCTAAAGAGATGTTTTATCCTCAACCGGAAGTAGATTCGGTAATCGTTCGGGTAAGGCCTTGGGTTAAAAGTTCGTTTGAAGTGAAGGATGAATTGTTTTTCAAGCGGATGGTTAAGTGGCTTTTTACTCATCGTAACAGGAAAGTAGGCAAAGCGCTTGCGCCATTCATTAAGAGTACCTTGAAGGTAAGCAAACAAGATGCCGAAAAAATGGCTCTTACTCTGCCATTTCACGATAGACGCGTAAGAGAGCTATCCCCTATTGACTTCGGAGTATTAGCAAATGCCATTTCCAGTTAAGAGAGTACATTTTAGCAACTACGTTTTTAATGTTTGGGAGAATGTTTACGAGCCTGCAGAAGACTCATTTCTTTTCGCTGAAAACCTTGACGTAGAAAAAGGCGCACAGGTGTTGGATGTCGGTACTGGCTGCGGTATGCTCGGCATATTAGCAGCAGAAAAAGCTGGCAAAGTGGTTGCGATGGACTTAAATCCCTATGCTGTTTGCTGCGCAAGAGAGAATGCGACGCTTAATAATCTACGTTGCAAACTGGCTTTCATTCAAACTGACTTATTAACCGCTTTAAACGAAAGCGCAAGGTTTGATTTAATCCTCTTTAATGCACCGTATCTCCCCGCTACTGAGTCTGAAGCGGAATCTTGGATTGGACGCTCATGGGCAGGAGGCATTAATGGAAGGCAAGTTATCGACCGATTTATCTCCCAAGCCCCATTGCATTTGAAGGTTAGTGGTCGGATTCTCTTAATGCAGTCCACACTTGCAAACGTTGAAGAAACAATGTGCAAATTTGGCGAACTTAATCTTAAAGCAAGCATTAAAGCCGAACGTGTACTCCCTTTCTTTGAAACCTTAACACTTATAGAAGCCAAAACATAACTTGCCTAGCAAGCACTGTTTAATTGCGCTGAAAAGCAAATAAAGGTATAACGCATTGGTTATGGTGGTGATTGCAAAATGACACTGTGGTTTTACGTTAAAACAAACGATGACCCAAAGGTTGTTGGAGACGTTGTTTGCAGTTTCAACTTTTCACAAGGCGAGCATCCTGAGGATCAGTATTCTTGGATTATGGTGGTTGGGAAAGATGAGCCGGGCTACTGGGAAATCAAAGGTAAATACGCTGGCCTAAAAAGCCTCTCAGAAATAGGCGACGTTTACAGGATAGGCGACACGGTGGTTTTTTCAGAGATTGATGATGACTTAGCCCCAGACTTCCTCGATCCTTTAATAACAAAGTACGGGTTTGATAACGTTAAATGGATATTTGTTCCAAAAACAAAATAAAAAACTCGATTAAGCCAGACAACCCTGCCTCTTTCATTTTCCCAGAAAACACTAATCTAAATTGTGGTCATTCACTGCTTGTCGTATTTTTCCACTTCATCACTCATTATGGCTAACTCTATACCGGCTTGCTTGAACATCTCAATGGTGTCAGTGTCAGCATGATACCTTTTTTCGCAGACTACACGTTTTATGCCCGCGTTGATTATCATCATGGCGCATGTTCGGCACGGGGTCATTTTGCAGAAAAGTGTTGCTCCCTCAAGTGATATTCCAAACCTTGCTGCTTGAATGATGGCGTTTTGTTCAGCATGAAGAGTCCGTACGCAATGCTGAGTTACGTTGCCGTTGCTGTCAAACACTTTGCGGAAGTCATGTCCAACTTCGTCGCAGTGTGGTAAACCAGCAGGAGCACCAACATAGCCAGTGGTCATAATTCTTTTGTCTTTGACAATTACGCAACCGTTTCTCCCCCGGTCGCAGGTAGCACGTTTAGCCACGGCTTCACATAGGTCTAAGAAGTATCTGTCCCAATCAGGTCTTGAATGATTATTCAACGATTCCTGCCTCAACCCGTTTAGTTCGTTAAAACAAATTAATAATCATATCTGAAAACGATTCCGTTAACTCTTAGGGTCTCGCATGGATGACGAAGTATCCATGTTAACCATAGGGGCTTTTTTTAGTTGGCGGTTGATCTTAAACTCCACAGTCCACTGCCCTTCTTAACCATTATGAAAATATTTTTTCCTTTACATCTAGAGTTATTTTGGAGTTCCCAACGAATATATGACTTAAGTAAATAATATTCACCAACATCTTCTCCTCGCCGCTCCCTCCTTTCCTTAACCTTTTCATATATTTGTGATAAATGAAGAGTAGTTACACCCATCTCGTTAAAGGCTGATACAATATCATCACATACCGTTTGATTTCTCATCTTGACTCCTCTTTGCGGTACTTTCTTTGAGTAAAACAAGCGATTTATTTCTTTCACAAGGAGATTTATCGCCTATGAAGTTACCAGAACCAAAACTTACCCACAACTGTGGTATCCAGAAGGATGCTCTCTTCTCTTCTTTCGAGGATAAGCATTTCCACCTTGAGCGTAACTGTCAAACTGAGGTTTTGGTCCTGTGTTACCTAAAGGCGTTTTTCTTGTTCTGAGACCGAGAAGCTTGGCATTAGAAATTCTGATTGTTTTTTCTACCTGTGTCTTAAGTTGTCTCATCTCCTCTGTATTTTCGTCTGTTTCAACTTTCATAGAGTTTTTCCTACGGTACCATATTCCATCATTCTTTTTACTCATTAAAAACCCCTATTTCTCATCACAACTTATGCAATCACTAGTATTTTTCTTTTGAGGTTGATGTTTTCTCTGTGAAAAATCGGTTGATGGATGTTTTTACAAAGAATTATATGTTTCAGGCGCTAATACTTTTTTGTGCGGCGGTGGTAGTGTAGCGGTCTCTGCACAGTGGTCTTTGGAACCACGAGTTGGGGTTCGACTCCCCGCCACCAATCACTGAAAACTTACTTGGCGAAACTGCTGTAGTCTAAGAAGTCGTCCAGTATCTTTTTAGCTTCCAAGTCAGCGATGAACTCTTTTGAGGCTTTACATAATTTGTCCAATTGCCGAGAAACCTTAACACTCTCTGGGTGTTCGATTAATTCTAGAGTCTCTCGCATACGTGCATCCTTAAGAACCCAACTCAAAACCATTCTAATCTTGTCCTTGAGCTGCCTTCTAATACTTGTAGAGAGAGCTTCATAAACCGAATTGAAAACTTGTGCAATAATTTCGTCCTGAGTTATTACGTTTTCATCCGCAAAACTAGCCCCACCTTTTGCATTCTTGGTTGCGATGACAACAAGTCCTCTTATCACATAAGGTGCAATGTAGGCATTTGTATCTTCGATGCTGAAGGGGTAGTAGGATAATGGCGGGCTCAATCCTTCAATGTTTTTAGGGTCCTTGAAGGCTAACTCAAGGTCTTTCTGTTTGAAACTCCCAGTTTTAAACAGGTTATTCTTTCCAAATGTTAAAATGGGAAAGCCTTTTGCTTGTGGAGCTATGAAAAAATGATTTTCTTCGATGTCAGTTATACATACGTCCAGCGTAAATTCTCTTTGAAATGGGTCGGTAAAATTGACAAAGCTTTGCGGAGTTAACGTCGAGTACCTATTTATTTGGTCTTCCTCAATGGTGATGCCACCTTTACAATCACACACTAGGAAATGAGCTAAATTGTTTGAGCGAGCCACAACATCAGGGTGAGAAATCTTGTCCGTCGCCGTTCGAACCCTTTGTTCAACAAGTTCTACCTGATACCCAAGGTCTGACAAGATAGTTATCCATTCTTTATGGTTTTTACACATTCCAATAAAGTAATTCATCAAACGAGTGTGAGGACAGGGCTCCATTTTTTCTTTCTCCTAATCAATCCTCTTTTTTCCGTTAAGTCTAACGGCTGAATCAAAGTGATGTTGAAGGTTAACGTACATTCTTAGAACAGTATTTCCGCAAGCATTCTTTGGAAGATAGATTCGTAACAATGAAGGCGTTATCTCTAAGTCAATCGGGTCACCTGTATGTAAATCAACTGCTACAATCTTTTGCATATTGGGCAGAACCTTGTTTTTTAATCCCCATAACCTAAACGGTCTTCGGGAATTAAGAAGAACATCAGTGAAATGCTCTAAATCATCAATTTCACGATTTAGGTATAGATCAAATGCTTGCCCCTCTAATAGTGTTCTGCCTTCTACATTTCTGATACCTATGCGATTACTTTCGGTTTTTTCGATTAAGTCTCGGTAAACCTTTCTTACGATGTCAACAAATGTTACATGATCCTCCGCTGATGTCCCAGCGGCTGTTATCATTCGTCCATTGTGCTGGAGTTCATCAGTAGCGAACTCCTCCTCGCCGCCTCTGAATACTCTAACTTTTGAGTACGCAATTGTTTTTTTGAGGTTATCATTAGTATCTAAGGCATCATACGCTTGGTTTGAAAGTGGTCCTGTCGCTGTTACCTTCAATTCATGCTTAGTTTGATCTTTCTCTACCCTAGAAAAAAGATCATCATAACTAAGTCCAAAACCTTTGAAAATATTTCCAGATAAATGCGCTAAATCTTTCAAAACCTCCGTGGGAAGCCAAACTTTGTCAAAATAATTACTTGTAGAGTAAACAAGTAGACTGTAAAGTTTGTCAGCGGTTTCGGCTAGGTCGTTTGTATATAAGACCATAAACCTCTTGTCGCTAGAGTCCACGTAAAAAGTGCTAGCTCTGTTGGCATATTGCATCTGTAAAATGCTCAGATTCTCGATATCGGTTGGATACTGTATAGCAGCGTTGCCAGTGCAAATGTCAGTTGTTTTGTTGTTTGACTCCATAATATAGGTCTTTAGCTCTCTTTGTTTTCCTCTCGTTTCTCCTCCGTATTCAGCTATTTCCTTCTTTTCCTCAAAAGAGAGCTCCATTAATCCAGCTAGATAGTCCATGAACCCTTTACGACTTTTGAACTCTCTTGCGGGAGTTTTAATATTCTCGGTCAATTTCTTTTCACTACCATAAATGCATCCAATCGGTTTAACAGTTTCGTTATTTTTCCTCACCTAACGGTTCCAATAGGAGAACCTTTACTTTCCTTCCAATCCAGTTTTTTGGTAAGTAAACCCTGCCCGAATTACCTGAAGGCGAGATGGTTTTAAACGTGAGAAATTTGGATAATCATGAGAATCAAAGATGGGCATGGAACATAATAGACAATCAAAGCCGATAGGCAAGAAAAGCGGGGTTATATTTCCTACCCTGCATTGATACATGCGTATGAAAGCATTCAAGAAGCACGATTAAAGATAAGACCAGAAACTATAGAAGACTTAGCAAAAAATCCATTTGTTTAATCATAAAAGCCCCTACGGTTAACAGACCCTCTCACAAAAGCCTAAAGACCCTAAGAGTTAACAGAATCCTGAAAACAAACGGCTTATTTTTGGTAAATGTGAATTTCTCTGCAAATCTTGTGCCGCTCATCAACCTCAACCAAAGAAGGGGCATCGATCAACTCTTCAAGACCTATTGCATCTTCAGAAAACATATCTTTTAAGAAAGGCTGAATTCTCCTAAAGCCTAAATTCTCAAGTTTCTCACCGATAGGCATAGTTACCGATTGTCCAGAACGCGTTATGATGTAAGGTGTCACAAGAACCAATCGTCCACCATTCTGTAGCACTCTATGCGCTTCTTCAACAAGAGTAAAATACAAGGGCTCAAGCTTCTGGATAATCTTTAATGCGTATGGTCCGGTAGCCACCTGCCGCAACGCTGGACCCAAATCAGGCTCCGTCACGACGCAGTCTACTGCTTCTTGCCCAATTTTCTCTGTCAACTTGCCAACGTCTCCTTGCACAACCCGAAACTCCGCATCTTCAAGGCTGTACTCTCTTTTGATCCATTCAAGGTTTTCATTGGCTGCTTTAACACACCAAGGATTAACATCTACACCAACAACCTTCGCTTTCGCAAGGAGTGCTTCCTGAAGAATTGTGCCAACACCACAGAATGGGTCAAGCAAAACCTTCCCAGGCGTACAAGCGGATAAATTAACCATCATCCTAGCTAACCTTGGAGGCATAGCAAAAATTTTGCGTTGATTAGGCTTGTAGATGTCCCTTTTTTGAAATTCAAACGGATTATGCACGGCAACTGTGGTGGCAACCCAAGTTTCTTTCTTGCCGATGCACAGCAGCACTTCCGCTTTGTTTTCAACCAAATTCTTCTTTAAAACTTCAATATGGCTTAGCTGAGCAAGCCTCCTATCTTTAGAAAAACCCATAAACTTAGATTTCTTGCCAAAACCAGCTAACTCACCCTTTACAGTGCTTCCGACGAACCGCTGAATAATCCCTGATAACGGACGCAGCTTTTTCTCAGCAGAGTACACGCTTACTCCAAAAAACAGCTTCTCAGCAGACTTATCCATATCATCAACTAAACCGCTTGACGCTAACGATGCAGCTATTTGTGACTGGGCTTGCTTGTCTCTTTCAAGAAACGCTTCCTTAACGATTAGAGTAGGAAACTTTGCCTTTGCCTCTCCAATTTTTATTGTTCCACCTAAATCCTCAATAACGGAAGCGCCAAAGTCTTCTTCAACGCTAACCGCAAAGAATTCTTTAGAAAAAAATTGCGCTTCAAATTTGATTTCTCTAGCTTTCAAGTAAGAAGTAAGCTCCGCTAACGAGAGCTTCCAGTTTTTTCCTGAAATAAACAACTCTGTTGGCATCTGGAAAAGAAAAGTTAACTAAGTATATAAGAAATAACGCTGCCGTTTAACTGAACAAATGTTTAGAGTAGACGATTAGAAATTAAAAAATTCACGCGGAGCTTCACCTTGAAGTTACAAATCGTTTAAATAGCGCTGGATGAGTATGCTAAAAAGGGACGTTGTATGCACGCACGAAATTACAGGCACGTTAAAAATCGAGCTTACACAAGGAAAGAGTACGCTAGAGGTTTTCCACCACCGAAAATAGTAAAGTTTACTATGGGTGATGCGAAGGGCACCTTTGATTGCGAAGCTAAATTAATAGCTTTAGAACGGGCTCAAATACGCCATAGTGCCTTAGAAGCAGCGCGTGTGGCTACAAACCGTGTCTTGATAGATAAACTCATAAATGATTATCTTATGGTTGTTCATCCATACCCTCACATTATCCTGAGAGAAAACAAAATGATCTTCGGCGCTCACGCTGACCGGCTTCAACAGGGAATGAGACGTTCCTTCGGAACAGCGATCGGCACAGCAGCAAAAGTAGAGGTCGGACAAACCATAATAACGGTTAAAGTTAAAGCATCAGCTGCTGAAACAGCCAAAGAATCCCTCAAAAGAGGAAGCGCGAAACTTCCAATACCTTGCAAAATAGTTATCTCCAAGATTCCCCCTTCTTCAGATGTAACTGAGAAGCCCGAACAGGAGACGGAGACACTTGAAAGTTAAAGAGAGAGAATTGGTTTTATGGTTTGATGATGTAAGAAAAGAAGATATTCCTGTTGTTGGCGGCAAAAACGCCAGCCTCGGCGAAATGATTAATGCCGGATTACCTGTTCCACCAGGTTTTGCGGTAACGGCTTATTCTTATGAGAAATATATTCAAGAAAAACGAATAGCCGAGCAAATCTATACAATAATTAAGGAAACAGTCACAAACCCAAACGACCCCAAACAGTATGATACGGCGTCAAAGAAAATTCGTGAACTTATCGAAAAAACTCCGATGCCTAAAGAAATTGAAAATGCTATAAGAACGGCTTACAAGGAACTAAACCAACGGCTTGAGTTAAAGGACATTTTCGTTGCTGTACGGTCAAGCGCTACAGCCGAAGACTTACCTGACGCGTCCTTTGCAGGTCAACAAGAAACTTTCTTAAACGTTAAAGGCGCGGACGACCTTATCGATAAAGTGGTTAAATGCTGGTCAAGTTTGTTTACGCCGCGCGCAATCTTTTACCGAACTGAAAAAGGCTTTGCGCATGAAAAAGTTTTCATAAGCGTTGGGGTGCAAAAAATGGTGAACTCCGGATGTGCTGGAGTCATGTTCACCATTAACCCTGTAACTGGTAACAAGGATGAAATTGTAATCGAAGGCAACTACGGCTTAGGAGAAACTGTCGTTTCAGGCGCTGTTAACCCTGATGATTTTGTCGTGGACAAGAACACAGTCAAAATTACGGAAAGAAGAATTTCGCGTAAAACAATAATGTATCTTCGTGACCCCAAAACAGGCAAAACAGTGCATTTGGACGTGCCCGAGGATAAGCAGAAAGTAAGCTGCATGAGTGATAAAGAAATTTTGACGCTTGCAGAATTTGCCAAGCGAATTGAGACGCATTATGGCAAACCCATGGATATTGAATGGGCAATTGACCAAGACCTATCTTTCCCAGAAAACATCTTCATAGTTCAAGCTCGCCCAGAAACAGTTTGGAGCACAAAAAACATGGAAACACCCTTAAGAACTGAAGAAAATAAATCTGGAGAAACATTAAAAGTAGTAGTGAGAGGCATTTCGGCTGGAAGAAAAGGCTACGGCGCAGGCAAAGCAACAGTCGTCCTAAATCCTGATGACGCAAACAGAAACATGCACAAAGGCGATATTCTCGTAACAGGCATGACTGACCCTGACTTTGTACCATTCATGAAAATGGCAAGTGCCATAGTCACCGATAAAGGTGGAGTCACATCGCACGCAGCAATTGTAAGCCGCGAACTTAGCATCCCGTGTGTGGTAGGTACAGAAACAGCTACCCAAGTAATGAAAACAGGCAAAGAATACACCGTGGATTCAAGAAACGGCGTAGTTTACGAAGGCATAATGGCCCAAGCCGTTCAACCAGTACCACAAAGCGGACCAGCCATGATTATGCAAGCAGTAGAGGCCGCTCCAGTAACAGGCACAAAAATCTACATGAATTTGGGTGTTCCAGAAAAAATTGAAGATTTCAAAAACCTGCCCTTTGAAGGCATCGGATTAATGCGCATTGAATTCATACTAGCCAGCGCTATAGGTCAGCACCCAATGATGTTTGTCGAAACAGGTGAAAGCCAAAAATTCGTTGACAAACTTGCCGATGGCATTGCAACCGTTGCTCGAGCAATCCAGCCCCGAATAGTTGTAGTGCGCTTAACCGACTTCAAAACCAACGAATACCGAGGCTTGAAAGGTGGAGAAAAATACGAAATAGTCGAAGAAAACCCCATGCTTGGTTGGAGAGGCTGCAGCCGCTACATAAGCAAATGGTATATCCAAGCCTTTCGACTTGAATGCCAAGCCATCCAAAAATGCCGTATAGAATGGGGTCTCAAAAATATCTATGTCATGATTCCAGTGGTTCGCACTCTTTGGGAAGCTAAGAAAGTTCTCGAAATTATGAAGGAGGAAGGTCTAGAGCGCTCTCGCGACTTTAAAATTTGGTTTATGGCTGAAACACCCTCCATAGCAATAATGGCTGACGAATTTTCTAAGCTCGTCGACGGCTTTTCAATAGGCTCAAACGACATGACTCAAGGTGTACTAATGATTGACCGCGACTCTGAACGCTTAGCTCAAATGGGCTACTTCGACGAAAGAGACCCAGCGGTAAAAAGAATAATTGCACACCTCATCAAAGTGGCTCATGAAAACGGAGTCACCGTTTCCATATGCGGTGAAGGGCCATCAAACCTTCCAGACTTCGCCGAGTTCCTTGTTAGAGTAGGAATCGACAGCATATCCGTAAACAACGACGCTGTAATAGCTACAAGAAAAAATGTTGCCAGCTTAGAACAAAAGATAATTCTTGAACGGCTCGCGGAACAAGCTGCTATAGCTCGTGGGCAACCTCTTAAAAAGCCAACTCAAGACTGGGAATGGCCACGCTAGCTAATCCTTATGCAACAGTGCAGCCCTTTGTTTTCTTTTAGTTTTCTTTGTTACTCGTCAGTGGTCGGATTAAAGTATGAAAGGGTTTGATTTTGAAGAAGAAAGAATAAAGCAAGAGATAACTAAACTCGGTGCCAAACGGGTTCTACTGCAACTGCCTGAAGGATTAAAACCTGAAGGTCCACGTTTAGCTAAAATTATCGAAAAGAGCGGTGCGCTTCCGATAATTTCCGCTGACCCCTGCTACGGCGCCTGCGATATAGCGGTTAATGAAGCAGAAAGTTTAGGCGTAGATTTGATAGTGCATTTTGGGCACTCAAAACTTGTTAAGCATGAGCAGATTCCAACAATCTATGTTGAAGCAAGAGCAACAGTGATGGTTGACGAGGCTATCGAACAATCTTTACCGCTCTTGAGTAATTATACTAAGATTGGTTTAGCCACTTCAGTGCAGCATTTGCAAGCACTAAACCAGGCGAGAGAAATTTTAATCAGGGCTGGAAAAACAGTAATAATCGGCGACAGTGGACAAATGAGCTATCCTGGGCAAGTCAGCGGCTGCAATTACAGCAACGTGAAATCAATCGCCGATGAGGTGGAAGCTTTCCTTTTTGTTGGCGGCGGAATGTTCCACGCTTTAGGCATCGCTTTAAGCACTTCTAAACCAACTTTCATAGCTGACCCATACGATAAGAGGGCTTTCGCAGTTAATGATGAAGCCCAAAAGATACTCAAGAGACGTTGGGCATGCATTGAAGAAGCGGAAACTGCTAAAGCTTTCGGGGTTTTTGTTGGTTTGAAACTGGGACAAAAAAGGTTAGACCAAGCCTTAAGCGTTAAGGCGTTAGCAGAGAAACATGGGAAAGCTGCTTATCTGTTAGCTGCTAGGGAAATTACTGCTGAAACACTTTTGGAGTTTCCGTCTATCGATGCGTACGTCAACACGGCATGCCCCCGCATTTCTCTTGACGCTTCAGAAAAATTTTCAAAGCCTGTGCTAACTATTAACGAGTTTATGGTGGCTTGTGGCGAATCTTCATGGGGGAACATGCTCAAAAAAGGATTATTCGAAAATTAGGTTTAGAGTTGTTTCTTTCAGAAATTGCTCTTCAGCCTTCTCCTCAGGCGCAACTTGAACAGTACACTATTTCAGAATCGGTTGCATCAACCATGTTGTACATCGCTACCTATGCGAACAAGGACATTACTGGCAAAACAGTGCTGGATTTAGGCTGCGGAACAGGTCGGCTCGCTTTAGGCGCCTCTTACCTTGGTGCTGACAACGTTGTGGGAGTTGATGTTGATAGGTTAGCCATTAAAACCGCCGTTGAAAACTCTTTGAAAGTTGGTTTAGCTGGTAAAGTTCAGTGGGTCATTGGCGACATCAGTGCTATCACGGGTAGGTTTGATACCGTTTTGCAGAATCCGCCTTTTGGAGTGCAAACACGGGAGGCTGACAGAGCGTTTTTAGTAAAGGCGTTGGACGTTGGGCATTGCGTTTACTCTCTTCATAACCATCCAGAAACCGATAAGCAATTAATCAAGCAGCTTAAAGCAAGCAATGGGTTTTTGCAGGTTTCGCCCTCTCCCTTCTTAGAAAGGTTGGTTGCGCAACATAATGGCGTCGTTAAAGCAGTTTATGCTATGCTCATGACTATTCCCCGAATGTTTGATTTTCACACAAAAATTAAGCATGACTTTGTCGTTGACTTATATGTCATCGAAAGTAAGCGTTGAATAATTTTTTGGGCCCTTTGGGTCTGGAATTAATTTTATTTATTAATCAAAAGGTTTATTGATGCGACTGGAAACTAAGCATATGCATTTATCAATCAGCGACTGTTAGCTTATTTAACATAAAAGGGAAATATCATGAGTCTAAAACCACCTGAACAAAAAAGCGGTCATTTAGTGGTGCCTGGAGAACGCTTAGGTGTTATTGAAGAATTTATTCCAGACTCTGGAACATACGTTAAAGACGGCGTTATCTACTCCAAAATTGTTGGTCGCGCATTGCTCGACTTGCTAAACAAACGTGTTTCTGTTTACCCACTTGGCAACGGTGAACTCATCCCGAAAGTTTCATCCACGGTTGTGGGGCAAATCGGTAATGCTCAATCTGATAATGTTCTGGTAAGAATCTTTAAAATAGAAAACAAAATGCTCTCAGGCGAATTTAGCGGCATCCTGCACATTTCCGATGTTTCCGACAGGTACATTGATTCAATGAATGACGTATGCAAGCCCGGAGACATTGTCAGAGCTAAAGTAATCAGTGGAAAAAACCGCATCTTCCATCTGTCAACCAACGACAAGAACTTGGGCATAGTGTATGCTTTCTGTTCTCGATGCGGCAATCTGCTGGAACCTCAACGGTATGAACTGCATTGTCCAAAATGCGGCAATACAGAAAATCGTAAAATCGCACCCGACTATGGAAAAGAACCTTTATAGCAAAAAAAGGGGAACTGAAAGTGAAAATTAACGTGTTAAAAAAATCAGAGAATGAGCTTAAAATAGAAATTGAAGGCGGCTCTCACGGGTTATGTAACTTGTTACAGAAGAGGCTTTTAGAGGATAAAACAGTGGATTTTGCAGGCTACGATATTCCGCATCCTTTGGCATCAAACCCCATTATTTACGTCAGAATGAAAGGGGACGCTAAGCCTGAAGACGCGTTGATTAAGGCTGTTGAGAAAATTCGAGAAGCAAATGACGCTTTTAGCAAAGAGTTAGATCTTGTCCTAAAAGCATAGTTCTCTTATGTTTTAACATTTAGCCTAAGTTTAATATCCTTCCTTAAAATCAAGAAGCAGTTTACTGAGGTTCATTTAAAAGCTAAAAAATGCCTTATAGCTTTCAGGGGAAAGGTTTGGAAGTTAAAGGCTTTCGAGTGATAAAATCTGAAATCCGCGTGCTCGGTGTGGACGACGGAAAATTTGTTCCGCATACCGAGGGCGTTGTGATTGTTGTTGGTGTTGTTTTCAGGGGTAGTTGCTGGCTTGATGGAGTAATGCATACTCGAATCGCAATCGACGGCTTTGATGCTACTGAACAGATAGCTTCCATGATTAACAGTTCGCCTCATTGTAAACAGTTGCGTTTAGTAATGTTAAACGGAATAACGTTTGCTGGTTTTAACGTGGTGGATATCAAAAAACTAAATTTGGCAACAAAGCTCCCGGTTATTGCCTTAACGCGTGACAAACCTGATTTAGAAGCCATTCGCAAGGCGCTTAATAATTTGCCTAAAAGTGAAGAGCGTTGGAGAATGATTCTCGAGGCAGGAGAAATCCATGAAGTCTGTTGCCATGGCAAGCAGATTTACATGGGGATAGCTGGAATTTCATTGGTTGATGCCCGAGAGATTGTTGAATTGACGTCGATAAGAAGCAGTTTTCCCGAGCCTCTGCGCGTTGCACATCTTATTGCTTCTGGAATCAGCCCTTGATTTTGGCCCGACTTGGAAAAGGTTTAAAAGTCACAATGCTAAGGGAATCAAAAACGGGTAGTGAATAACGGACTATGGAATTTTGCCCTAAGTGTGGTTCGCGTCTTGAGCCAAAGAAATCCAAGAATGGTAAAGAGGCTTCTTTAGTTCTTGCGTGCCCAAAATGTGGGTATAAAAAACCCGAAGCCGGCGAAAAAGTTGAGCCAAAAGTGGCGTCGAAGGTTATTCAGCATAATCCTCAGCAGTTCGTAGCCGTTATAGGTAAAGAAGAGCAGAAATTGAATACATTGCCAACTGTGCGGATTGAGTGCCCAAGATGCGGGAACAACACGGCTTATGTTTGGCTGGTGCAAACCCGTGGAGCAGATGAATCTTCAACCCAGTTTCTCCGCTGCACCAAATGCAATTACACGTTCAGAGAATACAGCTAAACATTCAGATTTTAAAGACAAAATTCTGAAGCTTGCTTTGTCGTTGAGAAATCACTCAAAAAACAATTAGCGCGCTAACGGGGAAATCCGAGACAGAGCCATTTCTTCACTTAAGGAAATTAGGGCAAATGTGATATACGAGTTGGGCAAATTAAGCATAATAAGGTGCTGTTGTCACGCCTCGATTGACTGTACCTATGGTATTGCCTCGTCAGGAAGATGGTTTTTCTTGTGTTCCAAGATGTGTCAAGATGATTTTCATGTACATCGGCAATTCATTTGAAGGACGTGCGCCAGACTTCGACTTAGAAAGGATAGGGAAAATAATTGAAACAAAAGGCGACGGAACTTTCCCTGAGAAAGTTTTAAACTTAAACTCGAATAAAATCAGTGAGGTTGCTTCAGCTATTCCTTCTATTGAATTTGAACTAAAGTTGAGCCCACATTCATTAGACGAAATAGAAAGCGAGATAGTCGATAAACAACCTCCAATTGCTTGGATTAGACTGTATGATGAAGAGCACATAAAAAAATGTGCTCATGCTGTCGTGATTACGGGTATAGAGAGGGAAAAAGGTCTGGTTTATTACAATGATCCCATATTCGGCGAGAAAACCGCAAGAATTACTGATTTCGTTACTCTATGGGATGAGGAAGACCGTATTCTAATAAAAGTTAAAATAGGTAAAAAGAAACAAAGGATGTTAGAGGAATTTGACCAACAAAAACCAATTGCTTAAAAAAAGAGGGTTTGAACAATGGGAATGAGCGTTAAGTCTTTAATTCGTAATTATACAATCCAACATTACGGCAACCTCATTTCTGTTGGAGAGCCAAAGTTTGATCCTGAAAGAAAAGCGTGGATTGCAGAGTTGCAATCTGACTATCCTCGAATAATCCATGATGATCGCTGTCCTGAAGAAAGAATCGTGAAGTTTCTCTCTCTCCGAAGGCTTGGAACTATTAAAGTGGAAGAAAATCTTGAGTCTATAGAAGCGACATCAAGAGAAGATTGTGTGAATAATCTTTCAGGCTATCTCAATTTATGGCAAGACCGAGTTGAAAGGATCATTGTTAGAGCATCATCTGATAATTTAGCTAACACAAATGAAGCTAAGTTTTTTTTGGGCAAGATAGGAACGATTATCTCTCGTCTAAAATGGAGTAAAGTGATATTGGACAGTGAAATAGATGCATTTCCCGATGAAAAAGCAGGAAAGTGGAGAAGATACTTACAGTTTCTTGAGAGTTTAGAAATAGTCGAGCATAAGGACAATGGCTATTCTTACGGGAATATGTTTGCAGAGCTTAGCTTTGGAAAAGATAATAATTTCGAGGAAATAAGCACTGCAATACTGTCTCATATAATCAAGACACGTTATTCTGCATTGAGAGATACTTTTGGCATTTCTCAACTTGAGACAGTTGTTCATGTTGACAGTTGTTATTACAGACCAGCACTTGAGGCTGAAGAATTAATTTACTGGAATAAAGACTCATTTGAGCATCACATAAATATGCTGTATGGGAGAAGATCAAATGTTTACTTCAGACTGCCCTACATTCTTGAGGAACTAGTAAACACTAAAGCATTAGAATATCAAGACAAACTCTATTTTGGAAACGAAGCCCTTTTCAAAGAAATGCAGAAATCAAAAGACGAAATTGCAGAGTTAGCTTTGCCGAGAGCGTAAACAATCCAAGAGGTTATTTTTTCTTTCCAAATTGAAAATCGCGATAGTTTGTGAAGCGCCGCTTGACTCTAAATTTATCCAATTCTCATATAATTTAAATTTATTTTTAAGTGCATGTTTTTTCTGGTTTGGATAGGGCAATTTATTTATTGCTAAATGTGTAATCAAAAGCTATATAACTTCACAGTAATATGCATAAGCGAGGGAAGAAAACCATGTTCAAGCTCAAAGTGTCTGACGCTAAACTCTTAAGAGACATGGCTACAGCCATCTCAATCCTTGTAGATGAAGCAACATTCAAAATCGACCCTGAGGGCTTAAAACTCCGAGCGATGGATCCGTCACGGGTTGCCATGATTGATTTTGAATGGCCAAAATCCATTTTTCAAGAATACGTCTCGACAGAGCCAGCCAAAGTATGCATTAACATAAGCGAACTACTAAAACTCCTAAAACGCGCTGGAAGAGACGAGGCAGTTGAGTTGTCTCTCGATGATAAAACTGGACGATTACAAATAGTAATAACTGGAAAGTACAGTCGTGACTTTACAATGCCAACCCTTGAAGCCTCAGAAGAAGAAGTTCCCACTCCGAAAATAACCTTCAACGTAAAAGCTAAAACCACAACCCAAGGCTTAAGCCAAGCCATCGAAGACGCCCAACTAGTAAGCGACCACGTACGGATCGAAGCTGAACCAGAAAAACTAACCCTGAGCGCTTCAGGAGACTTAATGGGAGCAACCATAACTCTCCAGAAAGGCAGCGATGCGTTGCTTGATTTGGAAGTAAAAGAAAACGCCAAAGCAACATTTAGCTTAAGCTACTTATCTGAAATTATAAAAGCGGCTTCAGCCACATCAGACATTGCGACGCTTGAATTCTCAACCGATATGCCTGTGAAAATAGACTTTCAACAACAGACAAAAGAGGGAAAGTTAACCTTCTTCTTGGCGCCAAGAATCGAAACAGAATAACGTGACTTAGATTGCAAATGGAATCGGCAGGGTTCACAAAGAACGATTTAGCAAAATACCCCTTTTTAAAAGAAACCGCCGAATACATCAAATCTTTAGACCTGCAAATAGACAATTTGGCAAGCATGGGCACAGATCAAATTCTAAAACGTGCTGAAGAACGGGTAAACAAAGCGATAACAGACATTCGGGTACCTAAATCCCTAAAAAATCTTGACGATGAAATTACTTCCTTTCCGATTGCTCTGCTCATAGTGATAGCTACTGAAAACTCTTTTATAAAAAAAAGATACGCGTTGGCAGAGGCAAAACAAGCGTCCAGCGACTTAATTAATCTCAATGAATCAAAAGAAAAAATCCTCAAGATAGCCAAAGATTTTGATTGGAAAATAAAACTAACACCTAAGGAAAGTCCGAATGCACCCTTAGAATTTACCGTCAGCTTCACTGATTACCTCAGAAATGCAGCCCATTTGCATGATAAAAAATGGAAACTATCCAACAGCATTCTTTCACATGGCAACATTTACTTAAACAAAAAAGATGTGGTACGATTACTGGAAGAAGAGATTCGACGAAGAATAGAAAAACGGCTAGAAGTAAAGCTTGCGAAATATCCGCCTGAATTAGCAGAGATCGCTGAAAGAGTCAAAAAGCTGGCGGCAGAAATCATTGGACAAACAGAAAATGAGGAGATGCCGAAGGTTGTTGTTCAAGCGGCTTTTCCACCGTGTATTAACGCTTTATATGCGGATGCATCAAAAAGTCATCATCTCTCACACATTGGACGATTCACGCTAACTTCTTTTCTTGTTAACATTGGAATGTCGCCTGAGGCTGTTAATGAATTATTCAAGACTTTTTCCGATTATAATGAAAGGTTAACCCGCTATCAAATTGAGCATATTGCAGGAGAAAGAGGCTCTGGAACACACTATATTCCTCCTCAATGCTCCGTGCTGCAAACGCATGGTGTATGCAAAAACAGCGATGATTTGTGCCGCGGTATTTATCATCCGCTTGCCTATTATAAGCGAAAACAAAAGCTTGCTTAACAGTTTTATTGGCTAAGATTTATTAGGTCACTATAGCAAAATAGGTTAGAGTCTTTATGCGTTATCAATTAATCGGCAATAATAACGTGGTCAGCTCCGAAATTGGGATAATTCTACCCACTTATCGAGAAGCAGATAGCATTTCTAACTTAATTGAAGACATTGAAGATTTAAAATTAAACGCTTCAATACTCGTCATAGATGATTCAAGCCCAGATGAAACCGCAAAAATCGTGCAAGAAAAACAGAACAAATACAGTAATATTCTTTTGTATGTTAGACCTAAAAAAAGCGGATTAGGCACGGCAATAACCGACGGGTTCAAATTTTTTTTGTCCTCAAAACAAGCACCAAAATATGTTGTTACAATGGATGCTGACTATTCCCACAACCCTAAAGCTATCCCGCAACTCATATCAAGCATGTATGAGTCTGATTACGGAATAGTAATCGGCAGCAGATACTGCAAAGGAGGCAGCATAGAAGGCTGGCCTTTCAGTAGAAAAGTAATTAGTCGAATTGCTAACTTTATCGCCAAGTTATCCCTTGGCTTAAAACCTCACGACTGCACCAGCGGCTTTCGCTGCTACTCCGTAAAGTTTCTAAGAGCAACCATTAGCAACTTGCACAGTCATACTTATGAGATTCAAATAGAAACCATAAGGCAAGCCGTCTTGAGGAATTTTAACGTAAAAGAAACCCCGATTCTGTTTGTTAACCGGAAACGCGGGAAATCCAAGCTCTCTTGGACTGAAATCGAAAGCTACCTGACTTACACTTTAAAAGCGGTCTCACGTTCGTAAGTTTGGTTTGTTAAGCAATGTTTATTTTAGTTAATGGCAGAATCAAATACCCTGTTGGTTGCTTTCAATTAAAGGATGCCCGCTTATGAAACGCCCCAGCACTAAGGTTCTGTTGTTTATGGCTATTATAGTCTTAGTGCTAAGCGTAGTCCTTGCCACCATCAGCTTATTTCCAAGAAATTCAGGGAGTAATCAGTCATATTCTTTGGTTAACGATACTTTCCAATTAGGCCCAAACGAAACTTACATTGAAGGTTTAGGATCTTTTCGCGGCGGAGAAAACATTTCACTTTCAGTACAATGCCCAACCGCTTTCGAGAAAAACTTTTCCATTATTCTTCCCACTAGACCCTATTTTTTTATAATTAATGCCACCGTGGATTACTCTGTTTTAACACAATCAAACTTTACCTACTCCTTTATTGCAGAAGCTAACTACTATGAAACGGTTTTTGTCTCTGATTCACCTAATGTCGGCACGGTTCATTTCCAAGCATCTGACCAAGAACCAAACAGGATCTTTCCATATTCGTGGCTTAACGAGCCCTCAAAAATTGTGTTCCTGCTAAGTTTAGGTCTAACAATGCTTGCAATGTTAAAAATGGTATCATCCTCTACTAAATTCAAATCAAATACGCTCAGTTTACCATCTCTTAGCAAGAAAAACAGCCGATACCTCTTAATTTTACTTTTATTGTCGCTGATGATTTGGCTTTTTCTCATAGCAGTAAACTCTAATCCACTTGCAACATTCGAAAACTGGTATACAGATAATGCCCGGGACACTTATGTTTCCAGTCTGTTTCTTAAAGACGGTTTTTCAATTTTTAATCAACCTTTAGGCAAACTATCAAACCTTGACAATTCACACTACAAGTTTGTAACATGGCCAGAAATGCCGCACCTATACCCATTAGGCAGCATTCTCTTGTACTTGCCATTTGGTGTTCTTCTCCAAAAGGGTTTTGCCTCGTCCTTGATTTACAAAACTGAGATAGCCATATTTCTGATATTTGCCACTGTTTGCGTTTATTTTTTCCTCAAAAATTTCTTACAGAAAGACATGGCTTTGCTCCTCAAGCTTTTGGGAGTTTACATTATTTATGTTAGTCTAGTAGTTTACGCTGCTGACGGCATGTTTGATTCTGTTGCTTTCCTGTTTTCTTTATCTGCCCTTTACATGTTTGTGAGGAAGCGTTACGATTACTTCTTTTTGCTTACTGCCGTTTCTGTATTTTTTAAATATGAAGCAGGCATTTTCCTTTTGCCCCTAATCGTTGTGGGTTTAATCAAACTTTTCCAGACAAACAAGCTAAGCAATTTACTAAGAAATAAAGCTGTAATTGCCGGTGCCATCTTTGGGTTTGCCAGCATCTTCACTGCTTATTTAAGCGCGCCGTACTTTCTGGCTGCTGGACCACGTTTAATAATGAATGGCATCAACGCTTTTTCATCCAATTTGCAAATTTCTTGGGGGCTTCAATCCTTCCTAGTTTTGCTGATACTGGTTGTCACTTTGGCTTACGCACTTTACATGCTTAACAAGAACAGTTTGCTTTCTCTGTCAGCGCTTTTTCTTCTCTTGCCAAGTTTTATGCTGCCTTACTTCCAAAATTGGTACCTGCCTTTCATTTTTGTGTACGTTCTGATTCCTCAGCAGAAAAAAGAAATAGAGATAACCGCCATCTGGTTAATGTTTATTATTTTCATGCTCGCTTTCGGTGCGGCCTTCTTTAATTTACTTCTGGGTCTTTAAATTGTCTGAAGTTTTGATTAAACTTTGAAATAATATGCATTTTGGCTAGTTGGGCGGTATATAGATAAATTTGGGTGGAGTAATCATTATAATTAAAGGGGCAAGGGGAACATGGAGGCTTCTCGAGACTTCGTTTATCAAAAATTCTGCGAATACTACCGAGACCCCTCCACTGTTATTCCTGCACCGATTCTTCTTAGCCAAAGAGAATTTGGCTATCTGCTCTTCAAGGAACGGTTTATGGTTAGGCACCAAAGTTTTGAAGGAATCAGCAGCCTCAGGTCAGCGCTGAAACAAACTGTTCCATCAGATGTTTATCATTCTTGCGCTTACTATGAAAACCCCGATTTTGACATGGACAAAAAAGGCTGGTTAGGCGCTGACTTAGTCTTCGACATAGACGCCGATCACATTCCAACTTCCTGCAACAAAATCCACGATGAATTCACCTGCAGCAAATGCGGCTTCAGCGGCAGAGGAATAACTCCCGAGGTCTGCCCAGCCTGCGAAGGAACAAAATTTGAAACCAAAACTTGGCCTTGCGAGCTTTGCATAAAATCAGCTCGAGAAGAGACCGCCAAACTGATTGATATGTTAGAGAACGATTTTGGTTTTTCTTTAGATGAGTTGCATGTGTTTTTTTCTGGTCACCGAGGATACCACGTGCATGTTGAGAATGAAGCAGTACGTTCATTAGATGCTATGGCGAGGAAGGAAATCGTTGATTACGTTACCGGATTAGGCTTAACTGTACTAGATAAAGGCGCAAAAGAGAAACGAGGAAAGCGCGCGGCTAAAAAATTTAATCTGCACAATTTTGGCTGGAACAAGCGATTAAAATTGGGAATGCAAAATTTTCTGCTAAACGCAACTGGGGAAGATTTGAAAGATATTGGTTTAAAGAATAATGCACTTTTGAAGAACAAGGAAGTTATCATTAAACGTTGCATAAACGAAGGTCGATGGGACAGCATTAACGAGGTCGGTGTTCAAACATGGCTAAAACTGGCTGAGCATGTGAGGGATTTGCAGTCCTCAAAGATTGATACGGTTGTCACTACTGATATTCACCGTTTAATCAGGATGAACGGTACCTTGCATGGTAAAACGGGACTAAAAAAAATCGAGTTTCCAGCTAAAAAACTGCAGGATTTTGATCCGTTTACTGGAGCGGTAGCTTTTAAAAAGGGCGAAGTAAAAGTGTTGGTCTCTGATGTGCCAGAGTTTAAGTTGAGTGGAGAAACGTTGGGTCCATACAAGAATGAGATCAAAGAGTTGCCTGTTGCGGCGGCAGTGATGCTTATCTGTAAGGGAAGAGCTAAGGTGGCAAACTAAATGTACAATGAACTTTACGCGGCATGGCGAAGAGAAATTGAAGAGGCTTCGCTTGGAGGTTTACAGCCTGACTTCTACGCTAGAATAGCAGATTACCTGAGGCGTATAAGCGAAGAGAGCAGGATGCTTGATAAAAAATCAGTTAAAATAAACCTGCTGGACCGTGAGTCGCAGAACGTTAAGCGGATGCTTGAGGAGCTGCTTTGGGCAAGATACAAAAAATTAGTTGAAACAATCACGCAAAACCAAACGTTGCCCTCAGAGTTGTTAACGGTTGAAGAGGCCAAGATGTGCGAGAGTTTTGTCACTTTCAGCGGCGCGTACCGGAAGTTTGCTGAAGGTCTCATGCAGGGTCAAACTGTTAAAGTGGAAGCTGAAGTGAGCCATAAACGAATGACTTTAAGATTCACTAAAAATACTCCAGCCATTATCGGTTTAGACATGAAAACTTATGGTCCATTTATGGTTGAGGATGTTGCTTCTTTGCCCGTTGAGAATGCGAAGATTTTTGTTAAACAGGGCTTAGCCGTGTTGGTTGAGGTTTCCTGAGGTTTTCGTGGTTAGAGTTGATTTTCCACTTTTAATTTTTCGCCATAAACCTTGGCTTACAAGAATAATTAGTGGATAAGAAACAATCCATGCTATCGCGTATAGTGGGCCATAATAGAAGTGGAACGTTTGCACTTGGGGTGAGTTTACGCCGTACTGCATGCCAATGTTGAAGAGGGTGACTATCCGCATAACATTTATGAAATATGTGACGGTTGCGCCAATGATGAAGTATCCTGTTTTAGCTTTCCAAGAGATTGGCATCTGCTGCAAAAACACCAAAACCACAGCCGTATAAATAAGAAAGCTCTCAATTCCTGCACAAGGCCAAGCTATAGAGAATTTAGCTGTTCCCAACGGTCCTGCAGCCTGCAACGTCGGCATACCATTTTGTGTTACAACCGAAGTTGTGCATCCCATCAAGCCTAAAACGCGAGCGGCAAGCGCAGTTGTTGTTGGAACAAACATTTGGAATGGTGTAAACTCCCCGTTGGGAAAAACGTTATCAATAGTGTATATGACTCCGACTAAAGCGGCAAACAAAGCGGGTAAAGCAAAACCTGCTAAACCCTTTTTCCCAAAAGACAGGAAAATAGTTAAGCAAAAAAGACCTGCGAAAACAAGGTATTCAATTGCAAGAGGCATTGAATCGTAAAAAGCAACGCCGTTTTGCAGGGATAAGTTTGCAATTGCGGCGTTTAAGCCAAAATAATACTCCGAAATCACGTATATTGTAGGAAGTGACAAGGCTATGGCAACAGCGGCGAGCTTTGTTTTGTTCTGCTTGCTTATTTTTGACTTGAAGATTTCCCAATTGAGAATAAACTCCAGCGCTATCAACCAAATAAAAAATAACTGGAAGGTTCTGCCCTTCCACATTACCTGGAAAGAATCTTGAACGCTAAGATTAAGGTACGAATCGAATGGGTTCAGCCCAAACAGCAGAGCCAACGGAACGACGAAAGCAAACAATGGCAACAGCTTAACTATGGTGTCTGAATGCTCTTTGAGTTTTGAAAGAATTTGCATCAAAGCATTACCTGCAAACTGGATATCAACTAAAATCATTTTCTGTTTAAAAAGAATGCTCCTTTCTTCCAGTTTTCAGTCTGCCAGGATAGACCAGCAATAAATTACAGACCCTTTCGTTTCATCTGGGGTTTAGGCTGAAGAAAGACGAAGGTTCTTGTCTAAATTCTCGTAGGTAACTCCTTATAAAGCGGGTGCCAGCGGTAGGGTAAGTGCAATATTACTATGGAATTACCCAAAGAACCCTAAAAGGGGTATACTATTTGCTTTGTCTTTTCAGTAGCTAAAAGACGGTATCCCTGCGGGTAAGTCAATTCTTTGACAAGTTTTTGAATCCCTAGAAGCACTAAGGCGTTTTATTGACTGCTCAAGTAAGAAGGCTATGGAATTTTCTCCAAGTGCTAGTTCGATTGGCTGAAGCCCAAGTTTATAGCAGATAGGTGAAAAAGTATAAGAATGCGTATGTTTCTTTTATGCAAAGCTGGTAGTGAACAAGGTGAATGTTCCTAAAGAAGTTAAAACTTACTGTCCGAAATGTAAAGCTCATCAAATTCACAGTGTAACCCTCTACAAGGCTGGAAAGCGTAGAGCCTTAGCTCATGGCGAACGTCACCACGCAAGAGAAAAGCTGGGTTATGGTGGACAAAAATATCCGCTTCAAAGAGAATTTGCGAAAACAACCAAAAAACAAACTCTGCGGTTAAAATGTAAAGTTTGCAATTACATGAGACATAAAGACGGTATACGCCTCAGAAAACTAGAAATACAATAATAATGGGGAGAAAAAGGCATGTCTGAATGGAGCAAACTTATTCCAAAACCAAGAAGCGTTTTCCTTAGAGTCAAATGCTCAAAATGCGGCAACGAACAATTAATCTTCAGTAACGCTGTTAACAAGATAACCTGCAATGTGTGCGGAGAAACACTGGCTGAACCCTCTGGCGGAAGAGCAAAAATCAAAGGCGAAGTACAAGCGGTTCTTGAATAAGGGATGACGAAATGAATGGCTGAGCGTAAGCCCGAATGGCCAGAAGCTGGTGACATAGAACCCGCCACCATAGAAACCCTCACGGATTATGGCGCTTACGCTAAACTTGATGAATACAACAGAGGTTTACTTCGCGTCTCAGAAATCTCGTCTGCAAAAAATATTAGAAAGCTTATCTCAAACGTCACAGAATCGGGCGGGCAAGGTACTTTTAGAAGGGAAAAATAGTTGGTTTGGCAATTACGCAAATGCCTAAACTGCGAAAAATATACACTTAACAGAAAAAGTTGCCCTTACTGTGGTGGACCCGTCAGAATTCCACATCCACCCAAATTCTCGCCTGATGATAAATACCTTAAATACCGAATGGCAATGAAAAGGAGTAGCACAACATGAAAGAAACATACATCAAAGAATTTGCCCAAATTGAACCAAACAATCCTATTCTTATCGAGGGTCTTCCAGGTTTAGGGCTTGTTGGTAAAATCGCCCTTCGCTACATGATCAAACAGTTAAAAGCCAAAAAGATTGCTTATCTCTACTCGCCTCATTTTCCATATTTTGTCCTTGTCAACAAAAAAGGTAACGTTCGCCTTTTAAGAGGCGCATTCTACTACTATCAAAATCCAAACGGACCGAACGATCTAATTCTGTTTACCGGCGATAGCCAATCGCAAACAATCGAGGGGCAATACGAAATCGCTGATCGGATGCTAGACTTCTCAGAAAAGTACAAAGTTAAAACAATCGCGACAATCGGCGGTTACCGAATGGAGCCAAAAGAGAAACCTAAAGTTTTCATAGCTGCAACTTCACAGGAACTGTTAGACAAAGCACAGCAAGCAGGCGCAAAACTTAGCACTTCAGGAAGCCCAATTGTCGGAACAGCGGGATTAATACTTGGTCTAGCGCGGTTCAAAAAAATAAGCGCTCTCTGCCTGCTTGGTGAAACACGCGGTTACCTTCCTGATCCCCTTTCGGCAAAAAGCGTTTTAGAAGTCTTGAAATCCACCTTCAACTTCGACTTAGACCTAAAAGGATTGGATGAGGAAATTGCCAGGGCAGAAACAATGGTGATTCGCCTGCAGCAAATTGAAGAAAAACGAGCGTTGCAAGCTGAAGAAACACGTAAAGAAGAAGATAAAAAAACCACTTACATATCTTAAGCAAAGCTTACCTTTAATACATCGACGATTCTTTGGGCTGCTGTGCCGTCTCCGAAAGGTGAAGCATAGGGCAACTCGGCTTTATTTTTAACCGTTTCTTCCATAGCTGCCAAAATATTTTTCCCGTCTGTTCCAACCACTTTAGCGTATCCTGCTTCCACCGCTTCTGGCCTTTCGGTTGACAAACGCATTACCAGTACTGGCTTTCGCATGCCTGGGGCAGTGGCTTCCTCTTGAATACCACCTGAATCAGTAATTATCAATTTACAGTTTTTCATCAAAATCAAAAAGTCCAAGTATCCCAAGGGTGGAAGAATCAACACGTTCTTTAATGCTTCCATTTGAGCAAGCATCCTGTTTTCTTGGAGTCTCTTTTTTGTTCGCGGATGCATCGGATAAACTATTGGAATTGGAGATTTGGAGAAAACATCCATAAAAGACTCAAGAACCGACACGTCATCAACGTTTTCCGCTCGGTGAGCTGTTGCTAAAGCGAACGTTTCAAAAGGAATTTTTTTCATTATAGCTGATTTTTTTTCGGCAATAGGCAAATGCTGGATTACCGCGTCGATAGCCGTGTTCCCGGTCAGGTAAATTTTGCCCCAAACATTTTCTTTCAAGAGATTTTCTTTTGCTCTCTCTGTTGGCGTGAACAAGTATTCCGATAAGTGATCAGTTAAACGACGGTTATGTTCTTCAGGCATGCGCAGGTCAAAACTTCTCAAACCAGCTTCCACATGCCCAATAGGAACCACCCGTTTATTAGCCGCTAAAGCCGCGGCCAATACGCTGTTCGTGTCGCCTTCAACCAAAACAATTGAAGACTCAATCTTCTCCAGCAGCTGATCCATCTTATTCATTATTTCTGCTGTTTGCGCTCCAGGCGAAGAGGCTTCAATTTTAAAGGAGTAGTCAGGTGTTGGCAACTCGAGGTTTTCAATGAATTGCTGAGCCATATTGTAATCGTAGTGTTGACCGCAGTGGACAAAAACTGATGGGATTTTGGTTTTGTTTAGGGCTCTGATTACTGGAGCCATCTTGATTATTTCAGGCCTAGTTCCCGCAACAACTATTACTGGTTTCATCGTTTGATTCGCTTTTTTTAGGTTTTCTTTAGGCATCCTTCTCTGGGTTCATAGATTGTTCCTTCACGCAGCAGTTGGCTTATCATGCGTTCAACTTCGCCTCTCGGTATCTTATGCGTTGTTTCCAGTTCGTTGACAAGTGCGTCTTTCTCAACTATGCCTGTCACTTTCTCCATTTCCATCAGCACTGAAAGGATAACACTCAGTCTATCCCTGATGCTTTTGGACCTTCCAGTCATTATCAAATCAATATCCACTTTGTACGAGGACAAGTCAATTCCCACTTCTTCCAGAGACCTCTTCATAATGACTATAGCCGCCTCTGCATCTTCACCCGTCACTTCCTTTCGTAATGCAACGCGTGCCCTGGCTTCTGAGATACGAACAAGCGATTCCAACTGGCGTGCAGTTATTGCCACTGGTGAACCTTCAGTTTCGCTTGCCGCGCGCATGGCTAAGTAAAAGTCGCTTAGCCGCTTTAATGCTTCAGTACCAAGTACAGGCTTAATCCCTTTAGCATAACCAACATATTTCCGCAGCAACTCCGCATCGACCGGTGCTTCCACAGGGCTTACTCCTCTGCGATGAATTTCCAAGATGTGCTGAGACATTTTACTATCTGCTTCCTTGTTAGGCACATCGCGAAGCACGAAAATCAAGTCAAAACGCGAAAGAATAGTTACTGGCAAAGGAACATTTTCGGCGACAGTTCTGTTCGGCTCATACCTGCCTAAAGACGGGTTAGCCGCTGCTAGCACTGCAGTTCTAGCGTTCAGTGTGGCGACAATTCCGCCTTTCGCAACCGAAACCGTGTGCTGCTCCATCGCTTCGTGAATGGCAACTCGGTCTTCAGGGCGCATTTTGTCCATTTCGTCGATGCAAGCTATTCCTTTGTCGGCTAGCACCAGCGCGCCTGCTTCCAGCGACATGCTTCCGCCTTTTTCTCTGACTACTGCAGCGGTTAAGCCCGCGGCGGTTGTTCCTCTACCCGAAGTATAAAGTCCTCTTGGCGCTATTCTGGCTACGTACTGGAGAAGTTGTGATTTGGCGGTTCCTGGGTCTCCGATTAATAAAGCGTTCATTTCTCCTCTTATGTTTATGTCTGGCAGGCTTTTGGAGACTCCGCCGAAGAGCAGGTACATTATGGCTTCTTTGATGTGCTCGTAGCCGAAGATTGATGGAGCTATCGAACTTATTATTTTCCTGTGCACCCATGGGTCTTTTGCGAGCTCACGCATTTTTTCCTCTTCTTCAGGTGTAGGCGGCGACGTTTCGGGTTCTTTTCCGAGCACTTCTACTGAGTTAGCGTCAAGTTGAAGGATGAATGTTCGGAGTTTTCCCATTCCCATCAGTGAAGGGGCAAAAGCGCGGACGATTCCGACTATGGCAATGTGGTCTCCTGGTCTTGCAATATCAACTATGTCGTCGCCGACAAGTTTCACGGCTAATGTACGTGGTAATTGTCCTGGAGGTAAATCTTCAGGTTTTTCCTGCAGTCGGAGATCTTGGGAATCTATAAAGGTTGATTCTTCTTGTACAAACTCGAATGGTCCATCTCTTCCGCAGTCAGGAGCTTGACATATTGCTGGTGATTTTAGGAATTGCCCTGTTTGTTCTTCCATGTTCATGGTTCCACATCGTTTGCATTTGAAGGCTGCTTGCAAGACCATTGGTCGGACAGGTGTGGCTCTGACTATTATGCCTTCAACCATGACTAGTTTTGCCATTTGTCTTGAGCCGAGTTTTCTTAGTTGTTCTTTTCCAAGGAGCTTCACGATTCTGGGGTTAATTTTTTCTATTTTTTCAGCGTATTCCGCGTCTTCTATGCGGAGTTGTTCGTATGCTCCTTTTCCCGCATGCTGAAGATATTCTTCTGGTTTTTTGAGTAATTGTTCAGCGAGTGCTTGGTCAAATCCATAAAGTTCTTCGAAATCGATTGTTACTGATCCTTTTCCTGTGATGGCTAACTGGGCGATTCTTTGGCGGTACTTCTCTTTCTTGAAGAACTCTTGAAAACGCTGCTGCGGGTCCACTGTTAACTGTTCGTTAGTCATCCTTACTTTTCTCCTTCACTTTCTAGAATCTTTGTTTTCCATTCAGAGATTATTTTAACTAGTTGTTCATAGAGGATTTTTTCTTCGCTTGTAAACTTTTTCATCACCTGCTCACTTTGGTTCGGAGCAGAGGATAGAGCAACTATTTTTTTTAGCCTAGAATTTACGATGTCACGCGCTAATTGCTTTGCTCTATCGTACTCTTGGTATTTTTCCGATTGCTTTGAGGCTTGATCTTTCAAATCAGAGATAAACCTGCGAAGTTTAGGGTAAAAGTCATCTGAAAGCTCAGATATTTGTCCTGGAATTTGTACGCCTTCTTTCCATTGCACCTTAAAAAGTTTAGTTGCATCCAACACATCGTCCTCTCGGAAATGGACCATTCCGGAGCTCGCTAACTCTTTTGCCACCCAAAAATAAACTTCATACTCATTTCCTTCATCAAAGGGACCGACAGTTAATCCGGCAAGTTTAATTTCGGGGCAATTCCTGTTTGCCACAATTTTAACCAGCGAGTTCTCATAACAGAAATCTAAGGTGTAAATTTTCGCTGCCAACTCCCTTTTCTCTCCCGAGTCCGTTTATTTTCCCTTTTGTGGGGTTCAACAGATATAGCAAGAACAGTTTTAAGCATTTGCACTAGAAAAAGCAAAGCCGAAGAAAGCTTGTCATCTTCTGGCGAAGAGAGTTATAGATGTGAAACAAAAAGCCAAAAGACAATTAAAGGCTATTCTTTGAAGTAGTTTTCCTTGTTATACTGGTTCTTGTGTCCTCTGGGTCAAAAATGGTAATTATTTTCCAAGATCACCGTTTCAAAGCTTTTCTTGTCGATGTTTAATCCAGAGGCAAATTCCAAACCGCAATTTTTGCATTTCAGGTGAGCATCGGCATGCTATTCCTTCTTTTAGCATTAACCATTTATTGCGTTCGTTAGATAATAACTTTAAAGGGTCAGAAATGAAAGAAGTCGTTTACATAATTGGCGCAGGTATAAATCAAGTAGTAAAAGACTGGGATGGTGACTCACCGCCATTATTATCAAATTTCTTCAATGTCGCCTTAAGAAAAAGGAAGTTTCGCGAAAAGCATTACGTTGAGCAAATTCAAAATGTATATGATTATATAGAAAAGCATTTCAAAAAGAATATAGATGATCTTTCTGAGTCACCATTCGACTTGGAATTGTGTTTTTCATTGTTAGAGCGTCAAATCAAGGAGGCGCAAGTGAAAAACGAAACCGAAGAACTGCGAAGATTGGTCAATGTGCATTTCCGACTGAAGGCGTTTGTAGCCGAAGTTCTTTCCGATTTCGAACACTTTGCCGATAATTCCCACACGATGAGAAATTTTGGAAAAGTAGTTTTGCACGAACAACCCACATTAATCACTTTTAACTATGATTGTTTGCTTGAATCAATATTGGAGCATGCTTCTGGAGTAAACATATCTGTTCCTTATCAATACTTGAGGCACAATCCACTTGAACGGGAAGAGCTTTCCGATGAATTATTGATTTACAGTCATTGTAATTGGAACAGACCTTTGGGATATGGATTCAAATTTGATGAACTCGAACTGCAACAAGCTGGCATTCCTGAGTTTGTTAAGGGAAGCAGATTTTATTCTGTTTCGCAAAATCAGCTCTACTCAAAGCCTTTGCTCAAATTACATGGTTCACTTAACTGGTTCCGATATCTTCCAATAAGGAGCTTTCCGACTTTTCCTGGAGAGACGCAGCCAGAGCTTGGCGAAAGAGCATCCTACGTAATATTATATCGTGGAACTTGGTGGTTCGGTCGACCTCCGGATTGTGCTGGTTGGCTTATCGATCCCGTAATAATTACGCCGGTTTTGTACAAGGACGAATATTACAATGAGCGACCATTTAAAGAAATCTGGGAACATGCTAGAGATGCCTTAGCCAAATGTAAAAAATTAGTTATAATTGGCTATTCCTTTTCCCCAACCGATTTTTCAACCAAACGGTTACTAATTGAGTCTCTAATGGAGAATGACTTAGAAGAGCTCGTCGTAGTGAACCCTGATTACAATGTCTTGAAAGTTGCGAAGGACCTTTGTCATTTTTGCGGCGGGTTAACTTGGTACAGTAATTTAGACGATTATTTAAAATCGTTTTCTAAAATAATCCGACTAGAAACTAAGATGGAAGAAATACCAGAAGAAAAACTGCCTAAAGATACTTCGCCACATGATGTTTACGCTAAATGTAAGACATGTGGAATTGAGTTTAAGGTTGGAATTCGAACAAATCCACGCTCTTTTGCCACATCCCAATTCATTGGAAACGTTGCTGAATGCCCGAATGGCCACGCTAACTCATATGACAAGGATGACTATATTTTAAAGAAAGTCCAGAATGAAAAAATATAGGTGTTACCGCGATAGTCACCAAATTTTTTAGTGCCTTTGGAAATAGGCGCCGTCATGGCCATAGTCCTAGTGTTTTTATGGCGTTAGCCACTCTTCCCACACCCAGCATTAACGCGCCTGTGCGCATGTCACTCTCTTCCTTCTCCACGATAGCGGCAACGTCGTTGAATGCTTTGGTCATTTTGGCTTCTAGTTTCCTGTTGACTTTTTCCAGTGGCCATTGTTCGCGGGTTAGGTTTTGGACCCATTCAAAATAGCTCACCGTTACTCCGCCGCTGTTGGCGAGGATGTCTGGGATTAGGCAGATGCCTTTTTCGTATAATGCTTTGTCAGCTTCGGGTGTAGTCGGTCCGTTTGCTGCTTCAGCGACCATTTTTGCTTTAATTTTGTCGGCGTTTTTTCGTGTGATTTGGTTCTCCAACGCTGCTGGGATAAGCACGTCGCAGGGCAATTCAAGGAGTTCCTCGTTGGTTATGTTTTTGCAGTCCTTGTAGTTCTGGACAGAGCGTGTTTTTTCTTTATGCACAAGAACATCCGGCGGGTTTAAGCCATCAGCACAGTAGATTCCTCCTGTGGAGTCGCTTACGGCTATTATTTTGCAGCCTACTTCTTGTGCCGCTACTGCTGCGTGGTAGCCGACGTTGCCGAAGCCTTGGATGGCTACGGTGGCGTTTTTTAGTTTTAGGCCGCTGTTTTCTGCCGCTTGTTTTACGCAGTGGATTACTCCTCTGCCTGTGGCTTCCGTTCTGCCCCATGAGCCTCCGATTTCAACGGGTTTTCCGGTGACGCTTTCGGGTATGCTGTAGCCTTTCATTTGGCTGTAGGTGTCCATTATCCAAGCCATGGTTTGCGCGTCAGTGTACATGTCTGGCGCCGGAATGTCGCGGTGTGGTCCCAAATATTCGAAGATTAGGCTGACGTACCTTCTTGTTAATCTTTCAAGCTCATGTTTGCTCATTTTTTTGGTGTCAACACATACGCCGCCTTTTGCTCCGCCAAATGGTATATCCGCTATTGCGCATTTCCAAGTCATCAACATTGCCAGCGCGGTGACTTCATCAAGGGTAATGTTTGGGTAGTAGCGGATTCCGCCTTTGAATGGTCCACGCGCATCCCAATGTTGCACTCGGATGCCGTTGAATACGCCGACGGTCCCGTTGTCCATTCGGATGTCGATGCTGACGCTGATGGAGCGTTTTGGCAAGCTGAGCATCTTATGTATCCCCGAATCCAACTGTAACTTTTTGCAGGCTAGTTTAAGTTGGGAAAGTGAGACGGTTAATGTTGTGTGTTCTTCAGCCATAAATCGAGCCTTCTGCAATAAGTGTTAATTATAAAATGGCTAGATAAGATTTGCCTTTGGCGGTTTTCTGTGTGTTTGGTTGATGCTTCTGTATACCGATTTCTTTTTCTAATGGCTTGTTGCTTCTTGGATTGGGATTGTAAGTTTTTGTCTTTGTCTTTTGCCTCTTATTAGCCTGGGCTGTTCACGGTCCACATAAGAATATGCTCTTTGAGGCACAACGGAAAAAAGATATAAGCTTCCAAGTTAGTTCTTTCTAGCGTGAAGGTTTTTAGTAATGGATAACAAAGCCAAAGTTAGCATATGCCTTGTTGCAATAATTTTTCTGTTCGGTACGCTCCTTTTGTCAGGTGTAGCTTTTGCGCAGCAGGGGCAGGGGCAGCAGTCTGTAAAGATCACTGTAACGGATGGGGTAACAGGCAAAGCGGCAGTGGGTGTTACAACATCGATTCTGTCGTCAAGCGGGGCAGTAGTTCAAAACTTGGGCACGGTGCCTCAGGGCGGAACAGAGGTGTCTCTTCCTTCTGGACAGTACAGCGTTATCGTGCAAATAGGAATATTCGGTTTCCCAGTGACGTTAGAGTCTTACTCTTTTGATACCTCTAAGGCAACCACAATCGAGATTACAGTGACAGCAGTTATCATACCAATCCAGTACTTGCCTCTCCTAATCTACATAGTAGTTTTCATCATAATTCTTGCCATAATTATTTCCATAATCCGACGATTACTCAAGCCCAAGCCCAAGAAACCGGTCGCCGCGGCAGGAACTGGAGGAGCTGCAGAACCTGCGGCTGCAAAATAGTACGATATAACAACTGAAGGCGCTGTTTGGCAACCGTCCGCAAAGCCGACATCAACGTTGATAAAAAGCTCCAGCTTATAGAAAAGAAATAGCGTCAAATAGCAGATCAACTCTAAACTCTCTAAACTTTTTAAGATTTGTTTGCTCTTAAGGAAGTTTTCAGATTGTTTGGGTACTAATTCAAGAAAGATTAAATTCTAATCCCAATCCCAAACCCAAAGGGTATTCTGGTCAATAATAATTGAGCTATCTTAATGCAGACAGCAGAATTGACTTTTTGGCTATAAAAAATTTCAAGGCTCAGCTCTCTTACGTGACCATGCGACTGGATTTTGAATTCATAAATCGTTTATCAGTTTGCGATTATATTAATCACAAGGAAGCTTAGAAATGGCGAAGATTAAGCAGGAAAGTGATGTTGCAGACTTTCTGTACTGCGCTTGCATTTTAGAAGAAAGAGCATATTTACTTTACAAGGATCTCGCCGACAAAGTGGATCTCCCGCTAATCAATTCTTTGCTGCTTCACATAGCATACGATAGTCGGAAGCATTCAGTAATCCTCAAAGGAATAAGCAAAAGCATTGCTAAGGCAAAAAAGATACCGAAAAATCGCGATCAGGAACTTTTTTTTGGTGAATCCTGGACGGTGATTGAGCATCTTGTAAGAGAGATTAACGATAAAGAAACAATACCTAAGGAGGACCTATCTTCGTTGGTACATAAACTTATGATTCTAGAGAACACTGTTGCTGATAAGTACTATTGTCTGGTTCAACTGAAGGCCCTTCGATACATGGCAAGAGAATTAAGCGAAATCTACAATTTGGATGTAAAAGACCTAAGGGACATTC
>Ga0326727_10003429_pt1 | contig 50758 bp, 41 predicted proteins | sample MB2enrmetagenome_FD_207643 | JGI IMG/M metagenome (GOLD analysis project Ga0326727, IMG submission 207643) | Lab enriched peat soil microbial communities from McLean, Ithaca, NY, United States - MB29MY | ecosystem: Environmental > Terrestrial > Soil > Wetlands > Peat | place: USA: New York... | reverse complement strand
CGAGAATCGCGGCCTCGATGGAGCTTTTCCGGCTGGGAGACCGGGCAGACATGCCGGTGCGGAAACTCTCGAGAGGATTGCAACAGCGCGTCTCGCTGGCTCGTGCGCTCCTTCATGAGCCGCGGTTTTTATTGCTGGATGAACCTTTCACGGGCCTCGACGCCTCGAGCGTGGATACCTTGGAGAGCCTGATGCGCCAGTTACCGGCTCAAGGGAAGGCGGTGGTATTCTCCACTCACGATTTCGAGCGTGGCGCCGCCTTGGCACGAAGGCTCGTAGCCCTGGAAGCCGGAAGGATCCGCTACGACGGCCCCGTGGGAAGCAGGCAGTAGGCAGAGGGCAGGAAGCAGTAGGCAGAAGGCAGTAGGCAGAAGGTTAAGAACTAGCCCTCTCCCTTGGGGAGAGGGTGTCCCGCTGCCGGCGCTTTCACCAGCCGGAGCGGGACGGGTGAGGGGTCTCTTGCACGAATCAACAGAGCAAGTCAAAAGTCAAAACGCAAAAGGCAAATTGCAAAAGTGCCGATCGCGTGTACCTTTGACTTTTGACATTTGCGATTTGCCATTTGAATTGTTCTTCCGCTTTGCGGACCTTTGCTTTCAGCATCAGGTCGCGCAACGAGGACGATGTAGCGTTTCGGGCTTCGGATTGGTTGCGCCAAAAGGGGCGGACCGAACGGGCAAGGGGGAGACTGTAGCTGATGGGAAGCTCTAGCCGGACAAAACGGGTTGGGAACGGAAGAGACCCCTCACCCGTCCGGCGACGGCTGGAGAAAACGCCGTCGCCGGACACCCTCTCCCCAAGGGAGAGGGCTGTTCATTCTTTCCCCTTTCCCCAAGGGAGAGGGCTGCTCATTCTCTCCCCGCTTCCCAGGGGAGAGGGCTGCTCATTCTTTCCCCTTTCCCCGAGGGAGAGGGCTATATATCCGACTTGCGTAACCCTGACTCCTGACTGCTGACTTCTGACTCCTGACTCCTAACCGCGTGCAAAGCCTCAAGATCATCTCGGCTATTCTCGTGAAGGACCTCCGGCTGGAATGGCGCAATCGGGAGACGCTGGCTTCGGTGTGTGTCTTCGGGATCCTGGTTGTCTTCCTGTTCAACTTTGCCTTCGCGCCGGGACGGGAAGAATCGTTGCGATTGCTTCCCGGATTATTGTGGATTTCCTTTGCGTTTGCGGGCGTGCTTTGTTTCAACCGCTCGTTTGCAGTGGAACGCGAGAATGCCGGGCTGGAGGGGATGGCGCTTGCACCGGTCGATCCCGGCCTGATTTACCTGGGGAAGATGCTTGCCAACCTGCTCTTCCTGGGCATAGCCGAGTGCGTCATCGTATTCGCCGTCAGCCTCTGGTATAATTTCTCTTTTATACCTTCACTCAGGTGGTTTGCGCTCATTACATTCCTGGGCACGGTGGGCTACGTCGCGGTAGGCACAACGTTCGGAGCCATCGCCGCCAACATTCACATGCGGGAGGTGATGTTGCCGGTGTTGCAGTTTCCAGTTGCCGTGCCGGTCTTGATCGCCGGTATCGAAGCTTCCACGGGGGCGCTCAAAGGCGACCCGCCGTCTAGTTACGCGAGCTGGATGAAGCTCGCGGCGAGCTTCGCGGTGATTTTCATTGTGCTGTCGTACCTGCTTTTTGAGTATGTTTTGGAGGAATAGTCCGTTGTCCGTTGTCCGTAGTCCGTCGTCCGTTGTCTAAAGGAGTCCTAGGATGCGGGTTCCCCTGTGATGCCGGGCACCAGCGAAGAATCCGGTCCAACGGACAACGGGCCACTGACAACTGACAACTGACCACGGACAACGGACCATGGGCAAAACCCTTCCCACAGTTCACCTCCTGGTTACGCTGGCGTGGATGATCCTGGCGTTCTGGATGATTTTTCTCTACGCGCCACAGGAGCTCACCATGGGCGAGGTGCAACGAATCTTTTACATCCACGCGCCCTCAGGATGGGTAGCAGGAACGGCGTATTGCATGGTTTTTCTCTGCAGCGTTGTCTATCTCTGGAATCGCTCTCCCCTCGCTGATGACCTCGCGCACGCCGCGGGAGAGGTGGGTTTTGTTTTCTGTTCGTGCCTCATCGTCACGGGCCCTTTGTGGGCAAAGCCGGCATGGGGAATTTGGTGGACCTGGGATGCCCGGCTGACTCTGACCTTTGTTCTCTGGATGCTCTTTGTATCCTATCTGATGCTGCGAAGTTACGTATCGAGTCCAGGGCGCGCAGCAACGCTTGCTGCCGTTGTGGGCATTATCGGGTTTGTGGACGTGCCGCTTGATTATATGGCGATCCGCTGGTGGCGGACACAGCATCCCCAACCCGTAATTGCCGGCGGGGAGGGTTCCGGGCTGGACCCTCGTATGTTCCTGACTTTCATGGTTTGCGTGGGCGCCTTTCATTGCTTGTTTAGCTACCTTCTGCTTCAGCGTTTTCGGCTGGCCGGCGCGCGGCGGGAATTGAGCGCTCTGCGACGCGCGCTGGCGATTCGCCCCTCTGAGGATTGACGTGCCTAACATCTATCTCTTCCTGGCTTTCTCCGCCCTTTGGGTAATTTTCTTTCTTTACGCCTGGAGTCTCTCCCGGCGGCAAGCGCGCTTGCGGAAAGAACTCGAGGAACTGAAGAGCAGCCTTGAAGGTGGGAGGGGAGTATGGAAATCCGATGTCCGCACTGTGGAAGAGAACAGTCAACCTCCGAGAACGACCTAGGGCCAGCCGAGAAAACTGAAGCGCGTTGCCTGACTTGTGGCGCGACTTTCGAGGTAGTCAACCCAGGGGTCACGACCCTGCCCTTCCAGACGGCGCGCAGCGGCGCTCCAACCGGCAATATCGAATACAGCGAGGACGGCCGCCTGCTGGTGCTGCCGCAGGACAAGAAAATCAGCATAAGAGTGTTGGAAGGGGATGAGGCTGGGACCGTTTTTGCCGTGGCTAAGCCGCGGGTCACCATCGGGCGTTCCAATGTTGACATTGTCCTACATGACCGGGTGGTTTCGCGGCAGCACTGCGCGGTCGAAGTCAGCGAGGATTCCGTGCTACTCCGCGACCTGGGTAGCACCAATGGCACGATTGTGGGCAGCGAGCATGTGCGAACCGCGATCCTGACGAGCGGTGCGACGTTCCGGATAGGAATGAACACCCTTCAACTGCTGATCACCTCCAAAGCTGACGGCTGACGTGGCGGCGGCTTGGTGGCGAGGTAAACTCGCCGCTACGACGGCAAGATGTAGCGGCCGTATTAGACCATCTTGTGGCGAGGTGAACTCGCCGCTACGACGGCAAGATGTGGCGGCTGTATTAGACCATCTTGTGGCGAGGTAAACTCGCCGCTACGACGCCATACGAGGCCACCGCCGGCAATGCAAAAAATTCGACGTCAAAACGCCGCGCATGCTACCATTCCAAGGTTCGCTGAATTTGTTCGGAAAGGAAGCGCAGTATCGAACTTGCCAGACTTCGGGCTCTGTGCGACGGATGTTCGCGAACCCCGCCAGGTCCGGAAGGAAGCAACGGTAACGAGCCTCTCCGTGTGCCGCAGATCAACCCGAAGTCTGACCCAGTCTGGAAAGTGGAAAATAGAAATTGGAAAATGGAAAATGGAAACTGGAAACTGGAAACTGGAAAATCGGAAGTCGAAGATCGGAGCCTCGCGGCGGTCTGGAACTGGCATTCCGGTTTCCATTTTCCAATTTCCATTTTCCAATTTCCAGTTTCCATTTTCCAGTTTCCATTTTCCAGTTTCTGATTTCTAGTTTCTAATTTCTGATTTTGTCGGGGTTGTTCAGCACTCTGCACTTGTAATTGCCTTCCATGTCCTACCAGGTCATAGCCCGCAAGTATCGGCCACAAGTCTTTGAGGACGTGCTGGGTCAGGGTCTGATCACCGGCACGCTGAAAAATGCCATCCTCAGTGAGCGGGTGGCGCACGGGTATATTTTCTCCGGCGCGCGCGGGGTGGGCAAAACCACTACCGCGCGGGTTCTTGCCAAAGCCCTTAATTGTGTTCGAGGCCCCACGGTGACGCCGTGCGGGGAGTGTTCCTCCTGCCGGGAAATCACGGAGGGCAATTCCATCGACGTTTTGGAAATCGATGCGGCCTCCAACCGTGGAATTGATGAAATCCGCGAGTTGCGCGAAACCGTGCGCTACCTGCCGGCGCGCGACCGGTACAAGATCTTCATCATCGACGAAGCGCATATGCTGACCACGGAAGCCTTCAATGCGCTGCTGAAAACACTCGAGGAGCCTCCCCCGCGCTCCCTGTTCATCCTCGCCACCACGGAGCCACACAAGCTGCCCCCGACTATCCAGTCGCGCTGCCAGCACTTCTCCTTCCGGCTGCTCGACTACAAGGAAATTTTCGCGCGCTTGAAGTGGGTTTGCGATCAGGAGAAAATCGCGGCGGACGAAGGCGCCTTGAGCGCTGTCACCCAGGCTGCGGAAGGAAGCATGCGCGACGGCCTATCTCTGCTCGACCAAGTCATCGCCTCCTGCGGAAACCACCTCGAGGAAACGCGCGTCCGCCAAGTGCTGGGCGTGGTTCCAACGCAGTTGCTGAGCGGCGTGCTAGAGGCCATCCACGCAGGTGAAGCAGGGCGGGTTCTCGAGCTATTGGGACAATTGGCGACGGAGGGTTATGACCTCGGGCACTTCTGCGCCGAGCTCACTCGCACGGTGCGCAACTTGATGGTGGCCAAGAGTTGCGGCGCGGAAAGCCCCCTGGTCCAGGTAGCGAGCGAAGAGCGGGCGCGACTGGCGGAACTAGCCCGGCTTTTCGGCGAGGAGGACCTGGCACGCTTCTTTAACCTCCTGCTGCGCGCTGAAAGCGAAATGCGCTACTCACTCCAACCACGCTTTCACCTTGAACTCGCATTGATGAAGCTGGTGCACGCCGGCCGTCTCACTTCGCTCGAGGGGCTGCTGGCGCAGTTGGGGCAAGCGGCTGCGGCGGAGAAGATAACGGGAGCCGCCCCGAAAAGCGGGCCGGGCCCCGACCCGCTCCGCCCTGTTCACAAGGTCATCACGGCTGACCGCTACGCCAGAGAAGAAGCTCCAAGTCCGGTTCGCTCCCTGCCGCCCAAGATTCCGGTTGCTGTTCCCCCCCAGGAAAGAGTTGTTCCCGGAACCGGCACGCCAACAAGCGCAGAAACTCGGGCGACCACAAGGGTCGCCCCTACAGACGTAGCGACGCCCGGAGACGACGCGCGCCTTTCCTCCATCAAGTCACTGCTGTTCGACCAGTCGAAGCGATTACTTAGCAGTTGCTTGGAGCATTTGGCCGGCTTCCGTGTCGAAAATGGCACAGTGCATTTTACTTTCAACCATAGTGACTCCTTTTACGCGGATATGTTGAAGGCCCGCGAACAACAGGAAGCATTGCGGGCGGCGTGCGAGCAGGTGCTCGGCCAGCCCGTGAAGATTTATGTTACACTTGGAGTGCAGCGAGCCGAGGCTCAGGCCGCCCGGCCTGGCGCGCGCGAGCGTGCGGAGCGCGACCCAGGGGTTGAGGCCTTCAAGAAGAAGTTTGACGGCGCCTTGGAGGAAGTCCGAGACCTCAGCCAGGAGTGAGTGATGAAAAACCTGCAACAGATGCAACAAATGCTGAAGCAAGTGCAGCAGTTTCAGGAGCAGCTCCAAAAGCAGTTGGACGAACTGGAAGTGCAAGGCTCGGCGGGCGGCGGGATGGTGACAGTTAAGATGAACGGCCAGAAGCAGCTCAGTGAAGTTCACATCGACGCGGAAATCTTCGCCTCCCGCGACCTCGAAATGCTGCAGGACCTCATTCTGGTTGCCGTGAATGACGCAACCCGGAAGGTGGACGAGCAACTTGCCAGCCAGATGGGGAGTCTGGCGGGCGGGCTCAACCTGCCGGGGCTTACGTAGCAGAAACTGGAAAGTGGAAACTGGAAAATAGAAACTGGAAATTGGAAACTGGAATTTGCTCCCCGCAAGGGGAGCACCTTGAGTAGCCGTGGGTGAAACCCACGGATGGGCGCATGAGAAGGGAATTTCGGCCCTGAAGGGGCCGAACGAGTTAGGACAACCCCTTGCGGGGTTGGCAATATTTGAGGGATGTCGACCGGAAAATTGAAACTAGAAATCAGAAACTAGAAATCAGAAACTGGAAAATGGAAACTGGAAAATGGAAAGTGGAAAATAGAAACCGGAATGCCAGCTCCTGACCGCGGAGAGGCTCACACTTTCGACTTTCGATTTTCCAGTTTCCATTTTCCAGTTTCCAGTTTCCACTCCCATGAAGGACTACGCCGAGCCATTGGCTCGCTTGATTGATGAGTTGAAACGGCTTCCCGGCATCGGGCAGAAGTCGGCGCAGCGCATCGCGTTTCACCTGGAACGCGTGGGGCGCGAGGATGCCGAACGCCTGGCAGTCGCCATCCTAGACGTCAAAGACAAGATCAAGCTTTGCAGTGTGTGCAATAACCTTACAGAGGCTGATCCCTGCGGGTATTGCTCCGATTCCCGCCGCGATCCGGAAGTGATTTGCGTGGTCGAGACGCCGTACAACGTCGTCTCGGTCGAGAAGACTCGAGAATTTCACGGGCAATATCACGTCCTGCACGGAGTGCTCTCGCCTCTGCAGGGTATTGGTCCGGAGCAGTTGAAGCTCAAGAACCTGATCGAGCGGCTGAAATCCGGCAAGGTGAAGGAACTCATCATCGCCACCAGCCCCACGGTGGAAGGCGAAGCCACCGCCGTATACCTATCCAAACTCCTCAAACCCTTGGGCGTGAAAGTGACGCGAATCGGCATGGGCATTCCCGTGGGCTCGGAACTCGAATTTGCCGACGAGATCACCATGCTCAAAGCCATCGAAGGCCGACGGGAAATCTAATCGAGTCGAGAGTCGAAAGTCGAGAGTCGAAAGCGCGCCTGTGGGCAGTGCGGCTTATCTCAGCCCGCGGAGCGGGCGACGTGCTTTCATTCTTCTCCGAATTATCGTCTACCTGCTGAGCGATGACTTGCGGCTCTGCCGCCTGCTTTGCGGAAAGGCTCTGCCTTTCCGACGGACGTGCGTGCTGAAAAACCGCCCCCGCGAAGGCTGGAAGGCTCAGCCTTCCAGCCTTCGCGGGGGAGAATGGGTGTGGCGTCGGCCGGAAAGGCGAAGCCTTTCCGCAAGGCGGGGCAGCGGAGCCGCACTCGGCTGAGGATGCCACGCCTCAATTTGGACAGCGCGGCACGATTATGGGTTGCACGCGTGGAACCACCTCAATAGTCGCGGGGAGCTCCTGCATGAATTCTCCGTCCCCGAAAAGCTCCATTCGAGAAGTGGTGCTCAACGAGACATTGCGGGTTTGAAAGTAGAGGATACGAGGGTGGGTGAGGTGTTGCCCGCGATAAGCACGCGGAACCCAGCGCAGCAGTTCCCACTTCTTGAGGTAAGGGACGATGCAAACGTCCAATAAGCCGTCATCAAGCTTGGCGCGCGGCGTAAGATGAATTCCCCCGCCGTAGGAAACGTTGTTGCCCACCACCGCAAAGATGACCTCTCCCGAGAACTTCTGGTTGTCGGAGACGATCTCGAGCGGCTCCGGTCGATAGGTCTTGAGGCAGCGGAGAATTGACCATGCATACGCCCAGGAGCCGCGCAGGCGGCGGACGCGCTCGTTGGCGTAACGGGTTACCACTGAATCAAAGCCGGCTCCGGCAATGCAGCCGTAAACCGTGTTTCCCACTCGTCCCAGGTCGACGCGGCGGGTATTGCCAGCAAGGAGCACTTCCGCCGCCTCGCGCGCTTGGGTAGGAATTCCCAGACCCTTGGAGAAATCGTTCCCGCTCCCACAAGGAATAATCCCCAAGGGTATTTCACTGCCTACCATCCCGTTCAGGACGTAGTGCTGAGTGCCGTCACCGCCAAGCGAGACGATAGCGTCGGGTTTTTCGGCTGCGGCCTGGCGCGCTAACGCCAGCAAGTGTTGTGCGTCGCGGCTCTCCTGGACCTGAATCTCGATGCCCTTGCGCCGCAGGACCTCGAGCGCCTCGCGCAACACCGAGCGTGCCCTGCCCCGGCCAGCGTTAGGATTGAGAAGAATGATAATACGCATCTGGCCATTAGATTTCGACAGCGGCTTCGGAAACAAAAGCCTCAAGCACTTGGGGCTGGAACTCCAAAACCTCCGGCCCAAAGCTTTCGACGTGAAACTTGATGGCCGACTTGACATCGGCCACTGCCGCCTCGAACGTGTCGCCTTCTCCTACCACCACACCTCGGACGCCGAGTGGATAGGCCACATAGCCGTCCGGGTGCTTCTCGACAATGATTTTGATTTGTCGCATTTCTAAGCAACTCCACGCCTGGTTTTGGTATGGGTGCCATGTGAACAATACGGGCATGACGTGTGGCGCGGGAATGACGTGTGGTCTGGAGCGACTGAATCGTGCAAATGACACCGCTACGCCAGTTTTGCATGATAATAGCTTGGAACTCTCGCAGGTCCGTGTTACCAGCTAAGCTCCAAATATGACCCTCACCGGCGGCCGCGCGCCAATGCGGAAGATCACCACGGGGTATTGGCGCGGATCGAAATCCCACGTCGGATCGGTAAGGCGTCTCCAATCGGGTTGCTTCGAGTCGCCGACCGCCATGTACACAGCGCCCTCTTTGATCTTTCGCTGGGCTTCAGAGTTTGAAGGAAACCAGCCCAGGTCCACCAACAAGCGGAATAATTTTCGCTTGCCTCCAAGCTGAAATGGGAGTTGCTCGATTACAGATGGCAGGCCGTCGTCTCTGAACCGGGCTTCGAAGTCGCGCTGAGCTTGAGCGGCGGCTTCCGCATCATGGAAGTCCGTGATGATTTGGCGCGCCAAAGACTTCTTGAGCTCGAGAGGATGGGCTTGGCCTGAAACCACTTCTTGCTTAAGTTCCCCAATTTGCGCCGGCGTCATATCCGTGAGCAGCAGGTAATACCGCCACATCATCTCATCGGAAATAGACATGAGCTTGCCAAACATTTCTGCGGGTGGCTCGTTGATGCCCACGTAATTGCCCAATGACTTCGACATTTTCTGGACGCCGTCCAGCCCCTCCAGGATGGGCATCGTCATGATCACTTGCGATTCCTGTCCGTACTCCTGCTGGATGGTGCGCCCCACCAGCAGATTGAATTTCTGGTCGGTCCCGCCCAACTCCACATCGATTTCGAGCGCCACGGAGTCATACGCTTGCGCCAGGGGGTAGAGAAGTTCGTGGATGGCGACGGGGCGCTGCTCCTTGAAGCGTTTTGAAAAGTCGTCACGCTCCAGCATGCGCGCCACGGTGTACTTGGAACAAAGCGTGATCCAATCGCGCCCTGTCAGGCTGCCCAGCCAGCGGCTGTTGAAGTCCACCACCGTCTTCTCGGGGCTGAGAATCTTGAAGACCTGCTTTCTGTACGTCTCGGCGTTGGCCGCCACCTGCTCAGGCGTCATGGGCTTGCGCGTTACGTTCTGCCCGGACGGGTCGCCGATCAGGCCGGTGAAGTCGCCAATGAGAAAGACGACGGTGTGGCCGAGATCCTGAAAGTGCTTCATCTTGCGGATCACCACCGTGTGGCCGAGATGGATGTCCGGGGCCGTGGGATCAAAACCCACTTTGATGCGCAACGGCTTTCCCGTCTGCGCTGAGCGCTCGAGCTTGGCCCGAAGTTCTTCCACGCGGATAGTCTCCTCCGCGCCTTTGGTTAGGTAAGCAAGTTGTTCGTCGATGTTCACGGCGTTAGTCGAATTCCCCTCTGGAGTAAGGTTACAAAAGGAATGATACATTGTGGCCATTGCTTTGGGGAGAAAACATTTTGGAAGGGCAGGTCAAATGGCAAAGGTCATCACAGCCGAGGAGCCCGCCATCACTCCGCCACCGAGAACTCCAGTTTATTCTCCGACCGGTCGATACGCACCAAGCAGACGCGGATTCGTTCCCCGAGGCGGAACGCGCGCTTGGTGTGCTGTCCGATGATGGCGCGCAGGCGTTCACGGTAGACGTAAAAGTCGTCTTCGAGGCTCGAGAGCGGGACAAAGCCCTCCACGAAGAGATCCGTCAGTTCCACGAAAAACCCATGTTTGATCAGGCTGATGATGAGCGCCTCATACTCGTCGCCGATGTGCTGCGCCATGAATGAGACTTTCTTCCATTCGATCAGCTCGCGCTCGGCGTCGGCGGCGCGGCGCTCCGATTCGGAGGTTTCAAGCCCCAGAGCGTGCAATTCCTGCGGAGGAACGAACGCCGCGCCAGGGGGAGGCGCAGCCGTGGCGAGCGCCGCCTTCAAAATCCGGTGCACGATCAAATCGGGATAGCGGCGGATGGGCGATGTGAAATGGGTATAGGTGGAAGCGGCGAGAGCGAAGTGGCCGGCGTTTTCCTCCGAGTAGCGCGCCTGCTTGAGGGAGCGCAGCATCAGGAAGGAAAGGATTCGCTCCTCGGGCTTGCCCTCGAGGCGCTGGGTGAGACGCTGGTAATTGAAAGGGCTGATCTTGAACTCGCCCTCGATGGTTTCGTGAAAGCGCGGGTAGCGGTCGCGCTCGTCGCGGAGGCGCATGCGGGTGCGACGCGCGGCGGGCAGTTCGATGCCCAGCGAATAGCCGAAGGTGGCGGCGATCTCCTCGAACTCGATCACCTTCCTGGCGTCGGGCTTTTCGTGAATGCGGTAAAGCGAGGGAATGCCCTTGCCTTCCAGATAGGATGCCACGGCCTCATTCGCCGCCAGCATGAACTCCTCGATAATTCGGTGAGCGAAGTTGCGCTCCGAGCGCGTAATGCCGGTCATGCGGCCGTGTTCGTCAAACTCGATTTCGGGCTCGGGAAGGTCGAAGTCAATCGAGCCGCGCTCCTCGCGGCGGCGTGCGAGAAGGCGCGCCAGTTCCTCCATCCGCTTGAAGTCGGGGACCAGGGCGGCGTAGCGCTGGCAGGCGGCGGGCTGGCCGGCCAGGATGTCGCGCACTGCCGTGTAGGTCATCCGCTCAGCGCTGCGGATGATTCCAGGCAGGAGTTCGTATTCCACGAGGCGTCCCTCGGGATCGAATTCCATGAGCGCGGACATCACCAACCGATCCACATGGGGGTTGAGGCTACAGATCCCGTTCGAAAGCTCGAGAGGCAGCATGGGCACGGCGCGGTCCGGAAAGTAGACACTCGTGCCGCGCAGGCGCGCCTCACGGTCGAGCTCCGAGCCGGGCCGGACGTAGTGGGCCACGTCAGCGATGTGCACGTGCAGCAGGTAATTGCCTCCAGCCAGTCGCTCCACGTACACGGCGTCATCGAAATCCTTAGCTGTCTCGCCGTCGATGGTGACGATCGGCAGGCCGCGGAAGTCGCGGCGACCCTCGCTATCGCGCTCGGGGATGTACTGTGGCGCGGCGCTCGCCTCGGCTAACACGGTTCCCGGAAAACGGTGCGGGAGGTGGAACTTGCGGATCATAATTTCCACATCCACACCAAATTCGTCTCGGCGGCCCAGAACCTCGATCACGCGCCCGCGCGGCAGGGCGGCGGGACGAGGGTAGGTGGTGATTTCGACGTCCACTATCAGGCCGTCGAGCTCGCGGGCAGTCCGGCGGTCGGAAGCCGCTACAGCAGAGCGCCCCTCGGATTCCCCGCCGAATTGCCGGTTGCGGCTGATGGGTGCACGCCGACCTTCTATCTCGGATGGCGCATACGTCCCGACGGTTTCTGTCGGGATGTATGCGCCCCGTCCATTCTGCTCAACCGCCGAGCCGCGCTCTGCGTCACCCGAGGTCGGACCGCCCGGCTCGGAAGGCGCCGGCATGCCCGCATCTGAGTCTGGAAGCTCCTGGCCTCGCGGAATAACAATCTCGAAGGGAATTCGCTGGTCGAACGGCATCACGTAGTTGTATCGCTGGCCCACGTGGAATTGCCCCACCACGGTCTTCTGCGCGCGCTCGGTGACTTGAATGACGCGCCCTTCCATCCGGCCTTCGCCTCTGAAGCCCTTCGTGGACCGCTGGACGTGCACCTCGACGCGGTCGCCGTGCAAGGCGGAACCCATGCCATCCGGAGGAATGAAGATGTCGAGGTCCGTGCCCGCCAGCGGGGCGTCGGGCACCACGAAGCCATAGCCGTCGCGATGCCCGATCAAACGGCCACTCACGACGTTGGGCGACTGTAGCGGCGGTCTCTGACCGCCTGCCAACACTCGGCGGTCAGAGTCCGGCCCCCGGCGGTCAGAGACCGCCGCTACAGCTTCCGACGCGGCGTGGCGGCCCTTGTACACCAATGCGTAGTGGTTCTTCTTCAAGTAAACAAGCTTCTTACCGCGGGCGAGATCTTTCAGAACACTTTTTAACTCGCGCGCCTGGCTGGAGCGCAGACCGAGCTCGAGCACCAGTTCGCGCAAACGGAAAGTCCGCTGCGGATCCAGCTCGAAGAGTTTGAGGATTTCCTGCCGGGAAGGGAATTCGCGCATCGAGTCTCCTCAGTTAGTTTACCACCCCACGAAGCGGGACATAGGCGCGGAGAAACGCAAAGTAGAAGTCCTTTCTTTGCTTTGCGACCCTTGCGTACTTTGCGCCCTTGCGTGAAACCGGTCTGTCCGTCCATGGATTACCTCACAGGCTCAAATCGCCGGGACGCGCTACTTATCGAGAGCGCAGAAAACACCGTGATTCAGACACTAGACCGAACGCGGGCAGTGGATTCCCGCCTTCGCGGGAATGACGACAGCGTGGAGCGCCGATGTCTGGCAAATGACGCCACTACCGGCAAAGTGAGGGCGCCGCCGGAACCTCTCGCTGGTAGCGCACATCCAAGTTTATATGGAGGTGTAAACATGTACGCGATTACAGGTGCGACCGGAAACACAGGTAGTGTAATTGCCTTAAAACTGCTTGCTCGCGGGGAGAAAGTACGGGTGATCGGCCGGGACGCCGGACGCCTGGGGGCGCTTGTCCAGAAGGGCGCCGAGGCTTGCGTTGCCGACATGACCGATGCGGACGCGTTGACCAAAGCATTTGGCGGCGCGAAGGCTGTGTACGCAATGATTCCTCCCAATCCGGCATCCCCGGATGTGAGCGGTTACCAGGAGCGGGTGAGTGATGCACTGCTGGCAGCGATCACGAAAGCCGGCGTGGAGTACGCCGTCGTGCTCAGCAGCGTGGGCGCCGACAAACCGGAAAAGACCGGCCCCGTCGTCGGCCTTCATAATCTCGAGCAGAAGCTGAGCAGCATCACCGGACTGAAGGCTCTCTATGTTCGGGCCGGCTATTTCATGCAAAACACTTTGGCTCAGATCGGGGCGATCAACAATTTTGGAATCTTGGGCGGACCGTTGCGTGCGGACTTGCTCGTGGCCATGATTGCGGCACGGGATATTGGTGAGTGGGCCGGAGAAGAGTTGCTCCGGCTCACATTCACCGGCAAGCAGGCGCGGGAACTTCTCGGGCAGCGCGACGTGACCTACCGGGAAGTAGCCTCGATCATCGGGAAGGCCATCGGCAGGCCAAACCTCACTTATTCGCAATTCCCTGCCCAGCTCATCAAGCCGGCCTTGCTCCAATCCGGCATGTCTTCGAACATGGCGGACCTTATTCTGCAAATGTCAGAAGCGCTCAATTCCGGTTACATGGCGCCCCTCGAGTCGCGTTCAGCGCAAAACACCACGCCCACCCCGATTGAAACCTTCGTGGTGGAAGAGTTCGTGCCGCGATTCACGGGAAAGGCTGCAACGGCGTAGCAAGGAAGTGCAGTGAAGCCGCACCCGGACCTGTCCTGAAGTGGCGGATAGTGCGGACTCCTCCGCCTCCGAAGTGCGACGCCGCGTCTACGGGACCGGCACGTGGCGGCGCACAGCCGCCTCGACTCTTGATGGAACTTCTGTACCATTGTGTAGAATCTCGAGGTGGCGCACAATCCCCCTGAAAGTGGTTTGTGGAGGGGAATCGGGGAGTGTTTTGCAGGCCAAAACGAGTTGCCGCTACAGCCGCAAGCTTGGGACTGTTCGGTTTGATTGGAGTTACCGCGGTCCTGGCCAGTCCTAAGCCCAGATCTGCGCAAGACGCTCTTCCCTTACTTCAAACCGTCCAAGCGGTCCGACAGCTCACGCCCGAGCAGGCTGCCCGAGGGTATCCGGTGCGAGTGCACGGTGTGGTCACCTGCTACGTGCGAGAGAATAACCCTCCTGGTCTCTTTCTTCAAGACGCCACCGGTGGAATCTACATCGACGTCGCGCCGAGCTTCGGTCCGTTCAAGCCTGGTCAGGTTGTGACCGTCGAAGGTACTTCCGATCCCGGCACCGCTCCCATGATCAAGAATGCCAGGGTAACCCTCGAAGGCCAGGGCGCGATCCCGCCCGCGCGGCGGGTGCCTGTGGCATGGGTGTTGCAAGACCGGGAAGATAGCCAGTGGGTAGCGGTCGAAGGGATGGTCCACTCGGTTGACGCCTTGAATGGCGACTTGGCGATCACCATCGAGTCCGATGGGTTGCGGCTACGGGGAAGGATTGAGCGGGGTAATTTCCAAGCCCTACCGGCATTGTATGGGGCGCGCGTTCTGCTGAGAGGAGTGTCGCAATCGGTTCATAACGGACGCGATCAACTCATCGGCTGCGAGATGATGATTCCTCAACCCACGGACATAGTCGTGGAGCAATCTCCGCCTTCGGACCCGTTTTCGGAACCCGTCAAGCCGATTACAAGCCTCTCCCAGGCCGCGGTACAAGCGGCAGGCTCCCTAATAAAGGTGAAAGGTGTTGTTGCCCAGCAACGAAGCGGGAACTCATTGTTCCTCACGGACGGCAAGAATAACCTCTTTGTGCGGACTCACCAAAACACCGCTGTCAAGCCAGGAACCTTGGTAGAGGCGGTTGGATTTCCGAGGTTCGGCGATTACTCACCCTTGCTTGACGATGCGGTCTTCCGCCCGGTTGGGGAGGTCTCCAGCCCTGCGCCTGTCGCAGTCAGTGCCGATGATGCTGGTAGTGGCATGCACGACGCCGAACTGATCTCCACTCAGGGCCGATTGCTCGGGAGTTCGATCCAACATGGGGCTCAGGTTCTTACTTTGCAATCCGGGAACACAACCTTCAACGCAGAGTTGCCTGCCGGAGCTGACCTAATCAGGCCATTCGAAGCGGGCAGTGAGCTCAGGATGAGGGGTGTGTGCGTCGTGGAAAGCAATGAGAACCGCGATGCCGCTGGGTTTCGCATTCTCCTTCGGGGCGCAGAGGACGTTGTCTTATTGAAGACTCCGCCCTGGTGGACCGTTGGCCGACTCTCAGCCCTGTTGTCCTTTATGGCGTTGCTTATCCTCGCCACGGCCGGTTGGGTTTGGTTGCTTCGCCGTCGAGTGGAGAGGCAAACCGGCGTGATTCGCTCGACGCTGGAGTCCACGGCTGACGGGATTCTGGTGGTGGCATCAACCGGGCAAATCGTAACTTGGAATAAGAAGTTTCAGGAACTCTGGGGGATTCCCGACGAGATCATGGCTTCAGGCGAATACCAGCCCCTGCTGGAGTTCATGGCGGCTCAATTGAAGGCGCCCGACGATGCTCTAAGCAGAGCGAAGAGTCTGTATGCGGACCTCCTTGCTAAGAGCGATCAAATCCTGGAGTTCTGCGATGGCAAAGTGTTTGACCGCTACTCCGAGCCGTGGCTCGTCGGTGGTGCGCCTGCCGGGCGAGTCTGGACTTTTAGAGACGTCACCGTTGAAAGGCAGGTGAACGCGGAACTGCAACGAGCCAAGGCGGCCGCGGATGCAGCGAACCGAGCGAAGAGTGAATTTCTGGCCAACATGAGCCATGAGATCCGCACGCCCATGAACGGCGTGCTGGGCATGACGGAATTAGCCCTGGACACAGACCTGAGCGCCGAGCAGCGCGGGTACCTGGAGATGGTCCAGACTTCCGCGTATAACCTGTTGTCCGTCGTCAATGACATATTGGATTTCTCCAAGATCGAGGCGGGCAAGCTGGAAGTGGAGAGCATCGAATTCAAACTGCGGGGGAGCCTCGAACCCACCGTCAAGACACTGGCTGTGCGCGCTCAACAGCAGGGTCTGGAATTGAACTACCAAGTCGATCGCGAGGTGCCCGAAAGCGTGGCCGGTGATCCTGGTCGTCTGCGTCAAGTGCTGATCAATCTGCTGGGCAACGCGTTGAAGTTTACGGAGAGAGGTGAAGTCAACGTGAGAGTCGTGCAGGAACGCGCAGAACAGGATTGCGCTTACCTGCACTTCAGCGTACAGGATACCGGGATCGGCATCCCCGCCGGGAAACAGGCCGCCATCTTCGAGTCTTTCACCCAGGCCGACGGTTCCACTGAGCGTCATTACGGGGGCACCGGCCTGGGCTTGACCATCTCCAAGCGGCTGGTGGAGATGATGGGTGGCCGCATCTGGGTCGAGAGCGCGCCCGGGCAAGGCAGTACCTTCCACTTCACCGTGCGCCTGGGCGTTGCAGCCTGCTTCGATCCGGCTGGGCCCGCGCTGCCTTCCAGCCTGGCCGACCTGCGCGTGCTGGCAGTTGATGACAACGCCACAAACCGGCGGATCCTGGAAGAAATGCTGTGGGGCTGGCGCATGAAACCTGCCTTAGCCGAGGACGCCCACGCGGCCCTGAGCCGTATGGAGCAGGCGCTGGACGCCGGAGAGCCCTTTGCGCTGGTGCTCACGGATGAGAACATGCCTGAGATGGACGGATTCGATCTGGTGGAGCAGATTCGCAAGCATCCGCGCTTATCCGACACCACGATCGTCATGCTGACCTCAGCCGGGCAACGGGGCGATGCGGCACGCTGCCGGCAACTCAGCGTCGCTGCTTACCTCACAAAGCCGATCGGCGAGACGGAACTTCTGGATGCCATCTTGCGGGTTTTGGGCTCCAACCCTCAAATTAAGGGGCCGGCTTTGGTCACGCGCCACACCCTGCGGGAAGATAAGAGATCACTCCGAATCCTCTTGGCTGAGGATAACGAGGTGAACCAGAAACTGGCGATTCATCTGCTCGAAAAACGAGGACACTCGGTGGCCGTCGCTAACAACGGACGCGAAGCCCTGGAATGGTTCGACAGGGAATCCTTCGATGTGGCGCTGATGGACGTGCAGATGCCCGAGATGGACGGGTTCGAAGCCACGGCGGAGATACGCAAGAAAGAACAATCCACACATCATCACCTGCCCATCATCGCGATGACGGCTTACGCCATGCAGGGTGACCGGGAGCGTTGCTTGGCAGCCGGCATGGACGGTTATATCGCCAAACCTATTCAGCCCCGCCGGCTTTTTGAATCGCTCGACGAGATGGTTGACTCTTCCCCGGGCAGGTCGAGATCAAGTCCCCTGACGAGCTGAAAGTTCTCTAGAGTCGTAGCGCCGAAGGACGACAGGGCACGATTGTTAAGATTCTTTGCGATGGCGGGGGGAAATATCTGTGCGAAGAGTTCCGGGATGATGCGGAGTGAAGAAAGTATCACTCCGCTAATTTGCGCGCATACTCCACTTCCTGCCGCACGTCGGCTTCGACAGATCCTTCCTTTTCGTATTCGACCGCGACCAACCCGCGGAAATTCTGACGATGTAATTCCTGCATCACCTCGGGGATTTTGCAAATACCAGTCCCGAGGAGTACGTTGACCTCGCCGTGCGAGGCCTGAATGTCTTTGAGGTGCACCAATTTCAGCCGCGGCGCCAACTTGCGCAGGGCGTTCACGGGGTCGTATCCGCAGGAAGCAAACTGGCCCACATCCGCAGTGACGCCCACGGTCGTGGAAAGCCCCGCAAGCGCATTCCAAACCTCATCCGGGCTCTCGTAGGGGAATTTCTCGCCTTTGAAATAGTGATTGTGAATTCCGAAGCTCAGTCCTTCTTGCGTGAAACGCTGATCGATTCGCGCGAGGATGCTGCCTGTCGCGTCGCCAGTAACATTACGGGCGCCCAAGAGGTTCGCAAAGCGAACTGCCTTCTCGACGTCGCTCGCGTCTTTCAGGGTGGCGGTGTAGTACGAAACGCAGCGGATTCCCGCGCGGTCCAGCTTTTCCCTGGTGGAACGGAACAAGCCGGCGTCCGGTTTACTGAAAAGCATGAACTCTCCACGTGACATTTCGATTTCCTTGATGCGCAGGGCATTGAGTTGGACAATCATATCTTCGATGGAGAGGTTGTGATAACTGAAGGTCCCAATGCCGATGTTGAGCTTGACGTAGGCGCGCAAAGGCACGGCTGCCAGGGTCATGCCGCCGGCTAATGACTTAACGAAGCTTCGTCTGCTGATCATGGTTTTTGATACCTTTGGGCCTGCGGCGCCGGTATCCTGCCCGCGAGGGCGGGAGCGGCGGGCTGGCCGCGACAGCGGGCGAGACGCCCGCGCCACAGCCGGCCTTAGTTGCCCGGCAACGGCCGTGGCGTCACATCGGCATTGACCAACCCTGTGGCCCACTTGATCGCTTCGGTGTACATCTTCTGCAAGTCCGGGTTATCCCAGTTCTCCCTGGGATGACCGAGACTGGAATAGTATACCCGCCCCTTGCCGTACATCTTCGCCCAGGTCACCGCGAAATCACGATCGGCGCGATGGACCTTGGGATTCGAAAGGTCCAGGCGGCTGGCGTCGAGACGCATCAAGACCCGAACTTTGTCGCGCGAGTAGTTTCTGATCTGGTAAATCTCATCCCTCAAGACGAACGATCGTGGCCAGTGCTGCATTCCGGGAAAGGATGGGTCTTCCACGAGGATGGGTGCATCGAACGTTCCCCATGGGTGTTCGTCAAAGTAACCCCCGATCATCTCGCCATATTCCTGCCAATCGGTAAAGGTAATGGTCGCGCTGTGTACGCCAATAAAGCCCTTCCCGTCATCATGGACGAACGAAAGAAGGTCTGCCTTCTGCTGTGCGTCCATTTCGAGATTGCCGCCGGTGAAGAAGAGGACGCCGTCAAAATCATTCAGGTTCTTGGCATTGTATTCCAGCTTTTTTTTGGTGAGCACTTCTGTGTCAGTGCGCAGGGTGGTGTCCCACAGACGCGTTTCCTCCCCGAGGCGTTCAATCGTGGCCATGGCGTGGGAAACGGACTCGTGGCGGTATCCCTTTTCCTCTCCGAGCACCAGGAGATGTTTTTTCTGCGGGTCCGGCTTTTGAGCAATGCAGAGGCCCGAAAAGACTACGAGGAACAAAAAGAAAGCTGACCGTCGGATCTTCATTTGGACTTCTTCCTTCATCTCGACGTCGAGGCGGCCCTGGTGGCTGCCGCGGGCCAATCATCCGCCGATGTTGTAGGGGCGGCCCTTGTGGCTGCCCGGTCACGACCGACCGCCTGCGGGCGCATTTTCTTGACGACGCCTCGCCAACACGCGACTCGATCATTCCGCCGCGCCGAACAGCATCGCGCCAGAACGTCACCGTGTCAATCGATTCTCTCTGCAGTTGTTCGGAAGTCGTTGAACTTGAGACCAACTGCAAACATCCTTCGCTTCGCTCAGGATGACAGAGCTCAGCATGACAGAGCCCATTGTGTTCGCAGGTCGGCAGGGTTATGCTAGCAGTCGGTCGAGAATCCGAAGAGGCAATTCCGGATTAATAACGATACATCAGAGTGTCTAACTCTGTCAGGAGGGCAAGGTTCAATGGAGAAAAATGCTATCAATCGGCGGGACTTTGTCGGAGCGTCACTGGCGGCCACGGCCGGCCTCTTGGCGTCGCCCGGAACAGGGTTTTCCAATCCGGCGGCAAGCCCGCAGAAATCCTCCGGGTTGAAAGTCGGGCTCTACACCATCACCTACCTGGGAGTGTGGTATCGGGGAAATGCCTTGTCGCTTGAAGACGTGATTCGACGCGCCAAGAAGTATGGCTACGACGGGGTCGAAGTTGATGGCAAGCGGCCGCACGGCCATCCGCTCAGCCTCACACGCGCCCACGCCCGCGAGCTGCGCAAGATGGCGGAGGGCGAGGGCATCGAAATCTACGGTCTGGCCGGCAACAACGATTTCAGCAGTCCGATTACGGAGCACCGCGACGCGCAACTGCTCTACATGCGCGACCTGATTCAGCTCGCGCCGGAACTGGGCGCCAAGACCGTCCGGGTCTTCCTGGCTTGGCGCGGCGTGACCCAGAAACAGGGACTCGCGTCTTACAACATTGCCGAGCCGCTATGGGAGACCGTTCACCAAGGCTTTTCACCTGAAGAGATCTGGGAGTGGTGCCGCGATGGCATGACCCAATGCGCCAAGTATGCAGAGGACGCGGGCGTGACCCTGGCGCTGCAAAATCATAAGCCGGTCATCCACGATCATAAAGATGTGCTGCGCATGGTGAAGGAAGTCAACTCGCCGCATCTCAAGTGCTCTCTGGATGCCTGGATCATGGATGATAAATCGCCGGAGGCCATTCGCCAGGCCGCCCTCGACGTGGGTTCGTTGCAGACGCTTTCACACTTCGGCGGGGAGTTCAAGCGCGAGGCGGATGGAACCGTCAAGGGGCCGGAGTTCTACGGATACTTCGTCGAAGCGATGAAAGAGATTGGTTACAAGGGTTACATTGGCTACGAGCTCTGCCACACGCTTCCGGTGGTGAACGGCCAGACGGTTGGCCTGGAGTTCGCCGACCAGTGCGCCGAGGGCGCCGCGATCTATATGCGCGAGTTGATCAAAACCCAAGCGAGCTGATTTTCGCTGCTATTGTTCCGCGCAAATTTGACAGCAAGGGTTACCTGCGGCGCGTTAGGTACGCCGCGCGGCTGCGCCGAATCGAGGGACGTCCTGCCAGCTCGAACCCTGCCCGGTTTGCTGCCTGAAGCTCCGCCTCGAATTTCGCGGTTTTGACATGGCCGGTCGGTTCGGCGATAAGCAGCCCCGCGCCGGGCTTCGAGGCATTTGCGATTTCCGCGAAAAACGGCTCGACGGCAGGCAATTCATGGATCACTGCGAACGCCAGGGTAAAATCCACGGCGCCGGCTAGGTCGGCAAGCCCCAACGCGTCCGAGGAGACCAAACGGATATCTAACCGTCCTAAAAGCCCCGCACGGGCGGCGCGTCGTCTCAGGCCAGAGAGCATGCGAGGCTGAATATCGACCGCCACCACCCGGCCGGAGGGCCCGACCAAGCGTGCGAGTTCGAGTGTGAAGAAGCCCACGCCCGGCCCAGGTTCGAGCACGGTCATGCCTTCTCGAACGTACGGGCCCAGCACCTTCACCGGATCCTGCAAAAGCCGACGCAGTGGGTTGGCAACCAGATACCCCAGCCACCAGGGACAGACGCGTTGCGCCATGGGTTCCTCCTTCACCGCCTTTCTTTCCGGAATCAAGCCTTGGGTGCGACGGGTGAAGCTCCTGCGGGGCCGCAACCTCCGCGCAAACCGGCACGGAATGCCTCACGCTCCTCGGGGGTCATCTGCTCCCAGCGTCGGATAAGCCGCATCTGCCGGTGGTGCCCGAAGCCATGCCGGCCATGGAACCCGCTGAAAAGAATCTTGCTCAGGACCAGCAGCCCCAATGCTTGCCAGAAACTGATCACATGCAGGCCGAACAGGGCAGGCATAAGCCAGTTCCACAGCCACCTGACCACAAAACTGAAGAGCGTTACCGCCAGAGTGACGAGCACCAGGATCATCAGAACTCGCCAAACGCCATGCACTTTAATTTTCATGGTTTGTACCCTCACATCTTCCTGAATTCATCGTAGATGGCTCGCAAGCGCCGCCGCAGATAGAGCACCGCGTAATGCTTTCGGGAGAGCAGTGTGTTCACGCTCAGCCCGGTCTCCGCTGCCAGTTCGCGGAAACTGCGTCCCTCAAATTCGTGCGCTACGAACACTTCACGTTGTTCTTCCGGAAGCTCGTCCAAAGCTGCATCAATTTCTTCCAGGAGCAGCTCGCGCGCATAGGCCGCCTCGGGACCGGCGTTGGGCGACGGAAGCAAGTCTTCCCACGGGAATAGCTCGGCCTGTTCTACTTCGCCGTGGAAATCCGGCCTCGCCGCTTCCGGCCGCCGCCCGCGAAATCGGTCGATGATGCGGTTCCGCGCCACCCGGAAGAGCCACGCGCCTACTTGCTCCAAAGGCTTCATCAGGCGGTAGGTTTGGACGAGCTCATAGAAGACCTCTTGCAGAATGTCTTCTACGTCGCTTTCGTCCAGAACCCGCTTGCGGATGAATTTCCGCAAGCGGCCTTGTTCCCGCTCGACAGTCTCCGCGATGCGGCGGTTCTGCTCTTCAGTCATTAGTCTCAGGCTCAGCGCGTCGTCCATCCAGTAGTGTAGACGAAATGGCGGGCAGGATATTTTAAGTATTAGGGTCGGGGGTCAGGTGTCGGGCGCCAGGTGTCAGGGGTACAGACTTGCTCATCTCGCGCCGGTAACGCCTTCGTGTCCTTTGTGCCAGAAAGAACTCAACACAGAGATCACTGAGATTCTCCGTGGTCTCTGTGTTGAGGCTTTGGAGGCACGGTGATCACGGAGAATTTCGTCTATTCATAGCCGCCTTCATCAACCATCTCTTGGGAAACGCGCCCGGCGCAGCGGTTCGGCCTCGGTGAAAATCAGGCGGCGCCGGAAGGCAATGGGGCTGTCGCGCAGGAAAACCGGCTTGGCGAGTTCCATGTATTCGGGAAAGCGGGGTTCGTCCAAGAAGCGGCGAGGGTCGTCGGCCCATGCGGGGATGTCTAGTCCCCAACGCCTGGCAAGGTGTTCCCCGACAGCCCCGTTGTAGGCATCCTGTCCGATGGTTTTCGCAGCGGGATTCGCCTGAGAGAATCGCACCCTTGCTGTTTCCTGTCAAACAGAACTGAAGAGGCGGCTTTATGCCGCCATCTGGCCCGGCAAACTCGCTGTTACATTTCCAACCTAACGGTGAATGACTGCATTGACACTGGGGGAGCGGGGTGTTATACAAATCGGTGCCAACGACTGGAGGCCTGCAATGGAATTGTTTGACAAGGTAGACCCGAGAACGCTCGATCGGCGCGACTGGCAGTTGTCGATGCTTTCGCTGGGGATGATTGTGGTCCTGGGAGTGGGGCTGGCCTTACTTATGTACCCTGCAGTGTTTGGCAGCAGCTCCGCCTCCACCGGGCACACTACACGGATCCTATTCTTTGGTTTTTGCGCATTGTGCGCGCTCGCCGTCGTCTACTTGTTAAACCGGCAGCATGCGGTTCAGCAACTTCGCAGGAACCTGCTCGAGCAAAGAACAGAAATCATGCACCTGCGCCAAGAGGCGAGTGCTGATTTGCTCGAGACCCTGGCGGGCTTCAGTCATTTTCAGGATCAGTTGACGATGGGTTTTCGCCGCGCCGCCCAAGCCGGCGAGCCACTCTCACTCGTCCTCGTACGTTTGAACCCTTCTCCCGTATTTGATAGCCCGCCGGAGGTCTCCGTCGTGTTGGGGGATGCGGCCAGGGTCCTGGTCCGCAAGCTGCCCGCCGAGGGCTCGCTCTACCATTTGTCCCCGGATGCATTTGCTATGGTTCTGCCCAATGTCGATGGAGCGGAGATGGAGCAAATCGTGAGTCGAGTGGCGGAAGGCCTCACCGATGCTTCCGGGGCGTTCAACCGTTTTGCCTTCGAGACGAAAATCGTCAACTATCCCCACCAAGTCTCATCGGCCTATGAGATGGAACAGTTCGCCCAGGCTTTTTCGTCTCAAAAGAAGCCAGTAAAGAAGCCAGTTTCGAAGTGACAGCCAGCACACTACCCCGTCATTTCACCTCCTACCCCCTCCTCACCAAGGAGGGGAGTCTGCTCCCCTCCTTGGTGAGGGGTAACGGGGCTGGTGGTTGGTACGACAGCACTAGCGCGGGAGCTTTAATTCCCCTGTGATTTGAAACTTGCCCTCCAGGCCCTGCGCGCCTTCGGTAGGCTGGCTGCCGCCGACGAATACAGTGTAAGCGCCGGGCAGAATCCGACGTTCGCCCTCTTTTGTCACTTGGCTAAGGTCGCGCGGCTCGAGCTTGAAGGTGACGTGCCCTGTCTCGCCCGGAGCCAAATGGACACGCTCGAAGCTCTTCAGGGCGCGGATGGGAGCGGTTGGCGACTGCGGGTACTCGAGGTAAAGTTCCGCGACCTCATCGCCACTCATGCCCGCCGTGTTACGGATGTCGCCTTCGACGGTGAGCGGCTGGCCGGCCTCGAGCTTCTTCGTCGAAAGCCGCAGATTACTATAGGCGAAGCTCCCATAGCTTAGACCGTAGCCGAAAGCGTAGAGCGGCCGCCCGCGGAAGAATCGGTACGTTCGGCCGCGCATCGAGTAATCGTCGAAGGGTGGAAGCTGTGCAAGAGAAGTATAGAAGGTAACGGGCAATCGCCCGCCTGGATTGTTTGTCCCCGCCAACGTCTCAGCAATGGCCGTGCCGCCTTCCTCACCCGGATACCAGGCCTCGAGAATAGCGGCGGCATGCTGCGCGGCCCAGTTCACCGCCAGCGCGCTGCCGTTCAGCAGCACAAGCACCAGGGGCTTGCCAGTAGCGGCCAGCGCCTCGAGCAGGTCCTGTTGGGTTCGAGGCAAGCCGATGTCCGTGCGGTCGCCGCCGCTAAAGCCGGGGACATGGATGCGCATCTCTTCGCCCTCGAGTTCGGGCGACAAGCCCACAAAGGCCACGATCGCATCCGCCTGCTCGGCAAGCTTTACGGCCTCTTGGCGCAGAACGTTGACGGGTGGCTTCCAATTAAGCGTGGCGCCGGCTCCAAAAAGTGGGGACTGGTGCACGTAATCGAGCCGGAATGCACGTGGCTTCGTGCTTTCGAAGTGTGTCTGAAATGTGGTTTGCGGCTCTTTTCCGCCTTGTCCAACCCACGTCGTGGGATCGGGGAGGGTGGTGTCGAGCACCAGCTTGCCGTCAAGGTAAACTCGAAAGATCTCCTTACCTCCGGCTGGGTTCCACCCTGGAGTGGGCACGCTAAACGTGTAGTTGCCTGGCCCAGGAGGAGTGAGGGCGCCGGTCCAGCGCACGGCGAAGGCCTTCATGGGCACGCCAGGGGCCGGCGCGGCGGAGTTCCAGTCAAACTGAATTTGCGGGTCGACGCGTGTGAGCGCCGGCTGCCCGGAAAAGTTAGTGTTCGAAAAGTACTCTGCCTTCAGACCCGGCGTGTTCGCGCCGGAGTCCTCGTGGAACACCGTCCGTGGCACCGGGAGCGGCAATTCCTCCAGGTAGGGAGAGCCCTGTGAGTAAAGGATCTTCGACTTACGTTCAAACAGTTTGCGGATTCCATCCAGGGGAGAAACCGGATGCGACGGCACACCATTGTAGTTGCCTTCCAGCGCAGCCAGGGACTCTGCGTTCGGCCCTATCACTGCGATGGTCTTGATGCCGGCTTTGAACGGCAGCGCGTGGTCTTGGTTTTTCAACAGGACCAGCGACTCTCGCGCCGCCACCAAGGCAAGTTGGCGATGCTGCCTGGAGTCATTCTCAGAAAAAGGTATTCGGTTGAAGGAAACCGAAGCGGGCGGGTCGAACATGCCCAGGCGGAATCTTGAGGTGAAGAGGCGTTTCACTGCGGTGTCTATCTCGGCCTCCTTGATCAGGCCATCGTGCACGGCTTTAACGAGCACCACGTATTCATTGCCGCAGGTGGTATCCGTTCCAGCTCTGACCGCCAGGGCGGCGCCGTGCTCGTTGTCCGGCGCGTAGTGGTGTCCGCTCGTGATGTCGCCTACTGCGCCGCAATCCGAGGTCACGTAGCCCTGAAAATCCCAGGTTTCCCGCAGAGTCTTCTGAAGCAGGAAGGTGTTGGCGCAGGCCGGCGCGCCGTCAATGGCGTTATAGGCGCACATGACGGAGTCAGCGTGACCTTGGACGACCGTGGCGCGAAATGCCGGCAGATACGTATCCTCGAGATCGCGCGGCGAAACATTAATGTTGAACCCATGCCGCATGCTCTCCGGCCCGCTGTGCACGGCGTAATGCTTGGGCGTTGCCACCGCCATCAGGTATTTCGGATCGTTACCCTGCAGCCCGGTCACGAAGGCCAGCCCCAGCTTTGAGGTCAGAAAGGGGTCCTCGCCGTAGGTCTCCTGCCCGCGGCCCCAGCGCGGATCGCGGAAGATGTTGATATTGGGCGACCACAGGGTGAGTCCGTAGTAGATGCTGTGGTTGCCTTCTCGCTGTGCTTGGTTGTACTTGGCGCGCGTTTCAGTGGCGATGACCTCGGCCTCCTGGCGCACGAGGCTCGTATCCCAGGTAGCCGCCATTCCGATGGCCTGCGGGAACACGGTGGCGTATCCCGAGCGTGCGATGCCGTGCAACGCTTCACTCCACCAGTCATAGGAGGGAATACCGAGTCGAGGAATGGCTGGAGCGGTGTGCTGCATCTGTAGGACCTTTTCTTCAAGGGTCATCCGCGAAACCAGATCGTCCACCCGCTTGGTGATCGCCACCGACGGGTCGCCAAATGCGGAGGTTGCTTGCATCGCCCCATTCTGCGCGGCAGCCGGCCGGACCAAAGCGCAAGCCACCACCAGCGCGGCCAGAAACGGACCGAGAAGTTTACGTGTAAGTTCTGCCCATGTCCGGCCCGTAACCTGGCGAGCACGCCCGGCGTCATGAGTCGGATACCCCGCTCGAGTTTCATACCTTGTCGTGTCCATAGACTGTTCCCCCGCAGCAATGAAATTTGAGATCCGCAATTTCAAATTAGTCCTTGTGCCATTTCGGCTGCCGATCGAAGATGGCTTTTGGATCGTCAGCCACACACGCATCCCACTTCTCCAGGTCCCATGCGGAGGGGAAAAAGGTTTCGAGCAAAGAGCCTTTCAATGTTGTTAGAAGGTTCATTTGAGCTAACCTCGCCCTGCAGGGTTCTTGAATAGTGCGAATCAGTTCACAACCAAGCACCGCGATTGTACACCATTGCAGAGCGGGCGTCTCGCCCGCTGTCGGGAGCTGTCTGAAAGGAACTTGCTTTGGGAACCCCCCTTGCTCTAGACTGTCGTGCCTCGCGAACTCTGATCGCCTTCTTGGGGGGGAGGACTGCGATTGAATTTCATCCGGCCTTCAGCTATCGTTCCTCGCCGTACGCCGGCTCAGAGCGGGAGGAAAACTCGGCACGCAGGGATTTCCTCCTGATGGCAGGATTAAACATGTATCAGCGCTACCACCTTCAAACCAGTTCCGCGCCCGAGATCGCCCCTTTCCCCAATCGCACTTACGTAGAGGTTCAAAAGCCCGGCTTGGCCAAGCACCTCCTTAAAGAAATGATCCACTATCGGGGAAACCGAGCCGTTGCGCTCAGCCGGCCCTGCTTATATGGCGTCTTTTCGGGACCTGTAGGAGGATTCGCGCCCAGGAACAACTCCTGCGTAGCGTGCCTGCGGTGCACCATTGAGCACCCCGAAATGGTGCGAGTTCGCCTTAATCCCGAGCATCTGCGTCTGGGCGACTCGTACTTTACACCCGGGCATGTCGACACAGTTTGCTACGAGGCGCGCACCGGACGGGTGCCTGTGAAAGGCGCCGGATATCGCGGGCCGTTCGGCGGGGAAGGCTGGGACGGCATGTGGACGGACATGTCGGAAATCGTGCGTCCGACGCGCGACGGTATTCACGGCCGAGAGTTCATCTCCACTTCTGTGGACATCGGCGAGAAGCCATCTTTTCTTGTCTTTGATGAGCGAGGGGTAGTAACCGCGCAAAGCGCGCGGACTTTTTCCTTGCCCATTCCGGTGTTGTTCGATGCCCCGCCCGCTTCCGCCCTGTCGTCCAAATTCCTGCAAGCGCTCGTGGCCGCGGCCCAAAAGGCGGAGACGCTGGTTGTCCTGCCGATTAGGGCGATCGAGAGATTCAAGGTTCAGGACCAACCGATCGTTCCGTTGGTTGGTCCTGAGGGCGCCAACCTGCTGGAAGGACTCCACTTCATGCCTTCCATGATCGAGCTTGAGGGCTGCAATGAAGCGCTTGTGGCAGAGATTCGGACGCGCTTTGCCGATAGCACAATCTGTTTGCGCCAGGGTTTCTTCTGCAAAGACGACTTCTTGAAGTACTACCATTCGGGAATCCGAGTGTTCCACTTGGCGGCCAACTATCATGGCCGTGGACAGGACGGGCGGTTCGTGCTGGATCTCATCCAGGAGGCGCACGGAGCTTTCCTCAAGGCGGGCTGCCGGGACGAGGTGACCTTGCTGGGGAGCGGAGGGATCATCGCGGCCGAACACGTTCCCAAAGCTATCATCTGCGGTCTGGATGCTGTCGCTCTGGACACCGCATTGCTCGTGGCGCTGCAAGCCAGGTTCCTCGGTGAATGTCTCGATCGCGAGAAGAGCCCCGTCCAGCTCCCCGCACGGCTCACCGTCAACTGGGGCGTGCAGCGAATTGAGAACCTGCTGGCTTCCTGGCGCGATCAACTCTTGGAGGTGTTGGGGGCCATGGGCTTGCGGGAAGTTCGCCGCCTGCGGGGCGAGATGGGCCGCGCGATGTTCGAGAAGGTTTTGGAACGCGAAGCGTTTTCCGGGATCGAGGGCTATGACAGAAAAAACTGACGAGCAGCTCATCATCGAAAAGCACACCGCATCCTTACGCCGCGGCTTCAACCTTTGGCCTGAGCTGGGCGAAGCCGACCTGCCGGCAATGGGAGACTACCGCTGGACTTCCGATCTGATCTTGTCCACCTGGCTGCAGGCCGAGACCGGCGAGCCGCCTGGAAATGGCTTGGAATATCGAGTGGGCAACTCCGGCGGCGGCTTCGATGTGCTCGATTTCAAGTTCCTTCCGCAGGATCGATGGCTGCCCCACCAGTTGCCCATCGATCTCTCCCTCCCCCTCAACCGCCGGCCCTATGACTGCCGGATTGATGTCCCTGTACCATTTTACGGGGCTGGGATGTCCTTTGGATCAATCAGCGAGCAGGTGATGCTGGCTCGAGCCAAAACGGCCCAGGCTTGGAATACCTTCACCTCCACCGGTGAAGGAGGATACCCGGACTCGCTCCATCCTTACAGGGCACACGTGATCACTCAGGTTGCCACCGGTATGTTCGGAGTGAGGGAAGAGACCATCCGGGATGCGCGGATTATCGAGTTCAAGTATGCCCAAGGGGCGAAGCCGGGGTTGGGAGGGCACCTGCTGGGCGATAAGGTAACAACGGCCGTAGCCAGCATGCGCGAATCGGTTCCCTGGATCAGCTTGTTTTCTCCTTTCCCGTTTCACAGCGTTTATTCCGTCGAGGACCACAAGAAGCACCTGGATTGGATCAAGACGATTAATCCGGAAGCGCTCATTTCCGTAAAAGTTTCTACGCCCACGGATATTGACATGGTTGCGGTGGGCAGTTATTACGCCGGGGCGCACATCATCAACCTGGATGGCAGTTACGGCGGCACAGGCGCAGCCCCCGAAATCGCCAAGAAAACCATCGCTATGCCCATCGAGTTTGCCATCCCGAGAGTCCACCGCTATTTGTCGCAGGAAGGGATTCGAGGCGAAGTCACGGTGATGGCCAGCGGCGGGATACGCACCGCCTATGACATTGCCAAGGTCATTGCATTAGGCGCGGATGGCGTCATACTCGGCACGGCGGAACTGGTGGCCATGGGCTGCACACGATGCGGCAACTGCGAGCGCGGCCGGGGTTGTCCATTTGGGCTAACTACCACCGATCCCGAACTCTCGCAATTGGTTGAAACAGACTGGGGCGCCGAACGCCTCGGGAACTTGTATCGGTCCTTCCAGTTGCAACTTCGCAATATATTGCGCTGGCTTGGGCTCACCAGGATTCGGGACCTCGTAGGCAGAACTGATTTGCTGATCTATCGCGGCTAGGAGAGCGTGCTGATGATTGAACCGGAGACGGTGGCCAAGATTCTTGCCTCGCGGAAATCTCTTGTCGCTGAAGCGCGCCCGCGCGACGCCTGGCCAAAGGCCGAAACGGAGGGCGGCTGCGGCGTGGTGGGGATTGCTTGCAATGAAAGGATCGCGGCTCGGCATCTTCTCCAGGGCTTGGCCCAAATGCGCAACCGAGGCAACGGCAAGGGAGGCGGCATTGCGGCTGTGGGACTCGACCCGGCAGAGTTCGGTGTGTCCCGAGAGATACTCCAGAACTATTACCTGCTCGCCATCGCCTATCTTGACTCGAGCGCCCGCCTCGAGGTCGAGCGCAATTACCTCGAGCCGACCTTCGAGTTTGCCCTTGCGCGCTCTCTAACCCCCACCCATGGCGCGACGCTCCTTGACAGACTCGACGTCAAACCCCCGGAAGTCTGCTTCTACTTCGGACGCGTGAAGCCCGATGCCGTCCGTGCCTTTAGGGCGGGAAATGGCCTGGCGACGGCCCAGAAGCCAGGTGCGACGCCGGAGACCATTGAGGATGAGATAGTCTATCAGAACAGTTATCGCCTCAACCGTGCCTACTACGCTTCCATCGGGGAGAAGCGCGCCTTCGTCCTATCGCACGGGAAGAATATGCTGGCGCTCAAGATGGTCGGTTACGGTGATGACGTGATCCGTTATTACCAACTTGAAGATCTTCATGCCCACGTCTGGCTCGGTCACCATCGCTACCCGACCAAAGGCAAGGTGTGGCATCCGGGCGGTGCGCATCCCTTCGTCGGACTCCACGAAGCCCTGGTGCACAACGGCGACTTCGCCAATTATGCCTCCATCTGCGAGTACCTTGCCCAGCGGAATATCTATCCTCTCTTTCTCACTGACACCGAAGTTTCGGTGCTCCTCTTCGACCTTTTGCACCGGACTTATTCCTACCCGCTCGAGTATGTGATCGAAGCTCTGGCGCCTACAACCGAGCGGGACTTCACTCTTCTTCCCAAAGAAAAGCAGTCGCTCTACCAGCAACTTCAAGCCGTGCACATTCACGGCTCACCGGACGGGCCCTGGTTTTTCCTTATCGCCCAATCCGTCCCGGCTGAGGGAGCTTACCGCCTGATCGGCATCACCGACACCAGCATGCTGCGGCCGCAAGTCTTCGCCTTGCAGCAAGGCGAGGTCTCGATTGGTTTGGCGGCCTCGGAGAAGCAGGCCATCGACGCCACGCTCGAGAGCCTGGCTGGGGAAGATCCGCGGTTCTGGAGCCGCGCTGACTGCTACTGGAACGCGCGCGGGGGCAGCCACACGGATGGTGGAGCGTTCATATTCACTGTCCGCGCCGATGGGATAGCGGGTTTGGGAGGAACCCTCGCAGCCTGCCATTCTGAGCTCGTGTGTACCGACAAGTTCGGCCGGCGCATCGAGTCAGGTGCAGTGCAGAGACCCTACCGCCCGTCTGCCACCGCTTGGCACACTGTAATTGCGCCGCCTGACCTGCCGGCCGACGAGCTGTTCATGTGGGCCAAGGGGCGCGTGGTGGGCTGGGACTATGAGAGTCTACTGGCGTTTCTCAAGGCATTGGAGCGCGCTGCCGTAAATGATGATGGGCGCAGAAGGGCTTTGGGCGTCCTCACCCTGCTGATGGACTGTCGCTACCCCACCGGCTCGCTGCGGCGGAGTTGCCTGCTCTCCCTTTTCGATTCGAGCCTGGCTGCAATCGTCGAGTCCATTCGCCAATCGCCTTCTGAGGCTTACCCTTTCGTGAGCGCGCGGGATGCTCTATCCACCCCTTCCGGCGGCGCACCCACAGTGGTTATGGATGCTCGGGGCTTCGCGGCGGAGGGCGAAGACTCGCTGGCGCGCGAAATCGTTCGGCTTTACCAGCGCGGCTTTCGGCAGTTCCTGGTGGCTCATGCTAAAGGGCATCGGTTTATTGCCAATGGTCTGGGGCCTGCCAGCGCCGGCGTGCGCATCGACGTTTACGGCTCCTCGGGCGATTACCTTGCCTCCGGCATCGACGGAGCGGAGGTTGTTGTGCACGGCGACGCCCAGGATCAACTCGCCCAGATCATGAAGGACGGAAAGCTGGTGGTCTACGGCAGCGTCGGCCAGACGTTCTTCTATGCGGGGAAGGGCGGGCAGGCCTTCGTGCTGGGCAATGCCGCAGGACGGCCCCTCATCAACGCCGTGGGCAAGCCTCGCGTGGTCATCAACGGGATCTGCCTCGATTATTTGGCGGAGTCCTTCATGGCCGGAGACCCGTTGGCGGGCGGCGGCTTTGCCATCCTCAACGGGATCGTCTTGAACGATCAAGGGCAGATCGTCGAGCTGGAAATGCCTTATCCCGGCAGTAACCTGTTCTCACTTGCGGCGGGTGGATCGATCTATATCCGCGACCCCCGTGCCAAGGTCAGCGAAGAACAACTCAATGGCGGGGAGTTTGCCCAGCTCGAAGAACCCGACTGGGCGCTGCTCCGTCCCATGCTGGAAGAAAACGAGCGGCTCTTCGGCATTCCGTTGGCGCGCCTTCTCGAGGTCGACGGAACCGCATTGCCTCCTGGCAAAGTGTATCGCAAAATCCGACCCAAGGCCCTCGCCGAGCTGCACTCGGAGGAAGCCTGGGTCAAAATGCATGTGTGACGAAAAGAGAACTCGCGCTAGAACCGCGTTTCGTTTGGGTGCACACGAAGACCGCTCGTTTTGGAGGTATTCACAGCCATGAACCCCTCTATTCAAGCCGCGACTACCCGCCGTGAGTTTATTAAAACCACCGGCAAGTTGGCTGCGGTTTCGGCTTTGGCCAACGTTGCCATTCCCTACGTGCACGCTGCCGGCAGCGACATGATCCAACTCGCGCTGATCGGCTGCGGCGGACGAGGCGGCGGCGCAGCGGCGAACGCGTTCTCTGCCAAGCGCGGTCCTACCAAGCTGGTCGCCATGGCGGACATGTTCCCGGAGCGGCTCGACAAAACCCTGAACAAACTGAACGAGAAGTTCTCCAGCCAGATCGAGGTGCCGCCGGATCGCCAGTTCATCGGCTTCGACGCCTATAAGAAAGCGATGGATTGTTTGAAGCCAGGAGACATCGCCATCTTCGCCACGCCCCCGGCGTTTCGCTGGGTGCATTTCACCTATGCCATCCAGAAGGGCCTCAACGTCTTCATGGAGAAGCCGATCACGGTCGACGGCCCAACCAGCAAACGCATGCTCAGTCTTGCGCAAGACGCCACAGCCAGGAACCTCAAGGTAGGGGTGGGACTGATGTCGCGCCACAGCCGGGCGCTCGAGGAATTGGCCAAGCGCGTCCAGGACGGCGCCATCGGCGAGATCATCCTCGAGCGGGGTTATCGGATGCATGGGCCGGGCGGATATTTCTCCTCGCTACCCAAACCTGCCGGGATCACCGATCTTCTCTATCAGGTGCAGCGCTTCCACAGCTTCATTTGGGCCAGCGGCGGCTGCTTCAACGATTTCTATATCCACATCATCGATCATCTCGGGTGGATGAAAAACGAGTGGCCGGTCAAGGCGCAGGCGCTGGGCGGGCGCCATTACCGCCAGAGTCCCGAAGGAATCACCTACGTGGATCAGAATTTCGATACCTATTCGGTGGAGTACACGTATGCCGATGGCTCGAAGTTTTTCTTCGACGGGCGCACCATAGCGGGATGCGAGCAGATCTATGCGAGCTATCTGCACGGCGCCAAAGGAATGGGCATCGCTTCCAAGCACGGCGATTGCGGGCAACCCTCCAGCCTGTTTAAGGGTCAGATGACGACCGCGGACATGATTTGGGAATCCCAGGTGGACCCGGAGGAGCAGGATCCCTATCAAAACGAGTGGAACGACTTGCTGGATGCCATCCGAGATGACAAGCCCTACAACGAGGTCGCACGCGGCGTGGAAGCCAGCCTGGTCTCGAGTATGGGCCGCATGGCTGCTCATACCGGCAAGGAAGTCACCTATGACCAGATGCTCCAGTGTGAGCACGAAATGGCGCCGGACGTGGATAAGTTCACCATGGATTCCCCAGCTCCACTTATCGCGGATGCCAACGGCAGATACCCCGTGCCGCAGCCCGGCATCGTCACCACGCGCGAATACTGACCGGCCGAACTGGTGTTCGGCCCGCACTTCAGACCTGCCCACCGAAGCGCCTCATCGATGGGTGACCGCTACGTTTATGTGACCAGAACAAACCGGTATTTTCACATTTCATTCTCCACTTGACAGGCTAGGAGAGGCGCCCTTATACTCCTAGATGAGCTAGGAGTCGAACATCATGGGCAACAGCGCAGACTTACTCCCGGGCACACTGGACATGTTGATCCTCAAAGCGGTGTCCTTGAAACCGCTCCATGGATACGGCGTGCTGCTGCGAATCCAGCAGATCTCCCGTGACGCCCTGCAGGTCCCGCAAGGGTCCTTATATCCCGCGCTTTACCGCTTGGAACATCAGGGACTCATCGCGGCCGAATGGGGTCAGAGTGAGAACAACCGCCGGGCGAAATACTACACCTTAACCGCCGCCGGGCGGCGGCGCTTGCGTGCGGAAACCGCGGGCTGGAACCGGCTCGTTTCCGCAATTGCCGCAGCCTTGAACACCACCTCGGAGGAGGTCTGAGATGTTCTCGCGTGTTCGTTCTCTGCTTCGGACGCTCACCTCGCGGCGTGATTTCGAAGCCGGCATGACGGAGGAGCTGCGCTTCCATATCGAGCAATACACAGAAGACTTGACCCGTTCCGGCATCCCACTCGAGGAAGCGCGTCGCCGCGCGCGCCTGGAATTCGGCGGCATCAGCACGGTTACGGAAGACTGCCGCGAGGCGCGCGGCCTGCGGCTTTTCGACCAGCTTGAAAGGGACTTCCACTACGCCGCACGTCAGTTGAGGCGCAACCCTGGCTTCACCACCGCGGTAATCCTCACCCTTGCGCTTTCGATTGGCGCGAACACAGCGATCTTTTCGATTGTGAACGCGCTCCTGCTGAAAAGCCTTCCCTACGCTCATGCGGAGCGTATGGGAACGATTTACACGCGGGTTACCGGCTCCAGGGGCTACGATGAGCGGCACAACCTCGATGGGGAGCAATGGGAACTGCTGCGCGACAATGTTTCCGCGCTGATATCCGCTGTTTCAAGTCCGCGAGCTTCCGGCGTCAATCTCGAAGCGGGATCGCTTGCCCAATATGTTCACGCAGGACGGATCTCGGAGCACTACCTTGACGTGCTGGCTCTTCAGCCCGTCTTGGGCCGCAATTTTTCTGGTGACGAGGATCGCCCCCGGGGGCCAAAGGCTGCCATCCTGAGTTACAGTTTGTGGCGAAATGCCTTCAGCTCGAGTCCCAATATTCTGGGACAGGCCATTCGCTTGAAAGGCGAGCCCTTCACAGTCGTCGGGGTGCTCCCTGAGGGCGCAACGACTCCCTTGAATGCCGACTTGTATACGCCGCTTCAGGCCGGCCGTGAGGGCGAAGGAGCGGGAACGAACTTCGAAGCCATCACCCGGCTGCGCGATGGCGCGGCCTGGCAGGAGGCGGACGCCGAGATCAACCGCGCCTGGTCCCTCCGTACCGACCGTTACGAACTAAAGGAGAACCCCGGCGCGCAGGTGACATACCATTCCATGCCGCTCCAAAAGGGGCAGACGGCCAGCCTGCGTCCGCAAGTGTTGACGCTGATGCTAGCAGCGGGGCTTATCTTGCTGATTGCTTGCGCCAATCTTGCCGGGTTGACGCTGGTGCGCATGATGCGGCGCACGCCTGAAGTTGCAACACGGCTGGCGCTGGGCGCCTCTCCCTGGCAGATTCAGAAGCAGTTCTGGATCGAAAACCTGCTGCGGGCGCTCGTGGGCGGAGCGATGGGTATTGGCGTGGGCTTTCTCGCCCTGCGCAGCCTCTTGCTGCTGTTGCCCGAACACTTTCTCCCAGTCGCGCGCGTCTCCCTCGACGGCCACGTGATGGCTTTCACGCTGGCCGTTTCGTTGTTGACCAGCGTCCTGTTCGGTATGCTCCCCGCGCTCGCCACGCGCAAGGTAGAGCTTCGTTCGTCGATGTCCAGCCACGCCGTGGCCGGAGCCGGCAGCCAGCGCCTGCGCGAGGCATTGACCGCCGGCGAGGTCGCCCTCACCGTTGTGCTGCTCGCCGCTTCCGGCCTTTTCATCCGCACCTTAATCCACCTCGAGACGCTGCCGCCTGGCTTCAACCCCAGCGGAGTCATAACCGCCAAGGCCTCGCTCGACGACGTCCGCTTTCACGATTCCGCGGCCCTCAGAAAGCTATTGGACGAGAGCACGGCTGCCATGCGGCAGATTCCCGGCGTGCAGAATGCCGCTGTCGGACTGAGCCTGCCGTATGAGCGCTCCTTGATCAACGGAGCGATGACCATCGGCGACGGGAAAGAAGCAGGACGACAAGTTGAAACGGATGTGGTCTGCATTACCCCCGGATATTTCGAAGTATTGCAGATCCCTCTCCTGGTAGGGCGATTCTTCACCGCATCAGACGGCCCGGATGCGCAGCGTGTGGCCATCATTAACCAGACATTCGCGCGCAAGTTTTTCCATGGGCTGAATCCGCTGGGTCATTACGTGGATAAGAACATCATGATTGTCGGTGTGGTGCAGGATGTGCCCGTTCCGCCGGGAGTAGATCCCGGGGCGCCTCTTACCGGCGAACAGGCCCTTTACGTTCCCTATGCGCAAGTGGATGCTCGGGTACTCTCGCTGGTTCATGCCTGGTTCCAGCCAAGTTGGATTGTCCGCACAGCCGGTCCGGTGGAAGGGTTGACTGCGCAGATGCAACGCGCGCTGGCCGGTGTCGATCCTAACCTTCCCTTCTCGGGCTTCTACAGTATGCGCGACCTGCTGGCGAGGACCCTTACGATGCAGCGTGTCGAAGTGGCGCTGCTCGGCGCCCTGGCGGCCCTCGCGCTGCTGCTGAGCGCGGTTGGCATTTTCTCGCTGGTTGCCAACATGGTGACGATGAGGACGCGCGAGATTGGTATTCGCATCGCTCTGGGTTCGACCATTCAAAGTGCGATGCTCGAGGTCGGCAGGGCAGGAGTGTGTGCTTCGGCTTTGGGTTTAGTACTGGGACTGATCCTCTGCGCGGGCGCGCTTCGCGCCCTGCGTAGCGTTCTTTACGGCGTAGGCGTGTACGATCCATCCACCATGCTGGTCGTAGCGCTGACGCTCTCCGCTGTAATCCTCCTCGCTACCATCGTGCCGACTCTGAGAGTTGCAAGTATTGACCCGGCCAGGACTCTCCGAGAAGAGTAGAACCGCCCAGCTAACCTCCAAACCGGCGACCTATACCCCAGGCCGGAGATATAATCGAAACTGCGGCTGAATCAGTGTGAGGTCACAGGGAATGGCGCAATTGTCGTCCACGGCCCCAAAAAGCGGCGGCGAGAAGAACGGCCGTAAGCGCAAGGTAGACCCAGCCATACTCGATGGTGTGCCGGCCATTGGCGCCTCCGGTGAAATCGAGGCCCGGAACCCGGTTCAGCGGTCCGGCGTACCAGAGACCGGTGAATACGCCCTCGAAGGGACGGCTCGATTTTGTCAAGATCCCAAGAGCTAGCGCTAACGAGGGGATAAAGACTGCGCCGGCGAACCAGCCGAGAAGGGCGGGGTAGTTGGCCGCGAGAAGCACCCTGGCGCCAGCTCCTCCACCCATGACAACGGCGATCAGCACCCCAGCGAGCCAACTGGCGGGAAGTTGGCGGGTCAGGATCCGCGGAGAGGAAAAGATGAGCTGCTCAGTACCGTGGCGAGCTTCCCGAGCGCCCATACCCGACCACAGCAGGATGGGCCAGATCCAGGCTGCGGTCAGCAACGGGCCTCGCGAAACCTCGAGCGGAGCGGCGCATTGCGCCACGATTAGCCCGCCCGCCGCGCCGTACCACCACCAGGGATATCCCTTCAGCGCTAACCTTAACTCCGCCGCAAGCATTTTAGGAAAGCCCCAGCCTCGTGGGCCGGAAAGCGGCGTAAGCTGAATCAGCACGTGAGCGTGAGGGGACTCGGCAAGTGCGACGTTTGGCACCTTCGCGCTGGCGATGGCCTCGTCCGCCTCACGGCGCGCCCGGCGCTGCTCTCGAGCCGGCCTGCGCACGCGCGCCGGATCGAAGCGGTCGAAGAACGGCGTACCAAACAGCACGCAGGCCAAAGCCACTGCGATCCATTCGAGTCGCAACAAAACCTGCGGCAGGTCCCAGCGGATTCCCGGCCAACGGAGATTGCCAGCGACAATCATCCTACGCCCCATTTCAACCTGTAGCCCAAATTCCCCGTTGTAGCCACGGATAGCTGCGCTCGCCGCGCGCGTGATGCTGAGCATCACCGCAGCGAGGCCCGTGAAATCAAGCCATGCGAAGCCGGTGATTGGCGCGAGCGCGATACCTAAGCCCCACGCGAACACCCACACCACGTTGCCGACGCCGCCCCGAAGCACCGGCATAGCCTCGAACAGCACCGCCAGGGCTCCGGTCAGCACCATGGTTGGCAGGGCCAGCAGCAAGAAGGGGGAGAGTAGAGCCCAGAGGTCGATGTGAGGGTCTTCCGCAACCACGAATTGCATGACGATTGAGGCCAAGGCAAGCACGCCAACCTGGACGCCGAGCACCGCGGCGTTGCTGAGCCACTTGCCTAAGAGGTAGACGGCTCGAGTGAGCGGCGTAGCTGCCAGGATCTCGCCCACGCGCGTGGCGCGGTCCCGCTCGATCGCGTTCTTCACCACGTAGAAGCCCACCAAAGAGATGAAGCAGGAGGCCACCATCGCCATGTTCGCGCCGATCCAAGCCGAATTGTAGACGCCACGGTATTCACCTAGCCGCAAAGCAATCTTCCCGGTGGCCGCAGCGTAGCCCAGGTAAATCGCGAAGAGCAGCGTCACCAGAAAGCTGTAACGCCGCACCCGCTCGAGGAAATCTGCGCGGGCGATGGCGTAGATGGCGCAAATGCTCACGCCGCCCCTCCTCGAGAAGTTGATCGGCCGCGGCGGAGGGCCAGAGCGTTAAGATAGGCGTCCTCGAGCGAGGGCTCGAGGGGCCGCGCCGAAGCTCCCGGAGCCTTGCCGGCCACGACGCGGGCATGGACTCCGTCGCTGCGGTGAGCTATGTTGCTCACCAGGTAGCTCGCGCGAAGTCCGCTCAGCTCGGAACTAGGCGCTACCATCTCCCACACGCGGCCATTCACTGATTCGAGGAGTGATTCCGGGGCGCTATGCACCACGAGTTCTCCATGGTCGATCAGCGCAACGTCCGTCGCTACCGCTTCCACATCAGAAACGATGTGGGTAGAGAGGATGACGATGCGCTCACCGGAAAGCTCCGAAAGCAGGTTGCGGAACCTCACACGCTCTTCGGGATCGAGCCCGGCCGTCGGCTCATCCACAATCAACAACTGCGGATCATTCAACAACGCCTGGGCAATTCCCACCCGCTGGCGCATTCCTCCGGAATATCCGCCCAGGGGCCGCCGCGCGGCGTCCGTAAGATTAACCAGCTCCAGCAGTTCGGCGATGCGCTTCCGGGCGGCGGAGGCATCGATGCCTTTTACCGCCGCCAGGTATTCCAGGAACTCCACCGCACTCAGATTCGGATAAACGCCGAAGTCCTGTGGCAAATAGCCCAGCACCGAACGCACCCTGTCCGGTGACTTTGCGATGTCGGCGCCGTCCCAGGACACTCGGCCCTCCGTCGCTCGCGTGACGGTAGCCAGGATGCGCATGAGGGTGGATTTGCCTGCGCCGTTCGGCCCCAGCAACGCCAGGACTCCACGCGTAAGCCTCAAGCTGAATCCGCGCAGCCCCCACACCTTGCCACGGTAAAGTTTGCCCACCCCCTCAATGATGAGCTGCATTGGCTTCTCCTGATCGGCTCCCGATTATACGCGCCTTCCGGTTGGATGCTCTTGAATTTGGAATCTTGAATTTTGAATTGCGGCTCTGCCGCGCTGTGCCTCAGCGTCTCTGTGGTTCAGTGAGCGAAGAGCCGCGGAGGAACGCAAGGGGCGCGTACCTCCGCGCTACCTCTCCGGCACCTGGTCCGCGCTCGCGATAGTCGGAGATCGCAGGTGCCAGAAGGCGATTGTCTGTGCTAGGCCCCGGAAATACGCTAACTTGTGGCGAGATCCACTCCGCAGAAACGCTTGCACGCTTCGAGTAGCTTCTCCTGCCGTTCCATATCGCGAGACGCTGGGTTGGGTGTGCGGAGCCGCATGTGGTAGAAGTACTCGCCTGTGACCGTCGCGGCAGGGTCATCGCTCGTCGCGAGCCACACCTGGGTGCGGTGGGCGGCATCCAGGTCATCCGGCGCTCCCGGACCTCCCATCTTCGTCGGCACCCACCCGGGCTCAAGAGCGTTGGAGAAGACATCCGGCCAGCGGCGTGCGATTGCGAAAGCCAGGAGCACGTCGTGCAATTTGGTGTCGGAGTATGCCTGTTGCCCCTGCCATGGGCGATGCTCCCATGCAAGATCCTTCAGAGTTGCGTCACCGCTGCGGTGAAGGCCGGAACTCAGGTAGACGAGGCGCTTGGGTCGCTGGACGAGCGCGGTCAGGATGTACGGTGCGAGCGTGTTGACGGCGAAAACATGAGGCAGCCCATCTTCGGTCGCAATGCGCCGGGGCTCCCGATAGCCAACGCCAGCGTTGTGAATTACCCCGTCGAATGAGCCGAGCCGGTTCACCTGCTCGGCCACGCTGCGGGTCTGGGCGATGCTCGAGAGATCACCGATCACCACGGTCTCCGCGCCCGGCACCGCGGCGAGCGCTTCCTCGCCCCGCCGCTCGTTGCGCGCGTGCAGAACTACCCTGTGTCCCTGCTCGATGAGGAGCTGAGCGGCCATTCGCCCGAGCCCGTCGGACGAACCTGTAATGAAAACCCGTGCCATGATTTCTCACCCCTGTTTACTAGCTTTTGTCCTTCGGTTAACCGGCGCGCCGCGCCGACCCAACGATGACGTAGAAGTTCTCCCACCCGGCGAGTGCTGTCATGCTGTCACCTCGAATTGGGTCAGACCCAGGGTCGAGTATCTTGTCGCAGTCTGGCGATGTCCTTCGTTGGCGCGCTCCCGAAGAAGCGGCTGTATTCTCTGCTGAACTGGGAAGCGCTTAGATAACCCACGCGCTGACACGCAGTACCCGCGTCCATCATCGTGGACAACATGAGACGCCTCGCCTCCTGGAGGCGCAGCACCTTTTGATAGTGCAGAGGGCTCATTGAGGTGACGGACTTGAAGTGCTGGTGAAAAGAGGAAACACTCATGTGCACCAGCCCAGCCAAGTCGTCGACCTTCATGGGTTGGGAGAAGTTGGCGCGCAGCCAAGAAATCGCCTTCGCAAGTCGGTGCACGCTGGATTCTGCAAAGCCCATTTGAGCCACGCGTACACCAATGGGGCTGCGTAGTAGTCGGATCAAAATCTCATCCACCACAAGTGGGGCGAGTAGTTCAGCGTCCCCGGGCTGCGCCAGGCACTCCATTAACCTGGTCGCGGCGTTGACAACGCTCACGTCGACCGGAGCGACGTAAACGGCGCTCCTCTCTTGAACTGGAGGCAGGCCGTGCGGATAGACTTTCAAAACCAGCTCGGCAATCTTATGCGGGTCGAGGTCCAGCCTGAGAGCGAGGTAAGGCTCGGAATGGCTGGCTTGCGTGACCTGGGCAGCGATTGGTAGAGCAACGGAGAACACCAGCATACGGGACGCGTCGTACTCATAGACCTGCTGTCCCACAATGACGGTCTTCGCTCCCTGTGCGATTATGCACAAGGAGGGCAACCGGAGGGCATGCGCACATTCCGTATTGGTTCGTGAAGAGCGACTGGCGCACAAACCAGGAATGCGCAGCTCAAAAACACCGTCGTGAGGGGCATAGGCAGCAATCAGGCGTGCCAACTTCTCCAGGTCTGGTTCGCTGGGCATCAAAGCAGTGTCTCGGTGCAATCGAGGCGAGTTGTTGCCAGATTTCACTTTAGGCGCCTCCGATACATTCTGCCAGAGAGTAGCGCGGACCGCCGATTTTGCGGTCCGCGTCTCTTCCATGTCAGGGGTCATCCTGTGCTCTCGAATAACCCTCGTCAACGAAGAGCCGCAGACCGCAAACCCGGCGGTCTGCGCTACGGGTGGTGGTGGCTGGCGCAGACGTTGTTTCTTAACGTCTGCGATCTGCCGAAGGCACGTGCCCCGGCCACCTCCCCGGTCCCTTCGGGAAGTCGCAGACTCCAAACTACGGAGTCTGCGCCAGCCACAGCGTGAGAATGCCCTCCGATCCGCGCGCACGAATTTGATCGCTGCGTCACGGGGCCGAAAAGACGCGGACCACAAAAGCGGTGGTCCGCGCTACCGCCTTCATGCAAACAACTCCTGCGCGCGGCGGAGTCGGGCCGAGACTTGGACCCCGTAGGGACACTGGACCGTGCAGTGCTCGCAATCGGCGCAGCGCACCGCTGCGACTTCGGGCCCGAGGTGCAAGAACTCCTCGCGGCCCAAGGCAAACTGGCCGTAGCCCTCGGCATAAGTCAGGAATCGAAGCACGTCCGGAACCGGGACGCCCCTCTCGCAAACGCCACCGCAGGCGCCGCACATCCGGCAATACTTCGGGCCGATGGCGACGAGTTGCGCGGTCAGCAACTTCTCGTCCTTCTCGGTGTACGGTTCCGCCATGGCGCGCACGTTTTCTTCGAACTCGTCGTGACTCGTCATGCAGACGATGGCGGTGTCGACCGACTCGTTCTTGAGGGCCCATTTGATCGCGGCAACCGGAGCGCCCTCCTGGCCGAGCCGCCGGCTCAAAGCCTGTGGATTGGCTCCGTAGAGCCGGTCGCCACGCTGTACACGGGCTACGCCGCCCGCGAGGACCTTCATGACCACGATCCCCAAGCCCGCCTTGCGCGCCGCCCGAATGGCTGCCGTCATGTCCGTCTTCGGCGCGTCCGGATTCGCGTTCGCCCCGGCATCCACCGAGCGCATGGCGAAATTGTAGGTGGTCAGCACTACATCCGTCTGGCCGAGTTTTGCCAGGTGCGCCAGCATCCTGTCCATGTTGAAATGCGTGCTGACGCCGGCAAAACGGATTTTCCCGTTCTGCTTTGCAAGGCGCTGCGCCTCCAGCAAGTCTTCGGTCACCTGCTCTGGCTGGTTTTTCATATGCAGATACCAGATGTCCAGATAGTCGGTTCCCAGCTCGCGCAGGCTTGTATCGAGGTCGGCAAGAACTTCTTGTTTCGTCTTGCCCGGGCTCTTGCTCGCGATGATGACCTTGGGCCGCATTTTCTTCAAAGCCGCGCCGACCATCCGCTCGTTGTTTCCGTTCTGATAACCGCGTGCCGTGTCGAAGTGATTGATACCGAAATCCGCCGCGTGCTCGATCACGGACGGATCGGAGGTAGTCATGCAGCCGAAAGCAAGCGACGTCACCTTCAAGCCGGTTTTGCCCAACATGCGATAGTCCAGCCTGGTGAATTCGGGCTTGGCTTGGCCGACGGCAAGGGGAAGAGACGAGCCGGAAGAATTGCGAAGACCGGCGGCGGGAAGAGCCAGGCCGGCCGCCAGAAAATCGCGGCGAGAGCAATTGGGTTTCATTCCATCCTCCTGGGCTGTTTACTCAGATTTGAGCGAAGCCATATCGATGGAGAAGCGATACTTCACATCGGACTTGAGCAGTCTCTCATGATTGGTTTCCTTTTCGGCCCTGAATCAGGCCCGGTATTGTTCGTCGGTGACCTGTTCCATCCAGTCGACAACCTTACCGTCGAGCTTTTCCTGAATGGCGATGTGCGTCATGGCTGTTGTCGGCGTGGCCCCATGCCAGTGCTTCTCGCCCGGCGGGAACCAGACCACATCACCCGGCCGAATCTCCTCGATCGGTCCGCCTTCGCGCTGGACCCAGCCGCAGCCAGCCGTGACGATGAGAGTCTGACCGAGCGGATGCGTATGCCACGCCGTCCGCGCGCCCGGCTCGAAAGTTACGCTGGCGCCTTGAACAAGTGCCGGATCGGGAGCCTGAAATAGCGGATCGATCCGTACCGTGCCGGTGAACCACTCTGACGGACCCTTGACAGAAGGTTGCGAGCCAATTCTTTTGATCTCCATTTTTCGTGTTCCCTCACTTGGTGTCGTGTGATGCGTTGCCCTATTTCCCGAACCGTTCAGACCGGCAATCCAGTTACACCGCTTTGCCCATTTCGTACGCTTCGTTCATGGCGGGGCTTCCCACGATATCGCCGACGTTCCATGCGCCTGTACCATAAACGACGCCTTTTTCTTTTGCCCTTGGCAGACAGGAAGTGAATGCACGGAAGCCTTCTATGGTTCGCGCCAGAGCTGCCTTCCTGCCGACCGCTGCAGTCACGATGAAATAGAAATCTTTGTTCGTGATTTTCATATACCGTGCCACAGTTCGGTCAATCACGGTCTTCATTTGGGCACACATCGTGTAAAAGTAAACAGGTGTTGCCAATACGATAACGTCAGCGGCTATCATGCTGTCGAGGATATGCGACATATCATCTTTCTGTACGCATTTCCCATTTCCCCCACAGGCATAACAACCTCTACAGTAGTTAATCTTCTTTTGCGCCAGGAAGACTTTCTCAACTTGATGACTGGCTTCAATTGCACCTTTCATAAACTGATCGCACAATGTGTCCGAGTTCCCACCTTCTCTAGGACTCGAGGAAAGTATCAGCACTCGTTTGCTCATTCAACTACCTCCAAGCGATTTCTTCAGGGCCGCAGCAGCGTCTTGATCGCGCGGCGCTCGTCCATTGCGCGGTAGCCCTCCGCCACCTGATCGAGAGGCAGGGTCAGGTCGAAGACCTTGCCGGGATTGATCTTCCTGTTCCACACCAGATCGATCAGGTTGGGCAAGTAGCGGCGCACCGGAGCCGGTCCACCGTGCAGATGGACGTGAGAGAAGAACAATTGCTCACCGTCGAGCGAAACAGTGTGCGGCACGCCGACGTATCCCATGGACCCGCCCGGGCGCGTGGAACGGATCGCCTGCATCATCGACTCCTGCGTGCCAACGCACTCCAGCACCGAGTCCGCACCGATTCCATTGGTCAGCTCCTTGATGCGAGCCACGCCGTCGTTACCGCGCTCGGTCACAATGTCGGTCGCCCCGAACTCTCGTGCGAGTTTCTGGCGTGTCTCGTGACGACTCATCGCGATGATCCGCTCGGCCCCCATCTGCTTGGCCGAGAGCACGCCGAGCAGGCCGACCGCGCCGTCACCAACGACTGCGACAGTAGAGCCCGGCTTCACGTTCGCGGCGTCAGCGGCGAACCAGCCCGTGCCCAGCACGTCCGAGGTCGTCAGCAGGCTCGGTACGAGGTCGTCGGACGGCACGCCTGGCGTCGGCACCAGCGTCCCCCCCGCCAGCGGCACGCGCAGCAACGGCGCCTGCGCCCTCGTCATGAACTCACGACGCATGCACGCGGACTGGTAACCGTATTGGCAATGCGGACAGGTGTTGTCCGACGTGGCAAACGAGCCGACCACGAATTGCCCCGGCTTCACGGACTTGACCGCGCTGCCGACCTCTTCGACGAAGCCGCAGTACTCGTGCCCCATCGGCGTTGGGCCGTTGATCGGCTGCAAGCCCCGGTACGGCCAAAGGTCCGATCCGCACACGCACGTCGCCGCGATGCGGATCACCGCATCGGTCGCTTCCATGATCTTCGGTGTCTCACAATCTTCGAACCGAATGTCACCCGGTCCGTATAGCACAGTTCCTCGCATGGTTTATCTCCTTCTCTTTCATGGTGCTCGGCACCACTCGTGGCGAGCGGGTCAAACGCTTCTCGCGCCCCGACGCAAGCCCCATGCTTTGCCTAGGCATGAGATTCTTCTAAGAAAGCTCCGGCTGCCCTCGGCAGCCAGCCATTTCGCTACGTATGTTGGAGCCGCATCGGTATAGCCGCGGCGCAGAGCACGACGAAAGTGCCGGTAAGAAACAGCGCGCTTAGCGCTCACTTCTCAGCTTCGGAAAACTGTTCTACTGCTTGTCAAAGACGACGACGTTGCTCACGTTGCGTCCTTGCTCATCCTTACCCTTCATCGCGCACGTGCGTGTCTTTCCATCCATGGAAACCTTGCAGGTTACGGTCATCATGACTTGGCCGCCCTTCTTCTGTATCAGTTGCGGCGTGTGGGCATCGACCCACCTGGCCCATTGCATGTCAGCCCACGGAACTCCGCGAATCGGGTAGTCCTTTCCGTTGAATTTTGCGTTGAACTCTAAATGCATGGGCTTCCCATCTCCGGCCATTCCGTTGCCCTCAACCTTGTAGCTGTTCTCGTCTAATTGAATTGTCTCCGTTAGATTCTTCGGCGCCGGTCCTGGGCTATACTTCGACTTGGCGGGATTCAACTTCCATGTTCCTGAGTGTTCGTCCGCAGTCGCTGTGGCGACAGGGATGGCTAGCGCCGCGACCAGGGCTGTCATCACAAAAATAGAAATTCTCTTATTTGTCATGATCGACGCTCCTTGCGGGGTTGTGGCTGGAGTCATGCGTTCGGGCGCGCAGCACCTCGTTCTGCCCGCCAGAGGACACATTTTTTGCCGCTCAGCGGCCGGTCAATTGCTCCAGCTTCTCGGGGTACCGAGCGCCCTGTACCGTGATCTTGGAGGCGGCGCCGTTGATGTCCCGCAGATCATCGGGCGTGAGTTCGACTGAGAGTGCCCCGATGTTTTCGTCCAGGCGATGCAGCTTCGTGGTGCCTGGGATGGGAACAATCCACGGCTTCTGGGCCAGCAGCCAGGCGAGTGCAATCTGAGCCGGTGTCGCCTTCTTCCGTTCTGCGATGCTGCCGAGCAGATGAATCAACGCCTGATTCGCCTTGAGTGCGTCAGGCGTAAAGCGCGGGAGAGTGCTGCGGAAGTCGGTACTGTCGAACTTCGCGTTTTCATCGATCTTGCCCGTGAGGAAGCCCTTGCCCAACGGGCTGTACGGGACAAGGCCGATACCGAGTTCCTCGAGCGTCGGTATCACTTCCGCTTCAGGGCGCCTCCACCAGAGCGAGTATTCGCTCTGAAGCGCAGTAACCGGCTGGACAGCGTGGGCGCGACGGATGGTTTGCGCTCCTGCTTCCGAAAGGCCGAAATGTTTGACCTTGCCCTCTTGAATCAAGTCCTTTACCGCTCCCGCCACGTCTTCAATCGGCACGTTCGGGTCAACCCGATGCTGATAGAGCAAGTCGATGCACTCCACCCGAAGTCGCTTGAGCGAGCCCTCGACGGCCCGCTTGATGTGCTCGGGTCGACTATTCAGGCCAGCCGCTCCCGGCCGATTATCGCTGCCACTGAGGTCGAACCCGAATTTGGTGGCGATCACCACTTGCTCGCGGAAGGGAGCGAGAGCTTCACCCACGAGCTCTTCGTTTAAGAAAGGGCCGTAGACTTCGGCAGTGTCGAAGAATGTGATGCCTCGCTCTACGGCTGCTCGGAGAAGAGAGGTCATCTCCTTCTTGTCTTTGGGCGGACCATAAGAAAAGCTCATTCCCATGCAGCCGAGTCCGAGCGCCGAGACTTCCAGATTGCTTTTTCCAAGTTTGCGCTTCTGCATTGTTTCTCCTTCGAGGTACTTTCGCAGTTGATGAACCAACCGTTTTCGTCAGCCTCAAAATCGCGTCGCTGCCGCTCCCGCGTCTCGGGTAGGTGTCCTCCGGGAGGGGATTGCGCCGAATGTCAGCGCCGCAGATTAGGCTGCGTAATTCCGGCTAGCCCCAAAGGTGAAGTATAGTGTGCTTACACTTCGGGCGTTTGCCTATTTCTCTAAAGTCCTTGCCACACCCTCCGAATCTCCACCAAAATTGCGCTTCCCGTTCCCTGCCGCTCATATCCTTTCCGCTACCCCGCTAAGGCAGTGCGAAGGCGACGACGGCATCGCTGAGTTTAGGGTTCGAGGCCTTGCCGTGACCGCCGGCGGCCACCACGATGAACTGGCGGCCACCTTGGCGTGCCCGATAAGTCATGGGGGTGGCCGGGGCCGGGGCCGGCAGCCGCGCATGCCACAGCTCCTGGCCCGTCTCGGTGTCGAAAGCACGGAAGGTGCTGTCAAGCGTCGACCCGATGAAAGTTAAGCCGCTCGCGGTGGTAAGCGGACCGCCCAGGGTAGGCGTCCCGAACTTGATGGGGAGAGGAATAGGGGCGAGATCCCGAATGGTTCCCAGGGGCACCTGCCAACGAAGCCTGCCCGTGCTGGCCTCGACCGCCGCAAGAGTTCCCCACGGAGGTGCACTGCACGGCATGCCCCAAGGCGAAAGCAAGAATTTACGGCGCATCACGTACGGTGTCCCCTTCATCGGTGAGTACTCCCAACCGCCCTCAACGAATCCCTCTCTGGCGCTCCTCCTGTTCAGGCGTTGCGCTTCGTCCCTGGGGATGAGTTGAACGATGGCGGGGACGTTAGTCTGGTTCAGAACGATCAAGCCTCGAGTGCGGTCGAAGGAGACGCCTCCCCAATTAGTGCCGCCGACATACCCCGGATACTCGATCGAGCCTTGCAGGCTTGGCGGCGTGAAAATGCCGTCATGGCGCAGCCCGGCGATGAGGTTGCGACACTTGCCGCGATCCCAAGGGGTCAACCCCCAAGCGTCCTCTGGTTCGAGGCGGTTGGGGGCCAGCGCTGGAGTCGCAGCCGGGAAAGGCTGGGTGGGCGAGAGCCATTCTCCCTCCACCCCGCCTTGCGGCACAGGCCGCTCCTCGACCGGCAGAATCGGCTGGCCGGTGTCGCGGTTCAGGATGAAGAGGAAGCCCATCTTGCTGGGCTGGGCCAAGGCCGCAACGCGCTGCCCGTTGCGCTCCACCTCGATCAGGGAGGGCCCGGAAGGCAGATCGTAATCCCACAGGTCGTGATGGACGGCCTGGAAAGCCCACACCACTTTGCCGGTGGATGCCCGCAGCGCTACCAGCGAGTCCGCGTTTCGGTCCTCACCCTTGCGCTCGCCGCCGAAGAAGTCAGGGCTGGGACTGGTGGTGGGCAGGAACACCAGGTCGTGCGCGGGGTCGGTGGACATCGGCCCCCAGACGTTGCCCGCGCCGGTGCGGTCTGCCCCATTCTGCCAAGTGGCCCGCGCGGGGTCGGCGGGATCCCGCGGCACCGGATCGAACGTCCAGACCAGAGCGCCGGTGCGCGCGTTGAAGCCGCGCGCCATGCCTGATTCCATATCGACGCGGTCGTTATCGTTGATCGCGGAGCCGACCATGACGATTTCCCCTACCACCGTGGGCGGAGAGGTGAAATGGTACTCACCTTTAATCGGGATTTTGACGCCCGTGGTCAGCGCGACCTCACCATTGGTTCCAAAAGCGGGGCACGGTCCGCGGCCTTCAGAATCGACGGCGACCAGGCGTCCATCGAGAGTTGCGACGTAGATGCTGCGGCGGCACATGTCGCCGGGTTGGCGCTCGGGATCAACCCACGTCGCCAGCCCACGGCACGTGAAGGCGTCACCATAGTACCCAATGCGATCGAGCTTCGGATCGAAGGTCCATTTCTCACGGCCAGTTTCGGGATCGAGCGCGATGATTCGGTTGAAAGGGGAAACAATATAGAGCGTTCCGTCCACAAACAGGGCCGTGGCCTCAAAGGTGCTCTTGGCCCACACTTTTTTCCCGTTCCAAGTGCTGTTGGCGTACGAGAGGTCGCCGGTGTGGTAGACCCAGGCAACCTTGAGATCCCGCAGGTTGTTTTTCGTGATTTCTGCAAGCGGGGAGTAACGTGAGCTGCCCGGGTCGTTCCCATAGTTCGGCCATTCTTCCACAGGAGCTTGGGCATCGCGCTTGACCTTGCGTGCCCCACAACCAAGGAAGGTCAACGCCAGTAACATTAAGCCGCCAATCAACTCATGTCTCATATTAGGAGTCCTTTTGCGTGAGTACTTTTCCGCAGGTTTTCGACGGACCTCACTGAGTCGGGGCCTCCATCTCTATCTTCCTATGTGTGGTATTGTACATCTGCCTGCCCCCTTCGGCCCGTTCCTACACGGTTCTTCTTTCCCCTCTCGGTGTGACGCAGCGATGCAAAGTTAGTTTGCGGCCTTCGACCTGTCTTGGCACGATTCTTCTTCAAATTCGCTTGCGTGTACCTCCGTCCGAGAATTAAGCGGCTCAACGAATCCGATTCGGACCCTCGGTGATCACCTCAAAACTGGCCATAGGTGATCAGGTCAAAAGCAGCCAAGGGCAGGCTGTCCGGGACTAGCTTCTTCCACGCTGCCGCAGGCTCTGCTGGCAAGTCCGTTTTGCCTGGACAGATCGCGAGTGACGGTTTTGATAGCGATGTGCCGCCCTTGAAGATGAAGCGGGGAAAATCACGAAATTGGAAGGCCTGATGTTATGGCGCGGGGCGATATCAGATTTATCAAACAGGATGCGCTAAGCGGTGGCTCTGGGCGTAAGTCAAAATCGCCTTGACTCGTTCGGGCGGGATTTCAAACTGTTCTGCGATTTCAGCGGCGCTGACGCCATAATCGAAGTTATCGACGATGGCATCAACCGGCATCCGTGTGCCACGCAGCACGGGGGCCCCGCTTTGCACTCCCGGCTTGACTTCGACGAGTTGGCAGTCCGACCAGTCAATTTTTTCCGTGGCCGTCATAGCGACTTCCCAATTCACATCATTCCATGTTTGCACCCTAAAAGCCAGAACAGCGCCATTAAAGCTGCGGACTTCGGACCCTGGCCAACGGATTGTAGGCGACCGTCTCCTTCCTGTTTAGCGTTCCCCGTGTGCGAAGCCGATTATAACGTGAGCGCAAGCCATAGGTATGCATGAGATAAGCCACCCGCTTGGCACGGAAAGCGTAGATGCAGTTTCCGTAGCGTAGAGCCGCCTTTTGGAATTTCCCGATGGACTCAGGGATGCTTCCTACCACTATGCAAGGTGACCTACATACAACGCGCACGGGCAAATGCAAGGGAGCTAAAACCACGGGGGGCGGCGGTCAGTTGACGATTAGTCGAAAATAACCGGCCAATCTTTTTAATCACACTTCTGAGCGCTGTGGCTGAGAAGCGTTTATTCTTCTCCAGTTGGGATTTTTCTCTTCAGGAGGAGGGGCTCCGCTTCCGGCCCAGATCTTG
>Ga0326727_10003428_pt1 | contig 50761 bp, 39 predicted proteins | sample MB2enrmetagenome_FD_207643 | JGI IMG/M metagenome (GOLD analysis project Ga0326727, IMG submission 207643) | Lab enriched peat soil microbial communities from McLean, Ithaca, NY, United States - MB29MY | ecosystem: Environmental > Terrestrial > Soil > Wetlands > Peat | place: USA: New York... | reverse complement strand
CCGTCTGGTAGCCGGCCTGTTTGAGAACCGAAGCCAGCGTCGGTTGCAGCGGGCTGAGTTTGTTGCCGCTGAAATCATGCATCCCGCTCAACATCGGATACGTTCCCGTCAGCATCGAAGTGTGCGATGGCAGAGTTACAGGGACGACCGCGAACGCACGCTCAAAGCGCACTCCATCCGCAGCCAGGCCGTCGATGTTGGGCGTCTTGATCTGCTTGTACCCATAGCAGCCGAGGTGATCGGCGCGCAGCGTATCGATCGTGATCAGCACCACATTCAGCGCTGGCTTTGCCGTTGTTTGCGCTGCTGCCTGCAGCGCAGTGAGAGCCGTCAGGGTGAGAATCAATCGACGAAAAGTGGGCGGCATCGGTGAGTTCAGTTTATCGCATGTGATCGCGTCAAAGACGTGGTTGGCAGAGGCTCAACTCAGCGGAAGCAGTGTGATAGGCTGGGCGCTTATGAGGCGGCTGGCTATTTTTCCAGCGATCATCCTTGCCTGGATTTTCGTCGGAATCACGTTGCTCGGAACTGCGGCCTGGGGCCAAACGTCCGCCCAGACGCGCGTCCCGCGAAATTCTTCCCCCGACGTGTTCCTCATCACCATCGACACGCTGCGCGCCGATCATGTCGGCTGCTACGGATACAAGCAAGTCGAAACGCCCGCATTGGACGCGCTCGCCAACGATGGTGTCCGGTTTACCGAGGCCTTCACCCATAGCCCGATCACGAACACTTCGCACATTACGATCCTGACCGGTCTCTTGCCCAGCGTGCATGGCGTCACCGATTTTGGCGTCCCTCTCTCGCCGCAGCATGTGACCGCTGCCGAACTGCTGAAGCAACACGGCTATCAAACCGCAGCTTTCATCGGGGCCGTGATTCTCGACAGCAACACGCTCGCTCCCGGCCTCGATCGCGGCTTCGATTTCTACGATAACTTTCCCAAAACCGATAGCAAGAGCGCCGACGGCAGGAATAACCCTCGTTGGGGCCGCGTCGAGCGCCGCGGCATGGAAGTCGTCGAGCACGCCGAGAGCTGGTTCGACAAACACCGCGCCGGACCGCACTTCGTGTGGGTGCACCTGTACGATCCGCATGATCCCTACGAGCCGCCGCCGCCGTTCTCGGAGAAATACAAAGATCATCTGTATGACGGAGAAATCGCCTACGCCGATTCCGCCGTCGCCCACTGGATTGCCTTTCTGAAAAAAGCCGGCGTCTACGACAACGCCATCATCATAGTCACCGGCGATCACGGCGAAGGCCTCGGCGAGCATGGAGAAGAAACGCATGGCCTCTTTCTTTACGACTCGACGCTCCACATTCCCCTCATCCTGAAAACGGCGGGAGCCGCTCATCACGGCACTGTGATTGATGCCCAGGTGCGTACCACGGACATCCTGCCAACGATTCTTTCAGCGACCGGCGTGGCTGCACCGGCGGAGCTGAACGGCGAGTCGCTCTTTCCTCTTATCGAACAAGCTGCCAGCGCACAAGGGTCGTCCAATCGCGAGCTTTTCGGCGAGACCGACTATCCTCTTCGCTGGGGATGGGCTCCGTTGCGCGCTTTGCGCACCGAAAACACGAAATGGATCGAAGCTCCGCGCCCTGAACTCTACGACTTGCACGCCGATCCAAAAGAGCTGAAAAATCTCTATGCTCCCGACAGTTCAAGCGCACAGAACATGCAGGCTGAAATTGCCAAGTGGGAGGCCAAGCTCCCGCCGCCAACGAACGCCAGCAAGGCTGCGGAAACTCTGCCCGATCCCAAAGACAAAGTCGACGTGCAGAACCTGCTGCATCGCGCCATGCTCGCCGCTGACGATAATCGGTCGAGTGAAGCGCATCAGTTCCTGGAGAAAGCGTTGCAGATCGATCCCGCCTCGCCGACCGCGTTTCGTCAACTGGGTGAGCTTGAACTCGCTGCCGGAGATTTTTCGAAAGCAGCCGCCCATTTGAAGCGTGCTTCTGAACTGCGTCCCGATGATTCCACCGCCGCTTTCGAATTGGGCGAGGCGAGTGAGAAGTCGGGCGATTTGCGCGGGGCGCGCGATGCGCTCGAATCGAGCTTGAAGCTCTCGCCTAGTCAAATCTCCGCGCGGCTGCTACTCGGCCACGTGTACTTGCAACTCAAAGACGCTAAGAACGCGGAGGATCAGTTCGAGGCGGCGCTGCTGGTAGACTCGAACAACAGCGACGGGCGGCTCGGACTGGCGGAAGCGCAAATTCAGCAATCCGATTTTGCCGGCGCTTTGCCGGATCTCGAAGCGTTCACTAAGTCCGATCCGCGAAACGCCTCCGCACTGCGCTTGCTGGCGAGAGGGTATCGCGGCATCGGCAGAGAGCAAGATGCCAAGCGAGCCGAAGAGCAAGCTGGAGCGCTAGAGAAGAAGTAAGCAAAGAAATCGACCGCGGATTTGATTCGTCACCTCTCGCCCGCGGCGGCACCAGTCGTTCACATTCCTTTCACATTTCCGTTTTATGCTAACTTCTTTACAGTTTCTAGCTCGCCTCGAATCGCGCGAGTTTCCCATGGCCCGAAAACAACCTTCGCCACCCTCACGAATCAAGCGCCGCTCGACTTCAACGCGATCTCGAGCACCTGAAGCTCGCCCGCGGCCGGCTCAGCCACGCAATGAAGACTTGGCCGAAGATGCACTCACAGCCCTGGTCGTCCGCGGCTGCCTGATCGCTCGCGACGCGGTCTTCAATGTCAGGGACTATCTGGCCGACGGTTCGCGCTTGGCTTTTCTGGCGATCAAGGATTGCGAAAAGGAACTCGACCAGATCGAGCGCAAGATTGACGACCAGCTTCCCGAAGCCATTACCCGAGTAGGAGAAGCCAAAGCGCGCGAATTGCTGGCGTGTTTGAAGTTCATCACCGACCTCGAACGCATTGGAGACCTCGCCTACAGCGCGGTTATGCAGTTGCAATCGCGCCGCGAAAAACTGCCGGCGGCGGACTCCCGCCAGCTTGTGGAGATGGCTTCTCTGCTGTGCACAATGCTGGAGGAGGTTCATCAGGGCTTCCTCGAGCGTGACGTGTCGCACGCGCAGAGCGTTCTGCAATCCGATCCGGAAGTGGACCGCTTGTGCCATTCCCTGTTTCACAGGCATCTGGCCGAGCCCAACAGTCCGACCGGACAGAAGAACTTCGACATCCTGCTCGCCGCCCAGGCGCTGGAGCGCGTCGGCGATCACGCCAAGAATCTTGCGGAAGAGATTTACGGCTTATCCGAAGGCCGCTCGTTGCGCCACAATGCCAGGAAGCTCTCGACGGCCTAGGACGGGTCTTGCAGAGCCGTTCAATGAAAATCGTGCGACACCGTCTCTGCTCGCGTGACCCGAAGCGGTAAAACTTTTTCCGCGCGGATGTGAATCACGTTGTCCTGATTCTGCAAAATTCCCTCGATCATCAGGAAGCGCTCGGAAATCAGTAACACACGATTCTTATGCAGCAGATCGGGAGCGACGATCGCATTGGCGATCCCCGTTTCATCTTCCAGGCTCATGAACATCATTCCCTTGGCCGTTCCCGGGCGTTGGCGGGCAATCACGCATCCGCCAATTCGTAAGCGGCGTCCATTCGGGATGTGCGGTAGATCGGAAGCGCGATAAATCCCCATGCGTTGCATCTCTGCCCGGCGATACTGCATCGGATGCGGGCCAACCGTCAGCCCGGTCGAGCGAAAATCCGCTACCAGGCGCTCTTCGTCCGTCATGGCCGCGAGCGGAGACTCCCCATCGATTTCTGGAAGCTCATCCAGCAACGGCCCCGGCCAGCGCACGGCGCGCTCCACTTGCCACAGCGCGTCGCGGCGATGAAAGGAGCCAGTGGGCAGTGGTCGATGGGCAATGGGCAGTAAAACAAACTCTTCCTTTGAATCAGTGCTGGCCACTGGCCACTGCCCACTGCCCACTGCATTCAATGCTCCAATTTCCGCCAGCGTCGTCAATTCATCTTTCCGCAACTCGGGCACGCGGCGAGTCAGATCCTGCACCGAAGTGAAAGGCGCCAGGCTGCGCTCCCGAACCAGCGCCTGCCCCGCCGGCTCGCGCAATCCACGCGTATATTTCAGGCCGAGGCGAACTGAGGGCTGAGGGCTGACGGCTGACGACTCTAACGTGCACTTCCAATCCGACCGCGTCACATCCATGGGCAGCATTTTCAATCCGTGGCGCTGCGCGTCTTTCACAATCGTGGCGGGATGGTAAAAACCCATCGGTTGATTATTCAGCAGCGCGGCCGTGAACGCCGCTAGGTAATGACATTTCAAATAAGCGCTGGCATACGCGATCAAGGCAAAGCTGGCGGCATGAGATTCCGGGAATCCATAAAGAGCGAACGAAGTAATCGACTGGATAATCTGCTCCTGCGCCGCGCCGCAGATTCCGTTGCGCGTCATGCCGGCGCGCAGCTTTTCTTCGATCACTTTCATTCTCGCCTCGGAACGTTTGAAGCCCATGGCGCGGCGCAACTCCTCCGCTTCGCCGCCGGTAAAGTTGGCGGTGATCATGGCCATGCGCAGCAACTGCTCCTGAAACAGCGGCACGCCCAGCGTGCGGCCGAGCACCGTTTCGAGCGATGGATGCGGATACGTAACCGCCTCTCTGCCCTGCCGCCGCTTGAGAAATGGATTGACCATGTTTCCCACGATCGGCCCTGGTCGAATGATCGCGACCTGCACCACGATGTCGTAAAAGCGCTCTGGCTTCAGGCGCGGCAGGCACGCCATCTGCGCCCGGCTCTCGACCTGAAACATCCCGACTGTGTCGGCTTTTTGCAGTGTGGAATATACGACGGGATCGCCCGGCGGAAGATGTGCCAGATCCACTTCTTCGTGATAATGGTTGCGAATCAGTTCGAGAGAATCTTTCAGCGCCGCCATCATGCCGAGGCCCAGCAGATCGACTTTGATGATGCGCATGTCCGCGCAGTCTTCTTTGTCCCACTGCACTACCACGCGGCCCGGCATCGACGCAGGCTCCAGCGGCACGACGGAATCGAGACGCCCCTCGCAGATGACCATGCCCCCCGAGTGCTGGCCCAAATGCCGCGGGAGATCCTGCGCGGCGAGACACAACTCGAAATATTTTCGAATGCGGGGATGCGTTAGATCGAGCCCGGCATCGCGCAGACGGCGGTCGAGCGCATCGTTCTCGTCCTTGAATTCCCAGGTCGCCACCGCCGCTGAAATTCGCTTCAGCGTCTCCGGATCGAATCCCATCGCCTTGCCCATTTCGCGCGCGGCCATGCGATTGCGATACGTGATTACGTTGGCGGTCATGGCCGCTCCGCATTGCCCATAACGCCGATAGACGTACTGAATAACGCGCTCGCGCTCGTCACCGCTGGGCAAATCGAGATCGATGTCGGGCCACTCGCCGCGTTCCTCGGAAAGAAACCGTTCAAACAATAATTCCATGCCAATCGGATCCACCGCCGTGATGCCAAGCGAGTAACAAACCGCGCTGTTGGCGGCCGATCCGCGGCCCTGCGCCAGAATTTTCTGTTCGCGGCAGAAGCGCACCAGGTCCCAGACAATCAGAAAGTATCCGGCAAGCTTCAGCTTTTCGATCAAACTCAATTCGCGCTCGATCTGCCGGCGCGCGCGCTTCTTCAACTCGGCATCCGCGCGGCCATACCGGCTCTGCATTCCTTCCCGTGTGCGCTCGCGCAGAAACGACATCATGGTTTCGCCGTCGGGTACGGGATAACGCGGAAACTCGTATCCGAGATCGTTGAGCGTGAACTCAAGGCGTGCGGAAAGTTCGACCGTGTTTGCGATGGCATTCGGCACATCCGCAAAGAGCGCGCGCATGGCTGCGGGAGACTTGAGATAGCGCTCGGCATTACGCGCCAGCAAGCGTCCGGCAGTGGCCAGCGTGCGACGATGACGCAGCGCGGTGAAGGCATCCGCCAACTCGCGCTCCCGAGGCGTGGCATAGTTCACGCCATTGGTCGCGAGTAGGGGCAGGTGCAAAGCTTCCGCGATCTCAATTGCAACCCGGTTTCGATATTCTTCCTCGCGATGAAAATGCCGCTGCAATTCGACGTAAACATTAGATTGGCCAAAATTGAGTCGGCCAAAAATTTCCGTCAGCCCCTTCACCGCTTCGAACGCGGCCGGTGGTCCACCATGCGCGAGAGCAGCCGCTAAAGGTCCTTCCTCTCCGCCGGTCAGGCAAATCAAACCATCGGCGTGCTCGTTAAGATCCGAGCTCGAAGCGCAAGCTCCTTCTTTGCGGCCAGCGCGCAACTTCATTTTCGTAATCAGGCGGCAGAGATTTTGATATCCAGCCCGCGAAGCCACCAGCAGTGGAAGACGAAATTCAGTGGCCAGTGGCCAGTGGTCAGTGGTCAGTACCAGATCAGACGGTTCTTCATCACCGACAGGCCTTCCGAATGGACGCAAGGCGAGCCTCGGCATAGGGCTGCTTGATTTGCCCACCGACCACTGACCACTAGCCACTGTTACTTCCGCCCCAATATGCGCCTTGATCTCCGCCTTTTTCGCGGCGAGATGGAAACGCGGCGAGCCGTACACTCCATCTCGATCGAGCAATGCCATCGCGGGCACTCCGAGGTTCGAACACACTGCGATCAGTTCCTCGGGAATCGAAGCGCCATCAAGGAAGCTGAACGCGGAGCGGGAATGGAGTTCAACGTACATCAGTTACCAGTTACCAGCTTCCAGTCGTCAGTTGCTTTGACTGGCAACTGCTCTCAGTCATACGTTCCTTCTACGAACCAGTTCCCACTTAGCTTGTTTTGCACTAAGCGATATAAGATGAGCCCCGTTGTGGGTTCTCTTTCATCAGGTTGGCAACTGGGCACTGGCAACTGGCAACTGCTCTCGGCGGGGATGGCAATGTCCCACTCCTCGCGCGACCAGCCTTCCTGTTCCGACCAGTCGCCGGAAGAGCGCCAGGGGCCGGCGGTCCAGACGATTTCGCCGGCGATGTCCTCGCGTTCGAGGCATCGCATCCGCACCGGCTTCGCTTCTCGCACCGTGACGCTGGCGCCGAGCGGCGGACGAAACAGGCGCAGGGCGATCACCGCGCTCATTTTTTCCTGGGCGTTTCCTTTTGCGTTTTCCTCCAGCGTTTCGTCGACTCGATAGGCGCTGCCATTTTCTTGCATGGACATATCCCGCTTCCGATTTCCCGGCCGCTTCACTTTGGGCTTTACCGGCGCAGGCTCTACGGGCGCGAAGCGCCGCACTGCAAACGCGCCTTCGCGATGTGTATCCAATAATTCCACCGACCCCACTCTTCCCTCGCCGACAATTCCTGCGATGCGCGACAACGTCAGCTCCAGTTTTTCGGGCTCGGGGAAAACCGGCTGAAACAATCCACTCTGCAGGGCTCGCGGCCGCGCCGGGTCCGCCGACAAATGAATCTTCACGATAGGCGCTCCCGGCGGATGCGCCTGCAAATCCAGCTGCAACAACTTGAGAAACACTTTTGCGTCCAGCATGGGCATGGGCAGCCGCAGCGTGCGGGTGTACGTTCGGGTGAGAGTTCGATCGGCCGATACGCGATCTTTCGGCTGCGTCGTTGCGAGTTCAAGATTCAGATGTAACTCCTGCACCGCCAGCGCGCGCAGTCGCAATCGCGCGCACACTTGCTCCAACAAGCGGTTCAGCAAAAATGCCAGCGGTTCCAGCAGCACGACGGGATATTCCAGCTCCACGCTCTCGGTAAAAATCAGTTGCGGTTCCAATACACGCAAGTTGCGCGACACCGCGCCCCGCGCCAGCTTTTGTAGACGGATCCCGCGCTGTCCCAGGCGCTCACTGACCGGAACTTCGGGAAGGGCCGCCAGCGCTCGCAGTTTGCGAATGCCCCAGCGATCAAACGTTTCCACCCAGCGCGCGGCCTCCTCTGCATCGGAAGAAAAACTTTCCAGCAACACATCCACCGGCAAATCTCCCAGTCGCTCGGCTTCGCGCCCTTCGTGAATCAAGGTCACGCCGGGGAAACCGCGGGCTGCGAGCAAAGCGGCATCCGGATTTGCGGCCACGGCAAAATTAGCTTCCAATCCCAGCTGAGAGACGCGCCGCGTCAGATCGCGGGCAATCTTCGGCAGCGGACCGAGCAACGGCTCGAGCCCGGCAAGATTCAGAAGCACGATGCCGGGCGACGCGTCTTCCACTTCCGGAGAGAACGCTTGCGCACAATCGAGCAGGGCAGCGTGTGCCGATGTCTCTTGCGGCTCCGAGCGCGCGCGCAGCACTAAGTTTTCCCATACTTCCAGTTGCGACTTGGTCGTGCCTACTTCCACGCCCATTTGCCGGGCTCTCTCGTTGAGCGCCACGACTTTTTCCAACGGAGGCCGTCCGGTGAGGACCGCGACCGGGCGGGCGCACAACTTGGGCTCAAAACGAATGAGCGCTTGCGCGGAAAAATCGGGGATGAAGATGCAGGCAAACATCGAGCAGATCTCAAAAAGTTCTCAGTTCCCAGTTCTCAGTTCTCAGACTTGAGCTCCTTGTTCTCAGCATTCAATGAATCAGTCTTAACTGAGAACTGAGAACCGAGAACTGAATGACTATCCTGCCCATGCGGCTCGACTCTTGAAACTCGCTGCCGATTGCGCCGGTTTACGTTCCAATCGCGAACGCAACAACTCGGCGGTGATCTCGAATTGATCCAACAGTTCCGAATGCGGCAATTCCAAATGCAGCGGCGGATTTCCTGAGTGCTGATAGCTGACGGCTGACAGCTTTTTCCCTGACACCTTCACCAGCATCGACGAGCAACTTCCTGCAATGGGCTGCTGTTCCAACACCAGCAGCGCGGTCGGCGTGTGTTCAACCGCGCGGCGGAAGCGGAACCACGATGCCAAAGGAATTCGCCGTGCACTCTCGACCGGAATATCGCCGAGATCGAGAGCAATCATTCCGAAACCGTTGCTTTGCAGCAGAAGGTCGGTGACTTTCAACATTTGCCCGAGCTGCGATTCCCAGCGCTGGCCTGGTGGATTTTGCCGCCGATTTTTCCAACTAGACGAAGGAGGTTTACGCGAGGGCTGTTTGTCTCCGCAGCGCACCCACAGCAAGCGGCTCATCGCCATGCCGGCAGCCGCGGCGGAGGCGGGATCGAACGCATCGCTCGAATCCACGAGCGCGCAAACTTCTCCGCGCTCGGTGGCGCGGGCGAGCGCAAAAAGCAACACGCTGGTCCTTCCCGAGGAAGCCGTGCCGCAGATTTCCGTGAGGCACCCGCGAGCGAGGCCGCCGGTCAGCGAGTCCAGTTGCGGAATGCCGCTCGAAACCATTTCCGGCTCCAGGCGCACCTCAAGGCGCGAAGCGGGAACGACCGCTCCGAGCTTAGGCATGGCACCGACCTGAGCCAAAATCTCCGCGGTTTTATTTGCGGTTCTGTTTGCGGTCTTCTCCGCGATCGCGCGCGGAGAAAACGGCGAAGGAAAAATAAAAGGTCGGCCCATGGCCGCCGATAAAAAAACCGGAGAGGCAGACATACGATCTCGCAATTGTCAGGGAACATGGAGGGCAGGAATGAGCCCGGGCGAAGCCTGTAATTTTCGCTTTTTATTCTCCCATGCGAGTATCACTCTGCGGCCTGCCGTTGTCAAGGCGGTTCGACCAAAATCATGACCAGAAGTGCAACCTGAAGGCTTACAATAGTTTGCGGCTTCTCCCAGAGGCTGGAAAACCGCGAGGCTTGAGGCATCCGACACCCGGTTTGGTTCAAACGAGCTTTTGTTATAATCAGAGTTCGTTGCAATCCATCTGCGTGGCGCTATCGTCTAGGGGTTAGGACGGAAGATTCTCAATCTTCAAACCCGGGTTCGATTCCCGGTAGCGCTACCAACTTTCTTTCAATCACTTACAGCATTTCCTAACACGGTTGCTTCAGGCGACTGTGGCCACTTTTGTGGCCAAGTCTTCCACAGCTTCCACAGGCGCCGCTGACAACTGATTCCGCCTCTCGATCGCTTCCCTGATCTGCTGCACATTGGAGTGCGTGTAGATGCGTGTAGTATTCACCGACCCGTGCCCCATCGCATCCATCACCGCCATCACGTTGCCTGTGCCTTCCATTGCATCCGTTGAGAAACGATGACGCGCACAGTACAGAACGACAGATTCGGGAATGCCCGCCAACCGCTTGGCTTCGAGCCACTGCTTCGAAACCTCGCGATCGGTGATATAGCCAGACTGGGCTCGCTTCGAGGGAAAGACCCATCCCTCGTTCACGCCTTCCTTGCGAGCCAACAGTGCTAGCTTGACGCGCTCGGTGAGTGGGACGTAACGCCGGGATTTTCGGGACTTGCCACGCGGGTTGAAAATCAGCCCTTTGTCCCAGTGAATGTTCTCCCAGCGCATGCGGAAGATCTCGCCCGGACGAAGACCGGAATCCAGCATGATCAACAGCACCGTTCGAAACGGTTCCCAGCCGAAACGCGACCTCCTGCCTTTCCCGGTAAGACGCAAGTCCCCGGTAACCGCCAGCAGCCGCTGCTCCATCCACGGCTCGATCAACTCTTCCCTCCCCTGTTCCTCGACGAGTTTGACAATCGGGACGTTAGAGAGCAGTTGCCACTCTTGCGCCTTTTTCAGCATCCGCCGAAGCGTGCGCAGAGCGTTGTTGGTGTTCGCAGGGGACGATCCCTCGATGGTCAAAGCGTGATCTGCCGTGATGTGATCGAGTTTCATACCAGCGACGGATGTGGACTCTAGGAGTTGCCAGCCCACCCCGTAATACCTGCGGGTTGGCGGTTTAGGCGGACGGTCCGCCGGCAGCGACTCCATCCATTCAAAAAAGCGGTTCGAGAAGTCGGCTAGCGTCGGAACTTTCCTGCATCCCGGCGCACCTCCGCCTTCCAGCAACCGCGCGAGCACCAGCGCTTCCACCTTCTTGGCCTCAGTCCGCCGGGAAGTCTTGCAACTCCCACGGTAGCGTCTGCCATTCCAGCGAAACGCGAAGTGCCATGTATTTCCTCGTTTAAAGAGCGACACGTTTTTCCTCCATTGTCGCTCTCGCTTTTGAGACACGCAGGTTGCGCAAGAGGAATTTCTCTAGCGCAACAGCATCATATCTCACCAAGCGCCCGAGTTTTATGTAATTTGGGCCATCGCCCGAGACACGCCAGTACCGCAGCGTATTAACACTCACGCTTAACCGCCTCGACACCTCTTGCTCGTCTAAGAGCTGGATGTCTGTCATTTGCCTTTGCCCTCATCCTTTCGCCTCTCGGCTATCTGGTCCCTATGTATATTTAGGAACAGAAAACCGGGAGGAAGCATCAGAATATTCTTAGGATTGTCCTCCGGACCTTCCGGTCCCACCACCCGGTAGAGCCGTTCCTGGGCCTCTTTGAGTTTGGGCCGCGTGCGCCCGATCGATCAGGTTCTTCATTTCCTCCGCTGTTGTTCGTGTTCTATTCACGCACGACGAGCCATTCCCTGGATGGTGCTCACGGCGACAGTTGTCGAATGTGGGCGTGGAACCGGGCGATACAGGATCGCAGTCATCCGAGCTTCTCGGATCCAATACGAACCAGGGCCGGCAGATTATTAAACGCCAACCCGCTTCGCAGCGCGATGATTGATCCTCTGACTTAGGAATGGACCAAGGCAAAAAAAGCATCACAATATATTTTTGCGGCGCCTCTTGACTGCTTGTCCCGGCGAGTGAGAATCTCACGACAACCCGCTTCGTCTTCGTCGATTCGAGTGAACTCCGGGATACTTCTTTGCAGAACCGAAAACTTGGTCCTGAATGGGTGATTGCTGGCGCAGACGGAGGAATTCGGAAGCGTTCGCAGAGTCATGAGCGCCTTTTGAACGCTGCGCAGATCGCATGGCCTAGCGTAATCTCGTACGCGCGTGTAGTGGGTGTGGCGGACTACGAAAGCCTCGCAACGGAGGTCTGGGAAGAGCTGCTTCGTTCCGTCTTAAGGACGATGCGCCGGCGCGGACACCTAGAGCATGTGGCAGATTTGGAAGCGTACTTGATCGGTGCATTCCGCCACCGTTTTCACCGCGAGCTCGTAAGAGAAAGACATTACCGCGCGAGAGTTCTGCAGCCGGAGTCGGTTGAAAAGCTTGAGAACCTTGGCAAAATTCAAGACTGGAAACCTGTCGAACGGCTCGAACACGATCTACAGGTGCAGCAGACGCTGAAACTCTTGGATCCGTGGACGCGGCGGGTTTGGAACTACATTAAGTATGGATATTCAATTAAGGAAATTGCGCGAAGCCTCGATCTCACTGAATTTCAAGTTGAATTCCGCTATCGGCGGAAGCTGGCGCGATTGCGAAAATATTTCAATCGTCGCGGCGGGACTGCGGCTTAGTCGGAGTACGTGGTGCTCATGACGAAACCAAGTGGACGATCGGCGAAGTGCATGTCGAAATGGTGAATCTTGATTAGCATTCAGCACAAGAAACTACAGAACGACGAGGACAGGCAATTCTCGCAACTCCTCAATCGTGAGTTAGCAGAAGGATTCCCGAACCCAGATCGAGCCGGCTGTCCTGATACTGAGTTTCTGCAACGAGTGGCACGCCATCAAGTCCCTATTTCTGAAATTGACCCGTGGATCGATCATCTCGGCTCGTGCAGCGAATGTTTTGGGGAGTTCAATCGGCTTAAAGCGGCGTCCGGCGCGCGACGGCGGCGAGTCATTTTATATGCAGCGACGGCGTGCATTGTTCTCGCCAGTGTGGGATTTCTCTGGAGGTACTTGGGCAGGGGGCCAGGGATGCCGACACCGGTTGCGGGTGTGGCTGCAAGAAACCCGCCCGTCGTGACAGGTGACCAGAGTGCCCGCCAGGATGTAGCTAGCACGGCAGCGGAGAGGAAACCCTTCGAGGTGATGCTCAATCTCACGCGGTCCGCGACGCGCGGCGAGAAAAGCTTGGATGACAGCCAGATGATCCGAGTACCAGCTCGACTTCTGGAATGTCGCATGACACTGCCGTTTGGCAGTTCTGATGGACTGTACAATGTGCGAGTTCAACGCACTGTTCGAAGCGAGATCCTAAAGACAGCTCAAGGAACAGCGGCCATCAACGACGGCGACGTGCGGCTCGACGTTGAGCTGGACCTGTCGAATATGTTGGCGGGAAGATATGTGCTGTCGTACCGACATGCTGGCGAGTCCTGGCACCGCGCACCGATTGTGATTTCCAACTTCACAAATTAGCGGCAGGTGCGGAAGAGCTAGCGACCCGCGTGTAGCGAAAGTAAGTGGGCTAAGGTGCTCAACCGCTCAACCTAGGAAGAACACTGTGAGAATGTAAGAATCGCACAGCAGAAGCAGCCGATCTCCGCCACCGAAAGCCAGATTGCGTACTTGGACTTCAGAATCGTGGGTGGGGGGCTAGAGGCAGCACCACGCGTGCCTGGCGGCAATCCCAATTGATCCATTGATTCCTATCGCGAATGATATTCCTTGACACTTGCGGATCGAGAGTACCGGCGGCAGTGGTTCTTTTCTTGCTTCCTTGGCTCCTGTCCAGAGGGTACGCTCAGGGAGGGGGCTGGGCTCTGAACCACCGTCTGCGGTTTCATCCCAAGAATGTTCACGCCTAGCGGGGGCAGGCCAGTCTCGATACCCAGAGGGCCCCGATCCTCTCTAAGTCGCTCTCCTCAATTCCACATCCGGCCAAGTGCGCTCGACAGCTCAGGTGAGCGCCTGCCAGCAACTCCAGGACGGTATTGAGTCTGAAATATACAGCTACAAGGTTCCATCAAACAAGCTCGACATGCGAAGTATTCGTTCCAATCTAAGGGGTGACCTTAACTACCGTGCCGTCGCCGTTCCATCCTGTCTTGTCTCCGCCAAACGTTCCAACCGCATAAATGTTCCCTTTAGCATCCAGCGTCACCCCACTAAACTCAGGATACGCACCTTCAGCTTGGCCATCGAAATCGAGAAGGGTGGTCTCGGAGCCGTCCGGTGCAACTCTAAAAATCGTGCCGAACCCGTAATCCCCGCCGAACAGAGTAGACCCATAAATGTTGCCAGCTTTGTCTAACGCGGGTGAGGCTGCGTAGGGAGCGTTTCCATCGGGTGCGGCATTAAAGCTATAGAAAACCGCTTCAATGTTCGTCTTGGAATCAATCTTGTATACAGTGCCTTGATGGTACGCGCCGCCACCATTCGATATGCCCCAAAGGATACCCTTCTTGTCGATTACTAGGGAACCGCCAGGCACCGTCGCATCTGGAGGAGGGCCGAACGTATGAATGATTGCGTATTGCTGGGAGGGAGTGATCTTGTAAGCTACCCCTTCACCTGACTGTAAAGTATCGCCCCCCACAGAAGTTGTTCCATAGATATTGCCTTGCTTGTCGAGAACCACTCCCGAGGTGGGGTCCGCGCCGTCGGGACTACCGGTGAAGTTGTGAAGAACAGTAAACGTACCGTCCGGGGAGAGCTTAAACACTGTACCGCTGGCTTGATCATATGGACAGCCGCCAGCACTTCCGCCGTACTCATTTGTCCCGTATAGATTTCCGGCACTGTCTAGAAATAGGTTTCCGCGCGGGGCGCACCCATCGTTGCCGCCAAAGCTATGGAGTATGCGCTCAACTCCGTTCGTCGATATCTCGTAGATAGTTCCCCAGTTATTGTCCCCACCCGAATAGGTCGTACCATACAAGTTACCTTTCTTATCTGACGTCACGCCTCCGGGGTATGCGCCGTCTGGTTGACCATTAAATTTGTATATAGTCTTTATCTTGCCTTTCAGCGTTAGTTTATAAACTGTTCCGTAGCCGTTTCCAGCTCCGGATGTCGTGCCATAGAGACTCCCATGAAGAGCCAAGGTTCCGGATGGTCCTCTCCCATCCGTTCCACCTCCGAATTCATGGAGGACCTGTTGTGACTCGGCATTCACGGATAGAACAATCGAGAGAACTGATCCCAGAAACGCCATACATGCGAGATATTCAAATCGACCGCAGTTCTTTGACATATCACAACTCCGTCCTCCGCCTCAGCGGACACAGGCTATACGCGATCGGAAGTGTAGCACCACTGGATTGACTCAGCAACGAACATCCCACGAAACCCGCAGCAGCCGAGACTTCTTAGTCGCTTCCGATGCATCGCCAGTTGAAGATGCCTCATGCACGGAAGCGGCCGCAAGAGTTCGCCCGCAATTTGTGCCTTCGGTTAGCCGTTCCACCACAGCATCCATCTGCTTAATCCAACTCTTTACCGTCCGTGAGGGGGAGTCGAATCCCCAAGGGCCAAAGCCCGGCTCAGTCTTTCCATCTAATTCGACGACCTATATAGTTCTGCCGTCCCGGAGCCCTCGTTATCGAAGGACATCGAGCGCCCTGTCAAGTTGCGCGTCACTTCCGTGAGCAAGGGCTTCTGGATCAATGTCCGTGAGAACGTCGGGCTGCACGCCTGATCCCTCGGTATAGTTTCCATTTGGACTGTACCAACCGACTATTGGCATATAGAGGGTGTAACCGTTTCCGACGTTGAACGTCGTGGACCCGAGGACATTGCCCATCGTCTTTTCGCCAACGAGAGTAGCGAGTTTTGTGTCTTTTGCGAACTGGGCGGCCATCTCTCCCGCGCTGTTCGTGAATTCATTCACCAGCATCACAATGTGGCCATGGAACGGTTGTCCTCCCAGCCCCTGTGTAAGTAGCATCAGCGACTTATCCTGAATGGCAAAACGGGCCAGACAAAGCAGAACGCCGGCTTTGGTTTGCGGCATCCGAACGCGAGGCAGTTCGGTGGACGTATATCCTCGCTGGAGGCGCTTTCGGGTGACGTCATACCCGATGGGGATTTGGTCGGCGCAGAGATAGCTGACAAGATTCGCGAATCCTAAGCTGCCGCCCAGGCAACCGCGCAGATCGATGATGAGGCGGTCACAACCCTTGGCCTTTAGGTCCTCCACCGCTGCCTTCAAGAGCTTCGAGAAACGGATTCCAAAAGATCCGGGAAAAAAAGGGACCTTCAAGAGCCCAACCTGCGGCGTCAGCATACGGTGGCTGACGCTCTTTGGCTCTATCAACGGTGGACGCCCTTTGCGGGTTTTCCTTTGAGGAACCGTTATCGCAAAGTTCCGCGTTTCTTGCTGGCTCGGCAATTTTGTAGTCACGCGATGATCCTGACCGAAACGGAAAGCAGGGAATGCTGGAGGAATGGCTGGCGTGCCGTCCACGCTGACTAGCAGTTGGCCGGGAGCAACACCGGCGCGCGCTGCAGGGCCATCTTCGAACACATCGAGAAACATCCAGTGCGGACTGCCGGAATCCATGACTGAACGCAGAGTGGCGCCAATGACATGCTGCGGCCTGGTCGAATTCACATCGGTAGCATAAAAATTCGTATGGCTGGATTTTAGCTTCGCGAGAAGAGCGCGGATGCCTTCCTCGAAGACGCCCTCGTCCGCGGCAGCCAGGGGGGCGGATTGCTGATCGACTTCTCGACACCATTCCCCATAATCGACGTTTCCGATATTGAAATGGTGCTTGAGAACTAGGGCCTTCACCCGTGAAATAACCGCTAGGCGCTGTGTCTGGTCAGTCAAGGCTCTTCCTTTATTACTGCACAATCGGCGGTGGGACAAGTCCTTCTAGAGTAAAGCCCGCCCAATAATAAGGAACGGCTTTGCGCGGGCCGAACTTTTTGAGCATGCTCCTTTTGGCGAGTCTCAATGCTTCTGGAGCGGACTTCTTGCGACCCAGTTCTGCATAGAAAACTTTCATCAAATAAAGAGTGCTGTCGTCATCTATCGTCCAAAGAGTCGATACAACGGTACGAGCGCCGGCTAAGAGGAAAGCACGAGCGAGTGTCGATATCCCCTCTTCACCCTCGATCGGTCCGACTGCCGTATCGCATGCTGACAGGACAACCAGATCGGCATCCAACGGGAGCTGAACGATTTCCGAGGGGTACAGGAACCCGTCCTCGCCGTGCTGGGGATCGCTGAGGAGAACAAGAGCCGCACGATCGGGGCTGGTGTTATTTGCAATGGCGTGTACGGCGAGATGAATGATTCGATGATTGACCGACTTCTTGAATGCCGTTTCCGTAGTCTCTTTGCCGAGGAGCAAAGTATTTGACGGGTTCGGCAGCGCCGTTGCTGCTTCCACCGCCTCGTCCCGTGAACTCGGAAGATCCCCGAGCTTTGTCCCGCTTTGCAGGTACGGAACACCTCCGACCGCTAGTAGTCCTTTTGCTGATGATTTACGCTTCGCTGCCGTGCGCAACAGAAAGAAACTCGTTGCTGACGGAGCATAAACAACACTTCGGGACTCGACAACATAGCCGCCGGAGGGCTCAACCAGCGCGTCGAAAGGAATTAGGTGAAGTTGGCCATCACGAACGATGATGAGCTGCTTTGCGTCTTTTAGTCCGGGGAGTCCGCCTAGCAGGACATCGTACAAATGGCGGGCCTCGCCGTCGGCCAGTTCCTTCGCTTTCAGCTTGCCAAGGTATGCGAGGACAAGTGAAGACAGCGCTCCCTTCGCCGGCAGCTTGGCTATGCGGATACTGCTGCGAGTGATGACCAAACAGTATGAAGTAGGGTCATCTACTACATATTCCAGGAGAGCTTCCGAGTTCGAAAGGCTCTCTTGCAGTTGCCGACTGGTTACAACCTCGTGCTCTCGCGCCTTCAGGATGCTGACTTCAGGAGTGACCGATCTGAACTGCTCGGCGAGGAAAATCTGGTTCCGGAGCTTTTCAATATCTTTGTTTGAATGCGCTTCGGTCAGTTGAAGGCGCAACCGGGCGAGATTCTTTTCCGTGGCCAGAGACTCGGGCGAGGTCTTGTCTCCGGACATCAGAAGATCTGTCATCACTCGGCCGCGAGCCTGCTCGACTACGGTGAAAGCCTTTGTGGGATCGCCACCTTGTTCAGCAATCAAGCCGAAGTGCTTTTCATACAAGTCGCCTACACCTTTAATGAGAGCCGTCTTTCCGAGCGCACTGTCGGCGTTGCCGATCATTACATCTTGAATCGTAGCGGCGCGGTCGTAGGTCTGATCGGCCTCGGCATACTCTTTCCGGCTCACTTGAATCTGTGCCAAGACATTCAGCAGCTTTGGGATCAGGGGGATATATCCGAGCGCCTGCGCGGACTCAGCCGCACGGCGAGCAAGCACTTCGGCTTGCGACAGGTCTCCGGTCAGTCGATACAGGTCCGAAAGTTCGCTCTGAAATTCCGGAAGTGCGTGCGTGTCACCGGCGATTTCCGAGTGCCGGACAGCCTCGCTGAGATACGCAATGGCACCTGGCATGTTCCCTTGGGACCGGGCTATTTGCGCAGCTGTTGAGTTCAGCCCCGACAGCTGGTCGTCACTGGCTTGAGCTTCAGGGCGGTCCAGTAATTTCTTCAATTCTTCTTGTGCCGCGGCGACTTGGCCAAGTTGAACCATCGCCGACAGTCGCGCCTGGTGCGCGATTATCGGGTATCCTGCGTCGGGATTCGCTTCCGCAATTGCGATCGCCCGACTCGCGTACTGGTTGGCCTGATCGTTCATGCCTTGCAGTACAAGTCCACTCGCCGTGGTGGACAGATAGAAGATTTGGCCGCCGATATCGCCAGTTTTCGTCGCACCAATCAATGCTTGAGCAACATTGCGCTGAGCACCCGGGAGATCCCCGTCAAAAAAATCTGCAAAACCAAGTTGCCCTTGTGCGCGGTATTGCCACTTTGTATCACCGAGGGCTTGTGCTAGGGACGCTACCTCCGTCCAATCGCGACGCATTGCGGGCGTATCGCTTTCCCCGTCGAAATCGCCTTTAACGATCAAACAGAACATTCGAAGTTCTTTATCAGATTGCAACAGCGGGTTTGCGGCGAGTTCCTGATCCAGCATGTATGAAAGTTTTGGGAGTGGGGCCGATTCCGCTCCCGCTCTGATTGATCCCAACCGCGCGTATAGCGCGTTTCTTTTGTCACCCGCCGCTTCAAACATTTCTTGAGATTTTGTGAAGTACGGGCGCGCTGCGCGCCAGTTGTAGAGATCAGAGAAATAGAGAGCTCGTTGTAGTAGCGCATCCGCACCATCATCCGCTAGGACAGCCGAACTTGGTGCCACCACGATTAGCAAAACGACCATCAGAACAATGCGACGGAATCGACCCGTTGACTTCATATAGCACCAAACCATAACAGAAGCGCAGCAGCTGCAAGTACACATTTGGGCCGATTACGAGGAGCAAACGACCAAAAATATTGTGATGCTTTTGCCCTCCGAACTGTTCCTAAGTTAATAGAGGGATATTTCCTTTGTCTCATTGGCAGATCGGCGTTGATTGGGATTGTTCGAACTTGAAATTTAGATTCGCGCGATCAAATAAAGGAATGCCAAACAGCAACGAGTGGTGGGTGCATGCAAAATGCCACCCCGAGGCGGATAACCCGTCGTTCACTCACTTGGTTCGACGAAATATGTCAGCGATTGTTTGTAAATTCGCGCGAAGCGGCAGAGTGCGACAATATCAACCCGGCGTTCGCCAGCTTCGCACTTTGAAAGAAAAAGTTGGGATCGTCCGAGCAACCCAGCTGCTTCGACCTGGCTCAAACCAGCTTCCTTTCGAGCGCGCCGCAGCTTTGCTAAAAACTGCTTGTATTGCCTTCTGTAGGCCTTGTCTTTCAGGCAGGGACCTCGCTGTGAACGCAACTTCAATCCTTTGAGGAGAAGTGAGCATGAAGACCACCCCTACACCGCCAAATGCAGTTACAAGAGAGCAAACCGTGCGCGTTCTCTGCGTCATGGGATTGCTGCTTGTTCTTCCCGCCCTTGCACACGCCCAGGGATCGCCGTTCGATAGCGGTCTCACATCCATCCAGACTCTATTCACCGGAACCGTTGCGAAAGTCGCCAGTCTTGTGGCCATCGTGATGGGCGGATACGGATTCGCGCATGGCGATCCGGGCGCGAAGAAAAATCTCGCCGGTGTCGCGGCCGGGACCGGAATTGCGGTTCTCGCTGTGAACGTTCTTACGTGGCTCTGGGGAGTGTAGCTGTAGCTGCACCTGCCCAGAAGCGAATGACAAACAAACCAGTGGGGGCGTATGCCAGAGGCCAATCCGAAGCGAGTAAACCGGGTCTACAGGAGCCTGCATAAGCCCCTGACTTATTTAGGCATTGAGCGCTCCCTTTTCTTCATCATCTGCGTTAGCGCTGTCGGCCTGTTCAACATCTTCAACAGCATCCTGGCCGGTGTTGCGGTGTTCATCGGCGGGTACTTATTCGGCGCTTGGGTCACGGGAAATGATCCGGCCTTCCTTCAGATTCTCGCCAAGAGCGAAAAGTTCAAACTGCGCTACGACGCCGCCAAACAGAAACTTCCGAATGTGGAGATCCGCTGATGTTCCGTCTGGACAAAGTCATCAAACCGTGGAAAGACGCGGCGGCCCTTAACGACCACATCAACCTCTATGGGTTTTGGAGCGACACGGTGTTTCTAACGAAGAGTGGCGATCCCGGCGTCATTCTTCGCATCCCCGGAGTCGATTACGAGAGTCTGGATCACGCTGAGCAGGAACGCACCGTGAAGCGGCTGGAATCCGCCCTCAAGGCCTTCGGCCCCGGATTCCACGTCTACCAGTACCTTTTCAAAACGAATCGTCCGCACATCCCTTTTGCGCGGTACGACGACCCGCTGATCGACGCGGCCATCGACCAGCGGCGCGAGTTCTTTGCCGAGAAAAGCGACCGCTTGTACGAGATCGAGATCTTCTATGCCATCGTGCTCGAAGGCTCCCGGTCAGAGCAGGGATTCGGCGCTGCGCTCAAGCGGCTCCCGAGCGACCCCAGCGGCGCGATCCACGAGCTGAAGGCGCAATTTGCCGCCGATGTCATGAAAGTTCTGCTGCGCACCCAGATCGAGGTGGATGTGGCATTGCTGGAACAGCGGGTACAGATGTTTGCCCAGCAGCTCGCGGAATACATGCAGGTCGAAACGCTCCCGAAAAACGAACAGTTTACTTTCTTCCGTCGACTTCTAAATTTCGACAAGTGGCGCGTGGATGGAAAACCGCAGTCGGCACAATTTCTCGACTACCAGGTCGTCAATTCCAACATCGAGGCCGAACGCGATCACTTGCGCGTGGGTGATCATTTCGTCCGCCTCTTCACGATGAAGGAAGCCATTGCCGAAACCCGGCCCTTGGTCCTCGACCAGCTCCTAAAGATTCCGTCGAACTTCTATGCCGTGACAGAGTGGACGCCCGTCTCCAACGAGAAAGCCAGAAGGGAAGTCAACAAACGGCGCAAACATTTCAACATGTCGAAGACTGGGTTCATCTCTCAGGCTACCAGTGATCCGAGCAAGCTGAACCAGAGAGATGTCCTGGTAGACGAAAGCAAGCAGGCGGACATCGAGAACCTGGGCGGCTGCCTGCGCGAGCTGGGCGATGGCCAATCGCTCGGCGAATTCTCCTTCACGCTGGTGCTCTACGACCTCGACCACCGCGCGGTCAACCGGCAAGTGGGTGAGTTCGCCGGCATCTTCACCAACGCGAGCGGCCAGCTCTTTGCCGAAACCTACAACCAGCTCAATGTCTATTTCGCGATCGTGCCCGGCAACTACAAAGTCAATCTCCGCAAGCTATACCTGCTAAACACGAACTACGCCGACTTGTCTTTTCTCTTTACGATTCTTCCCGGCGAGAAAACCAACGCTCATCTCGGCACCGAGTATCTGGCGGTTCTCGAAACGGTAAACGATACCCCCTATTACCTCAACCTGCACAATGGGGAAGTTGCCCACACGTTGATTCTCGGCGCTACGGGCAGTGGGAAGAGTTTTTTCTGTAATTTTCTTCTCTCCAACACGCAGAAATATAGACCGCTCACGTACATCTTCGACATCGGAGGTTCGTTTCAGTCCCTCACCAACATCTACGGTGGCAGTTACCTGAATGTCGGGCAGGAATCACAGGACTTCAGGATCAATCCGTTTTCCTTGCCACCAACGAAGGAAAACCTGGACTTTCTGTTTTCGTTTTTCCGAGTGTTGATCGAAGGCAACCAGGGCCGCTACCAGATGGACTTCAAGGGAGACCGCAAGCTCTACGATGCCATCGAGAACATGTACGTCGTCGATCCCAGTCAACGCACGGTATCCACGTTTGCCGCGATCATCGGCGAGCTGAAAGAGCGGCTGCATAAGTGGACCCAGGACGGCCAATATGGATATGTGTTTGATAACGTCTCGGACACGCTTTCCTTCAAGACCTTTCAGACGTTCAACTTCAAAGGATTCGCCAGCACTCCCGACGTGCTCGAACCGTTGCTGTTTTACATTCTTCACCGCGCCTCGAACGAGATCGTCAACCCCGAACGGCTCGCCACCTTCAAGACGTTTCTTTTGGACGAGGCGTGGTTGTTCATCAAGAACGCAACCATCCGCAACTACGTCGTCGAAGCGCAGAAGACCTGGCGCAAGCACAATGCGGCCATGATTCTGGCGACGCAATCCATCAAGGAGCTGGAAGAATCCGGCATGTTGGAGATCGTCTCTGAAAGCTGCCCTACCAAGATCTTTCTCGCTAACCCGGATATGAACCGGGAGTTGTACCGCGAAAAATTTCACCTCAACGACACGGAGCTTGGGATCATCTCGGGCCTTCTGCCCCCAGGGCAGATGCTCATCCGCAAAGCGCAAACGTCGAAGAAAGTTCAGCTCAACGTGGACTCCATTTCGTACTGGACGGCGACTAACAACGCGAAAGACAACCTGCTTAAGCGCGAATATTTCGAGCGATACGGCATCCCGGAAGGTCTCCGCCACCTTGCCCGCGACTATTCCTTCTCCCCCCACCGGGCGTCGGAGCCGACGACCGGGCTGCGGCCGGCCCTTGCTCCCGCCAAAGAGCCACTGCCCGCCGCAGGTCACACCCTGCCCCGCACCGTATTCACAGACACAGAAATACAGACAGGAGTTGTCCAATGAAAGCCCTCCCCCTCGCAGTAATTGTAGCCGTTGCTCTTTCCGCCTTTACAAGTCAGGCGCAGCAGGCGAACCGCCTCACGCCAAACCATGCTCAAGAAATGGTGGCAATCAAAGGGAATACCGGCGAAGCACAGCCGTCGGCCCGCACCGTTCACTACCACGCGCAAGATATTGTGGGAATCAAAGCCAAACTTCGCTACACCACCCTCATCGAGGTTCCGGCAACCGAGAAGATCATGGAGGCAGCAACCGGCGACAAAGATTTCTGGATTGTTGATGTAGTTGGCAACTTCTGTTTCGTGCATCCGGCGAAGGCGGGGATCAACTCGAATCTGAACCTGATCACCGACCACGGGAATATCTACAGTTTCACGCTCACCGATGTGACGGTCTCCGGTGCGGAGCCGGACCTGAAGGTGATCGTGATACCGGCTGACGAGTCCTCCATCGCCGCCGCGGCGGGTCCGGCTAGATTTGTGCCCGCCTCCCAACTCCAGGCCACGCAGCAGCAGCTCACCGAGCTTCAGAACAATGCATCGACCGCAGTGTCAACGGCGGTGGATGCCTATCGAAGCTCCTATCCCATGAAGCTTGTATTCGACTACGTCTACAAAGTCCAAAGCGAGACCAACCCGTTCCACATCCAGTCCATCTATCACGACGACAAATTCACGTATATCAAAACCAGTGCAACCGAGAAATTCAGCGTGTACGAGGTGAAAGACGGCAAACCGGACCTCATCAATTACGACCTGCGCGAAGGCACGTACATCATCCCCAAGGTCGTGGATAAGGGCTACGTCGAGATCGGGAAAAAGCGCATGGACTTTGAACGAAAGGGGTAACCGACAATGCCAGATCAATTCAACAACAGCGCCACGGTTCCGACCCCCACCCCGGCCCCAGAGCCGCTGCTTCAGAACAAGATTCCTCTGCCGAAGGGGGTGCTCCAGAAGAACCTGAAGATGCTGCTTTACCTCGGGGTTGCCGGGGTTCTCGTCGTGGCCAGTATTTTGAGCAGCAAGGGGAAACTACCCGAAAAGGCGGGGACGAAAGGCGGACCACCCCAACCTTTCGTACAGGACACCACCGACAACAACGTGCAGGCACTCCGCAGCCAGGTGGAGGCCGAGAGAGCGAAGCAGCAGCAAGATGCCGCGCTGGCGGCTGCTATGGGAACCGGCGTGAATCGCATCAATCCAGTGACCGGCGCCCAGTATCGGCCGGGTACGTATCTCGCAGCGGACACACAACCGGGGCAGGGAAGCTATGGCACGAACTCAAACCCCGACATGCAGCAGCTTACTCCCGTGCAACAAGAGGAAATGCAAATCGCTAGCAAGGATCGAGAGCTGGCGCACAGCTCCCTGTTCTCTTCGAGCATCGCTTACAGCCGATCACAACAGCAATCGGAACAGCAGCAACGCCAACAAGGAGAAGCACAAGCACAACCGGGACAACTTGGGCCAGATCAAAGCGCAGCCCAAAACACTCCAAACGTTCAGCACCAGAGGCCCAGCAACTTTGTTGATCCGCGCGCGCCCGGAGATCCCCCAGCGGTCGAGCCCGCAGGCTACAAGCGGCCCGTAGAAGCAAACATCGACTCCGCCACCGGCCAGCCGTACCTAATTTATGAAGGAACATTCCTCGATACCGTACTGATGAACCGGCTGGACGGAGACTCCTCAGGGCCGGTCAAAGTCCTCGTGTCCAATCCTTTGTATTCCCACGACCACCAACACGTCATCATCCCCGATGGGACGGTTGCACTGGGCGAGGCTAAAAAGATTGGCGCAGCCGGCTTCGGCCAACAGCGGCGCATGGCCGTCGTGTTCCATCGGTTGATCATGCCGGACGGTTACTCCGTCGATCTCGACCAGTTCCACGGACTGGACCAGATCGGAGAGGAGGGGCTCAAGGACAAAGTCAACAACCACTACCTTCAGATCTTCGGGACATCGATCGCGCTTGGAATCATCGCGGGAGCCGGCGAGATCACGGCGGGCGGTGGCACCATCACCACCAGCGGATCGCAGGCGTTTACGAATGGAGCAGCCGGAGGAGTATCCCAAAGTGCGAGTACCATCCTCGACCGCTTCATTCAGATTCCACCGACGATCACGATTCGGGAAGGGCATCGGGTGAAGGTTTATTTCAGCCAGGATTTGCTTCTCCCGGCGTACGAGAACCACACCATTCCCCAGACTTTCTAAGGAGGATTTCCAATGCGGGTTGCGGTCGTAATTGTGTTAGCTCTCTCAACCATGGCTTTGGCAGGTTGTGAGAACAAGAGTGAAAAAGCAGAGCGGTTGTTGCAAGAATTTAACAAAGCTCACCCGGACTACCAGGCGAAGTGTGTACCTCACAGCCGTACTGTTGGAGTGTACGACGACATAGAAGACCCGGACGCCACCAACCTGCTATCGGGGAGGAAAGTGACCGCAGAAGAGCGCGCAGACTATGTCGCGAAAACGAAGGCGAGAGCCGCGGAATGCAAACCTCTCGACGAGCAATACCTCCAGATCCAGCGACTCCTTGGCAAGGCCGAACAACAAGCGGCTGGCACTAGCTCAAAAAACCCATAAACCGTCAACTATCGAACCGTACCGAAGGAGATACCTTATGTTGAAAACAGCCTCAGCATCCATCTTCGCCCTGGCCCTTGCCGTCGCCGTTCCTACCGCGCACGCGCAATTCGGCTCTGGCATCGTTTACGATCCCACGCAATCCGCGCACGCCTACACGCAGATTATCAACGAAGGCAAGTCCCTCCAAAACGAAGCAACCCAGATAGAGCAGGGAACCCGCATTTACACCAACGCCGTTAAAATGGCGACAACAGCGCTTAATACCTACGGCACAGTGATGCGCCAGTACAACCTCTATCACCAGATGGTGCAGTCGCCAAGGATGTTGTACAGCCGGTTCCTGTCCCCGCGCAGCGACCTATTCCTGATGCAGCAAATCGGAAATACCTATGGCAACTCAATGGGCTGGGTCAATTCCTCGAACACGGGGACCGGGGCCGCAGCCGCCTGGCAGCAGGTGAGCGTTCCAACCACAACCTCCATGATCGCGGGATACAACAACTTGACTATTGCCGGACAGCAGCAAATCGCCGCCCAGGGAGCAAGCATCGACATCGGCGACTCGGTCACGAGCACCAATCTCCAAGCCCTCGGAACCATTCGAGCCAATCAACAAGCGAGACAGGCGGATATCGCAACCCTTGAAAGCCAGACGCAGACCACCGACACCACGCAGCAGACGGAGCTGGCCACGTTGCAACGCATCAACCTAGCCCTCCTGCTCCAGCTGCGGTCTCAACAGGACGCGAACCAGATCAACGCCAATCTAGCCCTGCAGCAGATCGTTGCCCAAAAACAACAGCAGGACGCCATGAAGGCCGCGTTCAGCGACTCGGCAAACTATGGAACCTACTACCAAACCAACATCGCACCTGCCAATCAGTCGTCGTCAAATTTGCTGACTCAATCCTATTGAGATTGAGAACGAGAAAGCACAGCGGGAATAGCGCAGAAGGACAACCATATGGGTGGTATTGGTTTGTTGGATCTCATCGCTCAAGGGTGCCAGTCGCTTGCAGCGACGGTGGCACCCTCAGTTCAAACCCTTGGAATTCACATGGTGCTCGCACTCGCAACGATCATGATGGTCTGGTTTGGAGTTCAGGAGGCTCTAGCATCCGCCAGTGGCGGACCGGGTTTTGACATGAGGAGGTTTATCAGCTTCTTCATTCTGATTACCTTTGCCTATTCCTTTGTGAACTTCTATAACAGCGCAATTCCCGGCATCGGTACATCGCTCAAAGGATTCATCGATGGCGGAACCGCGAATCTGGTGCAGATCATCGGACAAGACAGCTACAACACGATGACGAGAGAGATCGACGCCGCCGCCCAAAACATGGCCTCGTCCATGCCCTCAATCCTTCTATCCCCATACAAATCCTTTGTGTTTTTCATGGTGCAAATGGCATTGTGTGTGGCCAGTCTGCTAATCTCCGCCATCGTCGCATACGGCGTAGTCGCGTCGACAATCATTGGCCTACTAGGGCCGATCTTTATCCCTTTTCTTGTCTTCGAGAAGCTCGATTGGTTGTTCTGGGGATGGCTCAAGGCCTATCTGGGATTCAGCTTTTACAAGGTGATTGCTGCTGCGACCTTGAATATTCTCTCTCATCTGCTGACACAGTATTTCGTTGGCCTCGGACAGAATCTGGGAGACCCGCAAATGATGATCGCCGCATTCCCTTTTTTGATCATCTTGGTGGGTATAACCGCGTTCCTCCTCATCAAGATCCCCGCCATGGTACACGCGCTATTCAGCGGCGGTACTGGTGGACACGATGGAGGCTTTGGAGCGGCAATCATGGCGATTCGCGCGGCGATGTAATCACCGCAATAGAGACAAGAAACGAGATCAGTGATGAGCGTAGAAAAGATGGACGAAGAGACCAAAGCCGCCCCGGAAATTACCCGCGCGGCCGAACGCTACCTTGAGCAGTACGGCGATCCGCTGGTCATGAATACCTACCTCAAGATCACGATTCTTGTGTTGGGCGTTGTGTGTCTGATGCTTGGAGCATTGACCTTCAAAAGCCAAAAGGCCCTGGCCGACATGCACCCACTGATCGTGCGGATTAACGACGTGGGCCGCGCGGAAGCCATCGACTACCGGAATTACCAGTACAAGCCCCAGGAGGCGGAAAACAAATACTATCTCAGCCGTTGGGCGACCCTCTATTTTTCGCGCAACCGCTACACACTGGAACGCGATCAGACGCAGAGTCTTTATTTCCTCAACAGCGACGTGCAGCACTCGGTTGTGGAGGCGGAACGGAAGGACAAAACCATCGCTTTGTACACGCAAGACAGCACGCTGCCTTACGTCGATGTGGAAGTGAAATCCGTCATCCTGGACGACCTGCAGCAGTCGCCCTATTCCGCACGGATTGAGTTTGACAAAGTCTATGTCAATGCCAACGATCACACGGAAATGAAGCGCGAAAAGTGGGTGGCCAGCGTGACCTACGTCTTCCGGGAAACGGTCAAGAACGAGCAACTTGCGGTGAATCCGCTAGGGCTAACCATGATCCGTTTCCGCAGCGATCAGGCGTTCTAATTTGCAAGCCATTTTGGAATGGAAATTTAGAAGTCACCCGACGATTTTGCATTCGATGTTCCGACGAATTGATCACTCCGAGGCTATCCGGTGAGTAAAGACTTACAGCTATTGATGTCCTTCATGGAGCCGATCAGAGAGCTGCTGCTGGACGACAGCATTACCGAAATTATGGGGAACCCGGATGGCACGTGGTGGTTCGAGCGCGGCGGGAAACTTCTCGGGGCCGAGGGCGTGACATTTGAGCTGAAGAAGTTGCTCACCGGGTTAAATGTTATCGCGAACAAATTGGGCAAGAAGTTCGATGAAGCCAACCTATTTCTAGACGCCCAGCTTCCGGATGGAAGCCGTCTCGCGGCGGTAAATCCACCGGTTGTCCGGCCCAATCCCTCGGTAACAATTCGCAAGTTTTCTACGGTGCGGTACACCCTTGAAGACCTGATACACAACGGCGCGATGACGCACGAGATCGCGCGCATTTTGCAGGAAATAGTCGAGGGCGGGCACACCCTGTTAATCAGCGGCGGAACGGGCAGCGGGAAGACAACTCTGCTCAATGCGGTGGTCGATTTTATTCCGTCTTCTGAGCGCATTGTTGTGATCGAAGATACGTCCGAATTGCGAATTAATAAGCCGAATGTGGTGTGCGCCGAGTGTCAAAATACGCCCGAAGGGCGCGTTGACTTCGACGCCCTTTTGCGCGCGTCATTACGGTGGCGTCCAGATCGAATCATCCTGGGCGAAGTGCGTGGAGAAGGGGCGAGGACCCTGCTGGATTCTTTCAACACTGGGCACGCCGGATCCATGGCAACGATTCATGCCAGCTCTCCATTACAAGCCACGGGACGTTTCGCCGAATTAGCAAAGCGTTCGCACCAACAATCGAACCTGCATGATGTTGCGGCGGAAATTGGAGATTGCGTGTCCTATGTCGTGCAGTGCGGTCGCTTCGCAGAGGGTCGCAAGATCAGCGGTCTTATCCGCTTGAAGGGCTACAACCGAGCCACGCAATACCAGGAACACGAGGTCATCTTTGACCTTCCTGACAAACGCAAGCACGCGCCGATTTACCCGCAACTATTCGTGCCACCTGAAAGCTCTGAGGAGGCGCCTTTTCTGGAATAAGAACGAAATCACCGAAAGGAACGACTGCCAATGCCATTGCTTGAAATTGCCCCGACAAAGAAGGTTGTTGCGACGATCACGCTCGAAGAGACCACCGCTCTAAACGTGGACAAGTACGCCGCATTTGTCAACGCCAATGCTGACGATGTTGTAAGCCAGGCACTCTCTTATGTCTTCAGCAGAGACAAGGACTTTCAAAAGTTCTTGGAAGCTCCCGACAACAGGAAAGCACCCACAGCACTACGCATTCGGGATAACAAGATAAAGCGTGGCAGAAAGCCAGCAGCGAAAGCGCAGCACCAAGGGGCATGACATTCCCATGACTTGTCGAATTTTATGCACACGGAATCAGCAAGGCAATTGGTTATGCACTCCGAATTGTTGGGCCGGCAGTCAGGATGGAATTGGGACGATGCTTCGCATCGGTTTAATTATGACACTCCATCCCTCAAAGGGTCGTGCGGTGAATCCGCACGGATTCATAGAAGCGGGCCAGCAATATCAACACCTTACGGGCACAACGAATCCATACGGATTCACGCGAATTCGTATGGATTCGTGCCCAAGATGGAGGACAGGATGGCACTGCTGAACGACGATTCGATAGCAGAGAGAGCGCAAAAAAACGAGTTGTCCCGGATGAGCAACGTCTCTTCGAGACTGACTAACACCGAGACCGAACACCTGGACGCGCTGGCGAAAAAGAACGGTCTGCAGCGCGGCGAATTCATCCGGCAGCTCATTCTGGACGAGCTGGCGCGCGACTCGGGCGATCCGCCGGTGAGCCCGGAGTTGGTTGAAATTATCGGCCTTCGGCTCATGCTCACGAACCTTCTCAAACCACTCACCACAGGGCAGAAGATAACACCGGAAGTGTTCGACGGAACTCTCGCCGAAGTCAAAAAGCACAAGCGCAGCTTGGCAATCAAGACGCGGACAGACTTGGAGAAAGCGTAATGGCAACCATGCATTGGGGGCGAAAAGAAACGATCATTTTCCCGCCTCACGGCGCCGTCTACACCTATGGCGCGGTGTTCTTTGCCCTCATCCTCACCGGACTCTTTGTCTACCTGCGCTTCACCTTTGGCAACACTCCACTGCAGCGCTTCTACACGCCGATCTACATCCGGTCGAGCGTTGCGGGCGGCGTCTCCGCCAGCCGCAAAGACAAGTACCGCCTGGTGATGATCGGCGCTCACGGAATCCGACCGCGACCAGCCGCGGACGCCGACGTGACAGACGGCAACACACCGGAACCGGGAACGAAAGCGCTCCCGCTTGCACTCTCCAAGTCCGCCTTGCAGGCTGGCTATGATTTGCTCTACCAGGACCCGGAGCGCACTTACATCGATGCGCCCTTGAGTGGCTACCTCAAGAGTTCGATCTACGGTGGCGACAGCCTGTTCGATATCTACCAGCTGCCACTGTTTTTCGGTCTGCTTTCCCTGCTCATCCAGCTTCCGTTTTCGATCCAGAAGGACATTAAGCGCCGCAAGCAAATGAGGTACGGGCGGCGGCTCAAAGGTACGGAGCGGCTCACGCCGAAAGAATTCAACTGCAAAGTGCAGGGGGAGGGAATTGGCATCAAGATCGACGGGCTGAAGGAGATGCTTCGCATCCCGGCCAAGGCCGAGGCGCAGCACGTGCAGATCATCGCGGACACCGGTGGAGGCAAAACCACCATTATTATGCAGATGCTCCGGCAGATCCGAAGCCGCGGCGATTCCGCCATCGTCTACGATCCGGCACTAGAGTACACGCGCCGCTTTTACGACCCGAAACGCGACATCATTCTCAATCCGCTCGACCGGCGATGCCCGTACTGGGGACCAGCCGAAGAATTGCGGACAAGCTCGGAAGCGGACGCAATCGCCGTGTCGCTGTTTCAACCCCCGCAAGACAAAAAGGGCGAGTTCTTTTTCGAGATTCCGCAGCAGATCTTCGCCTATCTGCTGCGCTACGGACCGACCCCGGAGGAGCTTATCGAGTGGATGAGTAATCCAAAAGAGATCGACAATCGAGTCGCTCGCACAGAAGTCGCCAACTTCATCGACCACACGGCGCCCCCGCAAAGAGTAGGCGTATTGGCCTCTCTCAGCAAGGTCGCAAAGAGCCTTCGGCTCTTGCCGCACAAGGGTGCTGGCAACGGAGAATGGACCGCAACCGAGTGGTCCGAAACACGTCAGGGTTGGATCTTCATCACCTCGCTTCCAGCCGAGCGCGAAGCGCTTCGTCCACTGCAAAGCGTGTGGATCGACATGCTAGTGCTCCGCCTGCTGAACGAACCGAAAGCCCACCAGAAACGGGTCTGGTTTGTGCTGGACGAGCTGGCCAGCTTGCAGCGTCTTCCCCAGTTTCACACTGCCCTCACCGAAAACCGCAAAAGCAACAATCCCATCATCATGGGCTTTCAAGGGAAGGCTCAGTTGGAGGTGATTTACGGCCACCTGGCAGAGGTGATGCTATCGATGCCGACAACCAGTATTTTCCTCAAAACCAAGGAGCCAAATGCGGGCGAGTGGGTCAGCAAGGCGATTGGCAAAGTCGAAATAGAGCGCATGAAAGAAAGCCACTTTGACGGAACGCGCTCAGGCAGAAACTTCGCGCTCGACATCCAGGTGGAGCCGGCAGTGATGGAATCAGAAATCTCCGGATTGCCTGATCTGCACGCCTTCCTCAAATACGAGAACTACGTCACCGGTTTCTCGTTTCCTTACCTTGATATCGAGGGCCGTCAGATTCCATTCGAGCGCAGACATTTGCCGGACGAGAAGCTTACCTTCGATCCCAAGAACATAAAGGCGAAAGCCCGCCCAGGCACAGCCGCGCCGCCGCCCACTGTGCCAGCAGCGCCTCTCGCAGCAGTTGATCTTGAGGCAAAGCCGGTCGAAGAGACAAAGGGCGCGGCGACTTCGTCGAATAACGAGTTTGCCACCGTTGGGGCTGCGCCGGACGCCGGAAAGAACAGCGCCGAGGCCTCCGACACGATCGTTAACGCCGAGCGGCCGACACAAACGACTTTGGACTTCATTACGAACTAAGAGGCGCATCTGCTCACTATCTCAAAACCCCTCAGCTCCGCCCAGGCGCAGACCTATCACGCCAAAGAGTTCACGTCTGCCGAGCAAAACTATTGGAAGCAAGACGGCGCAGTCGTCGGCGAGTGGCAGGGTAAGTTGGCTGAGCGATTCGGACTTGCCGGAGCGGTTGACGCGCAGCACTTTGCCTGGTTGAGCGAAGGCCAAAACCCCATCACGGGTGAGCAACTGGTGCGGCATCGGAGCGGGCAGTCCTATACCACGGCAGATGGAGCCACCGTCAAGCCGGTCGAGCACCGGGCCGGTTGGGATGCGACGTTCTCCGCTCCCAAATCCGTTTCCTTGACGGCATTAGTTGGCGGCGATGAGCGGGTGAGAGAAGCCCATCGGCACGCGGTGGCAACCGCCCTTACAGAGTTAGAGCGCTACACCCAGGCCCGGATCGGCGGCAACCACGCTGCCGAAACCACCGGCAAATTCATCGCGGCAAAGTTCGAGCATGATACCGCCCGCCCGGTCAATGGCTACGCCGCTCCCCAGCTCCACACCCATGCCGTCATCTTTAATATGACGGAGCGCCAGGATGGCTCCACGCGTGCCCTACAGGAGCGGGGTCTCTTCAAGAGTCAAGAGTTCGCAACCGCTGTCTATCAAGCGGAATTGACCTATCGGCTTCGCAATCTCGGCTATGAAATCGAGGCAGGGAAGAGGGGTGCACCGGAGATCAAAGGCTATTCGCAGGAGTACTTGGACGCTTCCAGTCCCCGCCGCCAGCAGATCGAGCAGGCCATGGCGAAAAGCGGCTTCAGCGGGCCGGAGGCCGCGCAGATCGCGGCCCACAACACCCGCGACAAAAAGGAAATTCATACGCCCGCTGAGGTTATGGAAGCTCACCGCCAGCTCGCAGCGAGGTTCGGCAATCAGGCTGATCGCGTCATAGCGGAGGCCCGCGAACGAGCCCATACGGAGGAACAAAACCGAATCCCCAACCCGCCGCAACGCGCGCAGGAAGCCGTTTCCTATGCCAAGGAACGGAATTTCGAGCGCGAGGCCATCATCGACCAGCGCGACATCATGCGCGACGCGCTTCGCCGCGGCATGGGAGACCTTACTTTCGACCAGGTACGCGACAACTTCGAGCACCGCCACGCGATCGGCGAATTCCAAACAGTGGCAGCTCAGAAGCACGACACCGGGCTGCGATTGACGACGCCCGAAACCATCGCCGCCGAACGAGCGACCGTTGAGCACATGCAGCGCGGCCAGAACACCGTCGCGCCCATCATGAGCGAAGAACGCGCTGCGTCTCACGCCGCTGCGCTCGAGTTTTTGAACCCAGCCCAGCGCCGCGCCATGGAGGAGATACTGACCTCACGCGATCAAATCCACGGCTTGCAGGGACTCGCGGGGGCTGGAAAGACGACCACGCTCGCAGCCATCCGCGAAGCTGCCCAGCACAACGGCTACGCGGTCGCAGGCTTCGCCCCCACTGCGCGCGCCACTCACCAGCTGCGCGAGGCTGCGGGCATCTCCGCCGACACCTTGCAAGCCTATTTGGCGATGGGAACCCGCGAGCAGGAGCAGACCAACCCAGACGACACGGCAAACCGCCGCCTCTTCCTGGTCGATGAGTCGAGTCTGACCAGCACCCAGCAGATGAAGGAATTCCTGGACCGGCTAGGCCCCCAGGAGCGCGTTCTGCTCATCGGCGACACGCGCCAGCATCAGGCCGTAGACGCGGGAAAACCCTTCGAGCAACTGCAGGACGCCGGAATGCGAACCGCCCAACTCGACCAGATCGTGCGCCAGAAAGACCCCGAACTGCTGAAAGCGGTCGAACATCTTGCCAGGAATGAGACCCAGGCCGGCATCTCTCTATTGCAATCTCAGGGGCGCGTCACCGAGCTTTCGAGTCCCCAAGAGCGCATCGCCGCCATCGCCAGGGACTACGCCTCCAACCCCGAAAAGACGTTGATCGTCTCTCCCGACAACGCTTCCCGGCGAGACATCAATCAGGCCGTCAGGATCGAGTTACAAGCCTCGGGCGCACTCGGCAAGGAGAACGTTTCTTTTCCGGTCCTCGTGGGTCGCAACGACATGACCGGCGCAGATCGAGCGTGGGCCGCGAGGTACAACCCCGGCGACACCGTCCAGTACATCCGTGGCAGCGAACAGCTTGGCCTAGAAAAAAACACCTACGCCACGGTCGTCGCGACCGATCCCGCCAACAATCGAGTCACCGTTGCCAGAGCAGATGGCGTGCAGGTGGCCTACGATCCGCAGCGCTTGCGCGGAGTGAATGTTTACACTAGCCTTCCGCGCGAGTTCTCGACCGGCGATCGCATCCAGTTCACGCACAATAATAAGGATCTCGACGTGCACAACCGTGATCGCGGGCGAATTGAAGCCATCGGCAATGACAATCGCTTGACCGTGAAAATGGACGACGGACGAACCGTCAATTTTGACGCCGCTCGGGTGCGGCACTTCGATCATGGCTATGCCGTCACCAGCCACAGCTCGCAGTCTTTGACCGAAAACCGCGTCCTCGTCAACATGGACACGAATTCGTTCTCGGAACTGCTCAACCCCCGCTTTGCCTACGTCTCCATTTCCCGCGCGTCCCAGGACGCTCACATTTACACCAACGATGCTGCGACGCTTGCCCAGCGCCTCAGCACCGGTGTCACCAAAACCTCCGCGCTCGATTTTCACGAAGCAGCAGTCCCGGATTCACACTCCCAAACTCCGAAGGAGCACACTATGGAACAACACAATGAATTGAAACCGGAACAACAATCTCAGCTCACCCCCGAACAGGCCGAGCGCAACCGCCAGTACAGTCCCATCGAAACGGCTCTTCAAACCGAAGCCCATGGCTACAAGTGGCAACGCGAAACCGACGGCATCCACAGCTACCAACATCCGGAAAGCCAGCGCTGGTTACACATCGACGCCGAAGGCCAGTTCTTTGACCGCCACGCCCAACCCATCACTCGCGAAAATGCGCTTGAGCAAGCCGGGCACTCGCCCACGCAGTCCGTCGCAGAAAACGCACAGTCTCCGACCAATCCCGCGACCACCATCAATCACGGGATCAGTCTCTAAATGGTTTGTGCCGTCCGACAAGAATTAAGACTTGGAGTCTCTGCCGTGAACAAACTCTCTCGTGTTTTCGTTGCCCTTGCCGTCAGTGCAAGCACCATCGTCGTTCCCCACGCGCTTGCACAGCGCACTACACCGCCCCCGAGCGATGCCAAGCTCATGCACGACGTGGAGGCCGTCCTGCAAAATGAAAAGGCATTCCGGGGACTTAGCATCGTCCCCAAGACTTCACGCGGCATCGTTACTTTGACCGGCTCTGTTTCGAGCGAAGGCGACAAGGTACTCGCCGGCCTCGAAGTGGGCAACGTGGACGGCGTAAAAACGGTCATCAACAACCTTGAGGTCAAGGCCAGCGCCTCGACCGAAGGTCATCTCCCCGCTCTTGCGAATCCCAGCGGGGCGCAGACTCAGCAGCTCTCGACCGAAGCCCGCACATACCCCACACCCGCCGCCGCACCAGGCGCCCCACTCGAGAGAACAATCACCATACCTGCCAACACCTCCATTCAGGTTCGCATCAGCGACCCACTGACATCAAAAACGGCGAAGGCAAATGACCATTTCCACGGCACCGTTGCCACCGTCGTCTTTGCTGATGGCGCACTCGCGATCCCGGTGGGAACACCCGTGGTTGGCCGCGTCGTCTCTGCCAAGCCCGCAGGCCATTTCATCGCGGAAGCAAACATGTCACTGGAAATTACCACCCTCCGCTTACCTCTTCTCGACGGCAAGAGCAGAGATGTTCCCGTGGTCACCGAATACCTCACCAACAACGGCCAAGCACACGGCAGCAACGTAGCGCCCAGTGGACAGATCGAGGTCAAGCCGCAGACCGTCTTGCGCTTCCAGACCCAAGCTGCACTGACCACTTCCGTCTGGATCAAGAATGGAACCCAACTCCAATTACCGGCCGCGCAAGATCCTATACTGGATTCCCGGCCCAGCTCGAATTAGCAACGGCAGCACGATTCGGAGAAACGCCAAATGAATTGCAACCTTCATCCCGCTACTCCTGCCACCGCAACCTGCCGCTCCTGCGGCCGTGGCCTCTGCCCTTGCTGCTCTGCCCGTTTTGCGCAACTTCGCTGTCAACACTGTGTCGCCCAGGAGAACGCAACCGTTGCCCGAACCGCATATCGGACTCTTGCAGTCTCCGTGATCTTCTTCGTTGTGGGCTTCTGCCTCGCCGGCGTCTGGATCGCGGCTGGCCCCAGGCCTGGCTCCCCTAGGGTCCATTCAACATTCCCCTCCTTCTCGTCCGTACGCCTGTTGGCACCACCGCCAGCCGTGCGCCCATCCGAATCCGTGAAGAAAGAACGCGAAGCGATCCAGCCACCCGCCGACCAACGCCCAGCGATCCTTCTGCAAAGCATCATTGGCCTGCAATTGGCATTTACCTATTTGGTGTGGAAATCCCTGGCAGCCCACATTCGCAGTCGCCGCACCGTCCTGCTCGCGACTCCTGTCTTTTGGCTCTTGTACTTCGTGCTCAAACCGCTGCTTGCTTTGCTGGTCGGGGCTTCCCCCATCGGCTGGATTGTCGGGCCTTATCTGCTCTTCAAATTACTTCGCCAGGTCCGAATCGCGCGACGCACCAAACTAGAACTTGCAACGTCCTCATAACCGCGTGAATACTCAGAATCAAACCGTGAGCACATCTCTCGCACATCTCGCAGACGCGCCTCGGGGCCAGCGCCTTCAGGCCGTCCTCGTGTGCGCCTGTGGCTCACTCGACATCGCGGCGCGAGGCATGTGTCCACGCTGTCTCGCTCGCCAACATCACGATCAGGAATATTTCGGCGGGCATCGCGAAACCGTTTTGCGTCGCGATAAATGGACCTGCCAGGGCTGCTTCTACCGCCCCGCTCAAGAAGACCGCGATTGGATCGTCGTCCATCATCGCGTCCCCGGCATCTCTCAACCCGCGCTGATGATTTCGCTTTGCGCCGCTTGCCACGCTATTGTCGAGCGCCTGCAAGCTCTCGATGTATGGCTCCCGCCGCAACTCGTCATCCTGTGGCGTGAGCAACATCCCGACGCGGAGTATCAGTTACCCTTGCCCTTCGATCCCTTGGAGCAGTCGGATTCCGGCATCGCTCCCTTTAATCCCAACGTCGTCGAACTCGATTCGGCCGTAGGATGACTACCGTATGTGTGGCCGCTACTATCGCACCGCCGACAAATCTACTCTTCAAGACGTCTTTAAGGCCGTAGCCACTGGTTTCCGGCGAACTGCGCTATCGCGACTACGACAAGGAAGTCGTCAAGAGCAAGGACAGCGTGAAGACTCCTGCCGTCGAGATCCACGCCGGCGAAATCCGGCGGCTCGACCCGAGGGCCGCAGAAGACGGCGCGGCGCTCCTAGTAGTTGTAGTAGTTGCTCCCAGCACGCTGTTCCGCAGGGCCGGCTCCTCAAGCGCCCCGCCTTGTTCTTCCCATCCGCCCCCTGGGGTTATGTGGTAATCAGGGCTTCAAAGCCGAACCGAAGTGCTCTCTACGCCGCATCACCGTTGCTTGGGCAGGCTAACAAGATAGTCCAGGATTGCGTCGCCGTCGGGATAAATGTCGCCATGGGCGCTCGAATACGTCGCTGGCAACTTCGCCCTATCGGATCTAAAAACCTTGGTACCTCGAAACGTGCGCGTCTGCCGATCTATAATCCGCACGCTCGTTTCCATTGCTTTAATGACAACTGTATCGTGTCCCGTCAAACGTTGCACTCCGTTTTCGGTGACATAGACGTCGACAAGAAAGGAGGACTTATCGTACGGCTTCGAAACTAAGTAGACAATAGTGCGTATCTCCGAACGTGAACGAGCCCAGGTGTTGAAGAACTCCTCTATTCCCGCAAGGGTTAGGTGCTGACCCAGCACCCGCGACGCGATTGTTCGGGGATCCGCCTGGCAGTTACTCTTGGGAAGGTAGTATGAGAGTGCGTTGTCTTCTACACAAAAGACGGGTCCACCGAGTGCCGCTAACATCGTTTCAGCAGTATTTGGTGAGCCCCACGAATCAGGATTGAACTTTCCCCACCCTCCCTCCTCGGTCTCATGCACGATAGCGATTTTTCCGACTAATACTGGCGACTCCTTGGACCCTTCGTCGTGGGCGGCTGTAACATCAGCATGGAACTGCTCCATCTCGATCTGGTCCTTACTCGGTCCCATTTTGATCCAAATCCATCGGAGGGGTCCAAAAACAATAAGAACGAGAGACAACAAGACAAAGTATCCCAGTACTTTACGTGGCCCCCTGCGCTGACCGTGGCGAGATTTCCCAAAGCTAATCGCCAAGAAAAGAAGAAGCACACCCGCTAGACTAATGAGCATAGGAGTTGAGCCTCTCCGCAGGTGTCTAGGACTAAGGTTCTGGTTTGGTAGAGGGTTTCAGCAACGACTGTCTGGTGCATGTGATTTCCTCATCGGTGGGAACCAAGGGGCTATTCTAATGATTCCGACCTGCAAACATCCCGATAGCGTTCAAACCCGATGCGACCGGACGTACTCCACTGGCGCCTCTGCCACACTGCCGGGCTCGGCTCCGACCGCGTGGGGCCAGCCACTTGAAAAGATCCCGCGCTACCGCAAGACCACGTGTGTATATGTTGCAATGAACAACGCCAAGAATAGCCAACTAAGTATCGCTTCGACAACGGTCAGCCACTGGAAAAACGGTATACCGGGCAGCCATCGCATTTGAATTGTGTAGCGTCCGATTTTCCAATCGGGCACGTAGACTTTATAGTGAGAGCACTCCCACTCTCCAGACGAAGAACGAAAGAAGCACCCACTACTGTAAGAAAGACCTGCGAGCAGTCGCCGTCGAAACGGCATCGCCGCAAACGGCTGACCAGAAGCCGACTTGGCAGACAATGCGTTTCTGGATGAAAACCACAATCCAAAGACAATAACCAGCCCCGCAGCAAAAGGGTAGGTCCGACTGGGCATTGTCCCAAATCCTGACGGTGCGTCGAAAAAAATGTAGTTGACCACTCTCGTGTGTAACGGGACGTTGGCGTTTTCGATTTTCTTTCTCTGGTAGAAAACCACGTCTGCAGTCTCAGCCTGACCAAATTTTCGCAGGGCAGACTCGATATTGACGAGCGACGCAGTGTCACCTTCCAAACGAATGCCAGATGTGGGAGTGTTATAGAGGATCGCGCGATCTGTGCCGACGCCTCTGAGGTCGATCCCTTGAGCTAGCCCGGAATCGTCCAAAAGGAGGCTACCCACAGTCGTCCACTCCATACTCACTTTTCCTGAGACGCGGAGATCGCGGACCTGTAGGTTCCCGACCGTAGAGCCGCTGAGTTCAACAGTCTCGGCAGTCAAGTTGTCCACCGCAACCAGAGGAGCATCGATTCCAGAGAGCACGATTCGCCCTTGCGCCTCTCCACGAACTTCCAAGCTCTGGAAGCGAGATCCGGACACGGAGATGGCAACAGGATAGGTTGGAAGTTGCTTGGAGAAAGTTCCTTCGATTAGAAATGCTTGGTCCGAATGCACATCAAACAGGTCGATGGGAGCTTTGGCAACAGTCTTGGTGAGGAATGCCTCTTTCTTGAATGCAACATCGTAAAATGTTACAAACCCAGCGAATGCGGCTCCGTCCGCTCGCAAATCTCTCATGAAAGCAACATGTTCAAGGCGGACCAAATCCGCGAAGTGGCTTCTGTCGAAGCCAACATAGGACTCAAACACTAGATTAGAGATGTAGAAGGGCGCCTCGATTTCAGTGTCATCGAGAATGACACTTCCTTTTACCGAACCGGAGTTGTGCGCAGTCCATGAATGCGGCAGTTCAATGTGAACTGTCTCAGTGATCCGAGCGCCCGTGAGCCAAACGCTATCATTCTCAAAGATGCTGTTGACGAGAGTAGCGGCTGGGATACTGATTTGTTTTGGCGACTTACGGACTCTCGCGCCAAGGAAGTTCAACTGCTCGCTGGGGAGATGACGACCGAACAAAGGATTTTCGTCAAAGACGCTGCCGGCAAAACTTAGATGCGAGGAAGTGCTCCGCAGCATAGAGAAATCCACGACACCAGTGATCAAAATATGATTGAAATCCCATCTGCCTGCCTCAGTCTGTTTCAGTACGTCGGGAGCAGCAAGACAGCCGGACAGCTTGAACTCTCGCATAGCTGTTTCGCAGCTGTCGGGAGATTCGGTTGCCGTTGCAGAAGTTACCAGAACAAGAATCAATCCCACAACGAATGGAAGTGTCTTCATAGTCAGCCTCTCAGAATTCTCCTTCTAGTTCTCGGAACGCGCCAAAACACCTAAGTCGGGATTGTAGTATCCCTGGCTGGACCATGTGGCTGACTTCTTCGAGAAAGACGTGATCTTCATTTGCGGTGACGCCCACATCGAGAGCCTCCGAGACCTGTTAAAGCACAACGGAATCGATAGCAAACTCGCCAATTCTCGGGGGTCTCGGGGCAGCCTTCGGCTGATCTTCCCACCATTCCACATTCGTTTCATGGCGAAATCTAGAGCTCCGTTCGGCTCCTTCTGTCAATCCCGCTTGTGCAGCTCCGCGCGGCGCATAACCCTACCACGCACCGTGCTCGCTTCCGCGCCCCTTCCGCTTGGCCGCTCCAGGGCTCCGCTTCGCTCCGGGGATTGACAGCGCCTCTCTCCGCTCTCCCCCGCCATTTATGAAACGAATGTTTTTTTCTGGCCTACATAGGCCCGAAATCTACAAAAACCAAAAGGAGCGAAATTCCAATGACCACGACACCGAATCAACCTCTCACGACTGACAACACGAAACCGGCAGTTCCAATCCACAATTTGCAGAGCGTCCCGCTTGCGGCGATATCGCCCAACCCAAACAATCCACGAAAGCATTTCGATCAGCTCGGACTGAAAGAACTCGCCGATTCCATCAAGGTTCATGGAGTGCGCCAGCCCGTTCTGCTTCGCCCCAATGGTGGACCCGGTAAGTTCCAACTGGTGTGCGGGGAAAGACGGTGGCGTGCGTCGAAGATCGCGGGGAAGCCGGAAATCCCGGCCATCGTCGATCCAACCCTCACCGATCAACAAGCCCTTGAAATCGGTGTCCTTGAGAATTTGCAGCGTGAAGGAGTCCACCCGCTCGACGAAGCGATGGGCTACGAAGCGTTGCTCAAGATGCCGGGGGAAAAAGGTGTGAAGGTCACGGTCGAGGCCTTGGCCGCCAAAGTTGCGAAAAGTGTCGCGTACGTGTATGCGCGATGCAAATTGTTGGCATTGGTTCCGGCCGGACGCGAGGCGTTTCTCTCGGAACGGATTAGCGCGGCTCATGCGGTTTTGATTGCGCGTTTGCAACCAAAGGACCAGATCAAGGCGGTCAGGGCGTGCTTTGGCGAATGGCACGGAGCGAAGCCGAAAGCCGACGACGATCCCATGAGCATCAAGCTGGCGTCGATTGTCGAGGATGATGCGCCCGTGATCTCTGAAAAATCCTTGCGTGAGTGGATTCAGGACAATGTAAATCTGCAATTGAAGGGCGTGCCGTGGGACTTGAACGATGCGCAACTGCTGCCAGCGGCGGGCGCTTGCAGCTCATGTCCGAAGCGTTCGGCCTCGAATCCCGCCCTCTTCGCCGAGCTGACGGTCAAGGGCGAAGATACGTGCTTTGATGCCGACTGCTTCAAGGCCAAGCGGGAGGCCTTCGTGCAGATCGCAATCAAACAGGACAAGGAATCAGTATCGAACAAGAATCGCGAAGCCTTCGTCGAGAGCGTTGGACCTCATGACAAGTCAGGCCAGCACGAGAAGGCCGAACCTCTCAGGCAAATCAGCGAGCAGGCAGCTTACGCCGCAGCGAAGCCGGATCAGAAAGTGCTGAAGGCTGGGCAATGGCTGCCAGCCAAGAAAAACGAATGTCCATCCGTAGAAACCGGGCTGATTGTTCGCGGCGACAATGCGGGCACAAAACGCTTGGTGTGTTGCAACGGAGCGTGCAAAGTCCACAAGCACACTTTGAGTGCGAGCGGATCGTCAGGCAGGACAACTCAAGTCGATTATGATCTCGAACGTTATAAGGGCTTCAAGAAGCAGGTTGCCGGAAGGAAGAAAGCGGCAGCGAGAGCCCAGCTTGTCCGGGCGATGGTCGGACGTGTGGGCGCAAAAATTCCAGCGGAACTGCTGCGTGAGGTAGTAATAAACCTCATGAACAGCGACGGCGATTCTTCGACGCTGCTTTGGCTGTTGGGCCTCGATCCGAAAGCCGCTAAAGGAGCCGATTTCAAGAAGATCATAGGCAAAGCGAAGGACGTTCAACTGAACCAACTTCTGGTCGCTGCCCTCCTCCTCGGGTCGGTTGATGGACATCGCGACGACTCCAAAGAGCGTTCGGCCTTGTTGTTATTTGCGAAAGTTCTCGGACTGAAAACCGCGACCGCGATTCTAGTGGCTCAGGATGAGCGAATCAACAAAGAGCGGGCTTGCCGAGGCTGTGGGTGCACAGAAGAAACACCCTGTGACTTCTGGAATGGTGACAAGCGAGTTGCCTGTTCATGGGTCGAACAGGACCTCTGCTCGAATCCAGACTGCAAGAAGTACGCCGCGCCTGCCAAAGTGCAGGCGTCTGCAAAGAGTGCTGGAAGTAAATAGGAAAGACGAAATAGGGGGAGGCGACAAAGACCGCCTCCCCTTATTTCGAAGAGATCGGCTCAGTGATTAGGACGCGGGGGAACGACTCGACTTCTCGATCTGCTGAACCTGTGCAATCAACTCGCTTGGCGCGTCATTGTAGAGTTTCGGCAATGCCATCTTCCAGACCGGAAGAACGGACGTTCCCCGGCCTCAGGAAATTGGAAACTGGGAAACGTCAGGGGATTCTCGCCGGATCGGCGTCAACAAATCGTAATGGACGGTTCGTGGCCTCGATGACTACTGAATAGACGCATTGATGTGCGCGATTAGGTAGTCAGGGACGATGCAGCCCGCTCGCCTAGGCTGTTTCCACTTCCCCCAGTCGCCCAGGCCGTTTGAGAACAGCGGATGCTTAACGTTCTATAACGTAGAACCAAAGGTTGACATCATCCATCAGCCCTTTACTGTGCGCGCGATGGGCGAGGTCCTGTGGAGTAGCCCCGCCTGGGCCTTTGGCGCGAACATCAGCACCGTGTTTGATCAGGGCTCTAATTACCGCCGAGCGATTCTCTTCAATATAGTGGTCTCCCGCCATTGCATACATCAGTGGGGTGACGCCCAGCTCATCTCGTGGATCGGGTTTTGCACCCCTGTCCAAGAGCAGCGCGACGGTCCTGGCGCGCCCGTTTTCGGCGGCAAGGTGAAGGGGTGTCTTGAGCCCGAATGCACTGATTGCAAATTCGTTCGGGCGGCCTTCAACTGACACGCCAGCGTCAAGGAGTTCCGTTATCCGTTCAACATCCCCCTTGATTGCAGCTGGGAAAATATCGTTGTACTCTTTCTGGAGTATCGTTTGATATCGCTCCTTTTGATCCTTAAGTATCTCTTGAACCTTCATTGACAGATTCTGCGGAAGATCCCTTCGAGACTTAAGGGAATTCGCTGCGCGTTCACGGATTCGAACTTCCTTGTGATCGAGTAGTGCTGACAGATAATCAGCAGCTGCGGGGCCTTCGACCGCTGCTTCGGAGACGTCGCCCATCGCGAGCGCGAGCAAAGCTCGGTGGCGGTGATCGGCGGGAGTCCAACTTATAGCCTTGAGCACCGCGGCTATATCCCGAGCGGAAGTGTCGCTGCCGTAAACCAACTCGTCCACAGGCCAAGATTCGGCGCGAACCATAAGTGCCTTGATCAGGGGATCTCTGGAGACAGGAGCGAGCTTCACGAGCGACTCATGGACGGAGGCTCGAACGTCTTCTCGCGCCAACCCTTTTATTAACGCTTCCACGGCCCGCAGGTCCGGAATCCCGCCTAGTGCATGCGCTGCTCTTCCGGCTATCGAGTCGTTGCGGCCTCTGAGAGCATCGGCGAGAGGCTCTATCGCCCGAACGTCTCCGGACCGACCTAGCTTCTCGGCTGCCCGCCATTGGGCCTTAAACTTGCCCTTCTTCAGCCTCCAAGTCCACCACCGGAGCATCATAGTAATTACTACCCGTAAACTTCAAACCGCGAAATGAGAATGCCGAAGCGGATATCGAACAGGATTCTACGCCGCATTTCGACAGATTGGCAATCGAGGTGGGTTCTTCCTTGTCCTCCCAGTCTCGTTACTACGCTACTAAGCGAGCCCTTGCATGCCGGTACTGGACGCCTGTGTTTTCGGGGACTGCGGTTTCCGGTCGCCCTTCGATACCAGGCTCTTCATTTTCTCCTTGGGTTCTCGCCCGTGCAGACAACCGCGGAACCTCACTACGCTCTCGCCCTGCGGCACGGCGGTGAAAACTCGGACCCCTTCGGGGTTTTGGACTCCTCCCCCCTCGCTGGCTCCGGGTCCCCTTCCAAAAACTTTTCATCTTGGCACGCGCCCTTAAACCCCGGCGCTCTTGGGAGTTCGCAGGTTCCGCGCCCTTCGGGAAGTATGTCCCGCACGGGATGAGAACACACACAAGGAGAATCACAATGAAGAATCTCGTTCAAATCGAAGGCAACCTAGGGCAAGATCCCGTCCACACTCAGCTCTCCAGCGGTAAACATGTCACGCGCCTCAGCATCGCGGTCAACAAGACCTGGACGAAGGGCAAAGAGAAGAAGCAAACGACCGACTGGTTCCGCGTGGAATGCTGGGACAAGTTGGCTCAACCCGCGAGCCGCCTCAAGAAAGCCGATGCGGTCTTTGTCCAGGGCGAACTCCGCACCAGCGAATACGTGAAAGACGGCGTGACCATACCGGCAGTCTCGATCGTGGCCGGCCACCTGCGAAAGATCGATTTCTCCATCTTCGCGACGGCGGACACGCCCGAGCCTGAAGCAAACGGCTCTGGCGTACCCGACCAGCAGACCGCCGAAGAACCTGCCCCATACTGAACCGTCTCAACAGCGAAGGCCGCTCTCCGAGCGGCCTTCGCCGTTTCACCTGGCTGATTGCCTCATGCACTCCGGCTAGGCGCAGCAATCGGCGGCTTCCGGCCCGTCTGGTCACTGTGCAACTTCCAAATCTTGTTGTCCACGGAGCTTGCCGTCAGCAGAGGAAATCCCCACCGGAAGATCTCCGTCAACCTCGCGTGGGCCTTCCCGTTCAGCGAGAACTAGATAATAATTAGGAGCTTCGGAGCAAAGGGGGACAAAACTCCGTCATGATGTTCTGGTGGATCAAGAGGAGCTTGCGTTCGAGCGACCCCTATCGCCGCATCGAAGGCATAGAGCAACTGGAGGCGAAAGGTAATCCCGAATCGATTGATTTAATTGTCGAGGCCCTAGCGGATCATGAGGGGATCGTCCGCAGAGCAGCCACTAACTCGCTCGCCAAACTGAAATGCACGAGTCCCAACGTCATAGCAGGGCTTGAGGCCACAATGAGCGACCCCCACTTGCGCGACGAAGCGATGGAGGCGCTGCTTGGACTTGGATGGCGTCCGACTCAGCAGCACCACATTGAAGCGGCGAGTGAAAAGGAGGCACGAATCTGTGCGGAGCAGTCAAGATACTCTGAATGTCTTCGGCACGGTGCTGTGGGACGCAAGGTTCTATTGGAGTTTATTCGAAGACAGAGGTCCGTGTACGGTGCAACCGAGATTGCAGCACTCTTAGGCCCCGAGGCTGCTCCTTATCTTATTCCGCAGTTGCTGCAACGCTACACCGAAAACGCTCAGAAGACGGTGAACTACGACGGCGGGCTTGCAGAAAGCTATGTCTCGGGTCTGCATAGCTTGGGTTACCAGTCCATCATCCCTTTCTTACAAGAAGCGATAAATGTTTCCAGCACTCGTGGTTTCCAGCGTACTTTTCTTTGGGTTAAACATCTCGCTGAAGTAATGCGCGAATGTGCTCCTCCGCCGGAGATTGTGGCCGAGATCGCTGAGCTGTTGAGCCGCTCGCCTGAGAGCGTTCGAACCTTCATTATAGAGGTCGTGGGCGACACGGAAGACCGCCGTTACACCGACATGCTAATCAATATCGTATCGAAGGATCGCGCCGAGTCAGTACGAAAGGCTGCGATGCGCACTCTTGCCAAAGTGGTAACTGCAGAAGACATCTGCACTGTTATCAGTCGACTTGGGAACAGTTGCTCTCCCATTGATTTCCTAGGTGACATTCTTTCCCTTAGTCGTGGAAAGGTACTCAACAAGGTTGCCGCCGTGCCCGCGCTTGTTCAGTGTGCCCAAGTCATGCCTGCCTCGCCTATCGCGCATAGCATCAAAGAGCTGCTTGAGTCCGTATTGCGAAGTCATGCCAGTGAGGTCCCCGACTCGCAGCTTAGGATTATGTCGCGAATGCCCAATCTGCATCGCCGTGCCGAATCAACTACTTGGAACATAGATGCGGACACTCTTGAAGAGCAACACTTCAATTACGCCGTGGACTGTGAAAACGTCCGAGCTCTCGCTCGGACTGAAATGCTCAAACGTGGCCTAGTCTAATCTTGACTGTGACACTTTGGCCGAGCGCATCCAGATCGATTACTGGATGGACAATCTGGCGTTGGGCAATAAACAAATTCGCCAACTCTCGGCGCAGCCTTCGGCTGATCTTTCCACCATTCCACATTCGTTTCATGGCGAAGTCTAGAGCTCCGTTCGGCTCCTTCTGTCAATCCCGCTTGTGCAGCTCCGCGCGCCGCTTACCCCAAACCCGCGCCGTGCTCGCTTCCGCGCCCCTTCCGCTCTAACCCGCTCCAGGGCTCCGCTTCGCTCCGGAGATGGACAGCGCCTCTCTCCACTCCACCCTCGCCATTTATGAAACGAATGTTTTTTTCTGGCCACCTAGGCCCGAATTCTCAAAACCACAAAAGGAGCGAACTTCCATGACCATCACACGCAATCAGCCTCTCACCGCCGATGACATCGCACGCCTTGCCCCTTCCGCCCTCGCGCGAGAAGCCTCTGACGGCATGTCCCAACGCTATACCTATATCCCGACCATCGACGTTATCGACGGCATGAGAGAAGCGGGATTCCTGCCTTTCCGCGCCACTCAATCCGGCACCCGCGACGCATCCCGCAGCGAGCACACCAAACACATGATTCGCTTCCGGCACGCCGATTCCCTGCCCTCTGTCGCCGTGGGCGATTCGCTGGTTGAAGTCGTTCTCGTCAATTCACACGATGGCACCAGCTCCTACAAACTCATGGCCGGAATCTTCCGCCTTGTCTGCTGGAACGGGATGGTGGTTTCCGAGTCCATGCAGGACAGCATTGCCGTGCGCCACAGCGGAGATGTCATTACCGAAGTCGTGAACGGCAGCCTGAGAATTGCGCAGAATGCTCCGAAGATTCTGGACACCGTCCAATCATGGAAAAGCCTTCAGCTAACCAGCGGAGAGCAAAGCGCACTCGCGGAATCCGCTCACGTGGTTCGCTTCGGAGATGCCGAAGGCAAAGTCGACACGCCCATCACCCCGGCTCAACTGCTGCAGCCCCGCCGTCGCGATGATAACGGCGCTGATCTTTGGCGGACCTTTAACCGGATTCAGGAAAATGCCGTCCGGGGCGGATTGTCCGCATGGGGACACGACGCCAACGGCCACCGCCGCCGTACCACCACCCGCGAAGTGAAAGCGATCGATCAGGACGTAAAGCTCAATCGCGCCCTGTGGCACCTCGCCGAGCGCATGGCCGAGCTGAAATCCGCCTAGGCCCGCTACCGCACCACCGCGAAAAGTGGCGTCTGGGCATTGACTCAGGGCCGGTACGCAACCCGGCAATCAGTGTCCGTGGCACGAAGACGGACGCCGCGTTCCAGCATTCGACTGGGACACCAGCAACCGAAGATTGCCACCCCCGCCCTGGGACACTGTAAACTTTTCTCACGAGCATGCTGCGCAACAAAGTGCGTTTCTGCGACACTTGTGACGTCGAGATCGCCGCGGGCGCGCCTTTTCGTACACTCCCCTGACGCTGCTGCGAAGATCGTCCTATCACGCGGTGTACGCGCGTGTACGGCGGTGACGCACAACGATGATGGAACTGTGGCGATGGACGTTTGCATTGCGTGCACGATGAATGTGGCAGCCTTCGCGCAGTCGGCGAGCGACTACGTAAACTAGAACCCGCACACTCAGTTCGGCCGCACGATCAACGACACGATTGTCAGTCTCTGCTATGTCCACTTAGAAATCATCGGTCGCTCCGTCGTCGGCTTTCGCTTCAATGCGCGCCCTCGCGGTTTCAATGGCCTGATGCAGCTTCTCGCGCAGGACCTCCGCCGGCGGCAAGACCGTGAGGTATTCGGCGACGTGAATGCCGGCGGTGCCAAGTTCCAGCAGTTCGATCTGTTCGGTGTTCTTGCCAGCGCAGAGAATGATACCGAGCGGTAGGCTCTCGTCGGGTTCGCGCTCGTTTTGAGCCAGCCAGCGTAGATAGAGTTCCATCTGGCCCTTGTATTCAGGCTTGAAACTGCCCTGCTTCAGTTCCACAACGACCAGCCGCCTGAGCTTGCGGTTGTAGAACAGAAGGTCGATGTAGAAGTCGTCGCCGTCGAGCTGGATGCGCTTTTGGCGGGCGACGAAGGAAAAGCCCGCACCCAGCTCCAGCAGGAAGGTTTCGAGCTCCCGGAGGATGGCGTCTTCCAGGTCACGCTCCAGAAAGCGGTCGGTAAGCCCGAGAAAATCCAATACGTAGGGGTCTTTGAGCAACAGAGCGGGGGTAAGGTCGCCTTTGCTGCGGAGGATTGCCAGTTCCTGGCGGATCAGTGCCTCGGGTTGTTTCGAGAGTGCGGTGCGCTCGTAGAGCATCGAGTCGATGCGCGCACGAAGGGTACGCACGCTCCAGCCTTCGATCCGCGCCATCTCCGCGTAGAATTCCCGTTGAAAGGGCTGACTGAGAGGCAAAAGCGCGCTGAAGTGGGACCAACTCAATTGTCGTGACAGCGTCGCGACAATCTCCTGCTCGGGAAACATTTCGGCAAACTGAAGCATTCGGCGAAGGTTCTTCTCTGAATAACCGCGGCCGTAGTCCACCACCAATTGTCGTGACACCGTCACGACAATCTGTTCGCCATAGGCGGCGCGCTCGCTGCCCAGCACTTCACGGTGGATGCGCTGGCCGATGCGCCAATAGAGGAGCGTCAGCCCCATATTCACGGCGACCGTGGTTTGGCGCCGCGCCTCGGCGATCAGTGCCCGAATGTCGGCCAACAGTTCGCCTGGCGGAAAATATGTCGTTTCGAGCTCACTCATTTTCATTTCTTTAAAAAGGGAACTTCCTCAAATGTCGTCGCCGAGGGAGGACTCGCTACGATCCGTCCACTCTCGACTCCGGCACCACCAATTCAAAGCGTATACGCACTGCGCCGCACTTGCGCACTCAGGTGGTTGCCACCTGGGGTATCTCAGACGATGGCCCATTAAGCACAACCACGATCCTATCGATCAAACGCTGGCGCCTGCTCTTGAAGAAGGCCTCGAACCCGCTCAGGTCGGTCATTACACCATCCAACATGTGTCGTGAAATGTAATCCTTGCGGTCCTCGTCTTTTTTGTAGGTTTCCGTGATCCATTCCGCCGGCATCTGATCGTTTTTCGATTGATTGTCGGGGCCTTGGAGAAGCTGAAGGTTGGAGAGGCGGTCCTTGCTATCCTGTAGGCGTGCGATTTCGTCCTCCGAGAGGCCGACTTGTTTGAGCTTACGCGCGTGAAATACGGCGCTGGGGAAAATGTGGTCGATGTGAAACTGATTCCTGGTATCCACAAACGGAAAGAGCAATGTCAGTAAGCCGAATAGGTCACGGGAGCCGTATTTCATGTCGGCGAGTTCTTCCACCTCTTCTGGGGTGAACGTGAGGCTCTTTCCGCGAACGCGCATCTCACGCTCAAACGGTTCGTCTGGGAATTTTCCTGTGCCTTCACGGACGACCTCCCGGAGTGCAGTGAGCAATACGTCGAGGCCACTGCCCCATATGCCCGGTTTTATCAGTGATCGAATGAGCCAGTGCTTAATTATCTTACGATCTTCGGCTTCGACTTTCGAAGTCAGATAACCGTCATCGCATCGCCTCGCATGTAGATAATAGGCGACCGGCAAGAGGGCGCTGTCGGCGGTTATGGTGTCGCGGGACAATCCGAAACCCGCGATCAATCTTGCTGTCAGCCGCAGAGTTTCCGCGACTTGAGGCCAGTTAGATTCGAGCTTCTTCATATTGTTGCGATCAAAGTTTTCAACTTTGAACCCGACGCTTGCGATGTCGGAGAGCATCAATCCGGCCTTGAGGACAAAATCCTTGGAGAAGTTGAACCCAAGGCCAGTGACATTCAGGGCGTCGACGAGGGTGTTGATTTCGGTGCGTGCATCGCGCCGCTCCCATTGGGCTGTGGCGATTGATAGGAGAAGGTCTGAGTAGGACAACACCGT